>ERZ724510.2345-NODE-2345-length-10204-cov-15.966795_pt1 | contig 10204 bp, 10 predicted proteins | sample MGYA00376043_ERZ724510 | MGnify/ENA primary metagenome ERZ724510 (study PRJEB28724, sample SAMN07190888) | wastewater metagenome | isolation source: influent of sewage treatment plant in Hong Hong | place: USA: Christiansburg, Virginia | collected 2016-03-01 ... | reverse complement strand
AATCCAGCGCATTAAACATTACCGCAGCCTGATGCCCATGGCGATGGAGATGCGCAAGCCGATGTTCAGCCTGAGCAGCGCAGATGGGGCCATTGGCGCGCATCAAACCAATGTGCAGCAGTGCTACGGCGATTTTTCAGCTTTGACACAAGCAATTGCTGCACGTGTAGGGCTGAAACCGTCCATCTGACCGATTGCTGTGTGACCTGAAAACCCGTCATCCCAGCTCACACATTCCACCCGCACAGAAAATGCCCACCATGACCCCCACCTGTGAACTCTGCGCCGCCGACGGTGGCGAACTGCTCTACCGCGACGCCAAGCTGCGCATTGTGCTGGTCAACGATGCTGATTATCCCGCGTTCTGCCGGGTGATCTGGAACGCCCATGTGCGTGAAATGACCGATCTGCCGGCGGTAGACCGCTACTACCTGCTGAACACGGTGATGCAGGTGGAAGCCTTGCTGCGCGAAGTGCTGCGCCCGGACAAGATCAACCTGGCCAGCCTGGGCAATGTGGTGCCGCACCTGCACTGGCATGTGATTCCGCGCTTTACTGACGACCGGCATTTCCCTGCCCCGGTCTGGGCCACACCACAACGCGAGGTGGCCACCGCGCACAGCCGGCCCAATCTGGCCGACTGCTTGCGCGAGCGGCTGGCCACGCTGCATCAGCATCCGTAAGTCAGCCATCTGCCATGGCGTAGATGGCTGGTCTTATGTGGCCATGTTTACACTGTCGCCCCCCGCCCGGCACAGGTAGAATCACTCGTCCGACTTGATTCCCTTTCCGCCATGCTGGAGCCTCCCCATGTTCTCCACCCTGATTTCCGTCGCCCAACTGGCCGCCCGTCCGGCGGGCAGTACCGTGCTGATCGACTGCCGCCATCAACTGCCTGATCCGGCATATGGCCGGCGGGTGTACGCCGAAGGTCATCTGCCGGGCGCGCATTTTTTGCATCTGGATGACGATCTGTCCGGCCCGCGCACCGGGCGCAATGGCCGCCACCCGCTGCCGGATGTGGGTGTGCTGGCGCTGACGCTGGGCGAGCTGGGCATTGGCCCGGACACGCAGGTGGTGGCGTATGACGACGCCGGCGGCATGTTTGCCGCCCGTGCCTGGTGGCTGTTGCGCTGGCTGGGTCACACGGCGGTGGCGGTGCTGGATGGCGGGCTGCCGGCCTGGCAGGCAGCCGGTTTGCCGCTGGACTGCGCGGTACCGGCCCGGCACAGCGGTGGCGGATTCCTGCTGCGCCCGGCGCTGGAGTTCACCCTTGATGCCGATGCGCTGCAGGCGCGTCTGGCCGACCCGCAGCTGCGCCTGATCGACGCCCGCGCCGCTAACCGCTTTGCCGGTCAGGACGAAACCCTCGACCCGGTGGGCGGGCATATTCCAGGGGCGCTGAACCGCTTCTTTCAGCTGAATCTGGCCGAAGGGGGCGGGTTCAAGCCGGCGGCGTGCCTGGCCGAGGAGTGGACCGCGCTGCTGGCTGGCCAGCCCGCCGCCAGCGCCATTCACCAGTGCGGTTCTGGTGTGACGGCCTGCCACAATTTGCTGGCGCTGGCGCACGCCGGGCTGGGTGGCGGGCGGCTGTATCCGGGGTCGTGGAGCGAGTGGTGCGCCGACCCGGCCCGCCCGGTGGCCACTGGCCCTGCCTGCTGATCCGGCGCGTGGGCCTTGCCATGAAGACGCCAGGTGCACCGGGCAAGCGGGTCGCGACCTGATGGATGCGATGGAAAAAGACGTGACCGCGCAGTCGCTGGCCCGACTGCAGCTGTGGGCCATGGTGGGGATTTCCCTGCTGGTGGCGCTGGTGCTGGGCCTGTATTTTTTTCTGGCTCAGCGCGCCGACTTTGACAGCACGCTGTCGGCGGTCAAGGCGCGTGCGCTGCAGGAGCAGCAAAACCTGCTGACCAAGCAAATTGATGCCATCCGCCACGATCTGGACTACCGGCGCAGCAGCACCGAATCCATCTTGCGCCGGGAAATCCAGCAGCGGGTGGACCACGCCTACAGCATTGCCGACTCCCTTTATCAGCAAAATCAGGGACGCCTGAACCCGCAGCAGATTCGTGCGCTGATTGTCGAAGCCTTGCGCCCGCTGCGCTTTTTTGAGGGGCGCGGCTATTACTTTATCGATACCCTGGATGGCATGTGCGTGCTGCTGCCCACTGCACCGCAGCTGGAAGGTACCTCGTTCTGGAATAACCGCGACCCCACCGGCCACTACATCATGCGCGGCCTGGTGGACGCCACCCGCAACCCGGCGCAGGCCGGGTTTTCCCGCTACCACTGGTATCCGCCCCAGCAAAAAACCATGCAGGAAAAAATTGCCTACGTGCGGGTGTTTGCCCCGCTGGGCTGGGTGATTGGCGCGGGTGAATATGTGTACAACGTGGAACAGGACTTGCAGCGGGCCGCCCTGTCGCAACTGCGCACGCTGCGCTTTGGCCGTGATGGCTATGTGTCGGTGTTTGATGCGCAGTTTCGCGTGCTGGTGTCGCCCGCCCGGCCTGATTCCGAAGGCAAGACCGTCGATGCATTCAGCGGCCTGGAAAAACGTTCGGTAGAGACCATTATTGCCCAGGCCAGGCGTGGTGATGGGCTGGTGCGCTACCAGTGGTATCGGCCCGGTTCCACCCAGGCGGTGGATAAACTGTCCTACGTGGCCCGCTATGCCCCGTGGGGCTGGACGCTGGTCACCGGCATGTATCTGGACGATCTGGACAGCGTGATGGCCACCGAGCGCCAGGCGATGGAAGCACGCACCCGGCAACGGCTGATGATTGGCGGGGTGATTACCCTGGGCGTGCTGACGGTGGCCTTGCTGTTTTCCTGGATGTTCAGCGTCAGGATGCGTGGGCTGGTGCGCCGTTATCAGGCGCGGCTGGAGCAAAAAAACCACGAACTGGAAGACAACGCCCGGCGTTTGCAGCTGTCGGCGGCGGTGTTTGAAAGCGGCTGCGAAGCCATCATGATCAGCGATGCAGACAACCGCATCATCGCCGTCAATCAGCCCTTTACCCGGATTACCGGCTACCAGCCAGAAGACGTGATTGGTCAGGCACCGCAACTGTTTACCAGCAGCCATCCGGGCGGGGATTTTTACGCCGAACTCCGGCAAGCGCTGCTCAGTCACGGCCAGTGGGATGGCGAGGTGTGGAGCCGGCGCAAGGATGGCTCGGTGTTTCCGGAATGGCTGCGGGTGGCCACGGTGAAAAACAGCACCGGGCAGATTGAATATCATATTGCCACGTTTTCGGATATTTCCGAGCGCAAGAACGCCGAAGAGCAAATCCGCCATCTGGCGTTTTACGACCCGCTTACCGGTCTGCCCAACCGCCGGCTGCTGCTCGACCGTCTGCAGCAGGCGCTGCTGCACAGCGAACGGGTGGGTTGCCACGCTGCCGTGCTGTTTATCGACCTGGACAATTTCAAGTCGCTGAACGACACCAAGGGCCACGACGTGGGCGACCTGCTGCTGATTGAAGTGGCCAGTCGGCTCAAGCACAGTGTCCGGCAAACCGATACCGTGGCCCGGCTGGGCGGCGATGAGTTTGTGGTGATGCTGGAAGACCTGCCCGGCGACTTTGCCCAGGCGGTCAGCGATACCGAAAAGCTGGCGCAAAGCCTGATTGCCGCTATCGAGCAGCCATTTGGGCTGGCGCAGTACCAGCACCATTGCTCGTGCAGCATGGGCATCAGCGTGTTTTATGGCCAGCGCGAAAGCGTGGATGAGCTGCTCAAGCACGCCGATACGGCGATGTATCAGGCCAAGGCCGCTGGCCGCAATACCGCCCGCTTTTTTGTGCCGTCGATGCAGGCCGCGCTGGAAGCCCGCCTGCAACTGGAGGCCGAACTGCGCCATGGTATTTTCCATGACCAGCTGCGGCTGTTTTATCAGGTGCAGATCGGCGTGGACCAGCGCGCCTCCGGTGCCGAGGCGCTGGTGCGCTGGCAGCATCCGCAGCGCGGGCTGGTGTCGCCGGGCGAGTTTATCGGGCTGGCGGAAGAAACCGGGCTGATTGTGCCGCTGGGCTTGTGGGTGCTGGAGCAGGTGTGCCAGCAACTGGCCCGCTGGGCGGCGTCGCCGCTGACCGAACCCCTGCAGATTGCGGTGAATGTCAGCGCCCGCCAGTTCCATCAGGCCGGCTTTGTCGATGACGTGCATCAGCTGTTGCAGCGTTATCAGGTTAACCCGGCGCGGCTGAAGCTGGAGCTGACCGAAAGCCTGCTGCTGGACAATGTGGCCGATTCGATCAACACCATGCACGCCCTGCGCGCGCTGGGCATCCGCTTTTCCATGGACGACTTTGGCACCGGCTATTCCTCGCTGACCTATATCAAGCGCCTGCCGATCGACCAGCTGAAAATCGACCAGTCGTTTATCCGCGACCTGGCGGTGGATCACGACGATGAAGTGATTGTGCGCGCCATTATCGCCATGGCGCACAGCCTGAAGCTGGATGTGATTGCCGAAGGGGTGGAAACCGAAGCACAGCGGGCGTTTCTGGAGCAACACGGCTGCCACGCCTTCCAGGGCTATCTGTTTGGCCGGCCCATGCCGGTGGCGCAGCTGGAGGCGCTGCTGGCGCAAGGGGAGCAAGGCGAGCCATTCGGCAAGCCCAGCCCGTAGCGGATGTCAACCCGCCGGGATGGGCCTCGCCGCTTCAATACCCTGCCACCTTGCCTTCCCGGCGCGGGTCGGCCCCGCCCAGATAGCCGCCTTCAGGCCGGCGCACGGCAATTGAGGTGCCGCTGGTCATTGGCAGCAGCTTGACCACATGCCCGCGCTGGCGCAGCGTATCGGCCAGCGCTTCCAGCCCCCGCTCGGCTTCCAGCTCGGTGGGGCCGTTGCGGCTGCCGTAATGCGGCAGATTGACCACTGCCTGCGGGTCGAGCTGCCACTCGGTCAGCGCCAGCAGCGAGCGCGCCACGTAGTGAATAATCAGGCTGCCACCCGGCGAGCCCACCGCCATCTGCACCTTGCCTTGATCGTCCAGCACCAGCGTGGGCGACATGGCGCTGCGCGGGCGTTTGCCCGGTGCCACCCGGTTGGCCACCGGCACGCCCTGATCGTCCGGGCGGAAAGAAAAATCGGTCAGCTGGTTGTTCAGCAAAAAGCCGCGCACCATGATCCGGCTGCCAAAGGCGTCTTCCACCGAACTGGTCATCGACGCGGCATTGCCCTGGCGGTCAAACGCCACCAGATGGGTGGTGGACGGCAGTTCCGGCGATTGATCGCGTCCCCAGGCGCTGAGCTGCACGCCGTCAGGCTCGCCAGCGCGGGCCGGGCCATGGCTGGTTAAGGGGTCAATCAGCTGGCTGCGCGCTGCCAGATAGGCCGGCGACACCAGCGCCGCTTGTGGCACAGCCACCTGGTCGGGGTCGGCCAGGTAGCGTTCGCGGTCGGCAAATGCCAGCCGGCCCGCTTCGCTGTACAGATGCGCGGCGTCAGCCGACAGCGGTGGCGTCTGGCTCAGGTCAAAGCGCGCCAGCAGGCCAAGAATCTGCAACACCGCCACCCCACCGGAGCTGGGCGCGCCCATGCCGCAAATCTGCCAGCGGCGGTACGGCCCGCACAGCGGTGCGCGCTGGCGCGGCTGATACCCGGCCAGATCGGCCAGGGTCAAATCGCCCGGTGTGGGGTGTTGCTGCACCGCGCGCACCATGTCGGCGGCCACTGGCCCGCGATAAAACCCGGCGGGCCCTTGTCGGGCAATCCGGCGCAGGGTGTCGGCGTAGGCCGGGTTGCGCAGCACACTGCCCACCGGCTGCGGCTGGCCGTCGGCGGTAAAGAAATAGCGTCGCGCCTGGGGGTTGGCCTGCAGCCGGGTTTCCTTGCCCAGCAGCACATGCAGGCGTGGCGAAACGGCAAAGCCGCGCTCGGCCAGGCGGATGGCCGGTTGCGCCAGCGTGGCCCATGGCAGCCGGCCTTGCTGACGGTGGGCGGCGTAGAGCATGGCCACCAGGCCGGGCGTGCCCACGGCCTTGCCGCTGGCCACTGCTTCGGCAAATGGCAGCGGCTGGCCGGCACCATCCAGAAAGCGGTCGGGCCGCGCCTGCGCCGGTGCCGTTTCGCGGCCATCCCAGCTTTGCACACCATCGCGGGCGGTGTGGCTGAGCAGGAAGCCGCCGCCGCCCAGCCCGGACGATTGCGGTTCCACCAGGCCCAGCACCCATTGCGCGGCAATCAGTGCATCCACTGCGCTGCCGCCCTGGCGCAAGATGGCCGCGCCGGCATCGCTGGCCAGCGGGTTGGCGGTAACAATCATGGCATGGTCAAACGCCACCGGCTGGGTGACGCTGGCCAGCCCGCTGGCCGCTTCTGGCGGCGGCGCTTCGGCGTGGGCCACGCTGCTGGCCCACAGCGCCAGCATCAGGCTGGCGAGACGGCCATGGGCAACTACTTTCGACAAAACAGACATGCAGATCTCCTGGGTGACGTCGCGCAAGGGGAAAGCTGGCGGGGCATTCACCATAACGCCAGCGCCGGGGTGAAGTGAAGGGGCGGGCGGGCATTGGGAAAGGATGGCTGGCGCTATTCTCCGGGCAGACATGAAATTGTCACATTGGCTGTGGTATGCTTCATTTCAATACCTACTGGATTATTGGATCATGGATACACTCACTGCCGCCCAGTTGTTTGATGTCCTGTCGTCGCCGGTGCGCCTGGAAATTTACCGCCAGTTGGTCAAGGCTGGCCGTGATGGCCGGGTGGCGGGCGAACTGTCCAGCGCGCTGGATATCGCACCAAGCAACTTGTCATTTCATCTCAAGGCGCTGTCGCACGCCGACATGGTCAGCGCCCGCGCCGAAGGCCGCTTTTTGCGCTACCGGGCCAATCTGGGCCAGATGCTCAATCTGGTGGATTTTCTCAGTGAATCATGCTGCGAAGGGCATGCCGATTATTGCACCACCTTGCGCGCCCAGTCGCGCTGCCAGCCGATGCTGCAACTGGTGGAATCCTGATTATCTCTGGAGTGTTTTGTGATGAATGTGCTGTTTTTGTGTACCGGCAATGCCTGCCGGTCGATTCTGGCCGAAGCCACCTTCAACCATCTGGCCCCGACGGGCTGGCAGGCAATGAGTGCCGGCAGCCGGCCCACCGGGCAGGTGCATCCGCGTTCGCTGGCGCTGCTGGCCAGTGAAGGCATTGCCACCGAAGGCTGCCACAGCAAGTCGTGGGAGGCGCTGCCTGCCATGCCGGATATTGTCATCACCGTGTGCGGCAATGCCGCTGGGGAAACCTGCCCCGCCTATCTGGGCCCGGTGCTGCGTGCGCACTGGGGCGTGGACGACCCGGCGCATGTTTGCGGCAGCGAGGCTGAAATCAACGCGGCGTTTCAGCACGCCTACCAGGTGTTGCGCGCCCGCATTGAAGCGCTGCTGGCCTTGCCGCTGGCCACACTCAGCCAGGATCGCGCTGGCTTGAAGGCCGAGCTGGAGCGGATTGGGCGGTGTGTGCCGGGCTGATGTCATCGGCTGGCAATACCGCGCTTTCATGCTGGATGCGGGTTGGGGGGCGTGACTTTCCCCGCCCGGTTTCCCCCGTTGGCACCGCAGGCCGGTATCCGGGGGGTGGCGCAGTGTCCATTCAGGAGCATTTTCATGGCAGACAAGGTATTCAATGTGTTGTTTCTGTGCACCGGCAACTCGGCGCGCAGCATCATGGCTGAAGCGGTGATGAACCAGCTTGGCCAGGGGCGCTTTCATGCTTACAGCGCCGGCAGCCACCCGCGCGGCGAGGTGCATCCGCTCACCCTGCGTGCGCTGCACGAGCAGGGCTACCCGGTAGACGGGCTGAGCAGCAAGGGCTGGGAGGTGTTCAGCGCCGCCGATGCGCCGGCGATGGACTTTGTGTTTACCGTATGTGACCAGGCCAACGGCGAAGTCTGCCCGGTATGGCCCGGCCAGCCGATGACGGCGCACTGGGGTTTTGACGACCCGGCCCGCGCTGACGACCGCGACCCGGCGGTGCAGTACAAGGCGTTTACCTTTGTGCTGCAGCAGATTGTCACCCGTTTGCGGCTGTTTTTGAGCTTGCCGCTGGACAAGGTAGACCGGCTGTCGCTGCAGCATCAGCTGCATCAGATGGGCGGTACGCAGGCTGGCGCATAAGCGGCGCGGCATCGCCCGGTGTGAGTTGTCCAGGGTTTGCGCGGCAGGGGGGTTGGGCCCGCGCCGCGCAAGCCCGCTTTCCTGATCCATTTTTTTGAATGTGTGTGGTTTTTGACCCCGGAGTCCATGATGTCCCAGGCCTGCCCTCCCGCGCCGATGAGCGTGTTTGAACGTTATCTCACCCTGTGGGTGGCGCTGTGCATTGTGGCCGGCATTGCGCTGGGCCAGCTGTTGCCAGGGGTATTTCAGGCAATTGGCCGGCTGGAAGTGGCGCAGGTCAACCTGCCGGTGGGCGCGCTGATCTGGGTGATGATTATTCCCATGCTGGTGAAGGTGGATTTCACCGCGCTGGGCCAGGTGCGCCAGCATGTGCGCGGCATTGGCGTCACCTTGCTGGTCAACTGGCTGGTCAAGCCGTTCTCCATGGCGCTGCTGGGCTGGCTGTTTGTGCGCACCCTGTTTGCCCCATGGCTGCCCGCCGACCAGCTGGACAGCTATATTGCCGGGCTGATTCTGCTGGCCGCCGCGCCGTGTACGGCCATGGTGTTTGTCTGGAGCCGGCTGACCCAGGGCGACCCGCTGTTTACCCTGTCGCAGGTGGCATTGAACGACAGCATCATGGTGCTGGCGTTTGCTCCGCTGGTGGCGCTGCTGCTCGGGGTGTCGGCCATCAGCGTGCCGTGGGACACCCTGCTGACTTCGGTGGTGTTGTATATCGTGATTCCGGTGGCGCTGGCCCAGCTGTGGCGCAAGGCGTTGCTGCGTCGTGGCCAGGCAGCGTTTGACACCGCCATGGCGCAGATTGGCCCGTGGTCGATGGCGGCACTGCTGCTCACCCTGGTGCTGTTATTTGCTTTTCAGGGCCAGGCCATCTTGCGCCAGCCGCTGGTGATTGCCCTGCTGGCCGTGCCGATTTTGCTGCAGGTGCTGTTCAATTCGGCGCTGGCCTACTGGTTGAACCGGGTGGTCGGCGAAAAACACGCCATTGCCTGCCCATCGGCGCTGATTGGCGCGTCCAATTTCTTTGAGCTGGCCGTCGCCGCCGCCATCAGCCTGTTTGGCTTTGAGTCTGGCGCGGCGCTGGCCACGGTGGTGGGGGTGCTGATTGAAGTGCCGGTGATGCTGCTGGTGGTCAGGGTGGTGAATGCCAGCAAGGGCTGGTATGAGCGTGGCAGCGCAGTGAAGGCTAATGCGTGAGCTGGCGCGCCGCCAGGGTGACCAGCTCGCGGTCCAGCGGCACCTGAGCGCTGGGCCGGGCAAAGTCTGCCGATGCCAGCAAGGACAGCACCGGGCTGGCGCTGTCGTCTGCCGGTATCCGCGCGGTGGCTGCCATCGCAGCCAGAGCCAGCCCAGCCAGCAGCAGGGGGTAGGATTTGTGCATGATCATGCTCCAGTGGCAGACAGCCGTTGATAAGCATGAACAATACCCGCTGCCTGCACCCAGGCCGATTACAGCAAATTACAGCGCCCATCGGCGCACCATCTGCTTGAGCGCACAGGGTTTTTCTTGATGCGCATCATGGCCACCCCTGCGCGGTGGGGCTACGGTCAGGGGGCGTTGCCAGGCCTGGCACGCACAATCTGGACAGAAAGCCCACCATGGAATGGAACCATTACGCCATTGCCCGCGCCGTGCATGTACTCGGTGTGGTGCTGTGGATTGGCGGGGTGGCGATGGTCACCACCGTCTTGCTGCCCGCCATTGCTCGGCGTATTCCGCTGGCCGAGCAGTACGCCATGTTTGAAGCCATTGAACAGCGCTTTGCCTGGCAAGCCAGATGGACCACCCAGCTGGTGGGAGTCAGCGGCCTGCTGATGCTGTGGCTGACCGACGGCTGGGCCCGGCTGGCCACAACCGGCTGGCTGCACGCCATGCTGTTCACCTACGCCCTGTTTACCCTGATGCTGTTTGTGCTGGAGCCTTTTGTCCTGCATCGCCGGCTGGCCGCGCAGGCCGCAGCCCAGCCAACGGCCACCCTGCGCCGCCTGCAGCGCATGCACTGGCTATTGCTCACCCTCAGCCTGCTGACCGTGCTGTTTGGCGTGGTGGGCGCGCATGGCGGCTGGTGAGCGGGTCGCCTAG
>ERZ724510.2329-NODE-2329-length-10237-cov-5.636810_pt1 | contig 10237 bp, 6 predicted proteins | sample MGYA00376043_ERZ724510 | MGnify/ENA primary metagenome ERZ724510 (study PRJEB28724, sample SAMN07190888) | wastewater metagenome | isolation source: influent of sewage treatment plant in Hong Hong | place: USA: Christiansburg, Virginia | collected 2016-03-01 ... | reverse complement strand
CGACAGGGCTGGCGTCGAGCATGAGGTGGCCGTCAAGGTGCTGCGCCCGGGCATGAAGACCGTGATCGACAAGGATCTGGCGCTCATGCACATGATGGCGGGCTTGATGGAGCGGCTGTCCAAAGACGGCAAGCGCCTCAAGCCCAAGGAAGTGGTGGGCGAGTTCGACAACTACCTGCATGACGAGCTGGATCTGATCCGTGAAGCCTCCAATGCGGCGCAGCTGCGCCGCAATATGGAAGGACTGGATCTGGTGCTGATCCCCGAGATTCACTGGGATTACTGCCACACCGATGTGATGGTGATGGAGCGCATGAAGGGCGTGCCCATCAGTCAGGTGGAGCGTCTGCGTGAAGCCGGTGTAGACATCCCCAAGCTGGCGCGTGATGGCGTGACCATCTTCTTTACTCAGGTGTTTCGTGACGGCTTCTTCCACGCGGATATGCACCCGGGCAACATCATGGTCAGCCTGGAGCCCGATACCTTCGGGCGCTATATCTCGCTGGACTTTGGCATTGTCGGCACGCTGACCGAGTACGACAAAGAATACCTAGCGCAGAACTTCACGGCGTTTTTCCGACGTGACTACAAGCGCGTGGCCGAGCTGCACATCGAGTCCGGCTGGGTGCCGCCTGCCACGCGAGTGGACGAACTGGAAGCCGCCATCCGCGCCTGCTGCGAACCGATGTTTGACCGGCCTTTGAAGGAGATTTCCCTCGGGCTGGTGTTGATGCGCTTGTTCCAAACCTCGCGCCGCTTTCAGGTGGAGATTCAGCCGCAATTGGTGCTGCTGCAAAAAACCCTGCTCAACATCGAAGGGCTGGGGCGCGACCTTGACCCCGATCTGGACTTGTGGAACACCGCCAAGCCGTTCTTAGAGAAATGGATGATTGACCAAATCGGCCCGCGCAAGCTGTTCAATGAACTCAAGGCTCAAGCCCCGCGCTATGCCAAGTTGCTGCCCGAGCTGCCGCGCTTGCTGGACGACTTTTTGCGCCATCGCGGTGGCGCTGACAACCAGCTCATGACGCAGTTGCTGCAAGAGCAACGCCGCACCAACCAACTGCTGCAAAAGCTGATCTACGGTGGCATTGGCTTTGCTTGCGGCTTGCTGGCCATGCAATTCGTGCTGCGCATTCGTCTGTTTTAAGGGTTGAAGGAGTCCAACATGCTGTTGACCTTGGTCATCGCTTATTTGCTGGTCACCATCGCGATTGGTCTGTGGGCGGCCAAGCGGGTGAAGAACACGGCTGACTTTGCCATTGCCGGGCGGCATTTGCCGCTGGCGATGATCATCACCACCACTTTTGCCACCTGGTTTGGCTCGGAAACGGTGCTGGGCATTCCGGCCAAGTTCGTGCAAAGCGGCCTGAACGGCGTGGTGGAAGACCCGTTTGGCGCGGGCACTTGCTTGATTTTGGTGGGGCTGTTTTTTGCGAGCAAGCTCTACAAAAAGTCACTGCTGACCATCAGCGACTACTACCGCGAACGCTATGGCCGCGTGGTTGAGGTGGTGTGCAGCCTGATCATCATCCTGAGCTACTTGGGCTGGGTGTCGGCGCAGGTCACGGCGCTGGGCTTGGTGTTCAATTTGCTGTCGCAAGGCAGCATCAGCGTGCCGATGGGCATGGTGTTGGGCACGGCCTCGATCTTGGCTTACACGCTGTTTGGCGGCATGTGGTCGGTGGCGGTGACCGACTTTATCCAGATGATTATCTTGGTGGTGGGCTTGTCCGTCATCGCCGTGTTCGCGGCTGATCAAGCTGGGGGCGCAGGCAAAGTGATTGCACTGGCGCAGCGCAAAGAGCTGTTCAAGTTCTTGCCCGAGCCCAATTACGCGCAGGTGCTGGGCTTCATTGCGGCAGCCATCACCATGATGCTGGGCTCGATTCCACAGCAGGACGTGTTCCAGCGCGTGATGTCGGCCAAGAACGAATACGCCGCCACGCGCGGCCCGGTGATTGGTGGCGTTTGCTACATTTTGTTTGCGTTTGTGCCGATGTTCATCGTCACCAGCGCGCTGATCATCATGCCGGACGTGGCCGAAAAGCTGATCAAAGAAGACCCGCAAAAAGTCATTCCCACGCTGGTGATGGAGAAGATGCCATTTGCGATGCAGGTGCTGTTTTTTGGCGCACTGCTGTCGGCGTTGAAATCGACCGCGTCTGCCACGCTGCTGGCCCCGTCGGTGACGTTTGTGGAGAACATCTGGCGGCAGTTTTTCCCGCGCATGAATGACAAGCAAGAGTTGTGGACGATGCGCGTGGCGGTGCTGGTGTTCAGCGCCTGTGTTTGCGCCTATGCGATTGCGCTGCAAGGCACGTCGATTTACGACATGGTGTCCAGCGCCTACCAAGTCACGCTGGTGGGCGCGTTTGTGCCGCTGGTGTTTGGGCTGTACTGGCCGCGCGCCAGCACGCAAGGTGCGGTGTTGTCTATCGTGCTGGGCGTGCTGACTTGGGTGCTGTTCTTGGCCACGCCTGTGGGCGCAGAGTTTCCGGCGCAGTTGGCTGGTTTGCTGGCCGCGCTGGCCGGGATGCTGCTGGGCTCGCTGGGGCCGCAAGCCATTGCGCACAGCCACGGCGCGCACCACAAGGTCAAGGGCGTGGCTTAATGCCTGCCATGACCCCCCGCCTATAATTTCAGGCTTTGCTCACCTTACTTCCCATTCGCCATGCCGATCTACGCTTACCGATGTGAGTCCTGTGGCCATGCCAAGGACGTACTGCAAAAAATGTCAGATGCCCCGCTGACACAGTGCCCGGCCTGTGGCGCAGCCGCATTCAAAAAGCAACTGACTGCTGCCGGATTCCAGCTCAAAGGCTCGGGCTGGTATGCCACCGACTTCCGTGGCGGCCCGACCCCCGGTGCCGCTTCGGCCACCGCCAGCACGGCTGCCGCTGCATCGACCGCCAGCGCACCTGCTGCCGCCGAACCTTCTGCGCCCAAGTCTGACGCAGGCCCCGCAGCGGGTTGCGGCGGCTCTTGCGCGTGCCATTGAACCTCCACACAGCCACCCGCCATGAAGCGTAGCCTCCAGCAATATTTCCTGACCGGCCTGTTGGTCTGGTTGCCCATGGGTGTCACCGTTTGGGTGCTGATGTGGCTGATGGGGATGCTGGACGGCATCTTCCAAACCGTGTTGACTGGCAGCGAGGCCGTGATCCCCGGCTTCCATCTGATTGCCGAGAAGCTGCGTGAAATTCCCGGCTTGGGCGTGATCATGCTCAGCGTGGTGATTTTTGCTTCAGGCGTGTGCGTCTCCCACATGTTCGGTCAGTGGTGGCTACGCCAGTGGCACAAGTTGATGATCCGCATCCCCGTGGTGCGCAGCATCTACACCAGCGTCAAACAGGTGGCCGACACGCTGTTTTCTGGCTCGGGCAATGCGTTTTCTAAGGCACTGCTGGTGCAGTACCCGCGCCAAGGCTGCTGGACGATTGCCTTTTTAACGGGCCGTCCCAGCGGCGATGTGGCCAGCCACTTGCCTGCTGATTGCGTCAGCGTTTACGTGCCAACCACGCCCAACCCGACCTCAGGCTTCTTCCTGATCTTGCCCGCCGCCGACGTGGTGGAGCTGAAGATGACAGTCGATGAAGCCCTGAAGTACATCATCTCCATGGGTGTAGTGGCTCCCGGCCCCGCCGTAGACCCGCTCGCCAAACTCCAACCCCAACCGAAGTCCACGCCCCTGTGAGGCGTTGGTGTCGCAGCTCGGCTGCGATGCCGTCCGTGAAAGAGCTTTTCCTATGTCCATGCGTTCCCATTACTGCGGTCTGGTGACCGAAGCCCTGTCGGGCCAAACCGTAACCCTGTGCGGCTGGGTCAACCGTCGTCGTGACCACGGTGGCGTGATCTTTGTTGACCTGCGCGACCGCGAGGGCTACGTCCAAATCGTTTGCGACCCTGATCGCGCCGAGATGTTTGCCGTCGCCGAAGACCTGCGCAACGAGTTTTGCGTGCAAGTCAAAGGCTTGGTGCGCGCTCGTCCTGAAGGCACCACCAACGACAACCTGAAAAGCGGCAAGATCGAAGTGCTGTGCCACGAACTGACGGTGCTCAACCCCTCGGTCACGCCCCCGTTCCAGATCGACGACGACAACCTGTCCGAAACCACCCGCCTGACGCACCGTGTGCTCGACCTGCGCCGCCCCTACATGCAGCGCAACTTGATGCTGCGCTACAAAGTGTCGATGGAAGTGCGCAAGTTCTTGGACGCCAACGGCTTCATCGACATCGAAACCCCGATGCTGACCAAGTCCACGCCCGAAGGCGCGCGCGACTACCTCGTGCCCAGCCGCGTGCATGACGGCCAGTTCTTTGCGCTGCCGCAATCGCCTCAGCTGTTCAAGCAGCTCTTGATGGTGGCCGGTTACGACCGCTACTACCAAATCACCAAGTGCTTCCGCGACGAAGACCTGCGCGCCGACCGCCAGCCCGAATTCACCCAGATCGATATCGAAACCTCGTTCTTGGGCGAGCAAGACATCCGTGACATGTTCCAGGGCATGATCAAAACCGTGTTCCAAAACACGATGGGCGTGGACTTGGGCGAATTCCCGGTGATGAGCTACCAAGAAGCCGCCTACCGCTTTGGTTCGGACAAGCCCGATTTGCGCGTCAAGCTGGAATTCACCGAACTGACCGACGTGATGGCCGACGTGGACTTCAAGGTCTTCAGCGGCCCCGCCACCATGAAGGGTGGCCGCGTGGTGGCCCTGCGCGTGCCCGGCGGCGCGGACATCAGCCGCAGCGAAATCGACGCCTACACCGAGTTCGTCAAGATCTACGGGGCCAAGGGTCTGGCCTGGATCAAGGTCAACGACCTCGACAAGGGCCGCGACGGCCTGCAATCGCCCATCGTCAAGAACATCCACGACGCGGCCATTGCCGAAATCCTCAAGCGCAGCGGCGCGCAAAACGGTGACATCCTGTTCTTCGGGGCCGACAAAGAAAAGGTCGTGAACGACGCCATCGGCGGCCTGCGCCTGAAGATCGGCCACAGCGAACTGGCCAAGAAGAACGGCTTGTTTGAAGACCGCTGGGCTCCGCTGTGGATCGTGGACTTCCCCATGTTCGAGTACGACGACGACGCCCAACGCTGGAACGCCGTCCACCACCCCTTCACCGCCCCCAAGGACGGCCACGAAGATTACATGGACACCGATCCCGGCAAGTGCATCGCCAAGGCCTACGACATGGTCTTGAACGGCTGGGAGTTGGGTGGCGGCTCGGTGCGGATTCACCGTGCTGACGTGCAAAGCAAGGTGTTCGACGCCCTCAAAATCTCGGCTGAAGATGCGCAAGTCAAATTCGGCTTCTTGCTGGACGCGCTGCAATACGGCGCACCGCCCCACGGCGGCTTGGCCTTCGGCTTGGATCGCTTGATCACATTGATGACTAAGGCCGACTCCATTCGCGACGTGATCGCTTTCCCCAAGACCCAGCGCGCCCAGTGTCTGCTGACACAAGCGCCCTCGTTCGTGGACGAAAAGCAATTGCGCGAACTGCACATCCGCCTGCGCAACCCGGACGCGGTTGCCAAGGTTTGATCGTGAGGGGCTGAACGGCTCACGGTCAGAAAAAGGCGCTCGTTGAGCGCCTTTTTTATTTTGAAAATTTATGGAGAATTGATGAGAAAGTCATTATTTTTACTGATGCTGATTGCAAATTTAAGTGCCTGTGCTCTGCGCCCTGAAAGTATTTCTGCGACTTATATACCGCATGAGAAATATATCGATGGAAGTTGCGAAGAACTTGACCGTCAATTTTTAGAGGCTCAAGTCCAGCTTGCGAAAGCATCAGCGTTGCAAAATGGTAAGGCTGATGAAGATACGGTGGGAATGTTTTTGATCCTGATTCCCGTGAGTAAATTCACTGGAGATTATTCGGCTGATGTCGCCAAGTGGAAGGGCGAGATGGATGCTATTGAAGCAGCGCGGTTTAAAAACAAATGTAAATAATTGCCGCAACGGTGAAACTCTGGGTGGCTATGGTCTCGGGGCCGTCACTGTAATACCCAGTCGCTTTGCCAGTCTGGCCAGATTCGCCCGATCCAGTCCCAAGGCTCGGGCGGCGGCAGCTAAATTGCCTGACTGAGTACTCAGCGCGGTTTCGATCAGGCGTTTTTGAAACGCATCGACCTCGGTGCGCAAGTCGATGCTGTCACGTGGCTTTGGTGGCTGCTCCTCATTAGCGAGCAGTTCCCCAGCGGTCGCAGTTGGGGTGATGGCCAAATCAACCGTTTCTAACGTGACGATGTTGGGCTGGTGCCGTGCCGCATGGTGACGGCCTTTGGCCTTCAGAGCGGCGCGTGCGATCAGGTACTCCAGCTCGCGCACATTGCCTGGCCAAGAGTGCGCAAGCAGCGCGCTTTGTGCATCTGGTGACAAGCGCAGTCCGCGTAGCCCCATGCGACGGCGGTTTTCTTCGATGAAGGCTCCGGCCAGCAGGAGCAGGTCATGACCTCGGTCACGCAGCGGGGGAACGCGCAAAGGGAACACGCTCAATCGATGGTACAGGTCGGCGCGGAAGCGACCAGCGCGCACCTCTTCGGCCAGATCACGGTTGGTGGCCGCGATCAGCCGGTTGTCCGCGTGGTGTTCGCGGTCAGAACCTACGCGCTGGAGCTGGCCGTCTTGCAGCACCCGCAGCAGTTTGGCTTGCGCGCTCAAGGGCAGTTCCCCAATTTCGTCAAGAAACAGGGTTCCGCCGTGCGCCATCTCGAATTTTCCTAAACGGCCATCCACTGCGCCCGAAAAGGCTCCACGCACGTGGCCGAACAATTCGCTTTCAATCAGGTGATCGGGCAGCGCTGCGCAGTTCACGCTGACCAGCACCTTGTTGGCGCGCAAGGACTGCGTGTGCAGTTGGCGTGCGACCAGTTCTTTGCCAACGCCTGTTTCGCCGGTGATCAGCACGGTCAAATCGCTGGGTGCGACCAAACTGATTTCAGTGGTCAATTGCAGGAAGGCTGGGCTGCGCCCCACCAGCAAGGGTCTGGCGGGATGGGCTGCCAAGCGGTAAACCTCGGCCTTGCGGTGTTCATCTGCGATGCAGCAGGTCAGCGTGTTGAAGCGCGCCGTGGCGGCCACCGTGGCAGCAGCCAGACTGGCGAAGGTGTCGAGGATGCGCAAATCAGCCTGCGAAAAGCGCCCAACTTCCAAGGCATCGAGCGTGAGCACGCCCCAGGTGGTTTGGTCTACCCGCAGCATGCAGCCCATGCAGTCGTGGATTTCCAGCGTCTCGCTCAAGCCGTCCACCAGACCATCGTAGGGGTCGGGCAGACCACAGTCCGCCGGGAAGCGAATCGCATGCGGTGCCTCCAAGATGGCTTGTAAACGCGGATGCGCTGCCACAGCGAAGCGCCGTCCCAGCGTGTCGGCGCTCAATCCTTGAACGGCCAAGGGAACCAGCACCTCGCCCTCCAAATGCAGCAGTGCAATCGCATCACAAGGCAGCAGGCGACGCAGCGCATCTAGCAGCCGCTGGTAGCGACGTTCAGCAGACAACTCATGCGCCAAGTCAGCGATCAGTGGCACTAGCGCATCAAGCACGTCAGAGGCTAGAGTCAAATTGACACTTTTCATGAGGTTGGGTGAGTCATTTAATCATGTCATTTTAACACTTGTTGATTTGTAAGTTATTGATTTATAAGTGAATTATTTTGGCATGCATTGTGCTGATAGGGGTGTACTTCTTTCAAACTGGAATTGATCCCATGCTCACTCTTGCTCAACGCGACATCATCAAAGCCACCGTTCCTTTGCTGGAAACGGGCGGCGAGACCTTGACCACGCACTTCTACCGCATCATGCTGACCGAGTACCCGCAGGTGCGGCCCCTGTTCAATCAGGCCCACCAAGCCAGTGGTGCGCAGCCTCGCGCACTCGCCAACGGGGTGCTGATGTATGCCCGCCACATTGATCGGCTCGAAGCCTTGGGCCCGCTGGCCGGGCAGATTGTCAACAAGCACGTCGCTTTGCAAATTCAACCCGAGCACTATCCGATTGTGGGCAGCTGTTTGTTGCGGGCAATTCGGGAGGTGCTGGGCGCAGACATCGCCACCGATGCGGTGATTGCCGCTTGGGCCGCCGCCTACCAGCAACTGGCCGACCTTTTGATCAACGCTGAGCGTGAGGTCTATGACGCATTGGCCGCCGCGCCTGGAGGCTGGCGCGGTGCCCGCGAATTTCGGGTGGTGCGCAAAGTGCCCGAGAGCGCTGAAATCACGTCGTTCTATTTAGAGCCGGTGGATGGTCAGCCGGTCGTGAGCTTCAAGCCCGGTCAGTACATTGGCCTGCGCCTCATCGTCCAAGGCGAAGAAATTCGGCGCAACTATTCGCTGTCGGCTGCGCCAGATGAACGTGGCTACCGCATCAGCATCAAGCGTGAGCCGAACGGCGTGGCCTCGAACTACCTGCATGACCAGCTGCATGAGGGTGGTGTGCTGGAGCTCTTCCCGCCCGCTGGTGAATTCACTTTGACCGACAGCGCCAAGCCGCTGGTGCTGATCAGCGCCGGAGTTGGCATCACCCCGACGCTGGCCATGGCCGAAGCCGCATTGGGCAGCACCAATCGGCCTATCGTCTTTATCCATTACGCACGCAACGCCCACGTGCATGCGTTCGGCGATGTGATTCAAGCTTGGGCTGCACGCCACCCGCAGTTCCGGGCGTATATCGTCTATGAGCAGGCGGATGCTGCCTTAGCGCGGCAACCCGATGCGGTGGGCCGTGCAGACGTCGCGCAGTTGCAGCAGTGGTTGCCTGCCTCGCGTGACGTTGATGCGTACTTCCTGGGCCCCAAACCCTTCATGAGTCTGATCAAGCAGGCTTTGCACGAGTTGGGCGTGCCCGCCGCCCAAGCTCGTTACGAGTTTTTCGGCCCCGCAGAAGCGCTTACCCCAGTCGCGCCAACTGTTCCTGCACCTTGATCAGCGTGGCGCTGAAGTCGGCTAGGCGCTTGTGCTCTTGTTCGATCACGGCGGGCTTGGCTTTGGCGACGAAGGCTTGGTTGCTGAGTTTGGCGTTGGCCTTGGTGATTTCGCCTTCTAGACGCGCCACTTCTTTGCTCAGGCGGGCTTTTTCGGCGGCTACGTCCACTTGCATGAACAGGCACAAACGCGCTTCACCGACCACGGCCACCGGGGCGGCTTGGGCGGCGGCGGCCCAGCTGGCTTCATCGGCAAAGACTTGGACTTCGCTCAGTTTGGCTAGGGCTTGCAGGGCCGGGGCGCTGGTGGTCATGAAAGCTTCGTCGCCCAGCACGTACAGCGGCAAGCGGGTGGCGGGGGAGACGTTCATCTCGCCGCGCAGGTTGCGGCAAGCGTCCACCAGGGCCTTGAGCTTGGCGACGTGGGCTTCGGCGGCGGTGTCGATGCGCTCGGGTTGGCTGACCGGGTAGGCGGCAATGCTGACCGACTCGCCCGCACGTCCGGCCACGGGGGCCACTTTTTGCCACAGCTCTTCGGTGATGAAGGGGATGATGGGGTGGGCCAGACGCTGGATGGTTTCCAGCGTGCGGATCAGGGTGCGGCGGGTGGCGCGTTGCTGCGCTGGGGTGCCGGTGTTGATCTGCACCTTGGCGATTTCCAGGTACCAGTCGCAGAACTCGTTCCAGACAAAGTCGTAGATCAGGTTGGCGACGTTGTCCAAGCGGTATTCGGCAAAGCCCTTGGCCACGTCGGCTTCGACGCGTTGCAGTTGCGAGACGATCCAGCGATCCGGCTGGCTGAAGTCCAGGTAACCGCTAGTGGCGCACACGTCCGCGCCGTGTTCGGCCAAGCCGCAGTCTTGGCCTTCGCAGTTCATCAGCACAAAGCGGGTGGCGTTCCAGAGCTTGTTGCAGAAGTTGCGGTAGCCCTCGCAGCGCTTGCTGTCAAAGTTGATGTTGCGGCCCAGGCTGGCCAGCGCAGCGAAGGTGAAGCGCAGCGCGTCCGCACCGTAGGCGGGGATGCCGTCGGGGAATTCTTTCTCGGTGTCTTTGCGTACCTTGGGGGCGGTTTCGGGCTTGCGCAGGCCGGTCGTGCGCTTGTCCAGCAGCGGGGGCAGGGCGATGCCGTCGATCAAGTCCACGGGGTCGAGCACGTTGCCTTCGGACTTGCTCATCTTTTTGCCCTGGGCGTCGCGCACCAAGCCGTGGATGTAGACGTGTTTGAAGGGGACTTTGCCGGTGAAGTGGGTGGTCATCATGATCATCCGGGCGACCCAGAAGAAGATGATGTCGTAGCCCGTGA
>ERZ724510.2327-NODE-2327-length-10237-cov-13.502357_pt1 | contig 10237 bp, 7 predicted proteins | sample MGYA00376043_ERZ724510 | MGnify/ENA primary metagenome ERZ724510 (study PRJEB28724, sample SAMN07190888) | wastewater metagenome | isolation source: influent of sewage treatment plant in Hong Hong | place: USA: Christiansburg, Virginia | collected 2016-03-01 ... | reverse complement strand
CCCGCCTGAGATTCCGGCGATGAAACGGACTGCGGATTCTGAAACAGGACACTGACCTCCGGGAGCTGAGCCTCGGCTCTGTCCGCGGGCGCGAAGCCAAAACCCACGATCATGAAGAGGAAAATCAACAGACCACAGGACAAATTGTATTTTTTATATTTTCGCATGGGCAAGGCTCTCCTGTCGTTTTCAAAGCGCGTTTTTATTTGTTTCCCTGAACGAAAAAGCGCGGGGCATCCGGATTCCGGCGCCTCCCGGTTTTTCGCGGGCTTTATAACACATTTTGCCCGCATCCCCAAACGATATCGACAATCGCAAATGTTACTCCTGATTTACCGGCGGGGAATAACCGGTTCAGGATTTGCGATTCGAAACGGCCATCAGGTAGGCCTGAATAAAATCATCGATCTCCCCGTCCAGCACTTTCTGGGCGTTGCCGATTTCCAGGTTGGTGCGATGATCCTTCACCAGCTTATAGGGATGCAAAACATAGGAGCGGATCTGGCTGCCCCAGGCGATGTCTTTTTTCTGTTTATTTTCTTCATCGAGCTTTTCATTTTTCTGCTGAAGCTCCCTTTCATACAGCCGGGATTTCAGATATTTCATCGCCATCGATTTATTTTTGTGCTGCGATCGTTCATTCTGGCACTGCACGACAATGCCGGTCGGCAGATGGGTAATGCGGACGGCGGAATCCGTCTTGTTGACGTGCTGCCCGCCTTTGCCGCCGGACCGGAACGTATCGATCCGCAAATCATCGTCGCGAATGTCGATTTTGATTTCGTCGTCGATTTCCGGATAGACAAATACCGACGCGAAGGACGTATGGCGTCTGGCGCCAGCGTCGAACGGAGAAATGCGCACCAGACGGTGAATTCCGATCTCCGCCTTGGCGTACCCGTAAGCGTATTCGCCCTCCACGGTAAACGAAACGCTTTTCACCCCTGCTTCATCGCCCGGCAGATAATCAATAATGGCCGTTTTAAAATTTCTTTTTTCAGCCCACCGCAGATACATGCGCAGCAGCATTTCCACCCAGTCCTGCGCTTCCGTGCCCCCCGCGCCGGCATGGATGGACATGATCGCGTTCATCGGGTCCTGTTCGCTTGCGAGCATCATCTTGAGCTCTTCTTCCCGGACCTCGGCCGACAGGCGCGCCAGATCGGCTTCCAGATCCAGCAGAAGCCCCTGGTCATTCTCTTCGGAGGCCATGTTCCAGAGGTTTTCCGTCTCCCGGATGCGCCCGCTGAACCTTTTCCACCGTTCCAGCGATTCGGAGAGCTTTGTTTTTTTCTGCAGGAGGGACCGGGCTTTTTCCGGATCGTCCCAGAAATCCTTTTTCGCGGACAGGATGTCCAGATCCTTGACCCGCAATTCCAGTTCGCCTACGTCAAAGACATTCTCCGATCGAGGCGATTCTTGTTTTCAAATCCAGAATGCTTTCCTGAAGATTATCGACGGACATTTCTTTTCCTCCTTGTTAAACTCCATAAGAATAAACCGGCCAGCCCGATGAAGCCGGCCCACACGAACCAATCGCCGTACCTGGCGTACAAAGTCGGCGTTTGCATCAATGGAATTCTGCCGGTGACGGCGTCTCTTTCAAACAGCTTCGTCTGCGCGAGAATTCTACCGGTCGGATCCACCAGCGCGGAAATGCCCGTATTGGCCGCCCGCGCCAGGCAGAGTCTTGTCTCCACGGCCCGGAAAACGGACATGGAAAGATGCTGATAAGGCGCGGACGTCCTTCCAAACCAGGCGTCGTTGGTTATGTTCACCAAAACATCGGCCGCGGCGTTTTTATACCGGCGCGCCGCCTGGGGCAGAATGCCCTCATAGCAGATCAGGACGCCGATTTTTTTTTCGTCCATCCGCAGGGGGAAATACCCCTTCCCCGCGGCAAAGTCGCCGATGCCCGACGCCAGGCTGCTGACAAAGGGAAACAAGGTTCTCAGGGGAACATATTCCCCGTAGGGCACCAGATGCACCTTGTCGTATTTTCCCGCAAGGTCCCCCCCGGGGGAAAGCAGAAAGGCGCTGTTAAAATAATCCGTGCCTGCAGGCGCGGCAGCATAACTGACGGATCCGAAAAGCAGCCAGCTTTTGGTTTGCGAAGGCAATTGTCTGACGCGGGCCCGCAAAACCCCCGGCTCCTGAAAGTTAAAAGGAACGGCGGTTTCCGGCCAGACGATCAGCGTTCCGGGAGCCTTTGCGCCGCGCAGGGAAAGCTCCTCGTAAATCCGAATCGTTTCGGTTTGGAAATCCTGATTCCATTTGACGGCCTGCTCGATGTTGCCCTGAATGAGCGATACGTCCATGCTCCGCGCATTTCCCATGCTCTGCCGGATTTCGCGAATCCGCATCGCGCCGTAGGCATATACCCCCGACCAGATGAGAAACACGGCCAGCGCCAGCGCGAGCGATTTTTTCGACCTTTCCCGAAGCAGCGTAAAAAAGGCAACGTTCAAAAGGACGATCAGAAAGGACAGGCCGGGCACCCCTGTGATGTCGGCCATCTGAATGAACAGCAGATTGGAAAACTGGGAATACCCCAGGTTCTCCCACGGAAATCCCGTGAACAGACCGGATTTCAAATGCTCCAGGCAAATCCATAAAACCGGCGCGGCAAGATAAAGGGGAACCCTGCCCCGAAAGTAAACGATTCCCGCGGCAAACAGGGCGAAATAGACGCTCAGATAGCCGGCCAGCAGAATCGTGAGGATCACGCCCAGAACCAGGGGAAGATAACCGTAGTTCACCACGACATGCGCAATCCAGTACAGCATGCCGATATACGCCGCCATTCCCGCCGTCCACCCCAAAAGCAGGGCCCTCGAGAGCGATGAAACGTTGTTCAGAGCGACGAACAGCGGAACCAGCGCAATCCACGCGATGACGCCGAAGCCGAACCTGGGGAACGACAAAAAGAACAGAATGCCGCACAAGAGCGCGAAAAAAAAATCGCGGGTCTGCGGCGTGCCGCCGGTCCAATCCGGTTTGATGTTGTTGCCGTTGGTCTTCATGGCGCGTCTTCGGATTTTTTGATTTTCACCTTCTTGATGCTGCGTTCGTCCGCGTTTTCGATAGTGATGTCCATTCCCTCGATTTGAAAGCTTTCCCCCTGATGAGGTATTCTGCGAATCGCGTATAAAATCAGACCGCCGACCGTTTCGAACCGGCCCCGGTCCAAGCGGATTTCCAGAAGCTCTTCAATCTTCCCGATTTCCGTTCGTCCGTCCGTCACGATGGAGCCGTCGGCCATTCGGACGATATCGTCGGCATCCGCCTGCTCTTCATGTTCGTCGCGAATGTCGCCGACAATTTCCTCCAGCAGGTCCTCCAGCGTGATCAGCCCGGAGGTGCCGCCGTATTCATCGATGACAATGGCAATGTGCTTGTTGTTGTTTTTCAGCTCGTAAAACAGCAGATGCGCGTTTTTTGTCTCCGGAATGTAGTAAGGCCGCGTCATATGAGACAGAATATCGGCGGCGCTCATTCGGGGCGACCAGGCGGCAAGCAGGTCCTTGATGTTCAGAATGCCGATGATATTGTCCACGGAGCCGCGGTGGACGGGAATCCGCGTGTAATGCGCCTCGACCATCTCCCGCATCATCTCCTGGGCCGAATCCTCCGCGCTGATCGAAACGATGTCCGTCCGGGGGATCATGATTTCGCGAACCAGCGTGGATGTAAAATTCAGGATGTTTTCGATCATTTTCCTGGACGCATCGTCCAGAACGCCGCCCTTTTGAGCTTTGGCAAGGACCGAAAACAGTTCCCGGCGAATCTGCTCGGGGCTGCTCCAGGATAAAAGATCGGAAATTTTTTTCATCATAGACTCAAGATTTTTTCACCGCGCGCCGTCCACGCGGCTCTTCCGCGTCCAATTAACCATGCAACATCCATCCTGTCAATCACGCTGATGGAAGAGATTCTCCGGGCGGTCGCGGTAAACAAAAAGGGAATCACTTAAAAAAAGCTGATTCCCTTTCAGATTTTCTGGCGGGGCCGATGGGACTTGAACCCACGCCCTCCGGCGTGACAGGCCGGCGTTATAACCAACTTAACTACGACCCCAAAAAATCATTAAAAACAATATTCACTTTCTTTCCTGGTAGGCGGGACAGGGCTCGAACCTGTGACATCCACGGTGTAAGCGTGGCGCTCTTCCAACTGAGCTACCCGCCCCCTTGCCCGAAAAAAGCTGACTGGCTTCTAGCAACATTGAGATGGCTTGTCAAGCGGTAAAACAACAATATTCCCCGTTAATTCACGGCGCAGGAATCCGCCTGCGCCTCGTTTCCCACCACGTTGCCGAAGAGGTCGTCCTCTTTGACCAGCGCAATCTCCAGCACCTCGTCGATATGTTCCACGAAAACGATTTTCATCGCGTTTTGAACATTGCGGGGCACTTCCGTAAGGTCTTTCTCATTGTCCTTGGGAATCAGGACCGTTTTGATATTGCCGCGGTGGGCCGCCAGAATCTTTTCCTTCAGGCCGCCGATCGGCAGGACCCGTCCCCTCAGCGTAATTTCCCCGGTCATGGCCAGGTCGGCCCGGACTTTCTTCTTGACGAGCGCCGAAGCGATCGAAGTAGCCATGGCGATCCCGGCGGAGGGTCCGTCCTTGGGAATGGCGCCTTCGGGCACATGGACGTGAATGTCGATCTTTTTATAAAAGTTTTTCGGCAAACCGAAGCGCTCGGCGCGGGTCCGGATGTACGAGAGGGCCGCCTGCACCGATTCCTGCATCACGTCGCCCAGCTTGCCGGTCATGACCATGCGGCCCGTTCCTTCCATGATGGAGGCTTCAATCGCCAGCAATTCGCCGCCGACCTCCGTCCAGGCCAGCCCGGTCGTCAAACCGATCTGGTTGTTTTCCTCCGTCTCGCCGTGGCGGAATTTCGGAACCCCCAAATATTTCGGAATATTTTTGGAGCTGATGACAATCTTTTTGCAGTTTCCGTTGCTGACGATTTCCTTGGCGACCTTGCGGCAGATGGATGCGATCTCCCTCTCGAGGTTTCGCACACCGGCCTCCCGCGTGTACTGGCGGATGATGCGCAGCAGGGCCTGGTTGGTGAATTCGATCGATTCGGCCGTAAGCCCGTTGGCCTCCATTTCCTTGGCCAGCAGGAACTTGATCGCGATCTGCATTTTTTCCTGCTCGGTATATCCCGCAATGCGGATGACTTCCATCCGGTCCTGCAGCGGCGCCGGGATTGTCTGCAAAACATTGGCGGTTGTAATGAACAGAATATCGGACAAATCATAATCCACGTCCAGATAATTGTCGTTGAACGCCACGTTCTGCTCGGGGTCCAGGACTTCCAGGAGCGCCGAGGAGGGATCGCCGCGAAAATCGGAGCTGAGCTTGTCCACCTCGTCCAGACAGAAGACGGGGTTGTTGGAGCCGGCTTTCTTCAGCGATTGAATGATCTTGCCCGGCATGGCGCCGATATAGGTTCGGCGGTGGCCGCGGATTTCCGCCTCATCACGGACGCCGCCCAGCGAGATGCGGACAAATTTCCGGTTCGTCGCGCGCGCCACGGATTTGGCAATCGATGTTTTCCCCACGCCGGGAGGACCGACGAGGCAGAGAATGGGTCCCTTGTTTTTTTTGACCAGGGACTGAACCGCCAGATATTCGATGATCCGTTCCTTGACTTTTTTCAGGCCGTAGTGATCCTCGTCGAGAATCGCCTCCGATTCCTTGAGCGTATATTTGTTTTCCGTGACCTCCGACCAGGGCATATCCAGCAGCCAGTCAATGTAATTGCGGACCACCGTCGCCTCCGCGGACATGGGCGCCATCATCTGCAGCTTCTTGATTTCCTGGCGGACCTTTTTGGACGCTTCCTCGGAGAGCTTCTTCTGTTTGAGGCGTTTTTCCAGCTCCGCGATCTCATTTTTAAAATCGTCCTTTTCGCCCATTTCCTTCTGGATGGCGCGCATCTGCTCGTTGAGGTAATAATCCTTCTGCGTCTTTTCCATCTGCTTTTTGACGCGCCGCTTGATTTTTTCCTCCACCTGCAGAATTTCGATTTCGGAGAGCATCAGCGAATAAATGGCCTCCAGCCGATCGCCGATGCTGAAGATTTCCATAATCCGCTGTTTGTCTTCCAGCTTGACGTTCAGATGCGTCACCACGACATCCGCCAGTTTGGAAGGATCTTCGATGCCGGCGATCGTTCCCATCATCTCCACGTGGACTTTCTTGCTGAGCTTCAGATAAAGCTCAAAGGACTCCTTGATGCTGCGCATCAGCGCCTGTTTCCGCACGTCCGTCGGATCATCATCCACATCGTCGATATCGGCGACCCGAACGAGAAAGAAATCGTCGTTTCTGACATATTCCAGGATCGCGCCGCGCGCCTTGCCTTCCACCAGCACCTTCACCGTCCCATCCGGCAGGCGCAAAAGCTGGATGATGATGCCGATCGTTCCAACCGAATAAATATCCTCTTCGGAGGGGTCGTCTTTCTTCGCGTTTTTCTGGGCCACCATGAAAATTCCCTTTTCATACTTCATGGCGGATTCCAGCGCGGCGATGGACTTTTCCCGCCCGACAAACAGCGGCACAATCATGTGCGGGAACACCACCACGTCGCGAAGCGGCAACAGCGGAATGATGTTTGTTCTATTTTTAAGCGTATCGTCTTTTTCTTCGGTCATTTTTTCTTCCTGCGCCGTATGAAATTATGCGGATTCAGATTTCTGATCATAGATCAAAATCGGCTTTTCCTTGTTGAGCACCACTTCCTCGCTGATCACACATTCCTTGATGTCCCGCTGCGACGGAATATCATACATCACTTCCAGCATGGTGTTTTCCAGAATGGAGCGCAGGCCCCGCGCGCCGGATTTCCTCTCCATGGACAGTTTGGCCACGCAGCGCAAAGCGCCGTCCGTAAACTTGAGATTCACGTTTTCCAGTTCAAACAATTTCTTGTACTGCTTGATGATGGCGTCCTTGGGTTCCATCAAAATGCGAACCAGCGCCCCCTCTTCCAGATCATCCAGTGCGGCGATCACGGGCAGGCGTCCGATGAATTCGGGAATCAGGCCGAATTTGAGCAGGTCTTCGGACCGGACTTCCGCCAGAACGTCCCCGATTCTTTTTTCCTTCTTGCTTTTGATTTCCGCGCCAAACCCCATGGTGTTGGTGCCGATGCGTCTGGAAATGATCGTTTCCAGGTCGTTGAAGGCGCCGCCGCAGATAAACAGAATATTGGTCGTATCCACCTGAATGAATTCCTGCTGCGGATGCTTCCGGCCTCCCTTCGGGGGGATATTGGCCAGAGTTCCTTCCATGATTTTCAGCAGGGCCTGCTGAACGCCTTCACCGGAGACGTCCCTTGTGATGGAAGGATTGCCTGATTTTTTCGCTATTTTGTCTATTTCATCAATATAAACAATACCTTTTGATGCGCGTGCCACATCGTAATCCGCGTTTTGCAGGAGGCTTAAAATGATGTTTTCAACATCCTCTCCCACATAGCCCGCTTCCGTGAGCGTGGTGGCGTCCGCAATCGTAAAGGGAACATTGAGAAATTTCGCCAGCGTTTTGGCAAGCAGGGTTTTCCCCGAACCCGTAGGCCCGATCAAAAGGACGTTGCTCTTCTGGATTTCAACACCGTCGTTGGAACCGGCGCTGGAAAAAAGCCTTTTGTAATGGTTATATACCGCGACGGACAGGATTTTCTTGGTTTTTTCCTGGCCGATTACGTAGGAATCCAGAAACCGCTTGATTTCCTTCGGCTCCGGAAGAACATTTTTATGGCCCTTTTCCACCGTTTTTTCGTCTTCTTCAACGATGCACCGGCACAATTCAATGCACTCGTCGCAAATATATGCCGTCGGGCCGGCCACCAGCTTACGAACTTCGCTTTGCGTCTTTCCGCAAAATGAACAAAAAAGCATACCCTGCCCCCGATTGTCCTTGTTTCGTTTGATCACTGAAAATCTCCTTTTTACTTACCACCGGATGCCGCGGATTTCCGAATAACGATTTCATCAATTAAACCATAGTCTTTCGCTTGATAGCTGGTCATAAAGTAATCCCGCTCCGTGTCGTTCATCACCTTTTCCAGCGGCTGACCGGTCAATTCCGCCAGAATTTTGTTGAGGTCTTCCTTCAACCTGAGGATTTCTCTGGCCTGGATGTCAATATCCGTCGCCTGGCCCTGAAAACCTCCCAGCGGCTGATGAATCAGAATCCGTGAATGAGGAAGGGCAAACCGTTTCCCCTTCCCGCCCGCCGCCAGGAGAAGCGCCGCCATGCTGGCCGCCTGCCCCATGCACACCGTGGAAATGTGGGGTTTGATATACTGCATCGTGTCATAAATCGCCATTCCGGAGCTTACATGCCCTCCGGGAGAATTCAAGTAGAAAAAGATGTCCTTATCCGGATCTTCCGCCTCAAGATAAAGCATCTGCGCGACCACCACATTGGCCACATTGTCATCGATCGCCGTTCCCAGAAAGATGATCCGATCCTTCAAAAGCCGGGAATAGATATCAAACGCCCTTTCGCCCCGTCCATCCTGTTCCACCACCATGGGGATCAAATTCATGCAACAGCCTCCTCGCCCATTCCGATCTTTTCCACGACCTTAATATTGGCCCGCTGTTCGATAAAGTCAAATACCTTTTTCTGAAGAATCTCCGCTTTCAGGGATTCTTTTTTCTCCTCATCCTCATAGATGCTTTTGACGGAATCAATACCCACATGATGGATTTCCGACAACTCCTTGATATGATTATCCATATCTTCATCGGATACCGCGACGGCTTCTTTTTCGGCTATTTTTTTGAAAAGGAGAAAGGCCCTGACCGTTTTCTCCGCTTCGGTTTTGAACTGATCGTGCATTCGGAAACTCAGTTCCATTGCGCTCTTCTCGTCCATGCCGGCGGACCGCATTCTTTTTTGCGTATCGGCAATCATGTAAAAGATCTGCCTCTGCACCAGGGACGCCGGCGCTTCAAATGCATTGGCGGCGAGCAGGACCTCCGTAATCGAATCCTTCAGCTTCGCATCGCTCTGGCGCTTACATTGCTCTTCCATGGATTTCCGGACTTCACTTTTCAAATCGTCCAGCGTGTTGTACTTGTCGAAATTCTTGACGAATTCTTCATTCAGTTCAGGCAGCTTCTGTTCTTTGAGCTCCTTGAGCGTTATTGAAAAGACGACGTTTTTCCCCGCCATCTTCGATTCGGAATAATCGGCCGGAAATGTAACCGAAATGTCCTTCTTCTCGCCTTTCTTCATTCCCGCCACCTGCTCTTCAAAACCGGGGACGAATCTTTTTGAACCGAGTTCCAGAAGATAGTCATCCGCTTTCAGTTCGGGGAGCGCTTCGCCATCCAGCGTGCCCGCGAAATCAATCGTCACGAAATCTCCCATCGCCGCCGGCCGGTCTTCCGCGACATCCTGCAGGCTGGCAAACATGCGGCGGATTTCGTTAAGGCGCTTTTCCATATCGGCATCGGAAACCTTGATTTCGGTTCTTGTGAGTTCGATCCCCTGATATCCCTGCGGATCAATCTCCGGCTCCGTTTCAAAGGAGGCGCTGAAAGAAAAGTCCGTATCCTCCTTCAATCCGTTCTGCTCGATTTCCGGACGGGAAAGCGACACCATTTTTCGCTGATCCAGCTCCTGCCAGTAGTACCGGTTGACGATGTTGGTGATGGCTTCCCCTTCCGCATCGCTCTTGAAATAGGTTTCCAGCACCTTCCGGGGAATCTTGCCCGGACGGAAACCCTTGATTTTCGCCTTCTTGCCGATGGTCCGGTAAACGGCGTCCAATTCATCTTTTACAAAGGCCCAGGGGATCTCGAAAGACATTTTTTTCTTTACCTGGCTTAGGTCCTCTACTTTAACGGAAAGCTCGCTCACGCCTTGATTCTCCTTCTTTTGTATGGAATTCTCCTTCATTTTCATTCTGGTGCGAGAGAGGAGACTTGAACTCCTAAGGTTTTACCCGCTGGATCCTAAGTCCAGTGCGTCTGCCAATTCCGCCACTCTCGCCCGTGATGGCTTCGGGATTATATATTCATTGGTCAAAATGTCAACGCGGATTATTTTCGGCATTCTGCTGCAAAACCAGTCATGTTGCAATTCCTGCAGGCCGTATCCTGTAGAGTAAAATTCCCTGTATTGCAAGAGAAAGATGAACTGGGAAAAATGGTCGGGGCGAGTGGATTTGAACCACCGGCCCTCTGAACCCCATTCAGAT
>ERZ724510.2323-NODE-2323-length-10256-cov-4.224586_pt1 | contig 10256 bp, 10 predicted proteins | sample MGYA00376043_ERZ724510 | MGnify/ENA primary metagenome ERZ724510 (study PRJEB28724, sample SAMN07190888) | wastewater metagenome | isolation source: influent of sewage treatment plant in Hong Hong | place: USA: Christiansburg, Virginia | collected 2016-03-01 ... | reverse complement strand
GAAGAAGGTTACTTGTTGCAAATTTTTACAAAACCAATTGAAGATAGACCAACTTTGTTTTTTGAAATTATTCAACGTAAAGGTGCAAAAAGCTTTGGGAAAGGCAATTTTAAAGCATTGTTTGAAGCATTAGAAAGAGAACAGGATTTAAGAGGAAATTTATAATATTGTTGTTGAATATTTTACAAAAGCCTTGCAATTTTGCAAGGCTTTGTATGTGTATTATTTTGCTACTTGTACATTTGCAACATGGCAATAAATAAAGTAGTGTACCAACGAATAAAAGAATCTATAAATGGCAAAGCAATATTGGTTGCTGTTAGTAAAATAAAGCCAGCATCGGATATTTTAGACTTATACAATTTAGGTCAGTTAGATTTTGGTGAAAATTATGTACAAGAATTGGTTGATAAATACAATCAATTACCAAAAGAAATTCAATGGCATTTTATTGGTCATTTACAAAGCAATAAAGTAAAATATATTGCACCATTTATACATTTAATTCATGGAGTTGACAGTTTAAAATTATTGCTAGAGATAAATAAGCAAGCACTGAAAAACAATAGAACCATTCGTTGTTTATTGCAAGTGCATATTGCAGAAGAAGAAACAAAATTTGGATTTGATACACACGAAATTTTAGCCATTAACTGGACTGAAATTAATGATTTAAAAGGGATAGAAGTTGTTGGTTTAATGGGTATGGCAAGTTTTAGTGATGATTTAGAACAAGTTAGAAATGAATTTATTAGTTTAAATACTGCTTTTAAGCAAGTGCAAATCCAACATTCTAGTTGCAAAATATTGTCTATGGGAATGAGTGGAGATTTTGAAATGGCCATTGAAGAAGGCAGCAATATGGTAAGAATTGGCAGTTTATTGTTTGGTTCTAGACAATAATTGCATTAAATTCAATAATAAAAACAACTACTTTAATTGGATCTGTATTTTTGCAGCTATGCAGTTAAAAAATATTTCAGAAGAAACAATACTTTCCAATTTAAAAATAAAGGCTTTCAATGCAATGCAGCTTGAGTCTGTAGAAGCCAATCATGCACACAACAATGTTGTTTTACTCTCTGCAACTGGTTCAGGAAAAACATTGGCTTTTTTGTTGCCATTGCTACATTCGTTGGAAGAAAATCCTACAAAAACAACTGCTTTAATTATTGTTCCAAGTAGAGAATTGGCTCAACAAATAGAACAAGTGTTTAAGCAAATTGGCACAGGATTAAAAATTACTTGTTGTTATGGTGGTCATAAAAGAGAAATTGAAGAAAACAATTTAGTACAAGCTCCTGCATTAATTGTTGGTACACCAGGAAGGTTGGCAGATCATATTAGAAGAGGCAATATTCACATTGATACCATTGAACAAATTATATTGGATGAGTTTGATAAAACATTGGATTTAGGTTTTAGTGAAGAGGTTGCATTTATTATTGGTGCTTTACCCAATGTTAAAAAAAGAATGCTAACATCTGCAACTGAATCGATTGAAATACCTGCATTTATTGGCATGACGGAAGAGCATAAGCTTAATTTTCTTTCGGAAGAAAATTTACCTGCCGAAAAATTAGCTGTACAATTGGTACGCAGTAAAGACAAAGATAAAATTGAAACTGTATTTAATTTATTGTGTAAAATTGGCGGTCAATCGAGTATTGTTTTTTGTAACCATAGAGAAAGTGTAGAACGTGTAAGTGCATTGTTGAAAGATAAGGGAGTATATAATGAATATTATCATGGTGCAATGGAGCAGCAAGAACGAGATAGTGCATTGTGTAAGTTTAGAAATGGAAGTACCTATGTTTTAGTTACTACAGATTTAGCTGCAAGAGGGTTAGATATTCCAAATATTAGATACATTATTCATTACCATTTACCACATACAGAAGATATGTTTGTGCATAGAAATGGAAGAACAGCAAGAATGGATGCTAGTGGTACTGTAGTACTTATTTTATCGGAAGAAGAAACTGTTCCAAAATACATTGAAACCGATGTTGTTGATTTAACCTTGTTAGACAAATACGAGTTGCCAGACAAACCAAAATGGTCTACTTTATTTATTGCTGCTGGTAAAAAAGATAAAGTAAATAAAATTGATATTGTTGGTTTTTTATCCCAAAAAGGACAATTGAAAAAAGAAGATATTGGCCTAATCGATGTAAAAGATTTTTTCTCTTTTGTTGCTATTAAAAAAATTAAAGTAGGAGCAACTCTACAGCTAATTAAAGATCAAAAAATTAAGAATAAAAAAGTGAAAATTGATATTGCCAAGTAATAATTCAACTAAAAATGAATTGGTAAATATTACTCCACCAATTCATTTTTAACAGCATAAAAAACCAAGCCAGCAGTGTTTTTTACGCCAAAACGTTCCATTAATCTAGCTTTCATTCCTTCTACAGTTCGAGAGCTAATTTCCATTTTTTCGCCAATTTCTTCACTTGTAAATTCCATACAAATGTAGCGGAGTAAATCTCGTTCTTTATCTGAAATGATATTGTTGTTGAGGGCTAAATTTTCTACAGGTTTGTGCTTAATATGAGAACGTTTTAACAAGATTCTATTTACAAAATTATTTAAATAGAAACCTTTAGCAGCAGCTTCAGTAATGGCTTTTCTAATTTCTTGAGGGTCTGTGCTTTTTAGTAAATAACCAGCTGCACCATTTTCCATTAAATGTGTAACAAACTTATCATCTTCATGCATAGTTAAAATTAACACTGCAATTTTGGGATAATGTTTGTTAATGTATTTTGTAGTTTCAATGCCATCTTTAACAGGCATTCTTAAATCCATTAATACAACTTGTGGATTGGCGGCTTCTATATTATTCAATAATTCTTCTCCATTTTCAGCTTCTAAAACAAACTTTATATTGGGATAATGGCGTAATGAAAGTATTACACCTTTACGAAAAATTTTATGATCATCTGCAATTGCAACAGTAATTTCGGCTGACATGCTGCTAAGATAAATTATACAATTATAATTGTACTAATTTCTTTATATACATAGTGTTGATTAAAAGTATTTAAAGTTAATGGAGTTCTTAAATGACTTCTCCCTCTTCTCTTGGAATATCAATTGTTACTTTAAAAAGCGATTGTGATGTATCTTCTTCATATAAAATATCGCTATGTATTACTCTCAATCTACTTTGAATGTTTTTTAAACCTAAGCCATCTTTAAATTTAGTAAATCTTAAAAATTCATCTTGTGTTAATCCTTTACCATCGTGATGTAAACGAATAATCAATTTTTCAGGAAGTTCATGTTGCGTTAAGTGAATAAATGATGCTTTACTATGCTTTAAAATATTGTTGATTAATTCTTGAATAATTCTAAAAAGGATCAATTCTTTTTCAGCCTTTAATCTTACTTTATAATCATGAAATTTACTGCTTGCATTAATTGAACCAGAGTTATTTATTTTTTGAAAAAAATCAGTAACAGCAGATTCAAGTCCAAAGTTCTTTAAGGTTGGAGGCATTAAAGAGTGAGAAATATTTCTAATAAGTGTAATGGTTTCATCAATAATTTGCTTGGCATTAAATATGGATTGCATTTGTGCAGTTTTATCCAAATTCACTAAGTTATCGTTTAAGTAAAGTCTTGCAGTGGCCAATAATGGCCCAGCATCATCATGCAAATCTGCAGCTAAACGTGTTCTTTCTTCTTCTTGCAATTTAATAGATGCACGTAACAACATTTTTTGATGTTCAGTTTCCATTACCTGAATGCGTTGTTGATAACGCATAACTCTACGTTGATGAAAAACAATAAAAAATACTAAGGCAACTGCCAATAATATCATACCAATTGTACCTAAAAATAGTACTGGAGAAATATGTGTTGTTGCGTCTAATAACCTAATCATATATGCTAGTCTTGTTCTTTAAAGTCTGTTACGTAATAAATACTATTTGGGTTGGGTTGTTTTTTTACAAACTTTTTAGGATCAATGGTAAAAGCAATAGCTATTAAAATACTTTTAAAAATGTTGCCCAATCTTGAAATATATTCAAAAACCAGTGTGTCTTTGTTTCTTTCGCTAATATTCATTGGAATAAAGAAACTAAAAAATGTACCTGCACAATAAATAAGTATGGCAGTTACCAACCAAAATTCGTAAGTGTTGTAAATAAAAACTGTATCGTAGGTTTTTGCTTTTTTAAAGAAGTACAATAAGCAAAAAATAAAAAGAATCAAGAATTCGATAGCCTGTGAGAAATAGTCGAATTGATTGATGTTTTGGATAATAAAATTTTGAATCATCCAGAGTAATAAAAAGGTTGCATAAACAAAAATGTGAAACTTATTTTGTTTAAACTTTTGTAACCGAATAAAAAAGAAGGAGAGTAGAGAAAATTCGACTAATGTATAAATATTAATTAGCCAAACATTGTTTGATTGGTGCTTTGCCAATCTAAGACCTAATAAATCAACCAATACGCCCAATAATAGTAAAACGAAAATTACCCATTTTAATCTTTCTTTTCTATTGTGTTTGAAAATTAGAAAGATTAAAATGGGTATAATTGGAGATAGTATGGATAAAAGTTGTAGAGGTATTTTTAACATGCCTTCAAAAATAGCAATTAAATGTTAAAAAAACTTACAACAAGTATAAATTAAAATTAACCAAACCAATTCACCTCAACTGTACCAGTATCGCCACAGCTTGGAGGACAAATTGTACTTCTATCAGCAACAATTCCTTTGTGTTTAACAATTTCACCGTTTTCGCCAATAGTGGTATAATTTAAAATGTTATTACCATTAATATCGGCACCAACCAATACCAATTGTTTAACACCTAAATCGTTAATTGCATTAAATAATCTTAAGCCTGTACAGCCAGGTTGAGCAAGTATTTTTTCAATAATTTCTCTACCAGTAAAAGAGGCCAATACATCATCAGGATTTTGATCGAACCAGTTTTTAATCATCTTAGCACCAAGTTCGTATCCAATATCTTCTCCAACTTGTGGGGTAAATGAACGGTTTTGCTCAATAACACGTCCTTTTACAACGATCAATTCTTTTGCCATTTTTTTTAAGTTAATTAGGTTTAATAATGGGGATTAATGAATATCTAATATCTAACGAATGTATTTATCCACAATGCCTGTATGTATACGTATTAAAGGTTAAATTTGATGTAATTCAATGTCAATAAGGGTTTCAAGCTGTTTTTTGATATAAAGTTAAGCATAAGATTTAGTGTTTATACTATACAATGTGCGTAATTTTACGTTGTTCAAACTTCGTACATTTATCATTAGCTATCGTAAATGTGCATAGAAAGAATACGATGAGCCAATAAATTTGCTTGTATGTGGATAACTCCATTGGTGTTGAAAATGGCTGAAAATTAAAATCAATTCTATGAAAACCTGTTAATTCTAATCGTCCCACTATGACAACAGAAAAAACCATTAAATTGGCCATTGCAGATGATCACAAAATTTTTAGAGATGGGTTAAGAACTTCTTTAAAAGATAAAGACTACATAAAAATTTTATGGGAAGCTGAGGATGGAAGAGATATGACCCATAAACTTAAAATTAAACTTCCAGATGTGTTGTTAATGGACATTCGAATGCCTGAAATTGATGGAATTGAAGCCATCAAAATGATTCGACATGAATATGAAGACCTAAAAATTATTGTACTTAGTATGTACGATGATCAGGAAATTATTACGAGAATGATGGAAATGGGAGCCAATTCTTATTTAACAAAAACCACCGATCCTCAAGAAATTTATCATGCTATTGTTACTTGCATGAACGAGGATTTTTATTTTAACGATTTAGTGAATTCGGCTGTATTGTTAAAGCTTCAACATAAAAAAACAGTTAAACGATTTTATCCCAACACAATTAAGTTTAAAGAAAAAGAATTACGCATTATTAAACTAATTAGTGAAGATAAAACCACAGAAGAAATTTCTCAAGAAGTATTTCTTAGCCCAAGAACAGTAGAAACCATTAGGCAAAGTATGAAGCAAAAAGTGGGTGCTAAAACCATTGCTGGTTTAATTATGTATGCTATGAGAAATAAATTATTGGAATAATATTATCTACTCAATAAACCAAAATGTAACTCTCCAAAATTTTGAAGAGACGATAATTTTAAATCTGCTGCACCCCAACGTTCATCTTTGGTTTGAGAGTGGTGTGGCACAATTACACAACTCATTCTAGCTGCTTTAGCTGCAATTAATCCATTGAAAGAATCTTCAAAACAAATACATTCATGCGGATGTGCATTTAACAATTTAGCACAATCTAAATATACTTGAGGGTGCGGTTTGCCATAGGCTAAATTTTCGGCACTTGCAGTTGCATTCAATAAATTGGCAATACCTGTTTTTTCAACAACAATATCAATTAACGCTTGAGGAGAAGAAGTTGCCAACCCGATTTTGAAATTTTTCTGATGAAAAAAGTTGAAAATATGGTGTAGGCCTGGCATTGTATTGCCTCTTGTTTTTACTTTTTCAACTACCAAACCAACAATTTTTTTCTCTGCTTTAGCCAATTCTTCATCGCCAATATTAAATTGTTTAAACCACCATTGCACAAACTCTCTGGTACGCAAACCTGTGGTAGTTTTATATTGTTCATTACTTAAACTAACTCCATACAATTTAAAAACTTCATCTGCTGCTTCGTGCCACAATGGTTCACTATCAATTAGTAAACCATCCATATCAAAAATTACTGTATTCAAATGCATTTTATAAAAATTGTTGCAAATGTAAAGCTTGAAGCTTCCACTTGAAATTTGGAAATTATTTTCTACAATTAATCGGCTATTCTAAATCCAATTTTGGGTATATGAACTAAACTTTTTTTGAGCTCTTGTTTTAGTTGTAGCTTAACAATTTGACCCATGGTATGGGCTTTTAAAAATGAAGGTTGATGATGATGTTCGGCCAACTCTTTACTCAATTGTTTTACTTTCTCTGGCTTAGAAATTTCTTCGGCAATCATAATATCCGAAAGTTCTTTAATCCTATAACGTGCAGATGCTAAACGATAAGCCATTAAGGTTCTTTCTTCTGCTTGATATTGTGCAATGGATTCTTTGTTTAAATGGCTTGAAACGATTTGTACAAAAGCATTGTTCTCTTTAAAAAATTGTGGTAAATATAAATTTTTTCTGCCTTCATAACTTTGTTGATCAAAATCAATTGCCCTAAATCTGTATTGATAATTTAATATATCTGGAGTAATGTTTACAATAAAATTATAACTACGCATATCGCCCAACAATTGTGCAAAACAACGGGTATTAAATTTTACAAATTCCTTGGCTAAACGTATTTGATTGGTTTCACTTTTATGCAAATAGTTTGTAATAAAAACATCTCCTGGAATACCAGGAATATGTTCTTCAATAAGTGTATTGTTATTGGTAAAATAAGTAATTCTATTGGGCGATAATAAATGTTCTAATTCCAATCCAAAAATTCTACTGGTATCTGCTTTTTTTATGTAGTAGTGATCGTAGTTATCGTTAAACTTATTTACAATACTTATTCTAAAGGGTTGGCTATTGCCAAAATAACAAAAGTCTATAGCAGCAACATCTAAATTGTGTATGTATTCTAAATCGCCTTTGGTTTTTAGAATTGCATAATTTTTAATAAGGTTTTCTTTTAGCTGTTGCCACTCATACATATCATACGAAGCTCTTTCCCAAGACGAGTCTTGTTGACCATTTTTACCTTTAATAGGAGTGGTATAAATAAAGCGTTGTAAGTCTTCGTAAGTAGCAGGTAAATCAACCTCTCTACTATATTTACTTAGGTATTTACGCAAAGATTCTGTAACAGGAAAAATGATTTTTTTCTTGCTAGGTCTATCGTTTGAACCATTTTCTACACTTTCAATAATCATATTTCTTAGTCTAAAAGTAAAGCATCATCATCGTCTAAAATATTTAAATTCACAGCATCTGCACCTGCAATTCCTTCAATAGAACCTTTAATATGGGCTGCATTCAACAATACTTTTTCCAATTGTTTTTCTCTCGATTTCCAAAGTTTTTCCATGGTATCTCTTTCTCTTTGTATAGAAAGTTTCATACTCATAAAACCTTCTCGTATGGCTTTCCATTGTTCTCCAAATTCGTTGCCAATTAAATAATCGTACAACATTACCATTTTGTCTCCTTTGTTCTCTTGACTTTTTTTAGCATCATAAATTTTAAGCAATGCGTTGCGTAACAACAATACTACACTTCTTACTTCAGAAAAAGTACAAATATAAACACCTTCTTTTTCGCCAAAACGATCCATATCTTTAGGTAACGCTTGTGTAACAATTACAGCAACATCGGCACCTAAATTTCTCATATCTGTTTTAAGTTTTTCAATCCAATCATTGGTAAAATCTTTGGTTCGTTTACTTTCAAAAATAATTTTACCCACTTCATTGCCCAATTGGTTTCTTACTGTTTGAATACAATCTGCACCACGTACACCTTTACCCACAGGAGCTATATTGTCAAAAGGAAAAGTAGTTTGCAACAGTTCCTCTAACAACAATTCTTGCACTTCGCCTTGCAATTGCATAGAACCTTGTTCAGCCTTGCGTTTCATTTCATCCACCAATTTTTTTTGGTCTTCAATTTGCTTTTCTAACTCTCTAGTTCTAAGCTGAAATTCTTGTTCTTTTAATTGAATTTTATCTACCTCTTCTTTTTGAAATTGCTCTTTAATTTTTTCACGTTCTTGTACCAATTGTCGTTGTAACGATAATTGCAGTTCTTCTTCTTTGGTTTTTAAAGCTTGTTCTTTTTGTAAAAATTCTATTTCTTTTTGTCTGGCAAGTTTTAGTTTTTCATCTTTCTCGGCAGCATCGTCTTGCAACATTTTTACTCTATTTTCAAAATCGGCAGTAATGCTTTTTTTTAAACTCTCTTGAAGTTCTTGTTGTATTTTTTGCTTTTCTGCAGTTACTCGAGTGTTAAGTTCTTCTTCTTTTTGTTGCAATTGTTTTTGAAAAATTTGCTCCGCTTTTTTAAGCTCCTCTTCTTTTGTTTTTTTAAAATCAATCATCTGATGCCTTAATTCATTCTTCTCTTTTTCAATGCTTTCTTTTAATTCATCGTTCAACGCTTCTTCTAGCGGAAACTCAAAATTGCAACTTGGGCATTTAATATTTGTAGCCATTACGATTATTTTTTACAAAGTAATGATAATGAAACAATTTATAAAATATCAATTCTTGTAAACAATATTGCTGCTCAATTAAATTCTGTTCATTCGTTTGCAAAAACAAATTTTATAAGTGTACACACTTTTTATTGACACATAATCTAATTTGTATTCATTGAAATACGGGTTACAAAATCTTCAACAATAGAGCTATTGTAAACTCTACTTTGTGCTTTTCCTATCTTTTTAAATTTTATGATTGTACTCAACCAATGCTGTTTAAAACTCATTATTTTCGCTACCTACAACAAAATATTCTAGTTGTTGTAATAAGTAAGAAAAGATGATAAAACTGTATCCCGAATCGGCATTAACACAATTGGAATTCGATAAAATTAAATTGCTTTTGGCTGAGCATTGCAAAACTGTTTATGCCAAATTGAAGGCTGAAAATTTGCGAATTCATACAAGAAAAGAATATATAGAGATTGAATTAAGACAAACTTTCGAATACAAACTTTTACTGCAACAAGGTCAATATTTTCCAAGCGATTTTACATTAAACCTTTCTAAAGAGTTGAAATTATTGGGCATTGATGGTGCTACATTAAAAGAAGATGAAATGATGGACGTAAAGCGTTTGTCTGAAAACATGAGCAATATTTTTAGATGGTTCGATGCTGAAAGAAGAATGGCTTACAGTGCATTGGCAAACGTTATTGAACATAGTTATTACGAAAAAAACATTAAAGATTTTATTGAAATAGTATTAGATGAATATGGTACTGTAAGAGATACAGCAAGTGCCGATTTGCAAAAAATAAGGATGAGCTTGTATAAAAAAAGAAATGAATTAAGGCGAACCTTTGAAAAAGTATTACAAAAATTGGCAAAGGCTGGTTACTCTGCAGATATTGATGAAAGCTTTAGCAGTGGAAGAAGAGTAGTTGCAGTTTTTGCTGAACATAAACGTCAAGTAAAAGGAATTTTACATGGCGAAAGCGATAGCCGTAAAACTGCATTTATTGAACCAGAAGAAACTATTGAATTAAATAACGAAGTTTTTTCT
>ERZ724510.2318-NODE-2318-length-10263-cov-5.501371_pt1 | contig 10263 bp, 4 predicted proteins | sample MGYA00376043_ERZ724510 | MGnify/ENA primary metagenome ERZ724510 (study PRJEB28724, sample SAMN07190888) | wastewater metagenome | isolation source: influent of sewage treatment plant in Hong Hong | place: USA: Christiansburg, Virginia | collected 2016-03-01 ... | reverse complement strand
TCCAACAGATACAAATAGTGATATGCACCCGCCAGAGTACGAGGATTTTCAGAATTCAAAGCTAAAGCGAAACATCTTCCAGCCTCATCCAACTTATTTAGATTCAAATAAATATTCCCCAATGACATTGAACAGTGATGCATAGAATGCCTATCTTGTTCAGTCTCTACCGCAGTTTTCAACAGGGCTATTGCATCTCCCAAATCCCCTTCATTTCTTTTGGCAATCCCTTTTACTTGTAATAAAGAGGGGATTACCCGTTCAAAACTGATACATCCTTGCTTTTTGTCACACAGGGACAAAGCACGATTAATGTAATTATAAACACTGTCATATTTCTGTTCTACATAATAAATACGAGCAATATCCCGATAAACATATATAACTCCTAAAGTATCAACAGCCTTTTGAAAACAATACGCTGAACTTTGATAATTGTCGAGAGCATCTTTATATAGCTTTCTGTCCGTATTCAAAACACCGATATATTCATGTACAAATCCCTGCAACTTATATTCTTCCGTCTTCTCCAATTTAGCCAAAGCGCTCAAATAAGCTTGTATAGCCAATGTATCATTATCTTGCAAAGCTGCCACTTTACCATAATAAAACAATGCCTTTCCTGCTTTTACACCATCATCCTTATAATAATCTACCGCAATTTTTATCAACGAATCCGACTGCAAACTATCCAGATAGTTTTTATCACGTGCTTGCGTTAGCAGCAATGCATAGTCCGCCCGCTACTTCCCACGAAGCTCCTCCGGATGAGGAATTTGCTCCAACAGCAGCAATGCACTGTCAGGATATACATCCATATACCTCTCTACCTTATCAAAAACATTGGATACGTTCTTCTCTACGCAAGAACCTAACAGTACACAAACGGACAAAAGCCCAAGATATAACAGTTTTTTCATATGAACATGTTCTTTACCAGATTATCATTGCGTATACACAGAATCCTTTTGGAGATAAATATTCACACCAGCCAACGGCAATCCTTTTTCCCCATCAGTCACAATGCCATTTGTCTGCGCATTAGAAATAACTGTACAGCAGAATGTTATGAACAGCACTATACATCGCTTCATAATTCATGTATATATAATTAAACTTTGGATGAGAACAAGCTTTTTACAGCCCCTCCCTTCAAAGATACAAAAAACCGCTTCAATAATGTACAAAAACAAGATAAATGTGACAAACAAAACAAATAGCTCAGAGCTTGTTTCCCCTTACATAGGCTTCCTTTCCATTTTCTGTACGGAGTTATCAGCGCCTATCGGCCGTGATGCGCTCTGCCAACGGCCGTCAACCACTCGACTAACGACCGTCAACAAGGTGCTTCATAACCGTTGAACACCTATTATACTCATAGTTTCCCCATACTGTGCACCTATCTTATTCCTATTATGAGCCCAGCTGCAGTCTATCGGTAAACGGTCTTTTACGAAGTTAATACCGTGTTTACACGAAACGCATATCGTGTAAACAAGATATTTGCAAAATGCTGTACATTCTATTAATACACTAACAAACAAGATATTAACTTACTTTTCGGCGTATTTCCGCTGTGGAAGCAAAAGTTGCTTCCACCTTTTTGAGTTGCTTCCACAGCACTTGTAATGCCGATGAATAAAGGGATGCAGGAAGTAGGTGGAAGTGTGGAAGCAGAAATGATAAAACTAAGCAGAGATAATTTTCCCTTAAAAGCAATAAAACTCCAGAATCTGCTGGAGCAAAGCATCCTGCTTTCCCAGACCTTTTTCCAACTCCACACTTTTCAGGTTATAGAGTTGTGCCAGCAAAGCTGACGACTGCTTCTCGCAAAGACGGGAATCATGTACCTGCTCCATCCAGCAGACGGTCTCTCCCCAAACATCTACCGAAAGATGTGACAAGACTTCTGTCGGGGCTCCCCCCTTCTCCACCTTACGGAAGATTTCGACCAAAGCACACAACAAGCTGGACATTATCTGTTTACAACGGGAATGGGAACGGGATTCCCGGTTTCTGAAACGTAGCAGGAAATAGTACCCCAGCCATAAATAAACGGTGGTGACTTCTGCATGGATTTTCTCTATCCTCTTCCAATGCGCAACCAAGGCAGCATCAATTTCTTCCAGAATCGCATCCGTATCATCTTCTATGTAGTATTTCTGCGCAAGACACTCTATCACGCACCCCCATTTCGCCATATCCACACACTCTTGCGTACGCCCCATCCATACATGGGCTTCCTCCAATATCCGGAATGCCTTTTCTCCACATTCTGGAGCATCATAAAACCGATACTGACGAAACAACAGAAGAGACTGACATAATAACTCATCCAAAGAGTACTCCGCACTTTCCATATTTAAAATTCAAGTATCCATTCAGGTAACAAAATCGAGCAAAAGTAATCATTTCCTAAGAAAATCACGCTGTTTCAGCACAAAAACCGGCAGGAAAAAGAAGATACCGATGACGGACATCACCAGTCCGCCAATGGTACCCGCCGCCAATGGAAACCAGAAAGCCTCCTTGTCCTCACCTATCATGAAAGGGATAAATCCCAGAATGGTAGAAACTACCGTGAGGAAAATAGGAACGACCTTCGCATTCCACGCCTTGACGTAGGCACGAAGAGCGGAAAGACGGGGGAAACGACGTCGGATGCTGTTGTACTCGTTCAGGATATAGATGCTGGCATTCACCGTGATGCCGCACAGCAGGACGAACGAGGCAAAACCGCCCTGGTCGAAGTTCAGCCGGAACCAATAGAAAGTAAGAAATACCCCGATATAAGAAACCGGAATCACAAAGATGATGGCAAGCGGCTGCTTCAGGGAGTTGAACAGAACGCTGGTCGTAAAGAAGATGATGGCTATCACCACCAGCAGAAGCAGGTATTGGCGGTTGTCCTTCTCGCCCCATGACCAACTGTTGCTGTCCGACTCGGCTGTATAACCCATCGGCAACAGTTTGTTGAACTCCTCCAGGTCACGTTTCTGTATCTTGTTGCCCATCTCATTGGAGCCGATATATTCGTATTGCAGGCAGAGGCGGTACTGCTGGTTTTCTTTGGCAATCTCCTGCGGCATCTGTCCCTTTTCCACAGTAGTCAGTTCGGAAAGCTTGTAATGCTTGCCGTTTCCTACTCCATAGGGAAAGAACTGCATCGCCCAGATGTCATATTCGGCAGACTGGCGGGAAGAGAGCTTGATTTTCTCCGTTCCCTGCTCGGCCGCTACCGAGCCAATCTCCAGATTCTTGCCGAAGATGGGGCGCACCGCAGAGAAAAGCACTTGCGCGTCGATGCCCTCTTGCGCCATGCGCTCCTTGTTCAGGTTGAAGTAGAATTCCTGATAGTCATCCTTCCACCAGGAGAACTCCGAATTGATGAGCACTTCCTTGATACGCCGGTGCGTCAGCAGCTTGGCCTTCAGCTTCTCCGCCCACTCATAGAGTTCGTCGTAGTTGTAGCCGTACATCCTGATGCGGTAGGAGCCGGCACTCTCGCGGACGTCATTACTGAACCCCTGGTCCTGCAATCCGTAGATGCCCCAGCTGCCGCCTCCCAGTTCCAGTGCCTTGCTTATCATATTGGCTTTCAGTGTATAGGGAAAACCGCTGTTCCGGGCTTCCTTCTTGAAATAAATCTGCATACTGGCACGCCGGGGGCTGTAGATGGAAGTATGAAACTGCCTGATTTCCTTGAACCGGCTGAGGTAGGTCTCCATACGTTTCATCAAAGTGTTCATCTGCTCGAGGGTGCTGCCATTGGGAAGGTTGGCGTTGGCATAGAGCACCACCTCCTCATTACGGGTGAAGTAACTGCCTTCGTACACCTTCTGTATGAAAAGCCGCAAGCTGCCGCCCAGCGCCTTGTCCACAACGGGTTTCACCGACTCCTTATAGGTATCCGAACCGAATACCTTATTGTAAGCAGCTTCCCATTTTCCCCCTCCTTCCAGTTTGCCGGGCAACAGAAAAACGGGCAGACCGAAACCCAACAGTAACAGCAGGCATACAGCCCAGCGCCAACGGCACAGAAAACGGATGAGAGCAGAATAGCAGCAGGAGAAATAAACGGGGAAACGTCTGAAAATCCGTCCCAACCTTGTTTTGAATGTTTGCGTCAGCCCCGGCAAGACAAGACGCCTCTTCTTCCCCGTAATCCGCCTCACCAGTCCTATCTTCTCAATCATCGACGGAACAAAGAACAATGCCACCATCAAGGAAACAGCCAGATTGATGATCACTACCGCTGCAAAGTCCTGCAGGTTGAGCCGTATCTTCTCGTCAAGGAAGAAAATGATAACAAGCGCACCCATCGTAGTGAGGGTTGCCGCCAACACCGACAGGAAGGCCTTGAGATTACGCCGATGCAGAATGTGGTCGGTCATGACAATGGTGCTGTCTATCACCAGATTCAGCGAGACAGTGATACCCGCCAGCGAATAAAGCTGCATCTCAAGTCCGAAGAGGTAGTAGAAGATAAGTGCCACCGCTATATTTACAGCCAGGCTGGTAACTATCAGAAAAAGATATTTCAACTTACGAGTAATGAGCCATACGAATACAAGCAGGATGAGTACCGTCAAACCGGTACGGAAGTAAATCTTGTCCAGTTCTTCCCGTATGTACTCGGTCGCATCATAGCTGGTATGCACTTCATATCCGACAGGAAGTACCTGCCGAACAGCTTCCATCTCGTCCATCACGGCACGGTTCAGTTGCAACTGGTTGGCAGTTTCTTCCGCAGTAATGGATAGATAGACGGAATTCAGCCCATTGATGCGGTAATAGCTTTGCGGCTCCTCCTCCATACGGACAGCCGACACCAGTTCGTCCAAGCGGAGCAGTTTCCCGTCGGTAGCCGTCACGGTGATGGCAGCAGGATTAAAACCAAGGGAGTTGCTCTCCGGCACCAGTGCCAGGCGTATCCATTCCCGGCTACCGTTACCTGTATCCACATTGTGCGTACCCAGAAATTCCTTCCGGTAATGCCGCTGTACTGCCTCGCTGATGTCCGATAGGGTCACACCCAGCAAGCGCAACTGTTCACTGTCATATTCCAGTCTCCACTCCATGGGCGTGGCACCGCTGAGTTCCACCTTATAGATACCCGGAATATTTGCCAGCCGCGGCTTGATATGCTCCTCGGCATACTGCTGAATCAATATCGGAGTGGAAGGGGCATTCAGTGTGAAGGACATGAAAGGGCGTGAGGCGTTCTCGTCGGGCACTTTCATGTGAATGGTGGGATAGCTGACACCTTCGGGCAATTGGGGCCACGTCTGCCGGATGATGGTGGAAGCTTCGAAGCGGACTGCCTCGACATCGGCATGCTTGTCCAGCTCCACAGTAATGTTGCCGTAGCCGTTGCCCGAGGTGGAGTTCAGCCGCTTCACTCCGCGGATACGCGCCAGCATGGATTCCAGCTTGCTGGTCACTTCCATCTCCACCACCCGCGACGAAGTGCCAGGCATGCTGAAACCCACCGTGAAGCCGGGCAGGCTGCGTGACGGATTCAGCTTGACGGGGAGCAGCGGTATCAACGCCACCCCTACCAAAGCAAGGCAGACAAACGCCACTATGACGGTGAAGGAAGAAACTCGTTTCATCAGTTATTATAATCAAATTTTTCCGACAGCGAAAATCCGCTGGCAAAGTCGTGCAACGTCAGTTTCCGTATCTTGTAATAATTCAGCCAGTAGTCCTGCAAGGCGGAGATGTAATTGCGTTGCGCTTCCTGCTGGCGGTTCAGCGAGAGGGTCAGGCTGTTGATGTCTGCCTTGCCGATAATGAAGCGCTGGCGGGTTTCGTTATACGCCAGGATGGCAAGGTCGAGGGCCTCTTCGGCACTGGCGACGAGGGCTTGCTGGACGTTGAAGTCGCTGACGGTCATGATAACCTCCTCCTCAATGCTGATTTCACTTTGCCTGGCAGAAGTCTTCACCACGTTCAGATTGTTCCTCGCCATGTTGTATTTGCCTTTCCTCACGCCCCAGTCCACCAGTGGAATGGAGACACTGACCGACACCATCTCCTGCTGCATGGGATGCCTGTATGCTTCACCGAATTTCTCTGCCACCTGGTTGAAGCCGACGCTGGCGTTGATGCTGGCGTTGAAGCGCGATTCCTTCTTCGTCTTGTCTACTGTCTGCTCGGCTTCCAGCACTTCCTGACGAAGCCCCAGAAATTCCGGATTGTTGGCTTGAGCGGCCAGCAAAGCCTCATCAACCGGTATGGTCAGCGCCCTCGGACGTCCCGGAAGCGACACCCTGATATCCGTGTTCTTCTCCATATTCAGGAAAGATGCCAACGAAAACATGGCGCGCTTCAAGGCACTGGCGGCATTCTGCAAAGTATTGCGGGCGTTCACCACGTCGAGTTTCAGCGTCAGCAGGTCGGCACGGCTGATGGCGGCTATTTTCAAGCGCTGCATGCCGATGCGGTAGAGGGTATCGGTGGAGACGGCATTGTCCTTGGCCAAGTCATATTCCGCCTGTGCCATGGCAAGCGCAAAGAAATAGGTAGTGGCCTGCTCGGATACTCGCTCTGCATTGTAAATATACTCCTTCTTCACCTTTTCGTACTTCAGCGGCTCAATCCTGCGTTCCCAACGGAAAGGATTGTAACCGACCAGACTCTGCGAGTAGCCCAAACGAACCGGAACACTGGTGAACTGGGTATACTTGTTTCCACCGAAGCTCCGCATATAGCCCAGCTCCGTATCCAGATAGAACGTACCGCCCGTCAAGTCGAAATTCTGTCTGACGGCAAGATTGCCGTATGCATAGAAGGATTGCTGGCTGCGATAGATGTCAAGGTCCTGTTCGGAGTCGTAACGCTTGGTGATATCGCGGTTGTACTGTGCCGGAGTCATGTTCAGCGTCAGGCTGGGAAGGCGGTTTGCCTTATAGGTGCGGTATTCCCAATAACCGGCCAGATACATGTTCTTGGTGCGGAAGGCTTCCAGCGAACTGTCATTCGCCAGGGCAATGGTCTGCTGCAAATCGAGCGTTATCCGCTGCTGGGCAAAAGCGGAAAGGGCTCCCAGACTGAACAAAAGTATAAGACTTAATTTCTTCATGCTCTTTCTTTTCTATAAATAAACCAATATATCAACGGGATGATGAACAGACTGACCAGTGTCCCCACGAACATCGCCCCAATCATCGCTATGGAAAGCGGCTTCTGCAGCTCCGAGCCCATGTCGAACGAGAACAGCAGCGGAACCATAGCGAAAATGGTGGTGAGCGATGTCATGATGATGGGCCGGAGCCTTCTGCGCCCCGCCTCGTGGATGGCCTCGAGCAACGGCATACCAGCCCTCCGTAATTCATTAATGGCATCCAGCTTCAAGATGGAGTCGTTGATGATGATACCGCACGTCACAATCAGTCCGATGGCAGACATCAGGTTCAGGGTATGCCCGCATATCCACAACAGAAGCAGGGCAAACGCCACATCTATCGGAATTTCCAGCAGCACGATGAGCGGCTGCACGAAGCTTTCGAACTGGGCGGCAAGAATGAAATACATCAGCAGGATAGAGATGAAAAGAATCACCACCAACTCGTCCAGCATCTGGCGGTTGGAGAAGAAACTGCCGGAAAAGGCCGTATCCCAGTCACCCGTGGCATCTGCCTCCCGCTTCACCTTTTCCATCAACTCCGGAGCATCGTCCACTTCATAGAAACGGAACGGTATATATTCACCGTTGCGTCCTGCCGTAATCGTTTTCAAATCCTCGGCCGGACGCACCTTTACCAGCTCCCGAAGCGGAATATGCTCCACTTCGCCCTTACTGTCCGGACGGGTCTGTATCAATGTCTGCTGCAGCACCTCGTTCACTGTCCGCTCCTCGCCCACAATGCTGATAGGCAGGTATTGCTGGTAGGAATGGAGCATAGCTACGCTGTTCTCCTTGAATGCCGTCCGCAGCGTACGGTAAAGCTCGTCATACGAAACGTCATAGAGCAACAGCTTTTCCTGCAGGATGCTTATGTCAAGCTGGTTCTCGAAAGCGATACCTACGGGCGCTGTCCCCGTAAGCTCCGCAAACTGTTGTTCCAGTCCGCGCAATTCTTCCGCCGCCGGCGCCTTCTCCTTATTGCGGGCATAAAGTTCCGCCACCACATCGGCCTCCCCGGTCACGAAAAGCTTCTCGAACACGGTTTCGGGTGGAGAAAAGGAGACTGTCGCCAACGGATATTCCCGTGTCAGCCACTCGCCCGCCTGCTTCTGCAAGGGAGCAATCCCGTCAGGCGAGGAAGTCTTGAAATACAATTCTGCCTCCGAAGAAGAGAGAGCCTGCTCACGGTTCAGCAGATAGTCCTGCTGGCCTATGGCAGCCGTCTGTTCCACAGTCTCGTCCAGCAACTGTCCGAACAGCACATTCACACGATGCCGGTTCTCGTCCACATGTATGTTTTCGTTCCATTCCACGTGGACTATCAGTTCATTCTGGTCTATCTGCGGCATACGCTCCTTGCCGACGGAATAGAACAGAAAGACACAAAGAGGTATAGAAACCACACAGAATACGCTACTTACCGTCTTGTGGGAAAATACCCAGTCGATGCCCGCATCATAAAAACGGTCCAGCGTATGTTCCTTCAACGGATTGTTGATGCGGATGCGGGAGAACCACGACCTGCCGCGCAACCCCGTCCGGTAGACCAGCATATAGAGGACCGGCAGCAGCATGATACCCGTGAAGTAGGAAACCAGCAGCCCCACCGTAACAGAGAATGCCTGGTCGTAGAACAACGCCCCTGCAATGCCGCTCATGAATATCAGCGGCACAAATACGGCAATAGTGGTCAGCGACGAACTCAGCATGGGCGTAATCACCTCACTCGTTCCCGTCACGCAAGCCCGCCGCAACGAATAGCCCCGTTCGCGATACTGCGAAATGTTCTCCGTCACAATGATGCTGCTGTCAATCATCATACCCAACGCCAGGATTAATCCCGACAAAGAAATGATATTGAGTGACATCTTGAACAAGTAGAAGAACAGGAAGCAGATGACAATAGATACCACCATACTCAACCCGATGATGAACGGTGATTTGATGTCACCCAAGAAGAGTACCGCCACAATGCAGATGAACAGGAAACCCAACGACAAATTTTGCTGAAGATTGGAGATGGTATAGTCCAGCAACTCCGTCTGGTTACGGCTGATGCTAAAATCAATGTCGGGATATACTTTCTTGAAGTAGTCCATCGTGCTGTTGATGGCAAGCTTCATGTCTTCCATATTCTCGTCCGCCTGCTTGATGACGGCAAGGGTAACGGCACGCTTGCCATTGCTCATGGAGACACCTTTCTCCTTGGCAGGAACAATCTCTACCCGGCAGAAGTCTCCCAAGCGGATGATACGTCCTTCCTTTCGCAGCAGGATGCCCTTCACGTCCTCCTCTGTCCGCAGCAGGGTGGAGAACTTAATGTTGTATTCGTAGTAGCCGTCGCGCACAGTCATGCTGCCCGGCTCCACGTTGTTTTGCGCCAGCACGTTTTCTATGTCTTCAATGGAGAGCCCCAACACAGCAAGCTTATCCGGGTCGGGCACAATCTGTAACTGGCGTTCGACCAAACCCGTGACATCCACCATTGCCACTTCCGCCAACTGCTCGATGCGACGCTTTATGACATTTTCGGCAAACTCGCACAAATCAAGAAACGCGCGTTCGTCCACCTTGCCGTATGCACTGTCGCTTTTTAGGGTCAGATTGAGGTAGAAGACAGGAATGTCCGTCGCACTTGCCTTTATCACCTTCGGGCGTTCGGCATCCTTGGGCAGATAGTTCATGGCGGCGTCAATCTTCTCGTTCACTTCTATGAAGGCAAGGTCGGTATTCGTACCGAAGTCGAAGCCCAGGCGGATGATGCCTGCACCATCGCGCGTCTCGCTGTCCATGTCCTTCAGTTTCGCCACCTGGATGAGCTGCTGCCGCAGAGGTTTCACCACCGTATTCTCTAATTCACGCGCCGAGGTATTCTGCGCCGACACCTGCACTGTAATTTCCGGGATGGCAATATCGGGCAGCAAGGATACCGGCAAGGTGAAGTAAGTCACCAGCCCGACAATGAAGCATGCTGTAAATGCCATCAGTACGGCAATAGGCCGCTGTATCAAAAACTTTATCAATTGAACTATGAATTTTGAATTACCACTTATCACTCATTATCTATCAACCACCTTCACCGATGCTTCATGTGCCAGATTCACATTTCCCGTCACAATGACCGTATCGCC
>ERZ724510.2305-NODE-2305-length-10312-cov-4.193624_pt1 | contig 10312 bp, 9 predicted proteins | sample MGYA00376043_ERZ724510 | MGnify/ENA primary metagenome ERZ724510 (study PRJEB28724, sample SAMN07190888) | wastewater metagenome | isolation source: influent of sewage treatment plant in Hong Hong | place: USA: Christiansburg, Virginia | collected 2016-03-01 ... | reverse complement strand
GCTCGAGCACCCGAAAAAGGGCCAGGCCGGTTGTCGAGCTGGAGAGCAGTAAGATGACCTTGGCAGGCGGCGAGAAGCCGTAACCCAGCATCACAAAACCTTTGCGCTTGCCCGTACGGTCAGACAGCCAGCCGGCCAGATAGTTGAGTGACGAAGCCGATAGATCGGCCAGTCCTTCAATCAGGCCCAGAAGGGCGGCCGATGCGCCGGCAATCGTCGTAAAGAAAATGGCAAAGACCGAAAAGATGATTTCGGAGCTGAGGTCCGTCAGAAAGCTGACCAGGCCAAGCTTAATAATGTCGGGGTGTATGCCGGGCTTCGGGTCAGTGCTATCGGGCATTCGGTGTTTCCTTGGAGTCTGCGCGGGCATCTGCCCTGACAGGCAGGTAAGGGTCGAGCAAGCGTCTAAAAAATAACGTTACCGCATTTCCTGATTAAGTACCGACCCCATGTGATTGCAATGACGCAAAGGGTGTAAAAAATTGATCACGATCAAGACATAGGAGGACTCCGGAACACTAAAGTTGATGCATAGTGAACGAGTGTTCACATTGGCGGAGACGCAACATGCAGCAGCTGAGTAACCTTGATGCCTCTTTTCTGCATCTAGAGAACGACCATTCACCCATGCATGTGGGTGGGGTGATGATTTTTGATGTGCCAGCTCAGGGTCAGATGACGCTTGAGCGACTGCGCGAGCATGTGAAGTCTCGGCTGCAGACCGCCCGTGTGTTTCGCCAGCGGGTGGTGATGCCGGTCTGGCATCTGGATGCGCCATGGTGGGTAGAAGATGAGCACTTTGATCTGGATAACCATCTGAGCCATGAAGTGGTCGATATTCCCCTGAGCAATGAGGGGCTAAGTACGCTCAGTGCCGATTTTTTTAGCAAGCACCTGCGCCGAGACAGACCATTGTGGGAGCTGGTATTTGTAGAGCAGGCCAGTAAAAGCGCCCCGCGTAAGAATCAAAAGGGAGCTGCATTTGCCCTTCTCATTAAAGTGCATCATGCCGCGCTGGATGGCGTGTCAGCCGAAGCCGTGATTGCGGGCTTACTTGATATGAGTGTGACACCACGGGTTTTGCCAGCAGATGAATGGCAGCCGGAAACCCCGCCGGGGCAGGCAGAGCTGTTGCTAAGGCAACTATGGTTGGTGCCTGAGTGGAAGATGCAGGGGCGAAATCTTTTGCACACAGGCCGCGTACTGGGGTGGCGATTTCTAAAGCGTACAGTGAGCCGTGATGAGCGCACACTGCCTTATTATTTCACAGCACCTCGCACGATCTTTAATGCGCCGATTAACTCTGAGCGACTGTACTGCACCGCTGAGCTGTCGTTGTCCCGTATCAAGAGTCTAAAAAATCAGTTACCCGGTGTGACGGTGAATGATGTGGTGCTTGGTATTTGTGCTGGTGCAGTACGACGGTATTTGAGCGATGACGGCGCCATGCCGACACGCTCGCTAGTGGCCATGGCGCCTATCTCAAAGCGCAATGTCGATCAAAAAGGCGCTTCAGGAAATATGGTGTCGTCCATGTTGATTCGGCTGGCAACCGATATTGACAATCCACTGGAACGATTGAAGAAAATTCATGACAACGCGCGCTGTGCTAAGGAGTACAACCGTGAGATGGCGATAGAGTCGATGCTTGATTATCTACCTCATGCCGCCTCAGCACACTTTCTGTCGCGCTATAAGAAAAGTAACGCAGCACGCCTCGTGCCACCGATGTTCAATATGGTAGTGACCAATGTGCCCGGATCGCCAGTGCCGATGTATCTGGATGGCGCCAAGATGCGAGGCTTTACCGGCATGGCCGGTATTTATGACGGTATGGCGCTTACATTGGTGGTGCTGAGCTATTGCGACACACTAACCATTAGCATAACCAGTTCGCCGGAAGTGTTGCAGGATCCAGAGCGCCTAGCTGGTTATATGACTGAAGCACTGGATGAGTTGGAGCAAGCCGTAAATCAGACAGCAGCGAGTTCAGAATTGATAACGGCTAACTCATTATCAGGCATACAAGTTGGCGCTTGATAGAGAGTAGCCATCATGGAGCTTTTACTCGCTTTTGAACGGATTTAGGTTTTTACCCAAGTAATACTGCAGTCGCACAGGTAACGGGCGGACCGTCGAGGCAATTAATTTATTCACGGCGCCGGGGACACATACGGGATTGCCACTGTTGACTGCCGCCCATGCTTGCTGCACAACCGCATCGGGCTGTTGCCAGAGTATTGCTGGCAATTTATTGGTTGTTTCACGGGTGCCCATTACGTCATGAAATTCGCTATATGTGAAGCCAGGGCAGAGCGCAGTCACATTAATGCCTTGTGGCTTTAGTTCCATGTCCAGCGATTGCGACATGCTGAGTACGTAGCCTTTGATGGCGGTATAGAGCAGCCCTGCACCAGGGGGTGAAAATGCAGCCAAAGAAGACAAATTGATAATACGACCAAAGCCTTTTGCTTTCATGGACGGCAACACTAGGTGTGCCAGTTCAGTCACGGCCACAATCATTAGTTGCAGTTCGCCCGCCAGTGCGGTCCATGCTGTGTCAGCAAAAGCAGTGTTACCCGATAGTCCGGCATTATTGATGAGCACATCAATTTCAATTCCCTTGCGATGTGCGTAAGCCATGATGGCTTTAGGCGCATTTACATCGGTGAGATCGGCCGCAAAAATGTCGCAGCGCACGCCGTGTGCGGCGGTCAACTCAGCGGCAAGTTCACGCAGACGATCTTCGCGACGGGCAACCAAGAGCAAGTTGTGGCCATTGGCTGCAAGGTAACGGGCAAAGCAGGCGCCGATACCCGCAGAGGCGCCAGTGATCAGTGCGGTACGATTATGAGTGGGCATGACAAGCTTCTCGGAATTGGCAGTGGCGATGTGTCTGATAGTGTGGGCCAGACATCATGAAAGTAATGCAGAGTTTAGCAGATGGAGCGATGTCACCAGAGGCCAATTTATTGGCCTTATGAGTGCGGCGTTCAGTAAGGGTGCATCACCTAGAATTAGTGAGAAGAATTGCCCATCAGTAGAAATATCAAGCTACTAGCCAAGAAATATTTTGGTACTGTGATAGTTAAGAAAGTCTGGATTAGGCGCTAGCTTGTGCGGAGGGGTGATGAGCTTCCCATCAAGGCCCAATAGGTACATCTGCGCCATGGGACTGTTTTCTGTATCTCTCAATTTTTGGGAGACGCGGATAATCATATCGGGTGTAACGGTAATTAGCCCTTTATCAAATGCTTTGTCGTGAAGCGCGGATAAGCACAAGCCATTTGCAGGGTTAAGGCGATTATTTTCGTCGCTAGCCCAAGGAACGATATGGCTAGCGATAAGCAGGGAAGGGTGACTGATGCCGGTCATGCAGCAGCGATTTTCATAGCCACTTAAGATGGCCTTCCGGAAAAGATGTTGCTGTTTTCTAACTTTGACGAGGGCAGTGATACTTGTGCCTGTATAACTTTCTACGTGCACTTCATTAGACTGACTACTCAGGTCGACAAGCACCAGATTATCTGCTGCTAAGTTATCCATAATTTCTTGGCTTTCAAGCCCAATATTATCTGGGTTTTCCTGAAACTCTGCCCATACGTGACGATCCAATGCCGAAGCGCCGGCCAATCCTTTACGGCCGCTTGCGGTGATGGCAGGGTCGAGACTTGCTAGATTACAAAGCTTCATAGCAAGGGCGCTAGGCGTACGGCCAATCTGTTTCGCCACGGCAATGATACGAGGGTTGCCTTGATGAAACTTTCCGAAATCCATCTGGCAATAAAGGTTGAGCGCAACCAGTAGTTGTTCGCGAGTCCAGTGCATGATCGTCCTATTGGGCTGGCCAGAACATTTAGGGGCCTGGCAGGGTGTAAAAAGTATGCCAGGATAAGCAAATAAAATCAGGGAGAGATTGTGTGGGTAATCTAAAAATATACTATTTATATAGGGATGCCGGTAATTACAAGCAGCATGGGGCAGTTGTATTGGAAAACCAAACTGGCATATTTCCAGTCACTTTACGTCAGGAGATGACGGCTGCATTTTCGGCCAGCAACTTGTTTCCTGATGTAGTGTCATTTAACCCTGCTGCGTTGGATTGGCCTTGTCTCTTTTTCGAAAAGTATGACCTTTCAGATGATGATGTACCACATCATGAGCTTGTGGGGATTGAGGAAACAGATGAGGCGGAAACTAATAAAATGAATGCAGAAGAGCTGATGGCTAAGCTAAGGGATTTAGTCGATAGAGCTGCTCCATTTGAATAGCAGAGTGAAGGTTATAAAGCCTTGAGTGGTTTAATGAGCGTAAGGCCTTCTATCCTAACCATCCCCACCGCATCAAACGGACACGCCACCACGCACTTCGCACAGCCTGTGCACCCCGGCTCGTCATGCAGCACCGCAAATTTATTGCCCATGCCGTGAGGCTTTTCTGTTTCCAACCACAACACATGCTCTGGGCAAGCTGCGACGCAGCGGCCGCAGCCCGTGCAGCGGTTGTTGTCGATAACGGGCAGGGCGAGGCGGGACATGAATTAAGGTGCCGGTGTCGGAGCAGGGGCTGTTTTGATCATCTGCAGTATGCCCTTGAAGACCATTGCAATGCCTTGCACCAGATGCTCACGCGGTTGCTGGTAGTCATTCATTAGCCAGTCTTTCGCGGCCTCGCTCGCGGCTCCAATCATTCCCATCGCGACCACGCGAGCAACATCATCCTGTGCAGTCAATTGCGGAGCGATGGTGCGGGACAGCATCAGTATGAGATCGGCAAAGCTACGAGTGCCGCGATTGTATATTTGGTCGACTCGAGGATTTACACCCAATATCTCCAGCCAGATCACGCGCGCGATGCTGGAGTCTTCGACCTGCAGGAAAAATGCGTTAAGACCAATATCGATGAGGGCATCTGCATCTTGACCGGGGCCGGCCGCTTGCAGGGCCGCCATAATACTGGCCTGCATTTCACCCATCAGTTCCTCATACACCGCCACCAGAAGGTCCTCGATGGTCTCGAATGACTCATAAAAGTAGCGGTCGGTAAGGCCCGCCTCGGCGCACAGGGAGCGCATGGTGGTTTTACGGTAGCCAATTTGGCTGAACTGGGCTCGCCCTGCCTCGATAAAGCGTGCTCGGCGGCGGGCCATGCGCTCTTCTGGCGATTCGCCGCCATAGGTTCGATGACTCGTTCGCCCGGTACGCGCTTCTTTCATGTTTGACTCGGCAAGGCCGTCTGGGGGGAGGGTAGACAGTGCCAGTATCCGACGAAAAATAGTTGATGACAACTGTCGTCACATTTATATTGACGACAGTTGTCATCAGATCAAATCAGTGGCAGAACCAATATTTAACAGGGTGGGCTATGCAGGACTTCGACATCATTATCATCGGCAGCGGGTTTGGCGGACAGTGCGCGTCTATTAACCTGCTGAAGCGTGGCATTACAGATTTTTGCCTGCTAGAGCGCCGGGATTTCATGGGAGGCACTTGGTGTCAGAACAGTTATCCGGGTGCGGCGGTAGATGTGCAGTCCCCGCTTTACTCCATTTCATTTGAGCCCTATCCATGGTCGCAAATGTTTGCAGAGCAGGCCGAGTTGCAGGAATACACCGAGTACGTGATCAACAAGTACCAGTTGCGCGAGCGCACCCAGACGAATTGCAATGTACAGCAGGTGAGTTGGGACGAGACGAATCAGCGTTGGCATATCCGCACTGAGGCTCGGGGCGACTTTACGGCGCGAATCGTGATCAATGCCTCTGGCCCACTCAGCACGCCAGTGATACCCAATTTTAAGGGCCGAGACAATTTTAAGGGCGCAACCTTTCACACCAATAACTGGAATCATGATGTCAGCCTAAAGGGTAAGCGGGTAGCCATCATCGGCAGTGGTGCTTCGGCAGCTCAAGCCATTCCGGCTATTGCACCAGAGGTGGAGCACTTGCATGTTTTTCAGCGCACCCCGCACTGGGTGCTGCCGCGTCCAGACCGTAAATTTTCGCCGGTGCAGCGCGCATTACTACGAATTAAGCCCCTGCATAAAGCACTGCGCACGATGATTTACTGGCAACTCGAATCACGTGTGATTGGGTTCAAGTATTCGCCTTTAATGCTGAATCTGGTCGCGCAGAGGGCTGCCTTGAAACACATCCGTAATCAGATTGCTGATCCGGCCCTACGTGCGGCAGTAACGCCGGAATACACGATAGGTTGTAAGCGCATCATTCTATCCAATACGCTGTATCCGGCACTGTGTCGCGAAAATGTTAGCTTGCACACCAAAGACTCCTCTGTTGCCGAGATAACGCCGACAGGTATTCGTACCACTGACGGTCAGAATCTGGAATTGGATGTCATTGTTTATTCCACAGGATACGACGCCACTGATGGCGTTATTTCATATCCAGTGATCGGTAAAGACAAGCGCACACTGGCCGATGCTTGGGCAGAGTTTCCGCGCGCCTATCTCGGTACGGCGGCTCCCGGCTTTCCCAATTTTTTTGTAGTCACAGGGCCAAATACGGGTATCGGTCATACATCAGCCATCTTTGTGATTGAAGCGCAGATGAACTACATCATGAAGAGCATTGCGGCGCTCAAGAAAGCAGGTAAGCGCACGGTGGAAGTTACTGCGGAGGCAGAAGATAACTATACCCAGATGATTCATCGCGAGATGGAGCGCACGGTGTGGAAGTCAGGTGGTTGCCACAGTTGGTATCAGTCGAAAAGCGGTCATGTAATTGCCATGTTTCCCGGTTTCAGTTTTACCTTCCGGCAAATGGCTAATCGATTTGATCCTAAACACCATGTGATGTCTTGAGGAGTTAGGAATGAAATATCACGACACGATCAATTACCCGCTACCTGCTGATTCACTCTTTAAGTTTTTTACCGATCCAAACTTTTTTGTTCGTAAGTATGAGGCGCAGGGTGCCACCAATGTACGCATTATTCATGCGGAAGTGAGTGGAAGCCGCTCTACTATCACGATTTCACGCGATGTTCCGGTAGAAGTACCGATACCTTCATTTGCCCGTGCGCTGGTGCCATCGCACATTACGCTGGTACAGACAGATGAATGGGATACAGCAACGCGCAAGGGCAGGTTGGCTATCGAGTTCAAGGGTATGCCAGTGCACCTTAAATGCGACATAACGCTGAGGGATTGCGCAGGTGGTGCGATTGAGGAATTAGCCTTTGATATTCGTGTGAGTGTGCCGCTGCTTGGCGGGAAACTGGAACAATTAATAGCGCAAGATTTGCGGCTGAAATTTAAGCGAGACATGGAGATCAGCCTTAATATCATGCAGGGTTAAGTGCGAAGAGCCGCAACTGAGGGGATGGGAAGTGACAGAAAATAAAATGCCAGTAGGTGCCGATGGCCAGGCGCCATCAGTCCCTAAGGCAGTATTTGTTACGGGTGCCAACGGCTTTATCGGGCGTGCATTGTTGCAACGGTATCGTGATTTGGGGTGTGACGCGCGCGGCATGGATTTTCAGCCAGATCCCGCTCGTAACGTAGTGGCGGGAGACTTGATGCGGCCAGAGACTTGGGCCATGCATGCCAAGGGCTGTGATCTATTTATTCATACGGCATCTGTTGTGTCGTTATCAGCAGAATGGTCGCAATACCGTCTAATATCTGTCGATGGTACTCGTATAGCGCTGGATGCGGCGATTGCCGGTGGTGCCAAACGCTTTGTGCATTTTTCATCGATTGCTGCACTTGGTAATGACTATGCCGTTGGTGCGACCGAGCGCTCTTCGGTCGTTATCGGACCTGATTACCGCTACGGTGTTGGCAAGGGTGCCAGCGAGCATGTGGTGTTGGCAGCTCATGCGGCGGGGGAGATTGACTGCACGATCATTCGCCCGGGGGATGTATATGGGCCGGGCTCTCGTGCTTGGCTGCTAGAGCCACTGCACATGGCTCGGCGTGGTCGCTTGTTGTTGCCTGATGGAGGCAGAGGCATATTTACGCCGGTGTATGTGGATGATCTTCTGGATGGAGTGATGTTGGCGGCAGGTTTGGCGGTGGGCAGTGGGCAGATCTTTATTTTGTGGGGCAACGAGCCAGTAAGCTGTAAAAATTTCTTTGCGTATCACTGGCGATGGGCGGGGCGAAAAAATTTTCCTCCATCGCTACCATTGCATATGCTGCTATGGCTGACGTGGGGTGTGAGGACGATCAACAAGTTACTACGCATTCAGGATGAAACCGATCCCGACACTATACTGATGTTTTCTCGGCCTGGTGGTTATGGCACCGAAAAAGCGCGCCAACTATTGGGTTATTTTCCTAAGGTAAATTTAACGGAAGGAATGCGCCGTTCTGAGATTTGGCTACGTAGTATTGGCGAAAATATTAATTCGAAGAGCTAGTGATTTAATAGCCTTATCATGGGATTTTGTTTCGCAACGCACGTATAAAAGTGCTTGTGCTTAACTGCACTAAGCACTTTTATACGACTTTCTGCGCACTCGAAAGAATTCTATCTGCACCCTGTTCGGCGATCATTACGGTGGGGGCATGAATGTTGCTGCCAGTGATCGTAGGCATGATAGATGAGTCAATAATGCGAAGCTGTTCTACGCCATGCACCTTTAGGTCAGCATCCACCACTGCCATGGAATCTGAGCCCATGCGACAGCTACCAACTGTGTGATACACCGTCTCTACATGATCAAGAATCCATTGCCGCAATTCTTCATTACTTTGTACCTGGGGTCCTGGGCTTTCTTCTCCGCCATGAAAGGCCTGCATTGCAGGCTGGGCTAATATTTTTCGGCCAAGACGAATGCCGCGCACCAGTGCGCGAAGTTCTTTTTCTTGCGAGAAATAGCCGGCATGAATTATGGGGGCTGCAAACGGATCGGCACTGCGCAGGGTAATCTTGCCACGACTTTCGGGGCGCAGGTGGCAAATATGCAGCACAAAGCCTGTGCGCATCGCGGTGAATAGCCCGCGACCGTGTGGCTGCATGCGGATAGCTGCAAACTGCAGTTGCAGATCGGGAATGGGTTCGTCGGCGTGTGAGCGAACAAAGCCACCACAGTCGGTGGGGGTGAACACAAAGGGTTTCTGGAAAAACATGCGAGCAAAAAATGCCAGACTATTCCAGCGCGGGGCAACGGCCATCGATGTGCCCGATTTATCTAGGCACCTAATAATAATGTCTGGGTGATCTTGCAGATTCTCGCCCACGCCGGGCAGGTCATGCACAACGGGGATGCCATGCGCCTGTAATTCAGCGGCAGGACCGATACCTGAAAGTTTGAGCAGGTGTGGTGAATTGATCACACCAGCACTCAGGATAACTTCCTTGGTTGCCGTCAGGATGTCGCGTGGACCGCGGACACCTTGGCTGGCGACTTCAACTCCCGTTGCCGTCTTGCCTGAAAAGCAAATCCGGGTGACATGAGCGCCGGTCATTACCGTCAGGTTTGGGCGTGCCCGAGCCTCGTCAAGAAATGAATAAGCACTGTTGGCGCGCTGTCCTGCTGGCGTTTGTGTAACCTGAAAGAAGCCGCAGCCTTCTTGGTCGGCACCGTTAAAGTCATTATTAAGCACTTGACCAGCTTCGCCACAGGCCTGCACAAATGCCTCACTAGCAGGGAAGTGGTGGTTGGTGTCCACGACATCCATGCTGCCCTGATTGCCATGCCAGTGATCAGCGCCACGCTGTTGCCGCTCCGACTTGCGGAACCAAGGTAATACACTTTGGTAATCCCAGCCAGGATTGCCGAGTGCAGCCCAGTGATCGTAGTCATGTGGATGACCGCGTGTGTAAATCATGGCGTTAACTGAACTAGAGCCACCGAGTGCGCGGCCACGAGGCCAGAAAAAACCTCGGTTGCCGGTGCGAGCTTCGGGCTCAGTGTGATAGCCCCAGTTGTAAGTACGACTGTTCATCAGGAGCAGCATGTTCAATGGATTACAATTTCGTATCCAGTAAGTGTGATCGCTTGGCCCCGCCTCCAGCAGGCACACTCGGATTGCCGGATTCGCGGACAGACGGTTGGCTAATACACAGCCTGCGGAACCGGCACCAACAATGATGTAGTCGTACACAGTGTCTTCTACTTTGTTAGTTAGCATCAGGGCGCCATCTTTCGTTTCAGTGCACGGGTAACCGACAGCGGTAAGCTGGGCAGCGAACGCAGCACCCAAGGCAGTACTTTTCGCTTGATGCCGTTGAGTGATTCTGGCACTACGGCCTCAATTAGATGCGGGCCCGGATGCGTGAGGGCGTAGTCCAGCGCCTTAACCAATTCTTCTGCAGTACTCACACTAACGCCGTGCACACCCA
>ERZ724510.2298-NODE-2298-length-10329-cov-9.934106_pt1 | contig 10329 bp, 9 predicted proteins | sample MGYA00376043_ERZ724510 | MGnify/ENA primary metagenome ERZ724510 (study PRJEB28724, sample SAMN07190888) | wastewater metagenome | isolation source: influent of sewage treatment plant in Hong Hong | place: USA: Christiansburg, Virginia | collected 2016-03-01 ... | reverse complement strand
GTGCCATCATTTCTTGAGAGAAGCGCATACGGTCTTCACCGAACTCTTCTTTCATACGCTGCATTTCAGGTGCAATGACACGCATTTTCGCCATTGAGCGATAGCTCTTAGACGACAATGGCCAAAGAATCAATTTCACCAAGACCGTTAACAAAATAATTGCCCAGCCCCAGTTACCCACTAAACCGTGGAAGAACTCAAGACCCAAGAACAATAATTTCGCAATTGGCCATAACCAACCATAATCAACAGTTTGGTTTAACCCTGTTGCAAGCTCTTTTAACTCAGATTGAACTTTAGGACCTGAATAGAAGGTCGCATCAATCTCAGCCACTGTACCAGCAGGCACAGTAATCGTCGGCGAAGTAAAACCAATGATATTCATATCATCCGTTGACTTACGCGACTCTAATTTCGCGACATAAGGTTGACCATTGGCTTGCGTCAATTTTAAGTCACCAGGAATCCAAGCACTCACAAAGTAGTGCTGAACCATAGCAACCCAGCCGCCTTTCGCTTCAACATTCAATTTTTCTTCATTGAAGTTAGCAAATTTAAGCTTGTTATAATGTTCTTCAGGCGAACCCCAAGCACCACCTAAGAAAGTGCCCAGCGTGAAAATACCTTGATCCGATTTGCCTGGATCATCAGAGTTGTCACGTTTGAGTTGACCAAACATTTGACCCTGCCAGTTTTGACCACTGCGGTTCACCACTTTATGGTTCACAACAACAGGATATTCACCTTGCTTAAAGGTAAAGGTTTTAATGATTTCCACACCATCAGCTGTTTTCAGTACCATCGGTACGGTTAACACTTTGATGCTTTTTCCATCTTCAGTTTGAACCGCTTTGGCATCATTCAATGTATAAGCAGATTTTTCAATCTCATACATTGGACGACCGCTACGGTTACTGTCTGGACCATTAAGACCAATTAAACCAGACTGCGCCACATAAGTACGTTTTGCATCACTTTCAAGCATGACAAATGCTTCGTTACTGTCTTTGCTCTTGTCATGGTTTAACAATTCAATACGAACAATATCACCACCTTTAGGATTAATCCAAAGATGATAAAGGTCAGTTTGTACTGAAATAAGCTGTTGATTTACAGATGCTTTTGCTTCTGTAGCTGGTTGCTGAGTCGCGATATTTGCTTGTGGCATATCAGACGCTGCTGAAGCCGTTTGAGCATTTGGCAAATCTGCAGATACTTCATGTGAAACTGCTGCAGCCTGTTGTGGCTGTGGCTGAGTCTCAGCATGTCCATAATCTTTTTGCCAAGCCAAAATGAGCAAATAAGCGACAACAAACATGGCCCCGAGAATGGCAAACCTGGCCCATTGTTGCATATCGATTACCCCAAGTGGTTAGAGTGATTTTGGTTCAAGAAACAATCACGAAAGGGTACAGCAACCAGATGCTTTTGAGAATCTATTTGCTGAAAAGAGATAAAACGAATCCTTTTGTTTGGAACAGGGTCATACCCCGATCCACCCCAAGGATGACAACGGCAAATACGTTTAGTAGCCAACCACACACCACGCACAGCACCATGTGTATGGACTGCTTCCAATGAATATTGAGAACATGTAGGGATATAACGACAACGCGGTCCAAGTAAAGGACTAATCGCAATTTGATAAAATCGAATTAACCAATGCAGTAACCGGACCATTGGCCATCTCTACTTTTGCAGGGAGGGAGCTATTTTTTGATGCTTTTTGGCAAGACGTTGTAATTTTTGCCAAGCAAATTGTAATTGCTGGTGCAACTCTGCATTAGGCACTGCTTCTATCCCCATTTTAGGCATAACCACAATATCTAAAGTTAATTGCTGTTGATGCAAGCGAAAACTTTCGCGAGCCAAACGTTTTACTCTATTTCTTTCGTGTGCACGACGCACTTTCTTTTTAGCAACAACAATACCCAAACGACTTTGAGGTTGTTCGGTCAGTTTTGCTAGAAATAAGAAATGGGGCTGATGCACTTTAAAAAGCGCACCATCGAAGACACTTTTATAATCGGCAGCACAGCGAATACGAACCTCTGTGCTGAAGCCATAAAGTGTAGTCATAACACCCAAAATCGTTTAAGCGTTAACTATTGATTAAACAGTTAAGCTGTGACGACCTTTTGCACGACGACGAGCTAATACTTGGCGACCAGCTTTAGTAGCCATACGAGCACGGAAACCATGAACGCGCTTACGCTTTAATTCAGATGGTTGGAATGTACGTTTCATATCGAAACTCCAAAAATGATCATTCAATGAAGGTTCGCGAGTTTAGTGTTCATTGCTTGAGCTGTCAATGGAAAACCGATTTTCTTGTGAAATTAAGCCTTTTTATTTGTAACAGCAGCTTGAGCTTGCTTTTTTCTCGATAACATTTAAACAACTGCCCTTTTTTCTTATACACAACCTAGATTATTGTTTATTAAAGTGATATAAGTTACCAACAAGATTACCCACACAATTATCCACAAGTCTTTAAATTCACTTGCTGTGCATGTTTTTAAATTTAAATTCATTTTGGATCTCCAGTTATCCCCAGAAAACAGGTCCCTTATAAATAAATTTAAATTTATAAATTTGAATTTATTACTATTAGGGTGGTGTTTTTCTGTGGAAATGACACTTTTTTAATTATAAAACAATAATATATGGTGTGGATAAGCTTGTTTTTATAAAATTAATAGTTTGTGGATAACTTTGTGCTATATTCTATCCACAGTTTGCGGATAAACTTATCCACACCGGTATTTGAATTTAAATTTATTTTCATAAGCAGGCTTTTTGAGCAATATCTGCAGAATTTTCCATGACAGATGTGGATAACTTGGTTAGAATGGCGACCCGCTTCGGTGGGTACATAGTGTTTTTATTAATTATCGATGGAATGAATAGGGGTTTCACATGCTTTGGACGGACTGCTTAACTCGCTTGCGACAAGAGCTCTCTGGGAATGTCTTTACAATGTGGATACGCCCTTTAGTTGCAGAAGAGTTAAATGACACACTACGTCTTTATGCTCCGAATCCCTATTGGACACGTTACATTCAAGAACATCACCTAGAGTTGATTACAATTTTAGTGGAGCAGCTCTCTGAAGGGCGTGTACGTAAAGTTGAAATTTTAGTCGATTCACGCCCGGGTGCAATTTTATCTGCGAGTGAGCAACCTGCAACGACGACTGCAGCTTTAGAGTCTGCTCCAGCACCTGTTGTGCGTCCGAAAAAAGAAAAAGAAGAAGGGAATTCTAAAAACAGCCGTAAACGCCAGTTAAATCCTTTATTTTCCTTCTCACTTTTTGTGGAAGGTCGTTCAAACCAAATGGCTGCTGAAACGTGTCGTAAGGTTTTAACCCAGTTAGGTGCTTCTCAGCACAATCCCTTATTTTTATATGGCCCGACTGGTTTAGGTAAAACACACTTAATGCAAGCAGTGGGCAATGCCTTGTTGCAAGCCAAACCCAATGCACGTGTCATGTATATGACGGCAGAAAGCTTTGTTCAAGACTTCGTTAGTTCTTTACAACAAGGCAAAGTGGAAGAATTTAAGAAAAATTGCCGATCTTTAGATCTATTGTTGGTCGATGATATTCATTTGTTGGCGGGTAAAGAGGCGAGTTTAGTAGAGTTTTTCTATACTTTTAACGCACTTTTGGATGAATCTAAGCAAATTATTCTGACTTCAGATCGCTATCCAAAAGAATTAACGGAATTAGATCCACGTTTGGTTTCACGTTTTTCATGGGGCTTGTCGGTTGGGGTTGAGCCACCTGATATTGAAACCCGTATTGAAATTTTGCTGAAAAAAGCAGAAAGCAATGATGTGGAATTACCACGAAACTGTGCGTTATTTATTGCGCAACAAGTGGTTGCAAACGTACGTGAATTGGAAGGTGCGCTGAATAAAGTGGTGGCCATTTCACGCTTTAAGGGTACAGCTATTGATTTGGATGTTGTGCGTGAGTCTTTAAAAGACGTTTTGGCCATTCGTGCACGAACCATCAGTACTGAAAATATTCAACGTGTGGTGAGTGAGTACTTTAGAATCCCACTCAAAGAGTTGGTTGGGCCTAAACGGACCCGTATTTATGCTCGTCCACGCCAATTGGCAATGGGCTTGGCACGTGAGTTAACTGGGGACAGTTTCCCTGAAATTGGCATGGCCTTTGGCGGTCGAGATCACAGTACCGTCATGCATGCTTGTGAAAAAGTTTTAAGTCTGCGCGATGAAGATCCGATCTTCAATGAGGACTATAAAAACTTGCAACGCTTGCTGCAAAGTTAAGCAAAATTGCTCAAATTCTATTCTTGCAATGCGGCATGTTCTGCCGCATAGTACACTGCTAAAAACACATTTATTTATTATTTTATCTTCAGTTTTTCGAGGAATGTATCGTGCGTTTAAAAATCGCGAAAGAAAGCTTACTTAATGTTCTATCACATGTCGTAGGAGCGGTTGAACGTCGCCATACTTTAAACATTCTTTCAAATGTTAAAGTGCAAGTGAGCCAAGCGTCGTTGACGATTACAGGTTCGGACTTAGAGGTTGAATTGGTTGCAAGTACCACGCTTGCGGAAGGGGCGTGTTTACAAGCGGGTGAAACCACAGTTCCTGCACGTAAGCTGATGGATATTTGCAAATCTTTACCGACTGCAGCACTGATAGACCTACAAATTACTGAAGATCAACGTTGTATTTTAAAGTCTGGTAATAGCCGTTTTGTGTTGGGGACTTTACCCGCTGAAGATTACCCGTTATTGACCACAGAGAACACGCAAGGCACGCAAGTTGCGGTGACACAGCGTGAATTAAAGCGCCTATTTGAAAAAACTGCATTTGCTATGGCAGTGCAGGATGTGCGTTTTTATCTCACGGGAACCTTGCTCGAAATTGATAATAATCAACTGCGTGCAGTGACCACAGACGGCCACCGTTTAGCTCTGTGTGAAACTGTTGCTAGCTCAAATGCCACTCAATTGATTCAAGCGATTGTTCCACGTAAAGCAGTGGGCGAATTACAGCGTTTATTGAGCATTGAAGATGAACAATTGGCGTTGTTGATTGGTCGTGAACTATTGAATGTGACCATTTCTATTGCCAGCCGTGACAAAGAACAAGGGGATACCACTGTTCGTTTCACCACAAAACTGATTGACGGTAAGTTCCCTGATTATCGCCGTGTGATTCCACGTGGTGGGGATAAAAATGTGTTAATTGCACATGATGTCTTTAAGCAATCTTTACAACGTGTTTCGATTTTAAGTAATGAAAAACTACGTGGTGTGTTCTTAAACTTTGCCGCAGACACTTTGCAGCTGCGTGCCAATAACCCAGAGCAAGACGAAGCCGTAGAGGATTTGGCGATTCAATATAATAATGCGCCAATGGAAATGTCTTTTAATGCCCAATATATCTTGGAAGTCTTAGGTGCATTGGATGGTGATGATGTGTCAATGACGATGACCGAAGCAAATCAATCGGTTCTAGTGCAAGATCCAGCCCATCAAGATCAGACCTATGTGGTCATGCCAATGCGTGTTTAAGCCCTAGGTTCAGGCATGCAAATCACGCGTTTAAACATCGAACGTGTTCGAAATCTCAGAACGGTTGCTCTCCATGGATTGCAACCGTTTAATGTTTTTTATGGACAAAATGGTTCAGGTAAAACCTCAATTTTAGAAGCCATTCATCTGCTGGCGACAGGGCGTTCCTTTCGCACCCATATTCCGAAACACTATATTCAAACCGACACCCAAGACGCGATTGTCTTTGCCCAATCCAGTTCTGAAAAAATAGGGATGCAAAAGCTGTTGTCTGGTGAACAGCTCATCAAGGTCAATGGCGACAATATTGCCACTCAAGGTCAATTGGCTAAAATCCTTCCTTTGCAACTGATTGATCCGCAAAGTACCGATATTATTGATCATGGTGCCAAGCCTAGACGGCAACTATTAGATTGGCTGATGTTCCACGTGGAACCTGAGTTTTATCATGCATGGCAATATTATTCACGGGCATTAAAACAGCGTAATAGTTTACTAAAAACACGACGGAATCTAAGTCTGGCAGATTTGGAGCCGTGGAACAAAATGCTCAGTGATTATGGTGAAATGCTGCATTCACAGCGCGTCAGCATTGTGGAGCAGTGGAAGGGCTTTTTTGAGCAAGATTTAAAACACCTGCTGCCAGATATCGAGGTTCAGTTAGAATATAGCCCTGGCTTTCATACCGAGTTAGGGTTACTGAATGACCTGCAAAGTCATCATCAAAAAGACCTTGAACGGCGCTATACCGAGTATGGTCCACACAAGGCAGATTTGCGTTTAAAAACAAGCCTTGGCGATGCTGATGTCGTACTGTCACGTGGACAAAAAAAGCTGTTAATCATAGCCTTAAAACTGTCACAGATTGCAATGCTACATGCTTGTAATAAGGAAACTGTGGTATTATTAGATGATCTGACAGCAGAATTAGATTTAACAGCACAACAACGTTTAATTGAGCGATTGAGCCAACTGGGTAGTCAAGTTTTTATTACCACTTTAGAGTATGAATCAGTCAAAAATCACTTACATGATTTATCTATTTCTTATCAATTATTCTGTGTTGAAAACGGTCAAGTTCAAGTTGTCGCACAATGATTTTAGATTTTACCCATCACGGGATAGACCTATTTTTCGCTAGGGAGAAACCATGAGTTCAGAAGATCAACAAGCTGCTTCTCAAACGGAACAAACCACAGAAAAAGCTTATGATTCCTCTAGTATCAAAGTATTACGTGGATTGGACGCAGTACGTAAACGTCCGGGTATGTATATTGGTGATACGGATGATGGTTCAGGCTTACACCATATGGTGTTTGAGGTGGTGGATAATGCGATCGATGAGGCGCTTGCAGGTCACTGTGATGAAATTTTGGTGACGATTCACGAAGATGAATCTGTAAGCGTATCGGACAATGGGCGCGGTATTCCGACCGATATTCACCCTGAAGAAGGGGTTTCTGCCGCAGAAGTGATTTTAACCATTCTGCACGCAGGCGGTAAATTTGATGACAATAGCTACAAGGTTTCAGGTGGTCTACATGGTGTAGGCGTATCGGTTGTGAATGCCTTGTCACGTAAGTTGGAACTGACGATTCATCGTGCAGGTCATATTCATCAACAAGAATATAAACACGGTGATCCGGTTTACCCACTGACTGTTGTGGGGGATACGGATACCACAGGAACAACTGTCCGTTTTTGGCCAAGTGCTGAAACTTTTAGCCAAACCATTTTCAATGTTGATATTTTGGCGCGTCGTTTACGTGAATTGTCTTTCTTAAACGCGGGCGTGCGCATTGTTTTGCGTGACGAGCGTATTCATGCAGAACATGTGTTTGACTACGAAGGCGGTCTGTCTGAGTTTGTGAAATATATTAACCAAGGCAAAACCCATCTGAATGACATTTTCCATTTCACCGTACAGGCTGAAAATGGCATTGGTGTTGAAGTGGCGTTGCAGTGGAATGATACCTATCAAGAAAACGTACGTTGCTTTACCAACAACATTCCACAAAAAGATGGTGGAACGCATTTAGCGGGTTTCCGTGCGGCATTAACGCGTGGTCTAAACAGCTACATGGAAAACGAAAACTTACTCAAAAAAGAGAAAGTAGCGGTTTCTGGTGATGATGCCCGTGAAGGTTTAACTGCGATTGTTTCAGTGAAAGTGCCTGATCCGAAGTTCTCTTCTCAGACCAAAGAAAAGTTGGTTTCAAGTGAAGTGAAACCTGCGGTTGAGCAGGCAATGAATAAATCATTCTCTGAATATTTGCTTGAAAACCCGCAAGCTGCAAAATCAATTGCAGGCAAAATCATTGATGCGGCACGTGCTCGTGATGCAGCACGTAAAGCGCGTGAAATGACGCGTCGTAAAAGTGCGTTAGACATTGCAGGCTTACCAGGTAAGCTCGCGGATTGCCAAGAAAAAGATCCAGCATTATCTGAATTGTATCTGGTCGAGGGTGACTCTGCGGGCGGTTCAGCTAAACAAGGTCGTAACCGTAAGATGCAAGCGATTTTACCGTTGAAAGGTAAAATCCTAAACGTGGAACGTGCGCGTTTTGACAAGATGATTTCATCTCAAGAAGTCGGCACCCTGATTACGGCATTGGGTTGTGGTATTGGTCGTGAAGAGTACAATCCGGACAAATTGCGTTATCACAAAATCATCATCATGACCGATGCTGACGTGGATGGTTCGCATATTCGTACCCTATTGTTGACCTTCTTTTTCCGTTAAATGCCTGAGCTGGTGGAGCGTGGTTATATCTATATTGCTCAGCCACCGCTGTATAAGCTGAAAAAAGGCAAGCAAGAGCAGTATCTGAAAGATAATGATGCGCTTGAAACCTATTTAATTTCAAACGCGATTGATGAGCTTGAATTGCACATCAGCGATGCTGCACCTGCGATCCGTGGTGAAGCTTTGGCGAATGTGATTGCGGACTATCAAACGTCTCAGAAGAGCTTACAGCGTTTAACTGTACGTTATCCTGCCAGTGTCTTAGATGCGTTGATTTCGGTTGAAGGCTTTAAGCTTGATCAAAACCATGACCGAGCTTATGTTGAGCAGTGGGCTGAACAAGTGCGCAGTGCTGTGGCAGAGATTCAACCGAGCTTGCGTCCTGAGTTAAGCTTAGAAACGTTTGAAAAAGAACTGGCAGATGGCCAAAAGATCGAGACTTACTTGCCTCGTATCACCATTTATGTACACAATTTGCCGCACAGTTATTTACTAGATGCAGGCTTATTGGGTTCTGGTGAATATGCACGTTTGTTGAAAAACTCCAAGAGTTGGTTCACGTTGTTGGAAGATGGCGCATACCTACAAAAAGGTGATCGCAAGATTGCAGTCACTAACTTCCATCAGGTATGGCAGCATATTTTGTCTGATTCGCGTCGTGGCATGATGATTCAACGCTATAAAGGCTTGGGTGAGATGAATGCGGACCAGCTTTGGGAAACCACCATGGATCCTGAAAACCGTAACATGTTGCAAGTTACCATTCAGGATGCGATTGAAGCCGATCGTATGTTCTCTTGTTTGATGGGTGACGATGTGGAACCACGTCGTGCATTCATTGAAGAAAATGCATTGAATGCGGACATTGATGCCTAAGCGCTTTACAAAATAAGCCAAAAAAGCACCCTACGGGGTGCTTTTTTTTACAGCATTTTTTATGATTTTGAATAAAATATAAGCAGTGCACACTGTTATTAAACTGACTTATAGCGATGTCATGATGTGAGTATCAAGTCTTTTGCACAGTGCAAAATGTGAGGTCATTATGATGGATAACCAACTAGAACAAGTACGCGACATTTGGGTGAATGCTTTTTTTACAGGTAATTATGAGGTTTTAGCTCAATATGAAGATGAGCATTTTAAAGTGGTCTATGAACAAGCTGATCGTGTAGAGAGTAACTATACGCGCTATGAAAAGATCGCGCATGCTGTGAAAAATGGCGTTTGGAAACCTCAAAAACCCGACGTCGAATTTGAAGAATTTGAGTTTGATCGTGACCAAACACGCTGTCAGGTCTTGATCGGTTTGGTTGAAAATCGCCAACAAATCCAAGAAACATGGGTCTTCGATCAGGGATGGAAAATACAAGAATTACGTTTTTTAAAGGCGCAAAGAGCTGTATTAAATTAAGGAAAAAGAGCGCAAAAAAGAGGATGGATTTGCCTAAAACAACTGAATAAATAAACAACATTAGCCTGTGGATAAATAAAAATAGCACTTTATATCAGTTGCTAAAATACGTATAATTTTATCCACAGTTGTTCTAGGTGCGGTCTTTAAATTTAAAACCCTGCCTTATTTTTAAATTTAAATCGGATCTTTTAAATTTATTCCCTCTTTTTAAATTCAAAACTTGTTGTGTTGAAAGGTACATGCCTGAACATGATGGATATTCGCTGTCTGTTGTGAAGGTTGTATTTGGCTTTAAGCTGTGAAATGCATGGAAATAGGGCTGTATATAGTTGAATATTCAATTAATTAAGCTAAATTAAACAATCTAATTTTTTGCTTTTTAAGAATATCTAAACAATAAGAAACAATCAATTTATTGATTTATTTATTAAGAAATAATTTTAATTTCAATCACTTATGATTTCTTAAAATGCTCAGACTATTTGGGTGCATTTCCTATTGAGTTATATGCATAGACCGAAAAGGCACGTTTTTCGAGATCGATTGGTGTTGCAGCAAAGTAAATCAATCAAAATGGTTAAGACATAAAAATGCCCGCCATGCATAAA
>ERZ724510.2297-NODE-2297-length-10329-cov-10.078353_pt1 | contig 10329 bp, 12 predicted proteins | sample MGYA00376043_ERZ724510 | MGnify/ENA primary metagenome ERZ724510 (study PRJEB28724, sample SAMN07190888) | wastewater metagenome | isolation source: influent of sewage treatment plant in Hong Hong | place: USA: Christiansburg, Virginia | collected 2016-03-01 ... | reverse complement strand
CTGTTTGGTTCATGGCGTCCAAATAAGCCTCTGCTGAAAGAAATGTCGGTGGATATTGGGTCAAGTGTAGCCAATACCGGGGAAATTACCATATCAAATTAGCGGCGAGGCATAGGAGGGGCGATTGTCCCGCATGCGGCACCTGCACGCGAGGGCTATTGCGCGCGGCGCGGACGGCCGCCACACCGGCAGGTGGGCAAACAGCACAGCTCCTGCGGCAAAATGGGCATCAACCGCTGCGCAGGCCATGGCCTGCTCGCAATTGACGCCCATTTCGCCCAAGCGGGTCTGGTGTTTCAGACCGCGCTGGAATCAATCGTTCTTGAACACTTCGTGGCACGCCTTACAGGTTTTTTGTGCCGCGCCAAATGCCGGGCGGATTTGTGCCAGATCGCCGCCCTTGGCGGCATCGGCCAGCTTGGCAATCAGCACCTGATGCTCATCAGCGGCTTTTTTGAATTCAGCCGGCTTGGTCCATACTTCCGGGCGGGATTCGGTTTTGCCCTTGTCGCTGCCTGCCGGGAAATATTGCCACGGCTGCTTGGACAGATCGACCATCTGCACGGCCAGCGCGGCAAACTCGTCCTTGTTATATGGCTTTTCGCCCTTCATCACTGCGCCCATGCCTTGGCCAAACACTTTTTTGTATTCCTTGAATACGGCCTTGCGGGCTTCCAGCGGGTCTTTGCTATCGGCGGCCACAGCAGAAAAAGCCACCGTTGCCAGCACAGCCGCCAGCAGGGAAGAAACAACGCGCATCAGACACTCCTTGTCACAATTTGGGGATGGGGCGCTTGCCCATGGCAGGGCGAGCGGGTTTTTGGGGCGGTAGCGGCAAGCTTAGCCGGAAAGCATCGCCACAGGCAACATTATATATTAAAGCATAATGATTGAGGGGTTCCGTCCGTTTGCGCCGATGGCGGACAGGGCACTACCTGTACGCGGCAAAAAGCGTTACACTATAACATATCAGTTATTATCCACTCTCACTAAAGGCCCGTGCTGTGACGTTGCTTCCTCCCGCTCAGTTCCTGGCTGCTGCAGAAAAACACTGCGCCGCACGGGGTGCCCGCCTGACCGCATTGCGCCAGAAAATTCTTGCGCTGGTGCTGGCCCGTGGCGGCGTGGTCAAAGCCTATCAGGTGCTGGCCGATTTACAGGCCGAACGTGGCCATGCCGCACCGCCCACGGTATATCGGGCGCTGGATTTTCTGGTGGAACACGGCCTGCTGCACCGGGTGGACGCACTGAATGGCTATATGGCCTGCCAGCATCTGGACTGCCAGCACCATGGCCTGCTGCTGGTGTGCGAATGCTGTAATGAAGTGGCGGAAATCGACGCCACTTCCAGCCTGGACCAACTGGCCAGCGTGGCAGCGCAGGCCGGTTTTCAACCCCGCCGGCAGGATGTGCTGCTGACCGGCCTGTGCAAGGATTGCCAACCCTCATGATGCCGCGTGTTCCTGTGAATTTGCTGACCGGTTTTTTAGGCACCGGCAAAACCACCGCCTTGCTGCACCTGCTGGCGCACAAACCAGCGGATGAAATCTGGGCGGTGATTGTCAATGAATTTGGCGAAATCGGCATCGACGGTGCCGTGCTCAGCCAGGGCGGTGCCGAAGTGCGCGAAATTGCCGGCGGCTGCCTGTGCTGCGCCACCGGGCCGCAGCTGCCCATCACCCTGGCCAAGCTGATTCGGGAAAAACACCCGCAACGGGTGCTGATCGAAGCCAGCGGGCTGGCGCATGCCTCCAATGTGGTGGACGAACTGCGCCGTGCGCCGCTGGGCGAGGCGCTGGAGGTACAGGCGTCGATCACCCTGGTGGATCCGCGCCAGTTTATTGACCCCAATTACCGCCGCCACCCGATTTACCGCGACCAGGTAGAACTGGCCGACGTGCTGGTGGCCAGCAAGCGCGATGTGTGCGATGACGCCACCCTGGCCGAATTTCAGCAGCAGGCCGAGGCGCTGTTTCCGCCCAAAACCCGGATAGCTGCCGTGGCCCACGGTGCCATTGACCCCGCCTGGCTGACCCTGCCCGCCCGCCCGGCAGCCCGCTATCGCCCACGCCTGCCGCCGGCAGAGAGTGGCATGAGCAGCGCCGGCTGGACCTTTGAACCCGGCGTGTGCTTTGACCTGGAGCGCATTGGCACGCTGCTGCGCACCCTGCCCGAGCATGTGCCGGGGCTGGCGCGGGCCAAGGCGGTGCTGCGCATGGGGCCGCATACCTGGCTGTGGTTCAACTGGGTGGCCGGCGATGAATGGGCCGCCACCGAAGTGGCCTGGCGGCGCGACAGCCGCTTTGAACTGATTGCGCCAGCCGGCGAGTGGGCCAGCACGGTGGAAACCGCACTGGGGCACGCCATTGCCAGTGTGATGCCCTGAACCCCACCCGTTCACGGCTTTCTCCGATGGGCTGCCCCACATGTGGCAGGACGTATTTTCCAAACCGGCAGGGGCATTACGCCCTTGCTATTGCTTGCAATATTCCACCGCCCCGCTTGCTCGGGGCGGAATCATGTCGGGAATACCCATGAAGTTAGCAAGGTTGTCTTCATTCAGTTTGCTGGCCGCATCAGCGGGCCAGCGCGTGCTGCTGGCACTGCTGGCGGTAGCCGGTTTATGGACAGCGGTGATCTGGGCGCTGGCCGGGGGCGCAGCGTGAGCGTTCGCCTGGAAAACCTTACCGTTTCTTACCGGCGGCATCCAGCGGTTCACCATGTGTCCGGCCAGTTTGCCGACGGCCAGGCCACGGCAATTGTCGGGCCCAATGGCGCGGGTAAAAGCACCATCCTGAAGGCAATGATTGGCGCGCTGCGCGCCGATGCCGGGCGGGTGGATCTGGGCGGGCTGTCGCCGGCGCGGATTGCCTACCTGCCCCAGGCCGCGCAGATTGATCGCAGCCTGCCGGTCAGCGTGCTGGACACCGTGCTGATGGGGGCCTGGCACCGGATGGGGGCGTTTGGCGCGGCGCGCAGCAGCGACTGGCGTGCGGCCCAGCTGGCGCTGGACGCCGTGGGGCTGGGCGAATTTGCCCAGCGGCCAGTCAGTGCGCTGTCTGCCGGCCAGTTTCAGCGCGTGCTGTTTGCCCGGATTGTGGTGCAGGACGCGCCGCTGATTTTGCTCGACGAGCCGTTTACCGCCATCGACGCGCGCACCACCCACGACCTGCTGCACCTGATTGAACGCTGGCAGCACGAACAGCGCACGGTGATTGCCGTGCTGCACGATTTTACCCAGGTGCGCCAGTATTTTCCGCACACCCTGCTGCTATCGCGTGAGGTGGTGGGCTGGGGGCCCACGGCAGAGGTGCTGACGGAAGCCAATTTACAACGCGCCAGCGCCAATGTGGCGCACTGGCACGAGCAAGCCCCGGTGTGCCGGGTGGACGACAGGATGCCGGGCAGCGCCCCGGCGGAGAAAACCCGATGAACGAGCTGTATACCCTGCTGGTGCAACCGTTTGTCGAGTTTGGCTTTATGCGCCGCGCCCTGGTGGGCTGCCTGGCGCTGGCGCTGGGCTGCGGGCCAATCGGGCTGTTTTTGGTGATGCGGCGCATGAGCCTGATGGGCGACGCACTCAGCCACGCCGTGCTGCCGGGTGCGGCAGTGGGCTTTATCTTTGCCGGGCTGTCGCTGCCGGCCATGGGGCTGGGCGGGTTTATTGCCGGCATTTCCGTGGCGCTGATTGCCGGGCTGGTCAGCCGTTTTACCAGCGTGCGCGAAGATGCCAGCTTTGCCGCGTTTTACCTGCTGGCGCTGTCGCTGGGCGTGCTGCTGGTGTCCAAGTACGGCAGCAATGTGGACTTGATCCATCTGCTGTTTGGCACCGTGCTGGCGGTGGACGACGCCGCGCTGCTGCTGGTGGCCAGCATTGCCACGCTCACCCTGCTCACCCTGGCGGTGATTTACCGCCCGCTGCTGCTGGAAAGCTACGACCCGGCGTTTTTGCAGTCGGTTGGCGTGTCCGGTGGGGTGTACCACCTGATTTTTCTGGTGCTGGTGGTGCTGAATCTGGTGGCGGGTTTTCAGGCGCTGGGCACGCTGATGGCAGTGGGGCTGATGATGCTGCCGGCCATTACTGCCCGGCTGTGGGCGCAAACCGTGGGCGGCATGCTGATGACCGCCATCACCCTGGCGCTGGGTTCCGGCCTGGGCGGGCTGCTGTGCTCGTACCATTTCGACCTGCCATCCGGCCCGGCCATCATCCTGTTTGCCGGCACGCTGTATGTGCTGTCGCTGCTGCTGGCACCGGCGGGTGGCGTGCTGCCCAAACTGATCCGTCAGCGCCATCTGGCGCACTGATCCGCTGTTGACTGATTGAAAGCATTGAATTGAAAGGAAACCCGATGCAAAAACCCCTGATTCCACTGCTGCTGGCCTTGCTCAGCACCCCGGCCCTGGCCGACAAGCTGCCGGTGCTGGCCAGCTTTAGCATCATGGCCGACCTGGTGCAGGAAGTGGGCGGCGAGCGCGTGACGGTGAGCAGCCTGGTGGGCCCAGATCAAGACGCCCATGTGTTTCAGCCGGCCCCGCAGGATGTGAAAAAACTGGCCGCCGCCAAGGTGTTTGTGGTCAATGGCCTGGGCTTTGAAGGCTGGCTGAACCGGCTGAGCAAATCCTCCGGTTTCAAGGGCCAGACCGTGGTGGCCAGCCAGGGGGTGAAACCACTGACCCTGGCGGAAGACGACCACGATCATGGTCACGATCATGGCCACGCCAGCCAGGACCCGCACGCCTGGCATAACCCGCAAAACGTCAAACTGTACGTGCGCAATATCAGCGCCGCACTCAGCCAGGCCGACCCAGCCGGCAAGGACTACTACAGCCAGCGTGCCCAGGCCTACAGCCAGCAACTGGAGCAGCTTGATACCGACGCCCGCCAGCGCTTTGCCGCCATCCCGGCCAGCCAGCGCAAGGTGCTGACCAGCCACGACGCCTTTGCCTACCTGGCCCAGCGCTATCAAATCCGCTTCCTGTCGCCGCAGGGTGTCTCCACCGAAGCCGAAGCCTCGGCCAAGGGCGTGGCCAAGCTGGTGCGCCAGGTCAAGAGCGAAAAAATCCGTGCGGTGTTTATGGAAAACATGAGCGACAAACGCCTGCTGGAGCAGCTCAGCCGCGAAGCCGGGGTGCAGATTGGCGGCAAACTGTACGCTGACGCGCTGTCCCCCGCCAACGGCCCGGCGGCCAGCTATGTGCAGCTGTTCAAGCATAATGTTGACGGCTTGTGGACGGCGATGAAGTAGGCAAACGCGCTGGGGTAAGATCCATCAGCATGACGCGACGCGCCCCCAGAACCTTTGCAGCAGGTTCTGGGGGCGCGTTGTCACACAAGCGCGCGCCGCCATACCGGCAAGCACGCGCGCATTCAGGGCTTAAAAGGCAAAGTGCGCTTCGTCCAGCTCCATCAGCGGCTTGGCGCCGGCTTTCAGGGTCACCATCAGGCTGTGCACTTCCGGGAACAGCTTGGCAAAGTAGAAGCGGGCCGTGGTCAGCTTGGCGTCGTAGAAGGCTTTTTCGCCGCTGCCGGCGTCCAGTTTTTCCAGCGCTACCTTGCTCATCCACAGCCAGAAGAAGCCATAGGTCAGGTGGCCAATCAGGCGCAGGTAGTCGGTGGCCGCAGCGCCGGCTTCGTCGCGGTTCATCATCGACTGCATGCCCACATGCATGGTCACATCGCCTACGTCTTTCAGCAGCTTGGCCAGTGCGTCAACCATGTCTTTCAGACGCGAGTCGTTGCTGTTGGCTTCGCAGAACTTGTGCACCTGCTTGGTGAACTTGCGCAGCTTCTGGCCTTGGTCCATCAGCACCTTGCGGCCCAGCAGGTCAATCGCCTGGATACCGTTGGTGCCTTCATAGATTTGCGAGATGCGGCAGTCGCGCACCAGTTGTTCCATGCCCCATTCGCGGATAAAGCCATGGCCGCCAAATACTTGCATGCCCATATTGGTGGCGGTATAGCCGTTGTCGGTCATGAAGGCTTTGGCCACCGGGGTGAGCAGTGCCACCAGGTCGGCGGCGTCGGTGCGGGCTTGCTCGTCAGCGGATTTTTCTTCGATGTCCAGTTGCAGTGCCAGCCAGGCCGTCATGGCGCGGCCCGCTTCGGTGTAGGCTTTTTGCGTCAGCAGCATGCGACGCACGTCCGGGTGAACAATAATCGGGTCGGCGGCTTTTTCCGGGGCTTTCGGCCCGGTCAGTGCGCGCATTTGCAGGCGTTCGCGAGCATAGGTCAGCGCGCCTTGAAACGACGCCTCGCCCAGGCCCAGGCCTTGCATGCCGCAGCCCAGACGGGCGGCGTTCATCATGGTGAACATGCAGGCCAGACCTTTGTCGCGTTCGCCAATCAGATAGCCCTTGGCACCGTCGAGGTTGATCACCGCCGTGGCGTTGGCCTTGATGCCCATCTTGTGTTCCAGCGCGCCGCAGGCCACCGGATTGCGGCTGCCGTCAGCGTGGAACTTCGGCACGATAAACAGCGAAATGCCCTTCACGTCCTTGGGCGAATCCGGCAGACGGGCCAGCACCAGGTGAATGATGTTGTCGCTCAGGTCGTGTTCGCCCGCCGAGATGAAGATCTTGGTGCCGGTGATGCTGTAGCTGCCGTCGCCATTCGGTTCGGCCTTGGTTTTCAGCAGGCCCAGATCGGTGCCGCAGTGCGGTTCGGTCAGGCACATGGTGCCGGTCCAGCTACCGTCTACCAGCTTGGGCAGGTAGGTGGCTTTTTGTTCTTCCGTGCCATGGGCGTGGATGGCCGAGTAAGCACCATGGCTCAGGCCAGGGTACATCGACCAGGCCACGTTGGCAGAGCATTGCATTTCCATCATCGGGAAAGCCAGCACCTTGGGCATGCCCTGACCGCCGTAGGCCGGGTCACAATCCAGGCCGGTAAAGCCCAGTTCGCAGTATTGTTGGTAGGCTTCTTTGAAGCCGGCCGGGGTGGTGACGCTGTGGTCAGCCGGATTGAAGCTGCAACCCTCTTCGTCGGCGGCGCGGTTGATCGGGGCCAGTTCGTTTTCGCAGAACTTGGCCGCGGCTTCCAGGTAGGACGCGAACACATCCTGCGTGGCTTCTTCGTAGCCAGGCAGGGAAGGAATCACGTTTTGAACCTGAATCACCTCGTTCAGAACAAAATCAAAATCGCGCAGCGGGGCTTTGTATGCAGGCATGATGTCTCTCCGTGTAGGTTCGCCGTCCTTGCTGGATGGCGTGTTAGCGGGGTAAATGTAATGGCAAAACCGGGCAGTGGCAACTGTTTTTCAAACGAATGTTTTAAGTGTATGTTTCTGGCGACAGTTCTACCCGGCATTTCCCTGCCAGCCATGGCACAATAGCACCCGGATGCAGGCTTGGCCGCCCCGGATTTCCACTTGGGCGGGCATGGCACCAGCAGCGGCCCGTTGCGGCTCACCTTGCCGCACAGCGCGCGTTGGCCCTGCCGCAGGTACGGCCCCAGGCAAACGGGCGCAGGCCTGACACACCGAGAGACGATATACGTTGTGTCCCGGCACATTTCACTGGCCAGGCAGTCCAAGCCGGCCCGGCTTTTTTCAGGAATCCCCATGCCGCGCAAGTGGTTCAAGCAATACCTGCCCCACCCGGCCCGCCTGGCCGAAAACCGCTGGCTCAGCTGGCTGGGCCCACGTCTGGCCGACCCGCAGCTGTGGACCTTGCACCGGCGCAGCGTGGCCAAGGCGGTGGCCATTGGCCTGTTTGCCGGGCTGATGCCGGGGCCGACGCAAATGCTCACTGCCGCGCTGCTGGTCTGGTATTGGCGTGTCAACCTGCCGGTGGCGCTGGCCTGCACGCTGTATACCAATCCCTTTACCATTGTTCCTTTATACTGGCTGGCCTACGAATATGGCCGGCTGCTGACCGGTCAGCAGCATCACGCCGCCACGCCGCCACCCGAATGGGATGCGCAGGGGTTTGGCAGCTGGTTGCAGCAAATGGTAGATTGGGCGTCGGCCATGGGCTGGCCGCTGCTGCTGGGGGTTCCGGCGCTGGGCATCAGCCTGGGCCTGACCGGTTATGGACTGATTATGATTGGCTGGCGCTGGCATACGGTGCGGGCCTGGCGTCAACGAAAGGCATCGCGTGGCACTCACTGAATATACCCTGAGCTCCCAGCAGGTTTTGCAAGGTGGCTTCCTCAAGGTGTACCGCGACACGGTACGTTTGCCCAATGGCAAGGAAGCGCCACGGGAATACATTGACCACCCTGGCGCGGTAGCGGTGCTGGCGCTGACCGACGCTGGCGAGCTGGTGCTGGTGCGCCAATACCGCTATCCGGCGCGGCAAACTTTTCTGGAAATTCCCGCCGGCAAGACCGACCCCGGCGAAAGCGGGCTGGTCACCGCCCAGCGTGAGCTGCTGGAAGAAACCGGCTACACCGCCCGCCACTGGCACACCCTGCCGGTGGCCTGGCCGTGCATTGGCTATTCCAATGAAAAAATTGCCTATTTTGTTGCCGAAGGGCTACAGGCCGGTGCCAGCCAGCCAGACGAAGGCGAATTTGTCGAACTGGTGCATCTGCCGCTGGCCGAGGTGATGGCGCTGGCGCGCCGGGGCGAGCTGCCCGACAGCAAAACCCTGGCCGGCCTGTTCTGGCTGGACGCCTGGCAATCTGGAAGCCTGCCCCGTGACCCGGCACAATAACGGCCAGCAACGCGGCTATTCTGGCGCACATGCCGGCAACAAGGACGTGCCACCGCACTGCCAGGGCAAGCTGCGCTCGCTGATTACCGGGCAAACCTACCCGGCGCTATGCTACGACGTGCGGATTACCGGCATGCAGGTGTGCACCCCGTATGTGCCGCAGCTGGGTGAACGCATTGAGCTGACCGTTTACCCGCCCGACATTGGCGGCCGGCCCAGCGACCCCTTCACCACCGAAGTGGAAGCCGTCAGCTGCGTCGAGCTGCAGCGCGGCGAGCTGTACCAGCTGGGCGTGAACATCGTCAGCAGCGCCGCGCCCAGCCAGCGCACCCGCTGACGCCGGCATGATTGTCAAACCGCCCGACAGCCTGCAGGCCAGGCTGGCCGCCCAGCGTGAGCGCCTCGACCCCGACCACCCGGCCAGCGCCGCCCGCCTGCGCGGCCTGCATGCCCATCTGCGCGGCTTGCACGCCAGCGCCGCCGACCTGGACGCCGAACTGGCCGGCACCACCCGCTGGGCGCTGCTGCACGACCTGCATCTGCAGCTCAATGGCCGCTCGCTGTGGATTGACCATATTCTGATTAACCGACAACTGGATATTCTGGTGCTGGAAAGCCCGCATTACGGTGCCGACCTGCGCGTGGACGCCCAGGGCCGGTTCAGCGTGCTGCGCGACGGGCGCGACCTGGAACTGCCCTCGCCGCTGGCGCGCTGCGCCCGCCATCTGGCCGGCTTGCGCCAGCTGGCCCGACAACTGCCCTGGCCGCACCGCCAGGGCAGCCGGGTCAGCCCGTGCTGGCTCAGCGCCATCCTGATTGCCCCACACGCCCAGCTGGACGCCCATCCGCGCTACCAAGACCCCTTGGTGCGCCCGGCTGCACTGCCGGACTGGCTGGCCAGCCACACCCGCCACCCGGAACGCAGCACACTGGACACCCTGGCCCATAGCATCTCGGTGGACACCCTGCGCGGCTTTGCCCGCCAGCTGGCGCAACGCCACTGCGCTGAGGGCTGATGCGCCAACAGCCAGGCCCACCCCACCGCCAGAGTGCGCGCGCAATCAACGCTGAATCGTGATCCCCGAGCCGGCAATCTGAAACACCTGATTGCCATCGCCCCTCACCGTGGTATTTTGCGTCACGCCCAGCTGCGCCTGCACCTGCTGCGCCTGTTTCAGCCAATCCGCCAGCTCGCTGACCAGGGCCGGATGATCCGCCAGCGCTTTTTTCAGCTGTTTGCGCAAATCCGCCTGATTGTCTTCATCCTGCGGCGCGGCGCGCAAATCCTCCAGCGCCTGCTCGGCGCCCGACGGCAGCACACGGGTTTTGAACCAATCCAGCACATGGTTCACCGCTGATTCTCCGGCAGCGGCGGCGCCTTGCTCCAGCGCCTGGCTCAATAATGGGGTGAGCGCGGCAACGGCAGAGGTGGCGAGGGCAGCAATATCGAGCATGGTCAGTCCTGTTTTCCAAAGTCAAAATAGGGTTGTAAGGGCGTCAGCAAATCCACATCCGCTTGCTGCTCGGCCAGATCACACAAGCGGAGATACTCTTGCAGCATCGCGGTGAGCAAGCCACCATGTGCCGCTGGGTAACGCATAAACGCCGGGCTCAGCGTTGCGACGGCTTCCCGCGCCAACCCAACCGCCGCCAGTGGGCTATCGGTGTGCTCGG
>ERZ724510.2294-NODE-2294-length-10332-cov-16.662256_pt1 | contig 10332 bp, 8 predicted proteins | sample MGYA00376043_ERZ724510 | MGnify/ENA primary metagenome ERZ724510 (study PRJEB28724, sample SAMN07190888) | wastewater metagenome | isolation source: influent of sewage treatment plant in Hong Hong | place: USA: Christiansburg, Virginia | collected 2016-03-01 ... | reverse complement strand
CCGAAGTACCACTGGTTGCCCTTTTTGGTCTGATGCATTTCAGGATCACGCTCACGCCCGGTGTCAGGCAACCCCAGAAACGCCAGCATCACCGGGTCGCGCACAAAGGCGCGCGGCGAATCCTCCAACGCAGCCAGGTTGGCTTGCGCTTCGGCGCTCACTGCCGCCTTGTCCTGGCTTAGCAGCCGGCGTTCGTAATACAGGCTGCTTATCTGACGTTCCAGCGCGCGCGTACTCCAGTTTTGGGTAGCCGCCTCTTGCACATACCACTGCCGCGCCTCGGCGCTATCCACCCGCAGCAGCAAGCGGTAGTGCGTCCAGCTCAATTTGCGACGCAGTGCGTCGCGAATTGGAAACGCCAGGTAAAACCCTCGCATGTGGCGCAGATTGCTGGCATCAAACCCACGCCCGAACTCTGCCGTCAGGGCTTGCCCCAGTTGGGCCAGCAGTCCCCGGCCATAGGCTGCTCGCTGCGCCCCGCCTTGCTCGAATTCCACAATGTGCCGCCCGATGTGCCAGTAAGTCTGCACCTGCACCACATCCACTGCCCGCAACGCCTGCTGGCGGGAATCGGCAATGCGCTGGCGCAAAGCGCCCAGCAAGGGGGTGAAGCCTTCGGTGTCGGCGCTGACCTCACGGCCCTTGTTGCCCTTTGAAGTATGTCGGGCCATCGTTATTGCCTTGGATGGAAAGATTCTCTACACAGCGTGTAGAGAAATAAGCGGTCATCAATCATGGTTTGGCCCGACGCTTCAACGCGCTCTCCAGCGCCTTCAGCTCGGCTTCGTCTTGCTGGTCGGCCTGCATGGCCTCCTGCTGTTTGCGGCGTTGATCAAAGTCCAGATACAGCGCATGGGTGTTGTGCTCCATCTGCTCATGGCTGATGGAGCCGCTGTGGGTGAGCAGCGGGAAACCGTTTGAGGTGATGATCTGACCCACGCTCTGCTTCCAGAAGGCCATGCGCGTCTCCTGCTGGCGCTTGGCCCGCAGTTCGGCCGTTTCGAGAAAGATCACCACCAGCCGGTTCAAGGTGTCGATCTCGTCCTCGGTCAGGTAATTCTTGGCCACGACGATATCCGCCTTGCGCACCCGACTCGTTGGCGCGCCCTTCCAGGCGAGCAGGCCAAAATGCGGATCGGCGGGATTTGCCCGAGCGGTGATGAGTTCGGCGGCAGTCTGCTCCGTCACGGCAAAGATCAACAGGTTCTGCACGGTGGCAAAGAAGACCTGCGTGGCCTTGTCCGTCTTGTCGTAGTCGCTGGAAAGCGCAAACAGATCGCGCACTTTCTGATAAAAGCGTTTCTCTGAGGCCCGGATATCCCGGATGCGCGCCAGCATCTCGTCGAAGTAATCCGGGCGGCCATCCGGGTTCTTCAGCCGCTCGTCATCCATCACGAAGCCCTTGGTCAGGTATTCCTTCAGGAGGGTGGAGGCCCAGCGACGGAATTGCACCCCGCGCGGCGAGCGCACGCGGTAGCCGACGGCCAGAATGGCGTCGAGGTTGTAGAGCTGTGTCTGGTAGCGCTTGCCGTCGGTGGCAGTTGTCAAGGATTCCTTGACAACTGAAACCCCGTCCAGCTCCCCGTCCTCGAAGATGTTCTTCAAGTGCAGCGAGATATTCTGTTTGGTGGCATCGAAGAGTTCCGCCATTTCCAGCTGCGTCAGCCAGACGGTCTGCTCCTGCGCCCGCAGCTTGATCTGGCTGCGACCGTCTTCGGTGGTGTAGAGAATGAGGTCGTTCATGCCTATGTCCTGGTCAGGTTTTTTCGAACACTCCGATAGGGCGTCAATCGCTCAAGCCTGCACTGGCGCAGAGCTGAGCCGGTATTATCTTTCAAACTCTGCTGGGCTCATGTTGCCCAGCGCCGAGTTCAGGCGTTTCTGGTGGTAAAACGTCAGCAGGTAGTCCGCCACATCCCGGCGGGCTTCTTCCTGGTTGGCGCAGTTTCTACGCCATACCCGCTCCAGGCAGAGGTACCCCATGGGCGTGTGGCGTCGGGTTGCGCCTTCTCGCCTGTGGTTGGCGATATTTCACGGCGCGGACTGTCCCAACGCTTGCCTCTGCACGATATCGCGCAATAAAAAAAATCGGCTAAACGGGCCAAAATGAAAATTTTCTTGGCAGCGTGAAGAAAAAACGAGACTTCTTGCCCCAAACGGAATGCAGCGGACGCCCTGAGAACGTGTGGCCGCGCAAAAGCGTTTGCGCTCGGCTCATGCAGGCTTGAGCGGATGCCCCCGGTCAGCGGGTTTGAACAAACGTGACCCGCCCAAGGCTCACGACGCAAACCGTCCCTCCCCCCCGCAGTCGCCCGACACCGCCCGAATCATCTCCACAATTCCCCGTGACCACCCCCTGCCGGTTTGCTATGCTGGCTGACAGGCAGGGTCGTCTAGCGTGGCTCTGTGCTTGGAAATACATAAGCGATGTTTATTTCTTCTCAAAGGAGCCGGTATGAAAAAAATCATGTTGAGTCTGCTTGCTGTGGCTGCCCTGGCCGGCAGTACGCTGGCCCATGCGGATGCGGATGACGAAGCCTGGACGGCCCAGTGCGTCAAGGACAACAAGGACGAAGGGGCCAAGCCGGACGTGGTGCTCAAGTACTGTCAATGCATGGTCAACGAGATGGATTCCAACGATTCCCGCTCGGTCACCCAGTTTGAAAAAGCCAACCCGAAAACCACGAAAATGTGTGAGCGCAAGGCGGGCTGGAAGTAATCAGCGTTATGCCGTGTCTGCGGCAGCAAAAACCCCCGGTACCACTCACAGGGCCGGGGGTTTTTGTTTGGGCGGGACTCAGGCCAGGGTCACGCCGGTGACGCCATTGGCGACGGTCACCACTTCGGAACCGGTGGAACCGTACACCGAGACATTGTTATTGCTGACGGTGAAAGCGTCGGCGGAATCAAGATATACTCTGGCCATGTGATACACCCATCATCGTCGGGGCCTTTTAAGTCCCCTCTTGTGGCGGCGCACAGCGTGCGCAAGGGGAAGGCGGCGGATTGAAAAAAAGCGGGCAGCGCCCGGTGGCGACAGCGCGCCGGGCCGGTTCTGGTCCAAGGGCGTGCGCACCACTGCGCGCCCGCGCAAGCCAGGCGGTTTCCCACCAGAATTGCGATAAGCCAAAATGGCACGCAAACCGGGATGGGTCAAGCGTTTTACGCGGCGCAAGCCCGCTGGGCAAAAATTATCCAGCCATCTGGCATGGTTCGCCAGCCCCACTTTCCGGCCCCAGTCTTTACCAAGTCCATCGCAGGGTATGACCGTTTATGAATGTACTATTCGTCCACCAGAATTTTCCTGGCCAGTTCAAGTTTCTTGCCCCTGCGCTGGCGCAGCAGGGCCACACCGTGGTGGCGCTGACCATGCAGAAAAACCCTCCCAGCCCGTGGCAGGGGGTGCAGGTGCTGTCTTATGGGGCCAAGCGCGGCTCCACGCCCAATATTCATCCCTGGGTCACCGATTTTGAAGCCAAGACGATTCGGGGCGAAGCGTGTTTTCGGGCTGCGCAGCAGCTCAAACAACAGGGCTTTACCCCGGATGTGATCATCGCCCATCCGGGCTGGGGTGAAAGTCTGTTTCTCAAGGAAGTGTGGCCCAAGGCCAAACTGGGGATTTACTGCGAATTTTTCTATCACGCCAAGGGCGCGGATTCGGATTTCGATCCGGAGTTTCCCACGGCAGATGCTGGCGCAGACGCCTGCCGTTTGCGCCTGAAAAATGTGAATAACATCCTGCACTTTGACCTGGCCGATGGGGCGATTTCGCCCACACACTGGCAGGCCAGCACCTTCCCCGAGCCGTTCCGGTCAAAAATCAGCGTGATCCACGACGGCATTGATACCCAGGCGGTGGCACCGGACCCGGACATCAACCTGACACTGAATGGCGCGCTGACGCTGACCAAGGCCGACGAGGTGATTACCTTCGTCAACCGGAACATGGAACCCTACCGGGGTTACCATATTTTCATGCGCGCATTGCCGGAGATTCTGCGCCAGCGGCCCAATGCCCAGATTTTCATTGTAGGGGGCGATGATGTCAGCTACGGCGCACGTCCGCCCGAGGGCAAAAAGTGGAAAGACATTTTTGCCGATGAAGTGCGTGGCCAGATTGACGATGCCAGCTGGGCGCGGGTGCACTATCTGGGCAACCTGCCCTACCAGCATTTTATTCCGGTCTTGCAGCTGTCCACCGTCCATGTCTACCTGACCTATCCGTTTGTGCTCAGCTGGAGCCTGCTGGAAGCGATGAGTGCCGGCTGCAGCATTGTGGCCAGCAATACCCAGCCGCTGCACGAAGCGATTGTGCAGGGCGAGACAGGCCGGCTGGTGGATTTCTTTGATGCGCCCGCGCTGGCCAGCGAAGTCTGCCGGCTGCTGGACCAGCCGGAAGAACGTCAGCGGCTGGGCGAAAACGCCCGGCGCTTTGCTCAGGCCAACTATGACCTGAAAACCATCTGTCTGCCGCGTCAGCTGGCCTGGGTGGCGAGTTTGCTGGCCAGTTGAGCGAGGAACGGCTGGCGGGTGTTGTGCCAGCCGTGCATGGCAAACCGCCTTGGTGGCATGCAGGGGGCAACACCCGAGAAGGGGTTGCCCCGTTTTTATCCCGTTTTGCGGATGCCTTACGCTTCTGCCAGCGCCAGTTGCAGGCAGGCGTCGAAGTGTTTGCGCGCGTCGTCGCGACGGTCCAGCGCTTCCAGCAGGCGGGCCAGTTCGGCATGGCCGGCCAGCGAGGATTCAATCGACAGGCTGGCTTCAAAATAGCTTTGCGCCTTGCCCCATAGCTGGCCAGCACGGGCCAGGCGGCCCAGCATCAGTAACAGCTGCGGGTCGCGGCTGTGGTCGGGCAGCAGTTTTTCGCCCAGGCCCAGGGTTTCCAGCCGACGCGGCTCGCTCAACTGCGGGGCCAGCTCGCCCAGCGCACTGGCCAGCTCGCTGCTGTAGTCATGGGCCAACTGGTCTTGCAGCAGCAGCGCGGCGGAATCCGCCTGCTCAAGCCGGGCGTATTGCTGGGCGGCAGCCAGCACCAGGGTGGGGTTTTGCCGTTCCTGGCTGGGGATGCGCTGCCACCACTGGCGCAGTTCGTGGCCGTCAATAAACTGGCCCAACTGCTCGCGGTAGGCGGCCAGTCGGTAGCGGCGGGCCTGTTCGGCGCTGAGTGCTTCGGATTTCAGCAGTTTTTCGGTCAGCGTCAGCACCTGTTCCGGGGCATTTTGCTGCTGGCGGATTTTCAGCTCCAGACGCAGGGCGGCGGTCAGGTTGGGCGACAGCGCACGGGCGGCTTCGATGGCGGCCAGTGCATCCACGCTGCGTTTTTCCTCCAGCAGCAGCTCGGCTTCCAGCATGCGCCGCGCCAGCTGCACCGGGCTGCCCAGGCTGTCCATCCGCGCCAGATAGCTGTCGCGGCGGTCGTAGGCGCGCACGGCGTGGGCGGCGCGCGCCGCCAGCAGCAGCGCCACGCCTTGATTTTCTGCGGCTTGTTCGTATTCGCAGGCGCGCAGCGCTTCGCGTTCGGCTTTCTGGTAGCGGCCTTCCGAATAAGCCAGCGAGGCCTGCACCAGTGCATGCCGGGCAATGCGCAGCTTTTTGCGGCGCTGGAAGGCCGCCACTTCATGTGGCAGGTTCAGCGTGGCGGCAAACAGGCGCAGCAGCAGATAGGACACGGCAATGGTGGCCACAATCAGCAGCAGGGTCATGTTCAGCGACAGTTCCACCCGGTAAGGCGGCAGAAACACAATGGCGTAGCCGGTGTTGATCTGGGCAAACAACGACAGTCCGACGGCCAGGGTAAACAGGCCGATGATCCACAGCACAACTTTCATGACTTACTCCTGAGTCCGGCCTTGCAGGGCGCGAACGGCGCGCAGGCTGGCGGTGATGTCGGGCACGCGCACGGACAGTTGGGCGGTTTTGATCTCGTTCAGCGTGGCCAGCCAGGTGTGAGTGGCACTGGACTGGGTGTCAAAGTAGTGCTGCACATAGCGCTCGCTGGCGGCCAGATCGGCGCGGAACGGGCCATCCTGGTGCTGCAGCACGGCAATCCGTGCGCCCAGCAGGTGCAGTTTGAGGTTTTCGCGCAGGAAGAACGCCTGCTCGGGCGACAGCAGCAGCGCTTCCGGCTTGTCCATGCGCCGAACGCGGATCAGTTGGCCAATGTCGTCCAGCAATTGCTCGCCCAGACGTTGCCAGGCCGGCACCGCGCTGGCGACGTGGCTGCCGGTGGCGGGCGTTGGGCTGCTGCGGGTGTGGTCGATGGTCAGCGGCAGGCTGTCGGCGCTGGCAGCCAGGCGGTCCAGCTTGACGGTCAGCCCGACCACGTCCACCGCCGGTGCGGCTTTCAGCAGGCCCAGGTCTTGGCCCAGCGCCTTGCGCAGCGGAATGAATTGCGGTTTGTCCAGCTTGGCCAGCCGGGCGTCGATGGCTTCCAGCGTGGCCAGCGCCGCGCTGATGTTGCCGGCCAGTTGCAACTGCTGGCCAGCCAGGTTCAGCGCGTGTTCGATTTCAGCCAGCATCCAGTCTTCACGGTTGCGGCTGAGTTCCTGGTACATGCTGTTCAAGGCCGCAGACTGCCCGGAAAACTCGCCCACCCTGGCGTCGAGTTCGGCCAGTTTGGCGCTGTTGTCACGGGCGGTCTTGTCGGCGCGTTCAGCCTGGCTGCGCACTTCCTTGCTGAGACCGCTGGCGCTGCTGGCTTTTTGCGCCAGTTCCTGGCTCAGGGTATCCAGGGTGTGGCGGGTGTCCAGCCACTGCCAGCCAGTGGCAAGCAGGGCGGCCAGCGCCAGCAGCAGCGGAATATTCAGCTTGCGGGCCGGGCGGGTGGGAGGCGTGTACGGCGAGCTTGTAGTCATGGGTGGGTTTCAAACCATTCGCAAAGGGCGGCCACGGTGGCGTCGTTGTCCGCAGCGGTAATCAGGCAGTGGGGCGCGCCACACTGGGCCAGGCGGTCGGCAATGCGCGGGTGCGGCACGACATAGAGCAGCGATTGTAACGTTGCCCGGCGCGACTCGCCAGCCAACATAAATAACCAGTCTACGGCTTCGGTGCTGGTCAGGACCAGCGCGGCGAGCCCTGGCCCGGCCACGGCAGCATCAAAACTGTGCCAGTCTGGCTGTGCCGGCTGGCGCAGGTAGATGTCCAGCGTCTGCACCGTGGCACCGCGTTCGGTCAGCACATTGGCCAGCCACTGCGAACGTCCGCCGCTGCCCTTGACCAGCACCATATGCTGACCCGCCAGCGGGGCGGCCAGTTCCGGCAGCGCGGCTAAAGCTTCAGCGTCACTGCGTTCGCTGGGGTGCAGCACCGGGCGGCCACAGCGCTGGCTGAGCCGTTTGGCGCTGGCCGCGCCCACGGTGGTCAGCGCCACGCGGGCCGGCAGCCGGTCGATCAGATACGGCCAGAGTAAATCAATGGCGGTGGGCGACACAAAAATCACCCGGTCGGTGGCGCGTACTGCCTCGGCGGCCTGGCGTAGTGCAGCGGTGTCGGCGGGGACAATATCCATCACCGGCAGGCCAATCGGCACCGCACCGGCGTGCGCCAGCCGGGCCATCAGCGCGCCAGCCTGGCCCGCCGGGCGGGTGACCACAATCCGGCGGCCTGCCAGCGGCTGGGTCAGCGCGGCGCTCATTGGCCCAGCGCGGCGATGATGTCTCCCGCGCCCTGGTCGAGCAACTGTCTGGCCACTGCCCGGCCCAGTGCGTCGGCGTAGCGGCGCGGTGCTTCGGCGCGGGCGGTCAGAAAAGTGCGGCCATCCACGCTGGCGACAAAACCATTCAGCACCAGCATCTCGCCGCGCTGAATGGCGTAGCCGCCCAGCGGCACCTGGCAGGAGCCATTCAGCGCCCGGCTCATCGCCCGTTCGGCGCGCACGCAGGCGGCAGTGACGGCATCGTTCAGCGGCGCCAGCAGCGCAGCCAGCTCGGCGCGGCCTTCCAGGATTTCAATCCCCAGCGCCCCCTGTCCCACCGCCGGCAGGCTTTCCTGCGGGGCCAGCTCGATGCGGATGCGCTGGTGCAGGCCCAGGCGCTTGAGGCCGGCGGCGGCCAGGATGATGGCGTCAAATTCGCCATCGTCCAGCTTGCGCAGCCGGGTTTGCACATTGCCGCGCAGCGGGCGGATGGTCAGATGCGGGTAGCGTGCGCGCAACTGGCTTTCCCGGCGCAGGCTGGAGGTGCCCACCACGGCACCATCGGGCAGATCGGCCAGCGCAGCGTAGCGGTTGGAGACAAACGCATCGCGCGGGTCTTCGCGGGTGCAGATGGCCGCCAGTTCGAAACCGTCGGGCAGATTCATCGGCACGTCCTTCATCGAATGCACCGCCAGATCGGCACGGCCTTCTTCCAGCGCCACTTCAAGTTCTTTAACGAACAGCCCTTTGCCACCAATTTTCGATAATGTCTTGTCCAGAATCTGATCGCCCTGGGTGGTCATGCCCAGGATGCTCACCTGTGTCCCCGGATACAGCGCTTCGAGCCGGGCCTTGATGTGTTCGGCCTGCCACATGGCCAGCGCACTCTCCCGGCTGGCAATGACAAGTTGCTTCATAATGGTTTCCTAAGGTAATTTGACAGAATTTTAACCGCTTCGCTTGTGAACACGGTATTCCGCCATGATGAACGAAACTGAAAAAGACTTGCCGCTGCGCCACGATCTGGCGCGACTGGACCGCCTGCTTGCCGAGATCGTCCGTGAACAAGAGGGCGAAGCGGTCTATCACGAAATGCGCACCATCCCGGTCGAGGCGCACGACCGCGTCGGCACGCCGGAATTGTCGCGCCGGCTGGCCGAACTGTCGCCCGCCGCCGCCGCCGCGCTGGTGCGCGCCTGTGGTTTTTATGCACAGCTTACCAATCTGGCTGAAGACCTGCATCACAACCGCCGCCGCCGTGCCCACCGCGCCGCCGGCTCCGCCCCGCAGCAAAGCAGCCTGGCGCTGGCGATTCAGCGGCTGAAACACGCCGCCGTGCCCTTTGCCGCGCTGGTCGATTTTTTTGAACATGCGCAAATTTCCCCGGTGCTGACCGCCCACCCCACCGAAGTGCAGCGTCAGAGCGTGCTGGACGCGCACAAGGCCATTCGCAAGTTTCTCACCAAGCTGGCCGACCCATCGCTGGGCCGCGAAGACCGCGAAGAAGTAGAAGCCAAGCTCAAGCGGGTGATTCTGGCGCTGTGGCAAACCTCGGAAATCCGCCCGTTCAAGCTCACCGTCAAGGACGAAATCGAAAACGGCGTGGCCTACCATCCCACCACGTTCTTTACCGCGCTGCCCAAGCTGTACGCCAGCCTGGAGGCGTCGATTCAGCGCGAGTGGGGGCAGGAACTGGTATTGCCCAATTTCTTCCGCATTGGCAGCTGGATTGGCGGCGACCGTGACGGCAACCCGTTTGTCACCGCCGAGGTCACCCTGTACGCCGCCCAGCGTCAGGCCGAAGTGGCGTTTGCCTGGTATGGCCGCGAACTCGACCAGCTGTATCGCGAGCTGTCGCTGTCGGCACGGCGGGTGAAGGTCAGCGAGGCGCTGGGCCAGCTCACCGCCCACAGCCCTGACCACGCCGAAAGCCGCCAGGAAGAACCCTACCGCCTGGCGCTGGCCACCCTGCAAGGCCGGCTGAGTGCCACCGCCCAGGCGCTGGAAGTGCCATTTGATGGGCGCTTTGCCCACGCCGGCCTGAGCGCCTACCCCTCGCCGACCGATCTGGTGCATGACCTGCAGTTGATCAGCGATTCACTGTGCAGCCACGGCAGCCAGAGCCTGGCCGCTGGCCGCCTGCGCGACCTGATTCGCGCGGTGGAAGTGTTTGGCTTTTCGCTGATGCCGCTGGACATGCGCCAGTTCTCCGGCATTTTTGAATCGGTGGTGGCCGAGCTGTTTGCCCAGGCCGGCGCGGGCGACTATCTGGCCGCCGACGAAGCGGGCCGCCAGGCCATGCTGCTGGCCGAACTGCAATCCGCGCGCCTGCTGTATTCGCCGTTTGTCGAATACAGCGAGCAAACCGGCAAGGAGCTGGCGCTGTTCCGCGCCGCCGCGCAGATTCAGGCCCGCTTTGGCAAAAAAGCCCTGCCCAACTGCATCATTTCCAACTGCGCCAGTGCCAGCGACCTGCTGGAAGTGGCGTTGCTGCTGAAAGAAGCCGGCCTGCTGCGCGTGGTGGACGGCGAGCCGGCCTCCACCGTCAATATCATTCCGCTGTTTGAAACCGTGGCCGACCTGGACGCCAGCGCCGGGGTGATGAGCGAACTGTTTGCCCTGCCGTGGTACCGCACCCTGCTTAACAGCCGCAAGGACACCCAGGAAGTGATGCTGGGCTACTCGGACAGCAACAAGGA
>ERZ724510.2285-NODE-2285-length-10372-cov-6.192207_pt1 | contig 10372 bp, 8 predicted proteins | sample MGYA00376043_ERZ724510 | MGnify/ENA primary metagenome ERZ724510 (study PRJEB28724, sample SAMN07190888) | wastewater metagenome | isolation source: influent of sewage treatment plant in Hong Hong | place: USA: Christiansburg, Virginia | collected 2016-03-01 ... | reverse complement strand
AGCCGCCCCTACAAGCAATGGATTGAAAACCTGCGCATCCGCTTGGATGACGTGGTGCATCCGGTGGCAGGCGAGTCTGCCATCGAAGCGTCGATGCTGGCCACCGAGCCGCAAACTTCGGGCGTGGAGCGCGTGTCGCCCGCGCTGCTGGATTTGCAACAAGCTTTCGGCACCACCCAAGAAGACATCAAATTCCTGCTGGCTCCGATGGCCGCTGCGGGCGAAGAAGCCATTGGTTCGATGGGCAACGACAGCCCGCTGGCCGTGCTTTCGGACAAAAACAAGCCGCTGTACAGCTACTTCAAGCAGTTGTTCGCGCAAGTGACCAACCCGCCGATCGACCCGATTCGCGAAGCCATCGTGATGTCGCTGGTGTCCTTCATTGGCCCCAAGCCCAACTTGCTGGACATCAACCAAGTCAACCCGCCCATGCGCCTTGAAGTCAGCCAGCCTGTGCTGGATGCCAAGGACATGGCCAAGTTGCGCAACATCGACGCCATCACCCAAGGTAAGTTCAAGAGCTACACGCTGGACATCACCTACCCGCTGGTGTGGGGCAATGAAGGCGTGGAAGCCAAGTTGGCCTCGCTGTGCGCCGAAGCGGTGGACGCGATCAAGGGTGGCAAGAACATCTTGATCATCAGCGACCGTGGCGTCAGCGCGACCCAAGTCGCCATTCCCGCACTGCTGGCGCTGTCGGCCATTCACCAGCACTTGGTGCGCGAAGGCTTGCGCACCAGCGCTGGCTTGGTGGTGGAAACCGGCAATGCGCGTGAAGTGCATCACTTCGCAGTGCTGGCTGGTTACGGTGCCGAAGCGGTTCACCCCTACCTCGCGATGGAAACGCTGGCCGCGATCCACAAAGATCTGCCGGGCGACCTGTCGGCTGACAAAGCGATCTACAACTACGTCAAGGCCATCGGCAAGGGCTTGTCCAAGATCATGTCCAAGATGGGCGTGAGCACCTACATGAGCTACTGCGGTGCGCAGCTGTTTGAAGCCATCGGCATCAACGGCGAAACCATTGCCAAGTACTTCAGCGGCACTCCCAGCCGCGTGGGCGGCATCGGCGTGTTTGAGATCGCTGAAGAAGCTATCCGCATGCACAAAGCCGCTTTCGGCAACGACCCGGTGCTGGCCACCATGCTGGACGCAGGCGGCGAATACGCTTGGCGCGCCCGTGGCGAAGAGCACATGTGGAGCCCGGACGCGATTGCCAAGTTGCAGCACAGCACCCGCGCCAACAACTGGAACACGTACAAAGAGTACGCCCAGCTTATCAACGACCAAAGCAAGCGCCACATGACGCTGCGCGGCTTGTTCGAGTTCAAGATCGACCCGGCCAAGGCCATTCCGGTTGAAGAAGTCGAACCCGCCAAGGAAATCGTCAAGCGTTTCGCCACGGGTGCGATGTCGCTGGGCTCGATCTCCACCGAGGCTCACGCCACGCTGGCCGTCGCCATGAACCGCATCGGCGGTAAGAGCAACACAGGCGAAGGTGGTGAAGATCCGGCGCGTTACCGCAACGAGCTCAAAGGCATCCCGATCAAGAAGGGCGACTCGCTCAAGAGCGTGATCGGCAACGACGTGGTGGAAGTGGACTTGCCGCTGCAAGCTGGCGACAGCCTGCGCTCCAAGATCAAGCAAGTGGCTTCAGGCCGCTTCGGTGTCACCGCCGAGTACCTGTCCAGCGCCGACCAGATCCAGATCAAGATGGCCCAAGGTGCCAAGCCGGGTGAGGGCGGTCAACTGCCCGGCGGCAAGGTGTCGGACTACATCGGCAAGCTGCGTCACTCGGTGCCGGGCGTGGGCTTGATCTCGCCGCCGCCGCACCATGACATCTACTCGATCGAAGACTTGGCCCAGCTGATTCACGATCTGAAGAACGTGTCGCCGCACAGCGACATCAGCGTCAAGCTGGTGTCCGAAATCGGCGTTGGCACCATCGCTGCCGGTGTGGCCAAGTGCAAGGCCGACCACGTGGTGATCGCCGGTCACGACGGCGGCACGGGCGCATCGCCTTGGTCGTCGATCAAGCATTGCGGCAGCCCGTGGGAAATCGGTCTGGCCGAAACCCAGCAAACTTTGGTCTTGAACCGTCTGCGCAGCCGCATCCGCGTCCAAGCTGACGGCCAAATGAAGACGGGCCGCGACGTGGCCATCGGCGCGCTGTTGGGCGCTGACGAGTTCGGCTTTGCCACCGCACCGCTGGTGGTCGAAGGCTGCATCATGATGCGCAAGTGCCACCTGAACACCTGCCCGGTGGGCGTGGCCACGCAAGACCCGGTGCTGCGCGCCAAGTTCACCGGCAAGCCTGAGCATGTGGTGAACTACTTCTTCTTCATTGCGGAAGAAGTGCGCCAAATCATGGCCCAACTGGGCATCCGCAAGTTCGACGACCTGATTGGTCGCGCCGATTTGCTGGACATGAAGAAGGGCATTGAGCACTGGAAGGCTCAAGGTCTGGACTTCAGCCGCCTGTTGGCGGTGCCGGTTGTGCCTGCTGACGTGTCTCGTTTCCACATCGAGAACCAAGAGCACGGTCTGGAAAAAGCGCTGGACAACATGCTGATTGAAAAGTCACGCGCGGCCATCGACAAGGGCGAAAAAGTCCAGTTCATGGCGGTGGCTCGCAACGTCAACCGCTCGGTGGGTGCGATGCTGTCGGGCGCTGTGACCAAGGTTCACCCCGAAGGTTTGCCGGATGACAGCATCCGCATCCAAATCGAAGGCACCGGCGGTCAATCGTTTGGCGCGTTCTTGTGCAACGGCATCACGCTGTACCTGATCGGCGAAGCTAACGACTACACCGGCAAGGGCTTGTCGGGCGGCCGCATCGTGGTGCGCCCCAGCTTGGAATTCCGTGGCGAGGCGATTCGCAACATCATCGTGGGCAACACCGTCATGTACGGTGCCACCACGGGTGAAGCCTTCTTCAGCGGCGTGGGCGGCGAACGCTTTGCCGTGCGCTTGTCGGGTGCCACTGCGGTGGTCGAAGGCACGGGCGACCACGGTTGCGAGTACATGACCGGCGGCACCGTCGCCGTGCTGGGCAAGACGGGCCGCAACTTCGCAGCCGGGATGTCGGGCGGTATCGCCTACATCTACGACGAAGACGGCCAGTTCGCCAAGCGTTGCAATACCGCAATGGTCAGCTTGGAAAAAGTGCTGACAGCGGCCGAGCAAGAAGCCAGCATGGATCGCGCCATTTGGCACCGAGGCCAATCTGACGAAGCGCAGCTCAAGAAGCTGTTGGAAGAACACCACCGCTGGACGGGCAGCCGCCGCGCCCGCGACCTGCTGGACAACTGGGCCGAAGCTCGCGCCAAGTTCGTCAAGGTGTTCCCCAACGAGTACAAGCGCGCTTTGGGCGAAATCAACGCTCGCAAGCTGGCCCAAGCGGCCATCGCCGAGGCCAAGCCCGCAGCCCAAGCTGTGGCGGCCAAGTAATACAACCTACAGCGAAGCAAAAGGTAGCGAATCATGGGAAAAGTCACTGGCTTCATGGAGTACGAGCGCTTGGAAGAGGGCTACAAGCCCGTTCAAGAGCGCTTGAAGAACTACAAGGAATTCGTGGTCGGTCTGGACGATGCCAAAGTCAAGATCCAAGCTGCGCGTTGCATGGACTGCGGCACGCCGTTTTGCAACAACGGTTGCCCGGTCAACAACATCATTCCGGACTTCAACGACTTGGTGTATCACCAAGACTGGAAGAACGCGATCACCGTGCTGCACAGCACCAACAACTTCCCCGAGTTCACGGGGCGCATCTGCCCGGCTCCTTGCGAAGCCGCTTGTGTGGTGAACGTGAACAGCGAGGCCGTGGGCATCAAGTCCATTGAGCACGCAATCATTGACCGCGCTTGGGCCGAAGGCTGGGTGGTGCCGCAACCGGCAACGGTCAAAACGGGCAAGACGATTGCCGTGGTGGGCGCAGGCCCGGCGGGCTTGGCTGCGGCCCAGCAGCTGGCACGCGCCGGTCACAGCGTGACCGTGTTTGAAAAGAACGACCGCGTGGGCGGCCTGCTGCGCTACGGCATCCCCGACTTCAAGATGGAGAAGTCGCACATTGACCGCCGCGTCAAGCAAATGGAAGCCGAAGGCGTGGTGTTTCGCACCAGCGTGTTGATTGGCAAGATGCCCGAAGGCAGCAAAGTCACCAACTGGGCCAAGGAAAGCATCAGCCCCGAGCAGCTCAAGAAAGACTTCGACGCGGTGCTGCTGACCGGTGGCTCTGAACAGTCGCGTGATTTGCCCGTGCCGGGCCGTGATCTGGACGGCATCCATTTCGCGATGGAATTTTTGCCACAGCAAAACAAGGTCAACGCGGGCGACAAGCTCAAGGGCCAGTTGCGCGCTGATGGCAAAAACGTCATCGTGATTGGCGGCGGCGACACGGGTTCTGACTGCGTGGGCACCAGCAACCGCCACGGCGCGGTCAGCGTGACTCAGTTTGAAGTCATGCCCAAGCCCCCAGTTGAAGAAAACCGTCCCATGACCTGGCCCTACTGGCCGATGAAGCTGCGCACCAGCTCCAGCCACGACGAAGGTTGTGTGCGTGAGTTTGCGGTGTCCACCAAGGAATTCATCGGCGAAAAAGGCAAGGTCACGGGTCTGAAGACTGTGCATGTCGAGTTCAAAGATGGCAAGCTGGTTGATATCCCCGGCACCGAAAAAACCTACAAGGCCGACATGGTGCTGCTGGCGATGGGCTTCGTGAACCCGGTGGCAACCATCTTGGACGGCTTCGGTGTGGACAAAGACGCACGCGGCAACGCCAAAGCCAGCACTGAATTCACAGGTGGCTATGCCACCAATGTGCCTAAAGTGTTTGCTGCGGGCGACATCCGCCGTGGTCAGTCATTGGTGGTGTGGGCGATTCGCGAAGGTCGCCAAGCCGCCCGCGCTGTCGATGAGTTCTTGATGGGCACCAGCACCTTGCCGCGTTAAGCTGAGAGGTGACACTCTCGAACGGGATCAAGCAGGGTTCTCCCTGATCCCGTATTATCCAAAAGCCGGTGTCTTTCCGGCTTTTGTTGTTTTATGACCGCCACCTCTGTTGATACCCCTCTTGTCGAGCTGCGCAACCTGACCTTTGGGTACGGGGATCGGGTGATTTTGGATCGCGTCAGCCTTCAAGTGCCGCGCGGCAAAGTCACGGCCTTGATGGGCGCATCGGGCGGCGGCAAAACCACCGTCCTGCGCCTGATTGGTGGTCAGATACGCGGTCAATCCGGCCAAACGCTCTTTGATGGACAAGATGTGGGGGCGATGAATGTCGCCCAGCTCTACGCGGCTCGCCGTCGTATGGGCATGTTGTTTCAGTTCGGTGCTTTGTTCACTGACATGAGCGTGTTTGACAACGTTGCTTTTCCGCTACGTGAACACACCGAGCTTTCTCCCGCGCTGATCCGCGACATTGTGTTGATGAAGCTCAATGCCGTCGGCCTGCGTGGCGCGCGCGACCTGATGCCCAGCGAGCTTTCCGGCGGCATGGCGCGGCGCGTGGCGTTGGCCCGTGCCATTGCCCTTGACCCCGAACTGGTGATGTACGACGAGCCTTTTGCGGGGCTGGATCCGATTTCTCTGGGCACCGCCGCCCGCTTGATTCGTGAGCTCAACGATGCGATGGGCCTGACCACCATCATCGTCTCGCACGATTTGGACGAGACCTTCCACATTGCCGACCAAGTGATCGTGCTGGCCAATGGGCACATCGTGGCACAAGGCACGCCCGACGAAGTGCGCCACAGCAATGATCCGTTGGTGCATCAATTTGTCCATGCGCTGCCCGATGGGCCGGTGCGCTTTCACCATCCAGCGCCCGCTTTGGAGGCAGATTTCGGTTCTGCACAGGCTGCGACAGCAAACCAAGGGAGTCGCTCATGAGCCAGTGGCTGACGATGCTGGGTTATGGCGTGCGCCGCCAATTGGCCGAAATGGGCGTGGGCGCACGTCTGTTTTGGCGCTTGCTGATGCTGATCGGCCCGGCGCTGCGGCGCGGCAGTTTGGTGCGCGACCAGATTCATTTTTTGGGCAACTACTCGCTGTCCATCATTGGCGTGTCGGGCTTGTTTGTGGGCTTTGTGCTGGGCTTGCAGGGCTACTACACCTTGCAGCGTTACGGGTCTTCCGAGGCCTTGGGCTTGCTGGTGGCGCTGTCGCTGGTGCGTGAACTCGGGCCAGTCGTGACCGCTTTGCTGTTCGCGGGACGCGCAGGCACCGCCTTGACCGCAGAAATCGGCTTGATGAAGGCGGGCGAGCAGCTCACCGCCATGGAAATGATGGCGGTTGACCCCGTGCGCCGGGTGCTTGCTCCGCGTTTCGTGGCGGGCTTGATCGCCATGCCGGTACTGGCAGCTGTGTTCAGCGCGGTGGGTATTTTTGGCGGCTACGTGGTGGGCGTGCTGTTGATCGGCATTGATGCGGGTTCCTTTTGGAGCCAGATGCAGGGCGGGGTCGACGTGTGGTCCGATGTCGGTAACGGCATGATCAAAAGCGTGGTGTTTGGGTTGGCGGTGACCTTTGTGGCGCTGCTGCAAGGCTTTGACGCGCAGCCCACGCCTGAGGGAGTTTCGCGTGCCACCACCCGCACTGTGGTGGTGGCCTCGTTGTCGGTGCTGGGTCTGGATTTCATCCTGACCGTGTTGATGTTCAGTATTTAGGAGGAACCATGCAGCGTTCTAAAAATGATGTGTGGGTCGGTTTGTTTGTGGTGATTGGTATCGTGGCGGTGCTGTTTTTGGCGCTGAAGTCGGCCAACTTGCTCAGTTTGAATTTTGATTCGGACTACCGTGTCTCGGCCAAGTTCGACAACATCGGCGGCTTGAAGGCCAAGGCGGCGGTCAAAAGCGCTGGGGTGGTCGTGGGCCGGGTGGAGTCCATCACCTTTGACGACAAGTCCTATCAAGCCAAAGTGACCTTGGCGCTGCAAAGCCGCTTTGCGTTTCCCAAAGACAGCTCGTTGAAAATTTTGACCAGCGGCTTGCTGGGTGAGCAGTACATTGGCATCGAAGCCGGCGCTGATGAAAAATTGTTGGCAGCGGGTGATCAAGTCAGTGCTACGCAATCGGCTGTGGTGCTGGAGAATCTGATCAGCCAGTTCCTGTACAGCAAGGCCGCCGAAGGCAAAACCACGCCTGCCCCCGGAGGTGACAAATGAACACCGACACTGCACATTTCACGCTTGCACCACGCCGCGTAGCGCGCGGGGTGTTGGCTGCTGCTTGTGGGGCGATGCTGCTGCTCAGCGGCTGCGCCAGCTTGCAAGGCGCGGATCCGCGTGACCCGATTGAACCTGTGAACCGCAAAATTTACGGCTTCAACGATGTGGTGGACCGGATGTTTCTCAAGCCCGTCGCCACGGCTTACAACGATGTCACGCCCAGGCCCGTTCGAGTAGGGGTGTCCAACTTTTTCAGCAACGCCAGCGATGTGTGGTCGTTCTTCAACAACGTGGTGCAGCTCAAGCCCAAAGAATCGGTTGAAACACTGGCGCGCGTCAGCGTGAACACCGTGCTGGGTTTGGGGGGCGTGTTGGACGTGGCTTCCGAGATTGGCATCGAGCAGCACAAAGAAGATTTTGGGCAGACCATGGGTTTCTGGGGCGTGCCGTCGGGGCCGTACTTGGTGCTGCCGATCTTGGGGCCATCAACGGTGCGTGATGCAGCAGCGTTGCGCCTAGACACGCTGGGCAATCCGCTGTCTGATGTTGATCCGATACGCACGCGCAACCAGATCACCTTGATCAATGCGGTGGACACCCGTGCGGGCTATTTGCGCGCCGGACAAACACTGCAAGAGGCAGCTTTGGATCCTTACAGCTTCATCCGCGATGTGTACTTGCAAAAGCGCCGTAACGATATCTATGACGGCCGCCCGCCCGAAGACGGTGAGCCGCCCGAGGCGACTCCAACCCCACCTGCGGCACCTGCCTCGGCTGCGCAATGAACCCTCTTGGATCCGTTGCAGTTGCTTGCAAACTTGACCCAACGGATATGAACCCGCGAGCCCCTTCAGGCTCCAACACCCATCGTCATGCTTAGAGGGCTCATCGCCCTCCTGAAAGTCACTTTTATGAACCGTCGATATTTCGCCCGATTCCTGTCCGCCACTGTGGCAACCTTGCTGATGGCCGCCGCGCCCTTGAGCCACGCTGCTGACGAGGCACCGGACGCATTGGTCAAGCGCCTGTCCACCGACGTGCTCAACACCATCAAGGCCGACAAGTCTTTGCAGTCGGGTGACTTGTCCAAGCTGGTGGCCTTGGTGGATACCAAGATCATGCCCAACGTCAACTTCCAGCGCATGACGGCTTCGGCCACCGGCCCAGCTTGGCGCAAAGCCACGCCTGAGCAGCAAAAAGCTCTGCAAGAAGAATTCAAAATTTTGCTGGTGCGCACCTATGCGGGCGCGCTGTCGCAAGTCAGCGACCAAGACGTGGTGATGAAGCCCTTGCGCGCCTCGCCGGACGACAAAGAGCTGATCGTGCGCACTGAAATCAAGGGTAAAACCGACCCGGTGCAACTGGACTACCGCTTGGAAAAAACCCCCAGCGTGGGCGCAGGTTGGAAAATTTACGACCTGAACGTGATGGGCGTGTGGCTGGTGGAAACCTACAAGGGTCAATTCACCCAGCAAATCAACGCCAAGGGCATTGATGGCCTGATTGCCTCGCTGGACGAGCGCAACAAAGCCAACGCCAAGAAGTAAACACCGCACACCACCCGAGGCCCTCCATGCTGGTATTGCCTGCTGAACTGACACAACACGAAGCCAGCGCCTGCTTGGCCCAATTGCTGGGCCAGATTGGCGCGGAGACCGCCGTGGTGGCCGATGCGGGCGCGTTAACCCGGTTTGATTCGGCGGCGCTGGCGGTGCTGCTGGCCTGCCGCCGTGCCAGCGTTGATGCGGGCAAGACCTTTGCCGTGCGCCAAGCGCCTGCCAAGCTCCAGCAACTCGCGCAGTTGTATGGCATTGCTGATTTGCTGGACGTCAGCTCCGCCGCAGCCTGATCCCTTCCGGCGCTCAGCAGCGGGTTGCTGCTGGTGGCCTTAAAATCGCGGGCTCATGTCTGCCATCTCCTTTCAGTCTGTCTCCAAGACCTACCCCGCCGCCCAAGGTGGGCAAGGGCAGCCCCTCAAAGCCCTCGACAACGTTAGCTTCGACATCGAAGAGGGCGAGTTCTTTGGCTTGCTCGGCCCTAACGGCGCGGGCAAAACCACCCTGATCAGCATTTTGGCCGGCTTGGCGCGGGCCAGTTCAGGCCGCGTGCTGGTGCAAGGGCACGACGTGCAAGCCGACTACGCCGAGGCCCGCAAGCGCCTGGGCATCGTGCCGCAAGAGCTGGTGTTCGACCCCTTTTTCAACGTCCGCGAAGCGCTGCGCTTTCAGTCTGGCTACTTCGGCATTCAGCACAACGACGCTTGGATCGACGAACTGCTCAGCAGCTTGGGCTTGACCGACAAAGCCAACGCCAACATGCGCCAGCTCTCGGGCGGCATGAAGCGCCGGGTGCTGGTGGCGCAGGCGTTGGTACACAAGCCGCCGGTGATCGTCCTTGATGAGCCCACGGCCGGCGTGGACGTGGAATTGCGCCAAACGCTGTGGCAGTTCATTGCCAAGCTCAACAAACAAAGCCACACCGTGCTGCTGACCACGCACTACCTTGAAGAAGCCGAGGCGCTGTGCAACCGCCTGGCCATGCTCAAGCAAGGGCGCGTGGTGGCTTTGGCCAAAACTTCTGATTTGCTGAGTGCCGCTTCGAGCAATGTGCTGCGCTTCAAAATTGACAGCGCCTTGCCGCCTGAATTGGCCAGCAAAGCTCGCGTCACCGGGCGCATCGTGCAGTTTCCGGCCCAAAACGCGCTGGAGGTGGAGCAGTACCTCGCCGCTATTCGCCAAGCGGGCTTGCAAGCTGAAGACATTGAAATCCGCAAAGCCGACCTCGAAGACGTGTTCCTCGATGTGATGGCCCATGCCGGGAGCGCCTCATGACCGGTTGGCAAGCCCTGTTTTACAAAGAAATTTTGCGTTTTTGGAAGGTCAGCTTCCAGACCGTGGCCGCGCCGGTGCTGACGGCCATGCTGTACATGATGATCTTCGGCCATGTGCTGGAAGACCACGTCAAGGTCTACAACAGCGTCAGCTACACCGCCTTTTTGGTGCCGGGGCTGGTGATGATGAGCGTGCTGCAAAACGCCTTTGCCAACAGCTCATCGAGTTTGGTGCAAAGCAAAATCATGGGCAGTTTGGTGTTTTTGCTGCTGACCCCGTTGTCGCACCGGGTGTGGTTTATCGCCTACGTGGGTGCTTCGGTGCTGCGCGGGCTGGCAGTCGGCTTGGGGGTGTTTTTGATCACCTTGGCCTTTAC
>ERZ724510.2276-NODE-2276-length-10392-cov-5.783399_pt1 | contig 10392 bp, 10 predicted proteins | sample MGYA00376043_ERZ724510 | MGnify/ENA primary metagenome ERZ724510 (study PRJEB28724, sample SAMN07190888) | wastewater metagenome | isolation source: influent of sewage treatment plant in Hong Hong | place: USA: Christiansburg, Virginia | collected 2016-03-01 ... | reverse complement strand
TTATATGAGCTGAGTATGGCCAGGAGCTCATCTGGATCGAAGGGCTTGGGTATGTGGCCATTCATGCCCTCTCGCAGCGCCAGGTCGAGCTCGTGACCAATGGCATAGGCGGTCATGGCCAAAATTGGCAGCTCTGTAAAGCGCGGGTCGGCGCGCAGTTGCTGAGTGGCTGCGTGGCCATTCATGATCGGCATTTCCAGATCCATCAGTACCAGATTGAAATGCTCAGGCGGTTCGGCGAAGAGTGTTCTGACAGCGGATGCGCCATCCTCATTGAGAATTACTTCAGCACCCCAGCTACGCAGCAGTTCGTCAGCAATCAGTCGATTGATAGGGTCATCGTCGACGACCAAAATTCGCATGCCGGTCAGTTGTTTGGCACCAGTTTCTGGGTTGGCGGGGGCCACTGAGGACTGCGCTTCAGATGACTCCTGCGCCAAATCAAACATATCCGGGAGAAGTGGCTTTTGTAGTACTTCAGAAACACCCAGGGCAGCTACTTCGTCGCGCAGTAACGAGGCATCCATCGCTGACATGACGATGCTGCGTGCTGGCAAAGGAATATGTCGGGTATGCAGTGTTTCCAGTACTTCGTTACCGGAGAAATTCGGCATCAACCAGTCAAGCAAGAGCAAATCGTAAGCTTGGCCGTTTTGGGCGGCGCTTTGCAAACGCGCGATGGCATCGTTCCCATTGCTGGTGATATCAACCGTCGCGCAACCAAGCTGGCGGAGTAGCCCTGCCATGCTTTCGCGTGCGGGCTGGTAGTCGTCAACCACTAGCGCGCGGTTGCCGGCAAGCGGTTGTTGCCTGGTGCTGGTCGAAGTCGATGTGCAGCGGGGGAGTTTGATGGTGAAGGAGAAGCAACTGCCACGGTCAACTTCACTAGTGACCAGAATTTTGCCGCCCATGGCTTCGACCAGGTGTTTTGAAATGCTTAGCCCGAGACCTGTGCCGCCATATTTGCGTGTGATTGAGCCATCGGCTTGGCTAAACTCCTGGAAGAGTTGATCGATTTGCCCTTTTGTCATGCCGATGCCTGTGTCTTCAATGGCGAAGCGAAGTTGTGCGCTATCTGTGTCGGCAGCCAGTTCTTCTATGTGCAGTGCGACGTGGCCAGTGTTGGTGAATTTGACGGCGTTTGACAATAGATTTATCAGAATCTGCCCGAGGCGCAGCGGGTCGCCATTAAAACGGCCTGGATTGTGCGGCATGGTGCAATTCAGAATCAGCTCCAACTGCTTTTCGCATGCGCGTTGCTGAATCATTGTAAAAGCGTCGCGGGCAACTTCCTCAAGCGAAAATGAGGTTGTTTCGAGCTTGATTTTGCCCGCTTCGATTTTTGAAAAATCGAGAATGTCGTTGAGAATGCCGAGCAAGGTTTTTGCGGCGCCGTGAATTTTGTTGATCTGAATATGTTGGCGTGGCGGTAGCCCGGATTTCATTACCAGATATGCCATGCCAAGGATGGCATTCATCGGTGTGCGAATTTCGTGGCTCATGTTAGCCAGGAAGATTGACTTGGCTTCAGTGGCAACTTCAGCTTTAGCGCGCGCCTCGCTGAGTTCGCGCTGGGTGATTTCGCGTTGCCCGATATCGGCCTCGATGGCGGCGGCCATGCCGTCGATTGTGGCGGCCAGGATTTTGACCTCCTCCACGCCACGTATTTTTCCAACGCGTTCGGCGTAGGATTTGTCGGCAAGGGCGGTGGCAGTCCGGTGCAGCGCAATGAGTGGTTTGAGCAGATTACGGCGCAAATAGCGGTAGCCAAAAATTAGCCACAGTATGGTTACGGCGAGCATGCCAAGCGAAGCGATGATCCAGCCTTTGAGCAGGCGGGCCGCATTTTCCAGGCTGTCTTGCGTTCGCCTGTCGACCAGAAGGGAGAGGTCTTCGACGGTAAGTGCCAGATCAGCACGCAGTTTCAGATAATCGGCGCGGTGCAGCAACTGATTAGCAAATTCACGTTGCGGCTTGGCTTCTGAAACAAATTCGTCCTTCTCCGGGTCGTACAGCCCTTGGGTTGCGGCAAAGGCTACCTGTTCGATGCGTTTCATCTGTTCGGTGAGGGCTAGTATGCGGCTGACGATGGCTTGTTCCTGCGCATCGAATTCCAGCTTCTGTGTCTGCATGACCAGCGTGATCGGTTTAGTGCCGGCAGGTAATACATAGGGCTTGCTGCTGGCGATGACCTCGTCCCAAAAGGCCGGCGGGAAAACCTCCGGGCGAACCTTGTTCCCTTCGCGGATCGCCAGAATGTCGTAGTAATAGTGGAGAAAGCGTGGATTAGCCGTGCTTACGTAGGAGTTGACCAAGCGCCCGAGGAGATCCACCTCGTGGCGTACATCACTCATTAACGCCAGCGAGTTTTGGCGATGGCGCTCCTGATCGGCCGCGTCATAAAACGAATTTAGCGCCGCCCAAGTGGTGATGGCGATGATGAAAAGCAGGCCGCACAGTGATGCTGCCATGGTCAGGAAACCGCGCCGTAAAGTCACCCAGTCACCCCTGGCGCGCCGTGGGCGGTGGTGTTTTTGGATGGCTGATTTGGCAAGGCATACGGGTCGGTTTCGCTGAGTAACAAAACGAAAATATATGGATTCGAATCATATGCCATATTCGCAATATGCAATGCCAAAAACCGGCTGACTGGACAATTGGCGGCATTCGATCAGAATAGCTGTATGGATAACCTGATCAAGGACACCGCCACGCTTGAACTCTTCTGCTGGCTTGAGGCCGGGGCAGATTTGCCGGGCTGGGACATTCTCAAGGGCAGCCCCTTTGGTGGCACGCTGGCTTCGCCGGAAGGTGGGGAGCCAACGCCGGGCGACCAGTTGATTTCGGTGCAGAATTATTTTGCGGAATACCATCTGGAGTATTTCCGCCAGCGGCGTTACAACCATTTTCCCAGCCGTCTGCACGCCTTGTTGCTGTTTGCAACGCGGACCGATGCGATGACTTTCCGCCTCAAGCATCCGCAGCGTGTTTTTGCCAAAAATCTGGCATGTGCGCAGACCAAGGGGCCGTACATCTGTTCCTTTCACGATGCCAGTTGGCTCGACTATCTGCGCTTGCCGCACAGTTTGTCGCTCAGCGCGCTGGACGAAGTTGCCGAACATTACTGGTCGGGGCGGACGGTGGAGGAGGTTGGTTTGATGTTCATGAACGAACCATGGCAAGACCCGCCGGTGATCGAAGCGCTCTATCAAGGGACGCTCGAACCGGTTTGGGGCCACGCCAATCAGTCCGGCTGGTTGCCGGGGTTTAACTGAGGATTTCCATGCTGCGTCGTATTGTTATTGTTGTTCTGGTTCTTGCTGTGTTGGGCGCTGCGGTTGCCTGGTTCACCCGCAGCAAGCCGATTCCTGTCGTGCTCAAGGAGGTGGCGGAAGGCAAGGTTGAGGCGACGTTGGCCAACACGCGTGCCGGCACGGTTGAGGCCTGTTTGCGCACCAAGTTATCGACCATCATTGGTGGCCGCATCGAGTATCTGGGGGTAAAAGAGGGCGACAAGGTCAAGAAGGGCCAGTTGTTGCTTAAGCTGTGGAATGACGACCAGCAGGCGCAAGCAACGCTGGCCCAGACACAAATCGCGTTGGCCTCACGGCGGGTGGATGAGGCTTGCCTTGTTGCGGTCAACGCCGAAAAAGAGTCAAAAAGACAGAGCGAGTTGCGGGCCAAGGGGTTTGTCTCGACTTCCCGCGAAGAGGCGGCACGTACTGAAGCCGAGGCGCGCCGCGCCAGTTGTAATACGAGCAAGGCAGATGTTACGCAGGCAGAGGCCAAGTTCAAGGCAACTCGCGTCGAACAGGGCCGTGTTGCGCTTTATGCGCCGTTCGACGGCACGGTAGCCAAGATTGTTGGTGAATTGGGCGAGTATTCGACGCCGTCGCCACCAGGTGTGCCGACGCCGCCGGCGATTGATCTGATCGATGACACCTGTCTCTACGTCAAGGCGCCGATGGATGAAGTCGATGCCCCGAAAATCAGCGCCGGGCAGATCGTGCGGATCAGCCTCGATGCGCTGCCCGGCAAACAGTTGGCTGGCAAGGTGCGGCGTGTGGCGCCGTATGTTTCGGCCGTTGAAAAACAGGCGCGCACGGTGGATATAGAGGTCGATTTTGTTCAGCCAGAGGTTATTGGCAAGCTGCTCGTCGGTTACAGCGCCGACGTTGAAATCATCCTGGATGGCCGTGACAAGGTTTTGCGCATTCCGACGGCAGCAATACAGGAAGGTGGCCGTGTGCTGCTTTTCAATGCCGAGAGCGGCAAGCTGGAGGAGCGCAAGATCAAGGCTGGCCTCGCCAACTGGGAATACACCGAAATCAGTGAAGGCCTGAAGGCTGGCGACCGCATCGTCACCTCGCTGGAAAAAGAAGGTGTCAAGGCGGGTGCGGCGGTGGTGCCGGATGAAAAGGCCAAGGGCAAGTAGCCCATGGCGCTGATCGAACTCAAGGGCATCGCGCGTACCTTCCAGTTGGGAGATACCACGGTCAACGCGCTGGCTGACCTCAATTTGCAAATTGATGCCGGTGAATACGTCGCGGTCATGGGGCCGTCCGGCTCTGGTAAATCGACTTTGCTCAATCTGCTCGGCCTGCTTGATCGGCCCAATGCCGGCAGTTATTTGCTGGAAGGGCGCGATGTGACGACGCTTTCGCCGGATGAGCAGGCCAAGGTGCGCAGTACGCGGATTGGTTTTGTCTTCCAGAGCTTTCATCTTGTGCCGCGCCTGAGTGCTGCCGAAAATATTGCACTACCCATGACGCTGGCCGGGATTCCGGCTGCCGAAAGAAATCGCCGGGTGGTACAGGCGCTCAAGGATTTTTGTCTGGAAAACCGTGCTGATCATCGCCCCGATCAGCTTTCAGGCGGTCAGCGCCAGCGGGTGGCGATTGCCCGCGCCACCATCATGCAACCAGCCCTGATTCTGGCTGATGAGCCAACTGGCAATCTGGATCGCCATACGGGTGAAGAGGTCGTTCGTCTGCTGGAAGCGCTTAACGGGCGTGGTGTGACGCTGGTCGTGGTGACACATGATCAGACATTAGGTGCGCGCGCTCACCGCCAGTTGATGATGGAAGACGGTCGCCTGAAGCACGATAGCGCGCTCTCTGGTTGATATGCGCCTGCCTGACATCCTGCGTTTTGCCCGCGATGCCGCCACCGGTTACCCGATGCGCACTTCGTTGTCGGTGCTGGCGATGTCGATTGGCGTTGCCGCCGTGGTCATTCTCACCGCGCTGGGCGATGGCGCGCGACGTTACGTAGTTGGCCAGTTTTCTTCTTTGGGTACCAATCTGGTCATTGTCCTGCCCGGTCGCTCAGGTACTGGTGGATTCAATCCGGCCAATGCCATCACCTCAACGCCGCGCGATCTGACGATTGACGATGCCGCCGCATTGTTGCGTGCGCCCGGTGTGCGGCGAGTCGCGCCGCTCGCAGTGGGAACCTCGGAAATCAGCGTTGCCGGGCGTTTGCGTGAAGTGATGGTGGCCGGTACAACGGCAAGCTATTTCCCGATCCGCAACTTCGAACTGGGGCAGGGTAGCGCCTTGCCGGAGGAGGATTGGGGGCGCGGTTCCAGCGTGGCGGTAATTGGCAACAAAATTCGGGAAGAGCTCTTCGGTAGTGCGCCGGCGATTGGCCAACTTGTCCGGGTTGGCGACCGTCGCCTGCGCGTGGTTGGCGTGCTGAAGCCAGTCGGCCAGGGCTTGGGTATGAATACCGACGAACTCGTGATCGTTCCCGTTTCCTTGGCGCAGGCCTTGTTCAACTCCAATACGCTGTTCCGCATTCTGATTGAGTCGAAGAGCCGCGAAGCCATCCCCGAGTCACGTGATCAGGTCATGGAAATCCTCAAGCAACGCCATCGTGGCGAAGAGGATGTGACGGTGATTACGCAGGATGCCGTGCTTGCCACTTTCGATAAACTGCTCGGCGCGCTGACCCTGGCCGTGGCCGGCATCGCCGCGATCAGTCTGGCGGTGGCCGGCATTCTGGTGATGAACGTGATGCTTGTTGCCGTCACTCAGCGCACCGGCGAAATCGGCCTGCTCAAGGCGCTGGGTGCGACATCAAACACGATACGCCTGGCTTTTCTCGTCGAAGCCGCGATGTTGTCCTCGGTCGGCGCACTGCTCGGCTATCTGCTTGGGGAAGCTGGCGCATTTGCGCTGCGCCAGGCATTCCCTGTGTTTCCTGCCTATCCGCCTGATTGGGCTGTGATCGCTGGTCTTGGTACGGCCATGAGCACCGGTTTGCTATTTGGCTTCATGCCCGCCCGCCGCGCCGCGCTGATGGACCCGGTGCAAGCCCTGATGAAACACTAGCCATGCTTTGGGCCGACTCCCTCCGCCTTGCCATTCGCGCCATCACCGCCCAGCGCCTGCGCAGCTTTCTGACCTTGCTTGGCATTGCCGTCGGCATTGCGGCGGTCATTTTGCTGACCTCGATAGGCGAAGGCATCCACCGCTTTGTCCTTGGTGAATTCACTCAATTCGGTACGAATGTCATCACCGCCATTCCCGGTAAGACGAAAACTGGCGGATCCCCCTCCGGGCTGCCTTCCAGCGCCCGCCCGCTAACTCTGGAAGATGCCACTTCACTCGAACGCCTGCCGCATGTCGTTGCGGTCACGCCCAATGTACGTGGCAATGCCGAGGTTGAAGGCAATGGCCGGACGCGGCGGACCCTGATTTACGGCGTTAACGCCAATTTACCCAAAGTGTTCCGGTCAACCGTACAAAGTGGCCAATTTTTACCACCGGATGATGTCGGTAGCGCCCGTGCCTTTGTCGTTCTCGGTTCAAAACTTAAAAATGAATTGTTTGGCAGCGAAAATCCGCTCGGTCAGCGCCTGCGCATCGGCGGCCTACATTTTCGGGTAATCGGCGTGATGGCACCAAAAGGCCAGTTTCTCGGCATCGATCTCGACGACACTGCTTTCGTCCCCGCTGGCCGCGCCCAGGAATTGTTCAACCGCGAGGGCGTCGATGAAATCAATATCGCTGCCGAAGAAGGTGTTTCCTCCGCCATCGTTGCCGCCTTGATCAAGGAGCGCCTGATCGCCCGCCATGGCCGCGAAGACTTCACCATCATCACGCAGGAGGAGATGCTCAAAACGCTGTCCAATATCCTCAATGTATTGACCATGGCGGTTGGCGCGCTGGGCGGGATTTCTCTGCTGGTCGGTGGCGTCGGTATCGTCACGATAATGACCATTGCCGTGACTGAACGCACCGGTGAAATCGGCCTGCTGGTGGCCCTTGGCGCTCCTCGGCGCACGATTCTCGCGCTATTTCTCGGCGAAGCGGTGGCGCTCTCGGGACTTGGTGGATTTCTCGGTTTGCTGCTTGGTTTCGGCCTCGCCCAGTTGATTCATCTTTTTCTGCCTGCCTTGCCGGTTCATACGCCGATCAGTTTTGTTCTGCTGGCAGAACTGGTTGCCATCGTCATCGGTCTGGCCGCCGGTGTCCTGCCGGCGCGCCGTGCCGCACAACTTGATCCGGTTGAAGCATTGCGGACAGAATGACGTGATAAAGTTCACCTCACAAATTTCATAACCCTAAGGAAAACAGCTATGACTTATTACATTCAGGATCTGACACCCGGCATGTCCGCCAGCACGTCCAAGACTGTCACCGAGACCGACATCATTCTCTTCTCCGGCATTTCCACCGACGTCAACCCGGCTCACATCGACGAGGAGTATGCCAAGACCACCATGTTTGGCACCCGCATCGCCCACGGCATGCTCTCTGCCGGCTTTATCTCCGCCACGCTCGCCAACAAGCTGCCTGGCCCTGGCACCATCTATCTGTCGCAGACCCTCAAATTCAAGGCGCCGGTTAAGCCGGGCGATACCGTCACTGCCACCGTCACCGTGCGCGAAGTCAATGTTGAAAAGAACCGTGTCATTCTCGACACCGTTTGTACCGTCGGCGGTAAAACCGTTATCGATGGCGAATGCCTGATGATGCCGCCGGTCAAACCTGCTGCCTGAGTTTTGATCGCGCCAATGAAAACGCCAGCATGACGCTGGCGTTTTTGTTTGGGGCTGGTTACAGCGGGTTAAAAAGACTCGTTAGCCCGTAAAAACCGCCACTGCCCTTGCTGCAGATCGCCCAGCATGACGCGGCCGATGCGGACCCGCTTGAGGCCGATGACTTTCAAACCAACCAGTTCGCACATGCGACGAATCTGACGTTTTTTGCCTTCGCGCAAAATGAAGTGCAGCTGGTCTTCATTCAGTTGCTTGACCCAGGCCTGCTTGAGCGGCTTGCCATCCAGTTCCAGACCATGTTTCAGCAAGGCCAGCCCGTTCGGAATCATCTGGCCTTCGACGCGCACGAGATATTCCTTTTCGACACCACTGTCTTCACCAATCAGCTTCTTGGCAACGCGGCCATCCTGCGTCATGACCAGCAGGCCGGTCGAGTCAATGTCAAGACGTCCGGCCGGGGCCAGTCCGCGCAACATCCATGGTTTGAATTCCGGGTCGCCGGATTGCTTGACCTGGTTTTCGGCCAGAATCAGCTTGATCGCTGGCGTGCAGTTCGGTTCTGGCTGGCCGGAAACATAACCAACCGGCTTGTTGAGCAGTATGGTGACCTGTTTGGCCTGGTCGCGCTCTGCGTCTTTGGAAATAACGATTTCAGCCTGCGGATCAATCCGCGAACCGAGTTCGCTGACTCGCTCGCCATTGACCAGCACCCAGCCGCGCTCGATCCAGAGATCGGCTTCGCGGCGCGAGCACATGCCGCGCTCCGACATTACCTTGGACAGGCGAACGCCATCTGCGGTGTTGTTGGCAACCGGTGCCGGGCCTCGGACTGCCGAGTTGCGCTCGGCCGGTCTTTTCGGTGCGACCCGAGGCGCTGGTGCGCTATAGGGGGCTTTTACTACCGACAAGGTGCCGGCAACCGGCTCAACCGGTTTTTTGACCGGTGAAATTTTTGCCGGTTTTTCGGCGTCGACCGTAACAGATGCCTCAGGCTTGCGCCATTTGGCCCACGGGTCGTCCTGGTTCGGGGTGTCGCTCATCGAATACCGAGCAATTCAACCTCGAAGACCAGCGTCGCGTTCGGCGGAATGACACCGCCGGCACCGCGGGCGCCGTAACCGAGTTCTGGCGGAATGGTCAGCTTGCGCGTGCCGCCGATCTTCATGCCCTGGACGCCCTCGTCCCAGCCGCCAATAACCTGGCGCATGCCGAGCGAAAACTCGAAGGGGTCGTTGCGATCCTTGCTCGAATCGAACTTGCTGCCGTTGGTCAGCCAGCCAGTGTAATGAACGCTGACCTGCTGGCCCGCTTTGGCCTCAGCGCCTGCGCCGACGACGGTATCTTCATAAACCAGCCCGGAGGCAGTGGTGATTTCGGACATAGTGAACTCCTCTGGAAAGCCCGAAAGTCTACCACAGGCAACGACAAGGCTTTGACTCCCAAGAGATTTTCCGTATAATGCACGGCTCTTTGTAGCACCCTTTGGTTTATTTTCGGAGTCCAACCCATGTATGCGGTCATAAAAACCGGCGGTAAGCAGTATCGTGTTACCACTGGTCTAAAACTTAAAGTAGAACAGATACCGGCAGACGTTGGCGCAGAAGTTACCCTTGACCAGATCCTCATGGTAGGCGAAGGCGAGTCAGTACAGATCGGCGCCCCCTTCCTTGCTGGCGCCACTGTCAAGTGCACCGTGGTTTCCCACGGCCGTCACGACAAGGTCAAAATCTTCAAGATGCGTCGTCGTAAGCATTACCAGAAGCATCAAGGCCATCGTCAGAACTACACCGAACTGCGCATCGATTCGATCGCCGCTTAAGTTCAGACAAGGAGCTAATAAATGGCACACAAGAAAGCAGGCGGCAGTTCACGTAACGGCCGCGACTCACATTCCCAGCGACTGGGCGTCAAACGTTGGGGCGGTCAATTCGTTCTGGCTGGCAACATCCTGGTTCGTCAGCGCGGTACCGAATTCCACCCGGGCGAAAACGTTGGTTGCGGCAAGGATCACACCCTGTTCGCACTCAAGGACGGCACCGTCCAGTTTTCCGTGAAAGGTGCTAAACAGCGCCGCACGGTGACCATCGTTCCGGTGGCTGCTGAGTAAATTCAGCGCGGCGGAACCGAAAGCCCTATCCGCCGGATAGGGCTTTTTAGTTTTAAGAGGTAGAAAAAATGAAATTCATCGACGAAGCAAAGATTTACGTCAAGGCGGGCGACGGCGGTAACGGCGCAGCCACGTTTCGTCGTGAAAAATATATCCCGATGGGTGGACCTAATGGTGGTGACGGCGGTCGTGGCGGCAGTATTTATCTGATCGCCGACTGCAACATCAATACGCTGGTCGACTATCGCTACACCCGTAAATTCATCGGCAAGCGCGG
>ERZ724510.2268-NODE-2268-length-10409-cov-5.822870_pt1 | contig 10409 bp, 7 predicted proteins | sample MGYA00376043_ERZ724510 | MGnify/ENA primary metagenome ERZ724510 (study PRJEB28724, sample SAMN07190888) | wastewater metagenome | isolation source: influent of sewage treatment plant in Hong Hong | place: USA: Christiansburg, Virginia | collected 2016-03-01 ... | reverse complement strand
TCGTTATTAAATGTTTGAGCCAAACTAATATTGGTCAAACAAGTAAGAACAAATATTGTAATGAGTTTACGCATAATTATTTACGGTATTGTATAATACGAATGTGTTATAGTGCACTTACAAAAAACTATTTTTCTTTTTTTACCAAATCTATTCTTAAACTAAAAATATGAGTATATAACGGATTGCTTTGATTGGCTAAATTGGTAAACCCATAATCAATACCTACATTACCAAACTTAAATCCTGCACCAAAACTTGGTTGAAAAATCCATACTTTTTTTTGATTGGTGGTATCACCATCTGCCAATGCTCTTTGAAAATTAGAGATACCGGCTCTTAAGAAAACGCTGTTATTTAAGTTGGCCTCAATACCTAAATTAGGATCTATGCTAATTGGGTTGGTGCTAATTACGGTGTTTCTTTTCCCATCGAAAGTGAAATGCAAATTGGCTTCTGCCAATAAACTAAACTTATTGTTAAATACAAAGTTTTTTGCAACTGCTCCAATTAAACGTGGTGCTGTAAGCTCTGTACTTTTGGTTGGAATATCATTATTGGTTAAGTACAACACTTCTTTTTCTCTATCAGTAAAAGTAAAACTCCACGCATTGAATGTAGTTGTAACATCTCTTAGTGTAACTCCAAACATCCATTTATTTTTTTTAATTTGAATTCCAGCATCCAATCCAAATCCCCAAGCTTTTGCAAAGCTACCAACGCTTCTATGTATAATTTTTGCATTACCCCCAAAGCTTATAAACAAATCATCTTTTTGTTTAAGTATTTGAGAATAGCTTAACAATACTGCATAATCGGCAGATGAAAAACTTGTAATGTTATTGTAGTTTGGAGAACCATCGGGTTCTATTAGAAACAATGTATTGGGAATATCATCCACAGCAAAACGCAAAAAACTAATTCCTAAAGTTCGTTTCCCATTTTTAGAGGGCAATGCCAAACCTGCAAAATCGTACTTACCAATTCCTGCAAAATACTCTGCATGCATTACAACTAAAGATGGTTCATTTTTAACATAAACCAACCCAGCAGGATTCCAATAACCTGCAGTAGCATCTTTAACAGTAGCTACTTGTGCCCCTCCCATTGCTAAACCTCTTGCACCTGCTCCAATATTTAAAAACTCATTAGAATACTTTCTAAATTGAGCTTGTAGCGTTTGTGCTGTAAAGAAAAAACTTATAAATACAATTGTTTTTAAAACACCTTTCATCGATTGATTTGTTGTTTGCTTGAGCAAAGTTGCACTTTACCAGTAAAATAAATAGATAAGTAGAATTATGCTATAAAATAATGGAGTAAATTGATGGTGAATGTATATCGTAAAAGTAAAAGAAATACTTATGGCTACAAAAAATTGTTTAAAAAAAAGCCGATTCTAAGAATCGACTTTCGACATACTACCCGTTTATTTTTTTTGAATTATAAATGTTTGTATTACAGTTCCATCATTTACTCTTACTAAGTAAGTTCCTGCCGACAGTTTACTTACATTCATTTGAGTTTCGCCATTAAAATGTACTGTATTCATTAATTGCCCAAAACTATTGTACAATATGGCTGTATTTATTTGATTGCCAGTTTTGTTAACAGTAATTTTTATAAAATTGGTTGCAGGATTTGGATATACGTTTACAATTGTTCCTTTATTGAATTGAATCAATTGAACTGGTGAATAAATAAACGACCCATCTTTATTCATCATTTTTAAACGATAATAATTGCTACCAATAATTGGGTTTAAATGACGATATGAATACGAATTTTTACCAATATTATTTTTTGCAACAACTGCACTCAAAGTTTTAAAATTGCTTGTTGAACTGCTGTGTTCAAGCTGGTATTGTTGCATGTTGGTTTCTTCTGTAACCTCCCAATTCACATCAACACTTACACCAACAGGTTTTGCAACAAAACTTAGTAATTTAACTGGTACAATTAAATTGGTTTTTAAATAAACATATTTGTATAAATAGTTATTAAACAAATACTGTTCTTTTTGTTTACCCCCTTCGTTTAAAACCAAATACAAGTTGTAATTATCTTGTGGCAAGGCAGCAACATTTATGGCAAAATTTGCATGTAAAGTATCGCCTGCTAACAAGGCTCTGGTTTTTGGCAATTCGTAGGTATAAATTGTACCCAATCGTTGATTGTACAATACCGCTTTAAAAGTTAAACTGTCCAATCCTACTTTGCTTACATTTTTAAATGCAAATCCACCACTTAAAGTATCGCTAGCAAAGCTTGTTGCCATACCTGCCGAATCGGGAATATTGAAATATAAGTTTGGAGCAATTGCACCTTCAGCAACAGCATCGTATTCTACACTCCAACTTTTTAGTTGATAAGGTTTTGCAAGAATTGTATCAACCGTTTGCATTTTCAATTGAATGAAAGGATATTGAGTTGCACTTACACTACTTATGTCAAAACTTGTTTGCAAAGTATCTAAAGTGTACAAGGTAGTTTTAATACCATTTGTATCAATACCAATTACTTGTAGGTTGGCAATAGAACTTACGTCACCTGCACCTTTCCACAATACATTTTTCCAAGTTTTTGCAGGACCAAATTTTGGAGAACTTACATACCCCAAAGTATCTTTAGATTCATAATCTACACTCATTACAACTCTATCGTAAAGGCCTGTTGTAAATTGTGAACGAGGGCTAAAACTTGTACTATCATTTTTCTTAAAAATAATTCCAAAAGTTCTTGGCAAATTGAATGAATCAATCGCCAAACCTTGACCTTTTAAGAAATGATACAAAGTATTTCCAGAACCATAAGTTGTGGTATCACTTGCCCATTCTGGTGCCCAAACTTCTTCTCCATCAAACACTAAACGTACAGCAACCAACATTCCATTTGGAATGCTCTGCAAAAACTGATAAGCATCATTTCTTGCAGAACTTGTTGTATAACTATACTCAAAATTGTACTTTCTATTTGCATCGCAAGTGGGCTCAGCACCAAACGGATTGGTTAAATTTTCCCAAGGTTTAAATGTAAGTGTGTCAATAACATTGATAATAACAGAGCTGCCCAAACAAGCACTAGCAATAATACCTGCTCCATTTACTTTAATACTAAATTGTTGATCTTCTGTTCCACTATATGGATAAATAGAATGTAGTACAAAAAGGTTGTTGGGCTTATTGTTAAAAATTAATTTTCTACTAGCACTATCTAAATACATTCTATCGTAACTACTTTCTGTGTGCTGATAATACTGTTGTTGCGTAAAACCAACATTGGGTTGATTTTTATACGTGAAAGAAACTTGATGCCAAACCTTAGTAGGTTCGTCAACTGCAACTCTCCAATAATAAGTTGTACTATCTGTTAAGGTTATACCACAATCAAATTCAAGTACGCCCCCAACACTCGTTTTAGTTTGCGTAAATTTCAAAGCTGAATTGAATTGAGTGGTTGTATCAATTTCCATTACATACCCCTTACTTTCTGAAAGTGGATTTGCAGTTGATGCAGCCAACTTAAAAGATGTTGTATTTACAATTGAATAATTGTAAGGATAAACAGGCACAATTGCTGCTTCGCTTACAACTGCGATAATCGTTGCACTATTGTTGGTTTCACTGGCTTCTGTAATGCTATTGGTATAATCAATTGTAACAGTTATTTCATTGTTTCCTTTATCTCTATTGGCTACAATTGGCAATGCAATTGTTACTGAATCAACAGATGAAATGGCTGCAAATCTTTTTGAAAAAGCTGTAACAGTATTGCCATTTGGATACTTTCTTTCTAATCTAACATTCACAGAATCACTGGTGAATTTTCCTAAATTGTATAACTTTACTTTTACATAAAACGAATCGTTGGCAGTAGAAATAAAATTGGGCGTTACACTCATTTCACTAGTTTCAACTGCATAATCTGGGAGATTTTCGCCATTTAATTTAATTGCAGGATCTCCATGAAAAGCATATTGTTCTGCATGAAAACGTGCAAAGAAATCGTTTGAACCTGCATCGTTTAACACTTTAGTAATACCAGATTTAATTACTTCTCCAAATGATTTATTGTATTCTGAAGTGCTAATTGAACGATAAAATTTAGTGGTAAAAGAATCTAAATAATTGACTACTCCATAATTGGTGGTTGCTAAATAACCAATTGCTCCTTTTTGTGGTTCTAAAATAAATTTTTCCGACAACGTTGTTTTTAAATTCAATCGTTGCGATTCGTACATAAATAAATTACCAGCATCACAACCATTTACCATAAATATTGGATAACGATATTGATTGTTGTATGCACTTGGATTGTCTAAGTTAAAATCTAAATTGGTGGCAGATGAGTGACCAAAGTATGTAATGATAGATGCTCCTTTTTCAAAAATATTTTTAAAATTTCTCAATGATTGAGTGTAAGCCGAAGGATCTGCCAACTTATCGAAATTGGTTGCTTTTGCACCAAACAATGTATCTTGAATTAACGCTTTATACTTCGTTAAATATTCATCTAATTCAGCATTGATATTGTAATCGTTTGCACCTGCAACTTGCAATACATTTTTCATCCAAGCTTTATTGGCAACTGTATAGTTGGTGTTGTTTTGAACAGAATCGTACTGTTTTACTTTTGCCAAATAAATACCTACTTCATTGGCAGAAACTGCACTTAAACGACCAATCGGAATTTGTGGTGTTGCATTGTTGTTTGAAGCAGCACTTAATAAATTATCTGATGCAGGATGTCCCCAAGTAGGTACTAAATTTTGGTATTCAATATCTGGTTCATCTTCGTTATTTCTAAATTCAATATAGTTCAATCCTTTACCAATTAAAAAAACAAATTTTGGTGAATTGGTGAAATTGGTTCTTGCAAAACTCAAAAAATTTCTAATAGACAATGGATGTTTATTAATGCCATAAGCAAACTGGTCAGTCAGTTCGTTAATGTCTGCAATAATTGCTTGATAACTTCCTCCAGCAACACTGCTTCTATATTGTTTGTATTGCTCAACATAGTTTTCATTTCCAGTTCCATAAATTAATGGATTGGAAATAATTAAATAATTTCCTTGATTGGCAACATTGCTGTAGTTAACAAAATTTCTAGTTTCTAAATTGGCAATTTCTAAAGCATTTGATGCTGCACTATTTACCAACACTAAATTGGTTGCAACTGTAGAAGCTTCAGTTAAAAATTTAATGGTATCAGCTACGCTAACATCTCCAACATATCTTTTACCATTTGTTAAATCATATAAAATGGGCGTTCCACCAGTGTAATCAAAATTAAAAAAGTTCAAATAATGTCCATCGTTTGAAGCAGGTAAATTCAACATTAAACTGCCTTGATTGTTTCCATCTAAAGTTCTTGGATATTTCAATTCATCTTTAACCAATCTAAACTCATCGCAATCAACTGTACTTTCATTAATGTGTATAAAGTTGGCAGTTCCACTAGCAATTGTACTTACCGGAATTCCAAATTCTTCTATTTGGGCATCATAAAAATAATCCATTTGAAAATTGCTTACATTGGTTCCATTCAACTTCACCAAAACTGTTCTTGTATTGTTTGCACTGCCAACAGCACTAACCCTCAAAGTCATTGCAGGGCCTGCTAAATAGGGTTTTAAATCTATAAAATTTATTGGAAAAGATACTTGCCCACAACTACTACCAATTGGTCGAATGGGCCTTGTTGCATAACCTTCTCCTCTATCGTAACTAGACGAGTATAAAGGCAAAGCAGCTTGTGCAGCAAAACCTTCGTACCTGCGTTGTCTGTGTGTAAACTTTACAGTATTCATAAAATACTGTGTTGGTTCAAGTGTACTACTTAAAACATCATTGTTGGTTTGTAAAAATCTTTTGTTGGAAGTGGAAGTATTGGTAGTTAAAAAATAAGTTCCAGCATTTTCTTGCAAACTCCAAATATCCGAAAGTTGAAAACTAGGATCTCTGTATAAATCTTTATCGGGTTTTCCATCATTTATTTCACCCCAAAATTCAATATAATCTGTAGGAGATAAAACGCCAGTTGCAACGGAAGTATAAATAGCTACTTCTTCACCATTTCTAAATAACTGAAAATTTTCAGCTGAAACATTAGCCAACCCATTTGCTTGTAAAGTGGCAAAATTTATTCTAACCAATTTATGTTGAATGGGTAAATTATCTGGCTGCGTTACACCAAAAAAAACTTTGAACTTATAGTAAGTTTTAGCATAATCAATCCACTCATTTCTAAACGATTGAGCAGAAGAATTTAGCGTAAAAAATCCCACAAAAAATAAGAAAAGTAATTTCTTCATCATAATCTACAAATTTTACCAAATTATAGTGGGCAATAAAAAGGGTTAAATCAGCAAAATACATTTACTGCTAAGAAGACTTCATTGAAATTACAATAGCTGCCTTACCTGCAAATTTGCTGCATTTTACTGTTAAAATGGCGAATGTTAGTAATATAAACGAAAAAATGGCTAAAAAATTACATATAAGTCTGCTTTTAATAAAAAAACATCGTTTATTTATCCACTATTTTTGCTGCAAACCATTTATTTGATATGAATTTAATAGCTGAATTACGTTGGAGAGGCATGATTGCTGATATTATGCCTGGCACTGAAGAACAATTGTTGAAAGAAATGACGACAGGATATGTTGGTTTTGACCCTACTGCAGATAGCTTACACATTGGCAGTTTAGTACCCATTTTATTGTTGGTACACATGCAAAAAGCAGGACATAAACCTGTTGCTTTGGTTGGTGGTGCAACTGGAATGGTTGGCGACCCCAGTGGGAAAAGTGCTGAAAGAAATTTGTTGGATGAAACGACTCTTGCAAAAAATGTTGCTGGCATAAAAGCTCAGTTAGAAAAGTTTTTAGATTTTGATACAGCTAAACAAAATGCTGCATTAATGACCAACAATTACGATTGGTTTAAAACAATTTCGTTTATTGATTTTTTAAGAGATACTGGCAAGCACATTACTGTAAACTACATGATGGCAAAAGACAGTGTTAAGAAAAGAATTGAAGGCGATACTGGAATTAGTTACACAGAATTTGCTTACCAACTAATGCAGGGTTACGATTTTTATTGGTTGTACAACAACTTAAATTGTAAGTTACAATTTGGAGGAAGTGATCAGTGGGGAAATATGACTACAGGTACAGAATTAATTAGAAGAAAAAGTGGTGGTGAAGCTTTTGTATTTACTTGTCCATTAATTACAAAAGCCGATGGTGGAAAATTTGGTAAAACTGAAAGTGGAAATATTTGGTTAGATGCCAACAGAACAACACCTTTTCAATTTTATCAGTTTTGGTTAAATGCATCCGATGCTGATGCTTCTAAATGGATGAAGATTTTTACTTTCTTAAATGAAACTACAATTAATAGTTTAGTTACAGAACATGACGCAAACCCAAGTGCAAGAATTTTACAAAAAGCTTTGGCAAAAGAAGTAACCATTTTTGTACATGGAATTGAGGAATACAACAAAGCCATAGAAACAACAGAAAAACTATTTGCCAATGCCAATGCACCTGCAGAAAGTTTAAGTGTTGATGATTTAGAAAATATGAATGGTGTTCAAAAAATAAATTTTAGTAGAACCATTGTTGATGCAGGAATTGATATTGTTGCTTTTCTTGCTGATACAACTATTTTTCCGAGTAAAGGAGAAGCAAAAAAAATGGTTGCAGGTGGAGGAATTAGTATTAACAGAAATAAAATAGATAGCCTACAATTTAATGTTGATAGTAGTTTGCTATTGCACAACAAATACATTTTAGCTCAAAAAGGTAAAAAAAATTATTACTTAATTATTTGCAACTAAATAAAAAAGCCACAGTTTGTGGCTTTTTTATTACACCCTTTTATGAAACCAACTGTATATTTTATTTCTGGATTAGGAGCCAACGAAAAAGCGTTTAGCTTTTTAGATGTATCGTTTTGCAATCCTGTTTTTGTACAATGGATAACGCCTTTGCCCAAAGAAACTTTACCAGAATATGCACTAAGGTTGAAGCAACAAATTACCGACCCAAAAGCATTTGTGGTGGGTTTATCTTTTGGTGGAATGTTGGCAACAGAAATGGCTAAACAAAACCCAGCACAAAAAACAATTTTAATTTCAAGCAATAAAACAACCGAAGAGTTTCCTAAATTATTAAAGCTTGGCAAATACGTTCCTGTGTACAAATGGATATCGGATAAACGCATGAAAAAATCAAGTCCGTTTGTTGCATTGTTTTTAGGAGCAACGGGCAAAGCAGAAAAGTTGGTACAATTACAAATAGTTAAAGACACCAATCCACAATTTACAAAATGGGCCATAGAAGCAATACTGCATTGGAAAAACATGGTTACACCCAATAACATCATTCATATTCATGGCACAGCTGATAAGTTGTTGCCCTATTCACTCGTAAAAGCAAACTATACTATAAACGGTGGTACTCATTTAATGATTATGGATAGAGCAAAAGAAATTTCTGTTTTACTAAAAGAAATCATTCATCAATAAAACCGCTATTTAAACTGTTTAATTTTTTGCCAAATTTCATTGGCAACTAAAGCATTGCCAACACTATTTAAATGCACACCATCCGTAGTTAAAATACCACTGTACATATTCTCTGCATTGTTAAGTGCAAGATAATTGTTAAATACCTGACGCAAGTGTATAAACGGCAAATTGTATAAACCAGCAAGTCGTATAATTACATCACAATATTGATTGAGTGTAGTGTTCAATGGGCTTTCTGTACTTTCTCCAATAACAGTTAAAGTACACAATACAATTGCACTATTGCTTTGCAAAAGTTGCTGAATAATGGCTGTATAATCTTGTTCAAACTGTTCAATTGTGCTGTTGGTTTCTTGTTGCATCCAAACATCATTCAAACCAATTAATACAACTGCAATATCTGGTGAATATTGTAACTCATTTTTTTGCAATCGTTCTTTTAAGTTGAGTGTTGTACTGCCATTTACACCAGCACTTAACAGTTGATATTTTTGTTCAACATCTTCTTGTTGTATCAATGCTTGTATTTGTGTAATGTAGCCATTTGCTTGTAAACCCAACTGTGTAATTGAATCGCCTAAAAAAACTACCTTCTTTTTTTTGTTCGTTTTCATGTAAGCCATTAAAACCAAACAAACAATAAATACAATTACTAAAATAAGCTTGGTGGTCATACAATATATTAAATAAAAAAATTTCTAGCAATGTCCCCTCCACTGCTGTGTGCTAAGATAGGAACATTGCGTTATTAAGAAATCCTTTTGGTCAAAAGACACAACAGTGGCAGCGTTTATAATGGATAATTTCGGAGAGAAGGGAATAACAAAAACAATTTAAAAATAAAAAGTCTACACAACTTCCACATTAAAAAAATACCTATTTCAACATTTCAAACTTTCCCAAATATTCAAACTGCAAATCTTCGTGTAATACTTCTATTGCTTTTGTAATTTTTTTTAATTGTGCTGCATATAAATTAGCCAATGCTGTACTTTTAAATACATAAGTACCTTGTTTTTTAAACTCTTTACAATAACACATCAACACTTCAACTTCAACTTGTTTATTGCCTGCATATTGAATGTGTTTATTGGCAAATCGCAAAATTTTACGCAAGGTTTTTTTTGCAAAATATACATGGCTGCTATTCACATCAGTAAACATTGCTTGTAGTTCTTCATTTACTGTATTGATGTACGCATCAATATCATGTGCATTGAATAATAAAAAATTAAGTAGCTCTTTATTGTCTTTTTTATACTTGGTTAATCTCAAACACAAAGCCAACAATTCTGGCTTGTTCAACTCATTGAGTTCTTGTTTAATTTCTTGTACAGATGCAACTTTCATTATTCGTAAAATTCACTTAAAGAACGAAAATAAGCATTTGTCCAACCTTCCACCATATCATCAAATGCTTCATCAGGAATATTTACATGACGCAACTCTACAGACGTTCCATCTTCATGAGCATGTAGCTTAATGGTAACAATTGAAGCTTCTTCTTGACCATCAAAATACCATTGTTGAACAATTTTTTTTCCTTGTTCAAATTCAATATTTTTTCCTACAATACTTCCTTCCCATAAAGAAAATTCAGAACCAGGCTCTGTACTCATTTCAGCTTCTTCTCCAGTCCACAATTTAATTGTAGCAGCATTGGTTAATGCTTGATATACAATTTCTGGCTCTTCGGTTATGATATAATATTTCTTAAAATCTTTCATATTATTTTTATTAAAACGCCCTAAAAGTAGTTGAATATTGCTTCACAAACAGAATACTTAACTTCGTTTGAATATTTACGTTTTTATGATACAGATTGGACAATACAACACACTTACAATAAACAGAAAAGTTGATTTTG
>ERZ724510.2265-NODE-2265-length-10413-cov-8.111315_pt1 | contig 10413 bp, 6 predicted proteins | sample MGYA00376043_ERZ724510 | MGnify/ENA primary metagenome ERZ724510 (study PRJEB28724, sample SAMN07190888) | wastewater metagenome | isolation source: influent of sewage treatment plant in Hong Hong | place: USA: Christiansburg, Virginia | collected 2016-03-01 ... | reverse complement strand
ATGAGGCCCCCACCCTCCCCAGCACGCCACGTCAGCACGGCATGGCTCGCCACCAAACACGTCAGCCGAGCAACTGCAACGCCTACCAATAAAGCAGGCACACCACCACAAAAGCAAGCAGAGAAAGCGACTGCAAAGCCAACAGAACCGCACAAGCCACCACACACGTCAGCCGAGACACCTCAGCCGCAAAACACCCCTGGTCAAAATGAAAATTGCTGGCCGCCGGGTCAGGGTGTGGCTTGGCGGGGCCACAACACCCACAGTTGCAGGGGCTGCTTCAGGCCCCCGGCCAGGCTGGCGGCCTGTGGCCCCCAGCCGGTGAAATAGTCGGCCCGCACCGCGCCCACAATCGCCCCCCCCGTGTCCTGCGCCAGCACCAGGCGTTGCAGGTTGGCGGTGGGGCCTGCGGTGGCCAGCCACACCGGCGTGCCGTAGGGAATGCTTTGCGGATCGACGGCAATCGAGCGTTCAGGCGTGAGCGGCACACCTTGCGCCCCGCGCGGGCCAAACTGCGCCTCCAGCGGGCTGAGGGCCTCTTCCCTGAAAAACACGGTGCGCGGGTTGCTCCACAGCATGTCGTTGAGCAGGTGCGGGTTGTTGGCCGCCCACACCTTGATGGCGGGCCAGGACGCATCGGTGATGGCGCGGCGATCCAGCAGCCAGCGCCCCACGCTCTGGTAGGTGTGGCCGTTGTGCGCGGCAAACGCCAGGCGCACCATGCGCTCGCTGCCATCCGCCTCGGTGACCAGCAAACGCCCCGAGCCCTGTATTTGCAGGATGAGGGCATCAATCGGGTCGGCCAGCCAGGCAATTTCGCGCCCGCGCAGCGCGGCCAGGGCTTCGGCGCGGGTGTCGATGTCGCGGCGGCTGTACCAGGGCTTGCCCGGCTCCATCCGGGCCGGGGGGGCGTACAGCGGCACGGTGTGGGTGGCGCTTCGCACCCGGCTGGCGGGCATGGTGGGCTCGTAGTAGCCGGTCAGCAGGCCATCGGGCAGGTTGCCGTCGGGGGCGCTGACGCGGTAGGGCTGCAGGTTGGTCACCATCCAGCGCAGTTGTTCTTCGGTGCTGGCCAGCGCCAGGGGGCGCAGTTCGCGGCACAGCTTGTGCCAGGTGGGCTGGTTGCGTTCGCAGCTGCGCACCCAGGCGTTCCAGGCCTGGTGCAGCGGGTCGGTGTGCAGGCCGGGCAGGCTGCTCCAGCGCACAGGCACCCACAGGCTGCGGGGCCGTTGCAGGGCTGTGGGCAAGGGCCGGGCATCGGCCTGGGCCAGCGCCTGTTGCAGCTCGGCGCTCAGGGTGGCCGCATCGTGGGCGGGCATGCCTGCGGTGCCGGATGGGGGCTGCGGGAGTTCGGCAGTGGGACGCACGGGCGGTGCCGATGTGCAGGCCGCCACCAGGGCGCACACCGCCACAGTCAGCAGGCGGGCGGGCATTTCTACAATGGCCGCTGCCTGGCGGGTGGCTGCTGGCGGGTTTAAACGGAAACGGTTCACCTCATGACCCTGTTGTTGCTCGAAGCGCTGGGTGCGCTGCTGATTCTGTTGCTGATTGTGTGGTGGACGATGTTCTCGGGCCGCCCCAAGGGCGAATTGCCCCCCGATGCCCACACCGATGCCGACGCAGAGGCTGCGCCGCGCAAAGGGGATGCGAATTCAAAATAAACCAGCCATTTTTCCAATGCAGAAAAGCGTGGATGGCTGTTCATTTTGAGGTTTCTGACGTTCAAAACACCCGGTGTTGCAGGGCGGGCAGGTTGCTGCGCACCTGTTGCAGCAGGGCGGTGTCGAGCGTGGCCAGCACCACGCCCTCGCCGTGGGCCTGGCAGGCCAGTACCTGGCCCCAGGGGTCGATGGCCAGGCTGTGGCCCCAGGTGCGCCGCCCGTTGCTGTGCTCGCCGCCCTGGGCGCTGGCCAGCACATAGGCCTGGTTTTCGATGGCGCGGGCACGCAGCAGCACTTCCCAGTGGGCCTGGCCGGTGGTGTGGGTGAAGGCGGCGGGCACCAGAATCAGGTCGGCCGCCAGCAGGCGGTACAGCTCGGGAAAGCGCAGGTCGTAGCACACGCTCAGCCCCACCCGGATGGGGCTGCCTTCGCGCGGGGTGAGGGTGAAGCTGACCGGCTCATGGCCGCGCACCAGCACGGCGGCCTCGTCGTAGCGTTCGCGGCCATTGTCAAAGCGGAACAGGTGGATCTTGTCGTAGCGGGCGGCGCATTCGCCTTGCGGGTTGAACACCAGCGTGGTGTTGGCCACGCGGGCCGGGTCGGGCGTGGCCATGGGCAGCGTGCCGCCCACCACCCACAGGCCCAGCTCGCGGGCGGCCTGGCTCAGCATGGCCTGGATGGGGCCGTGGCCGGGCTGCTCGGCCAGGGTCAGCTTGTCGGCATCGCGCTGGCCCATCAGGCAGAAATACTCGGGCAGCACGGCCAGCTCCGCTCCCAGGTGGGCGGCCTGTTCCAGCAGGCGGCGGGCGGTGGCCAGGTTGGCGCTCAGGTCGGTGCCGGAGACCATTTGCAGGGCAGCCATTTTCATGGTGAGGGTTTCCTTTTCAGCGGGGGACGGTCGAAGCCGGTTGGGCAGGGGGGGCGGTGTGTGGGGGCGATGTGACTTTTTCCACCAGCGGGTCGCTCCAGGTGCCGTGGATGCGGAATGTCTGGGTGGAGGCCTGAATCAGCGGCTGGCTCAGGATGGCCTGGGCCAGAAAACTGCCCAGCCCCACCGCCGGGTTGATGGCCGTGGCGATCAGCGAGGCGGTGCCCGCATTGATTTCGGGCACCACCACGGCGCGGATGTCCTGGGTTTCGCGGGCAATGTCGGCCTGGCCCTCCAGCAGCACAGCGGCGTTGGGGCCTTTCATTTGCAGGTTGTTGGTGAAGGCCATGCCGTCGCGGATGCGGGCATCGCCGCGCACAAAGTCGAAGGCAAAGCCCTGGGTGAACACGTCGCGGAAATCCAGCGCCAGACGGCGCGGCAGCGATTGCAGGCTCAGCACGCCCAGCAGCTTGGCCAGCCCCGGATCGGCCTTGAGGAATTGCCCGCCCGCCATGTCCAACCGGAGTTCACCGACCATGCTGGGAATGTCCATGTTGTCTGGCGAGCCCAGCCAGCCCAGTGTGCCTTCCAGTTGCCCCTGGCCGCCCTTGAACACGCCGGGCATGCCGAAACGGGCCAGCAGCAAGCCGGAGTCCTGCACATCGAGTTTGAACTTGAGCACGGTGCGCCGGGTGGCGCTGGGTTGGGCTGATCCGGCACTGGCTCCCAATGGCACCCAGTTGCCGGTGGCGCTGAGCTGGGCTTCGGGCACTTTCAGGTTGAGCTGGGTCAGCCGCCATTCGCGCAGGCCGGTGTCGGTGGGGCGGTTGACGGCTTGCAGCTCCAGGCGGCCCAGGGCATGCCCGTCCAGTTCCAGCGCCTGCACCTCCACGTCGAGCGAGGGCAGGTGATCGGGTGCCGGGCTGGTGGCTGCGGTGCCTGGGGGGAGAGCGTGGGGGGGCGTTTCACCCTCGGTTTGCAGGGTCAGCCTCGCCAGCCTGGCGACCAGGTGGGCCCCCTGGGCGGGTGTGGCGGGGGTGTAGTGGAGCTGGCCAGCCAGTTCCCGTGCCTGAACCTGGCCCTGCCAGCGGTTGTCCTGGCGGTTCAGGTTCAAGGCCACACCGTGGTAGGTGCGCTGATTCAGCGTGAGCTGTCCGGCCTCCAGCGTCAGGCGCTGGGGCAGCAGGGGCATGCGCTCGGTGGCCGCCGCGCTGGTACTGGCGGGCGGGCTGGTCTGCGCGTGGGCAGCGGGTGTGTCGCGTGGGTTGAGCACGCCCGCCCAGGCATCCGCATCCAGCGTGGGCCAGGCCACGCGGGCTGTGATGCCCTGGGCGGGCAGGGGTGGCGCGGGTGCCTGGGCTGCCGCCTGCCCCACCAGCACCACACCCCGGCTGAAGGGTGCCTGGGCTGCCTGCGGGCGTTGCAGGTTCAGCGCCAGCAGCGGGCCACCGGGTGCGTCCAGAGACAGGCTCAGCCCTTCGGTGTCTGCGTTGGGGTAGGTCTGGTCAACGCGCAGTGGCCAGGCGGCCTCGGCAGATTTGTTCAGCGGTGCGGGCAGGGCCACCGCCAGCCCTTGCAGGCTGGATTGGATGCTCAGCGCAGGCTGCCCCTGGTGCAGGCGCAGCTGTGCGCTGTAGCCGGTGCTTCCGCTGGCCCGGTACAGCACCGGGGCCAGCTCGCGCAGCTCCGGCATCTGGCGCAAACCTTCTGCCGTGGCCTGGCCCTGGCCTGTGAATTGCAGGCTGTTCTCTCCGTCTTGCTGGCGCATGCCGCCTGAAAACTGCAATTCACCACCGGCCAGGCGGGCGCTGCCCTGGCTGATCTGAAATCCCTTGTCGCTGAACTCCACCCGCCCCCGCGCCTTGCCCAGCCAGGGGGATTGCGGGGTGACCAGGATGTCGTTGCCCATCAGCGTCACCAGACCCTTCACACTGGTCTGGTCGGTGTGGGCCAGGGGCACGTTCAGGCCAAAGCGGATGGCGGCCTGGCCAGTGGCCTTGGCTTCGTCGAGTGCATGCTGGGTCATGCCTGCCAGCGGGCTGCGCCTGACCACGGCCAGCGCATCGGCCAGTGGGCCTTCGAGCTGGGCTTCCACCTCCACCACCGCACCCTGGGCCAGGCTGGCAATGCGGGCGTTGGCCTGGGTGAGCCGCAAGCCAGGCGCATCGGCCAGGCTGCCCCGGCTGATGGTGAGGGCCATGCTGGCGCGGTCGAACACCAGTTCGCCTTCGGCCTGGCGCAAGGCAGGCCAGGGTGTGGAGCCCGTGGGCATGAAGCCGGGCGGCACATAGGCATAGTCCACCTGGCTGACTTTGGCTGCAACGTGGAAGGTGCCGTCGGCAGGGTCATTGAACGGCATTTGCCACAGGTCGCCTTCTACCTTGAAGCGCACGTCCCTGACCTGCCCGGCCAGAATGGCCGCCTTCACATAATTGCGGGCATCGGCACCGATCACCAGCGGCAGGTAGCGGTGTACCCGCTCACCTTTGCCCCGGCTCAGGCTGCCGTCGAGTTTCAGGATGCCCGGAAACCGCGAGCCCGATGGGCTGCTGGCCGGATCGCTGGTGCGCCAGCTGCCGCTGAGCTGGCCTTGCAGATCGGCATTGGCCAGGCGCACGTTGCCAAACCGTGCCTGGATGTCCGGGCCGTCCAGTTGCCAGGTCAGGTCGGCGCTCAGTCTGTCCATGGGAATGACGGGCTCCTCAAACACCCCCGGAAAGCTCACGTGTCCTTTGGACAGGCTGACTTTGGCCTGTCCGCCCTGCTGGTTCAGATCAAACTCGATGGCCGCTCCGCTGAAGCCTGGTCGGCGGGGCGTGGGCGGGCCGTGTTTGGCCGTGGCCCGCGCAGGCTGGGCCACCGTGTCGGCGGCCAGGGCCAGCCCGTGGGCTTTGCCCTTGGCGTGGAAGCGGCTCCAGCCGGTTTCGTTGCCTGTCCAGTTCAGTTGCAGGTTGTCGATGGTGCCTTGCGGGCGCAGCTTGGCCAGCCCGTCCTGCATGGCGGCGGGCAAGGGCAGACCGGCACCGAGTTCGCGCAGGGCATCCAGGCTGATCTGGCTGGCTTGCAGCTCACCCGGCACAGGCTGGTCGCCCGCCATCGGCTGGTAGAGCAGGCGCAGGCGGCCCTGTTGCCAGCGCAGGCCGCTGCGGGTTTCGAGGGTCAGTTGCTCGGTACCCAGCTCCCAGCCGCCTGACTGGTGTTGCAGTGTCACCCGGCCCTGAAAGCGGTTGAGTTCCAGCGGTTGCATGGCCCGTGCAAACCGGGCCTGCACGCCGGTCAGCGCCAGGTCGGCGGTGCCGCCCTGGAGCTTGCCGTTGCGCACATCGGCCCACATTCGCATGGCTCCCTGGCCGGTGGTGACGGTCAGATCCAGCAGCCGGGCCAGGTGGGTGGGGCTGGCCAGGCGGGCCAGTTGTGTGGAGGGCAGCTCGGCATAGGCCGTGCCGCTCCACTGGGTGAAGCTGCCAGGGTGCAAAGACCAGAATGGAGAGCGCATGTCGGCCCGCAGGCTGATGCGCCCTGGCTGGTCGGTGCCCGCCGTGGCATCCAGGCGAATCAGGTGGCGGTGGCCGGGGTTGCGCACCACCACGTCCACATCTTGCAGCGTGAGGGGGGGGGCACCGGGCTGCTGGTCATCGCGCCAGCGCACCTGGCCGGAGCGGATCACCAGCTCGGCCTGTGCAAACAGCCAGTCGGCAGCCGGGTTGGTCTCGCCCGGTCGGGCGGGGGCCGACAGCACATCCAGCCCCGCCACCAGCAGCCGCCCGTCGGCCAGGCGGCGCACATCCAGGGTGGGCCGGTCAATGTGGATTTGCTCGAACCCCAGCCGCCACAGCGACGGCACCGACACCGCTGTCAGCACCCGGCCCAGCACCAGCGCATCGTGGCCCTGGGCATCGAGCAGGCGCACACCACTGAGTTCGAACGACGGGATCAGCCCCTGGCTGCGGGCCTCGATGCGGTCGATGCGCACCGGAATCCCGATGGCCCGCGTGGCCAGCGACTCCAGTGTTGGCCGCAAATCGCCGATTCGCGGCACAATGATCAAGTTGATGGTTCCCCATGTCAGCGCAAACAGCAGCCAGACAGTCGCCACCGCCCAGAGCAAAACTCGAAGGAAGGCAGCTGCCCACTTCAAGGGCCGGGAGGGGAACAACAGCGGTGAATTCATCTGTCTTCAAATTATGACGGCCAGCGCACGTCGCCTGGCCGCCTGTCCGACACCATTCCCGAATCCATGTCTGCCATCTTCGTCACCCCCCTGTCAGAGTCACCCTGCTCCGAGCCGTCCACCGCCCCTTTGAGCTTGCGGGCCGATGCCGGTTATTCGCGCATGTGCCAGCGACTGCGCCACCGCTATGCCGACTGGATGACCTGCCTGCCCGCCGGGGCACCCGTGCGTGACACCATGCTGCAAGCCCTGGATGCTTTGCGCGGCAAAGGGTTGGATCTGGGCGCTGCGCTGCGCGTGCTGCGCCAGCTGGTGATGGAGCGCCTGGTGGTGCTGGACTGCGAGCAAGGTGCGTCGCTGGAGGTGGTGACCCGCGCCGTCACCGAGCTGGCCGAGGTGGCGCTGGATCAGGCCATCCAGCAGGCCCGTGCCACGCTGGACGAGGCCCACGGCCCCGCACTGGTGGCCCCTGCCCAGCCCGGCCAGCCACCGTCGGTGGCCCAGCTGTGGATCATCGGCATGGGCAAACTGGGCGCGCGCGAGCTGAATGTGTCCAGCGACATCGACCTGATCTATGTGTACGACCACGACGGCGAGACCGCTGGCAACGCCCAGGGCCGCCGCCGCATCAGCAACCACGAATACTTTGCCAAGGCGGTGCGCCACGTCTATCAGCTGGTGGGCGAGACCACCGAGCACGGCTTCGTGTTCCGGGTCGATCTGGCGTTGCGGCCCAACGGCAACTCCGGCCCGGCGGCGGTGTCGCTGAGCGCGCTGGAAGAGTATTTCCTGGTGCAGGGCCGTGAATGGGAGCGGTTTGCCTGGCTCAAGAGCCGGGTGGTGGCCCCGCAGTCCAGCATCACACAGGGCCTGGCCCGGCCCTTGCGCAATGTGGTGCTGCCGTTTGTATTCCGCAAGTACCTGGACTACAACGTGTTCGAGTCCCTGCGGGTGTTGCACCAGCAGATCCGCGACCATGCGGCCAAGCGGGCCGCAGGCCACCCCGAGCGGGCCAACGATGTCAAGCTGTCGCGCGGCGGCATCCGTGAAATTGAATTCACCGTGCAGCTGTTGCAGGTGGTGCGCGGCGGCCAGTTTCCCGAGTTGCGGGTGCGCCCCACGCTGGATGCGCTGGCCCGTCTGGCCCGCGCGGGCCTGATGCCCCAGTCCACCGCCGATGCACTGGCCACGGCCTACCGTTTTCTGCGCCAGGTGGAGCACCGCATCCAGTACCTGGACGACCAGCAGACCCACCTGCTGCCCACCCGCGACGACGACCTGCTGTGGCTGGCCCGCACGATGGGGTTTGCCGGGCTGTGCCCGTTTCTGCATGCGCTCGATGCCCACCGCGAAATCGTGGCCCAGGAGTTCGACATCCTGCTGGGCAAGCCCGCTGGCGAGTGCCGGGGCAAAGGCTGCCAGGGCAAGCAACGCAACACACAGGAAGAATTTGACAGCGCGCTGACCGGCCTGCCACCGGCCTTTGCCGAGCGCGTGAACCAGTGGCGCGAGCACCCCCGCGTGCTGGCCCTGCGCGACGATGCCCGCATGCGTCTGGTGCGCCTGATCCAGCGTACCGGGGCCTGGCTGGAAGAGGGCCGTGTGACCGAACAAGCCGCCCTGCGCATGGCCGACTGGCTGGAAACCCTGCTGCGGCGCGAAAGCTACCTGGCCCTGCTGCAAGAGCGCCCCTCGGTGCATGAGCGTCTGCTGCGCCTGCTGGGAGCGGCCAAATGGCCCGCCCGCTACCTGCTGGCTCACCCCGGCGTGATCGACGAGCTGGCCAGCCGCCAGCTGCTGCAAGACCGCTTTGATGCCGCGCAGTTCGAGGCCGACCTGCAAGAGCGCCGCGCCGCCCTGCAATCGACTGGCGAAGACGACGAGGAAGGCCTGCTCAACCTGCTGCGCCGTGCCCACCATGCCGAGGTGTTCCGCACCCTGGCCCGCGACGTGGAAGGCGTGCTCACCGTGGAGCAGGTGGCCGACGACCTCAGTGCCCTGGCCGATGTGGTGCTGCGCGTCACCGTGCGCTGGTGCTGGCAGCGCCTGAAAACCCGCCACCGCGACGAGCCCGGCATGGCCATCATTGCCTACGGCAAGCTCGGCGGCAAGGAGCTGGGCTACGGCAGCGACCTGGACATCGTCTTCGTGTACGACGACGACCACCCCGATGCCTCGGCCATCTACGCCACGCTGGTGCGCAAGATGATCAACTGGCTCACCGTGCGCACGGGTGAGGGCGACCTGTACGAAATCGACACCGCCCTGCGCCCCAACGGCAATTCCGGGCTGCTGGTCACCACCTTCGAGGCCTATGCCAGCTACCAGCAGGGCCGGGGCAGCAACACCGCCTGGACCTGGGAGCACCAGGCCATCACCCGCGCCCGCTTCGTGCTGGGCACGCCTGAGCTGGCCGCCCGGTTCGATGCCGTGCGCCAGTCGGTCATCACCGCGCCGCGCGATCTGGCCGGTCTGGTTCAGGAAATCACCGCCATGCGCCAGAAAGTGCGCCAGGCCCACCCTGTGCGGGCCGGGCAATTTGACGTGAAACACAGCCCCGGCGGCATGGTCGATGCCGAGTTTGCGGTGCAGTATCTGGTGCTGTCGCAGTCCAGCGTCCACCCAGAATTGCAGGCCAACGTGGGCAACATCTCGCTGCTGGAGCGGGCCGAAGCCGCTGCCCTGCTGCCCGAGGACTGGGGCCACGCCGCCGCCCAGGCTTACCGGCGGCTGCGTCAGATTCAGCACCGGGCGCGGCTGGACGAAGCCCCCACCCAGGTGGAACCCGACACCGTGGCCGCCGACAGCGCCGCCATCCTGCGTGTCTGGAACCATGTGCTGGCTGTCTGAGCGCATGCGGAGTGTGCGGGCGTGGACTCCAAAGCCTGGCTGAGTCTGTGCGTGCTGCATGCCGTGGCCAGCATGCTGGTGTGGTGGGCCGGTGATGCCTGGGCCTGGGAACTCACCTGGCGTGCCGACACCTGGCTCAGCCGCCCCTGGACGCTGTGGACCACCGCCTGGGTTCACATCAATACCCCGCATCTCATCGGCAACCAGCTGGCCGTTGGCGCACTGGCCGCCGCTGCCTGGCTGATGCGGCCCCATGCCGGGGCCAGCCTGGCGTGGCTGGTGGCCTGGCCGCTGTTGCCGCCCATGCTGCTGTGGTGGCCCCAGGTGGGTTACTACGTGGGTCTGTCGGGTCTGGTGCATGCGGCGGTGGCTGTGCTGGCCATGCATCTGGTGCTGGGGGAAATGTGCATCCCCAAGGCCCGCCGCTGGGGCTGGATGCTGCTGACCGGACTGGCCGCCAAGTTGTTGATCGAGCGTGCCTGGCTGTGGCCTGTGGTCTGGCACGATGCCGCTGACATGTCCATCGTGCAGGTGGCCCACCTGAGCGGTGCGGCGCTGGGCGCGGTGCTGGCGCTGGGGCTGCTGCGACGGCGCAGCACCGGCTGGTGGTCTCCTACCCGCCTGGCCCCAGCACCCGGTGCCGACACCGTTGCCGAAAAATCCAGCACTGCTGATAAAGAGTAATGGTTTTTTGGGGTTTTTTCGTTCGTTTGTATTGAATAGTTTGCTATTTCTGAGTGGGTGCTTTCGCCCACCTTGATCGCTCTGATGGGGTGCTGTTTCGCGCGGTCTGTCGAGGTCGGGCGAGGCTGCTTCGCTCTGCGCCCGGACAAGGGGTGAGCCGTCCTCCGCACGCTGCGAGC
>ERZ724510.2264-NODE-2264-length-10416-cov-3.783515_pt1 | contig 10416 bp, 7 predicted proteins | sample MGYA00376043_ERZ724510 | MGnify/ENA primary metagenome ERZ724510 (study PRJEB28724, sample SAMN07190888) | wastewater metagenome | isolation source: influent of sewage treatment plant in Hong Hong | place: USA: Christiansburg, Virginia | collected 2016-03-01 ... | reverse complement strand
CAGACTGCGGGCTCGGACGCTGGAACGGCACCTCGTGGGCGACCAGTAACACCTGCAAGTTTGGACTCACCGCAGTGTGGGGTAGTAGTGCCAGCGAGATATGGTTCGGCGGGGCCGAGAAGGTCGTAACCCGCATTGTCAATGGTGACCTCACCAAACCACTGACCCGCGATATCTTGGGGCCAGGAATTACGAAGATTCCCAACTACACTTCGGCGTGGGGTCCGGCGGCTGGCGAGGTGTATCTGACCACCTCGGGCGGAACGATCATAAAGACCGTTGCACCGACGGGTGGAACGCAGCTCCTGGCCCCGTTTCCAACGCTCGCGCCGGGCGGCGGTGCTGCGACTCTCACTGCGATTACGGGCTCTGGCGGAACGCAGTACATCCTGTATTCCGATGGAACGACGTGGTCCTTTGATGGCCAGAAGTTCACGCAGCTTTCGAATCCACCACCAGGAGCAGGCTTTTTCGATGCGTGGGCGGCGCCCAATGGTGACCTCATGGTCGGTACTGATATGGGTTATGTCGTAACGTTTTCAAAGAACACTTGGTCCGCACTCAACCTGACCTCAACCTCCTCGAACGTAACGGCGGTGGGAGGCTCTTCGCACCTCGACTTTTACGGCGGAACAGCGCTCGGCTATTTGTATCGCTTCCAGAACGGCACTGCACCGGGGGGGTCTCTCAACGGAACTGCGTTCAGCGGAGGCATTCAGTCGATCTGGTCGCGGAGTGCTACAGAGGCCTGGGCGGTTGGAAAGGGCGGAACGGTTGTCAAGATAAACGGGAATGCCACCACTGCGATTACCAGCGCGGCCTCAATGGCGGGAACCAACGCGCTGTATTCGGTTCATGGCGCGGCAGCCCCCAACAAGTATGTCTGGATCGTCGGAGCCAATGGCACCGTACTTCGCTACGACACTGCTCTGCTTTCGTGGAGCAAGTTCACCACCAGTCCGGTCACCACCACCACGCTGACTTCGGTCGTGGCTCTGTCTGATAGCGATGTCTGGATCTCGGGTGATGCAGGCGTGATGTTGCACTGGGATGGCACCACCCTCACTCCCAGTACCGGGCCGTTTGGGAATCGAAACCTCACCGAGATGTACGCGCCGACTGCCACCGAGATATGGCTCGCTGGTTCGGGCAACTCGGTCTGGCGCTATCAGCCGTAGCACTCCTTCGCTTCCGGTTTCGATCGCAAACACTCCTTGTCTGCCTGCGCATGCGGCTGTGTTAGCGTGCGCGGATGAACATCAATCGACAGAATTCCTGGTCACTGCGAATCGGTGCGGTGGGACTCCTTTGCTGGGCTGTGGTGGGCTGTGGCGAGCCGCAACCGATGACGATGATGCCGCCGGTCGATCCCGATCAGCTCATTCCGTCGGAGGCGGCGGTGAAGTCGGCCAAGCTGGTTGTGGAAGCGCGCCCCTATGACTCGAAGGTTCCGAGTAACTACGACGACAAGAAGAACTGGCCGCTCGTGGTGCTGCTCCACGGCTACGGAGCAAACGGAATCGGGCAAGATGTCTACTTTGGACTGAGTCTTGAGATGGACCGGCTCGGCTTCCTAGAGGCCTATCCCGATGGCACGTTTGATTCCAAGAACAAGCGCTTCTGGAACGCCACCGATGTCTGCTGCGACTTCGACAAAAAGAACATCGATGACGTTGGTTATGTGGACGCGATCATCGATGACATGGCCTCGCGCTATCGGGTCGATCGCAAGCGGGTCTATGTGGTCGGTCACTCAAACGGCGGCTTTATGTCGTACCGCTATGCCTGCGAACGCTCGGAGCGCATTGCCGCGATCGTTTCTCTTGCAGGAGCCAACTTTGCGGACGCGGTGAACCGCTGCAAGCCGAAGAGTCCGGTCGCGGTGCTACAAGTGCATGGCGACAAAGACGATGCGGTGCCATACGACGGCGGGACCAATATGGGCTGGACCATTCCGTCGGCGCTGGGGAGCGTGCAGTTCTGGGCGGGAATCGGTGGCTGCTCGGCGACCCCCGATCAAAGCGCGCCGAACATGGATCTAGAGGTCAATCTCGGCGGCAGCGAAACCACGGTCACTCGCTTCCCATCCTGCAAACCCGGTGGCGCGGCGGAGCTGTGGACCATTCGCGGTGGCAGTCACATTCCGGTCTTCCCGCGCTCGGTGTGGGCCAACGCGGTGTGGGGCTGGTTTGCAAGCCATCCCAAGCCGTAGCGGTGACTCCGGGGTTGCCTAGGGGGCGCGTACTAGAACAGCTTGCCGAACGCCCCGGCGAGTCCGCCCGCTGCGCTGGCCTGGCTACCGCTCAGCTCTTGCAGAAACGGCACCTTGCTGGTGAGCGCGGCGAACGATTTGTCGCCGAGCTTGGTTTGCAGAAACGACAGCACGATGGGAATCGCCTGGGCCGCCACACCGCTGGGGATGCCGAGCTTTTCTAGGGCCGCCGTCACGGTTTGCAGAGCCGCCGCCCCCTGAACCAGTCCACCGAGGCTGCCCAGTCCACCAAGTCCACCGCCCCCGAGCAGGGAACCAAGTCCACCACCACCGCCTGTCAGAGCCGGGGCCGCCTTGTCCATCCAGCCTTGCGCCTCGGGGGTCTTGGCGACGACCCCATCGAGCGTGCCTTCAGGGGCGTTTTGTTTGATCAGTCCAAGGACGGTGCCAGCCGCGCCCTCTGCTTGATGGTGATCGACGCCAAGGGTGCCGACGAGGTTGCCAATCAGGTCACTCATGGATTTCTCCTGTGTAGGCGGGCACTCCTCCAACGTCGATTGCGTCGGGCAGACTGCCGTCGCCAGTGTAGCAAGATGGAATCACGTTTTTGGAAAACGGGAAAGCCACCCCCGGTTGTCGGGGCTGACTGGAAGCGAGAGCGAGGATCGGAAGCAGCGGAATGTGTGCGAAGCGAGCGGGGGATTAGCGAAGTTGGGCGGGTTTCGCCGTGGCTTTCGGAGCAGCGCGGTCGTCGAGCACTTTGCGGAAGTGCGTGGCCAGACCCGGCAGCGTGTGCGGTTCCATCGAAACGAACTGGACCAGGCGTCGCTCCGGTTCTCCACCGACGGCGAGCAGACCCTCACCAGCGCGCTTTAGCACCTCGGGATCGCTCGCGAACAGTGGATCGGCGCGATAGACGAGCAGCGCGTCCCGCAGCGGACGAATCGCATCCTTGCCACCCAGCTTGGTGAGCGCCAGGACCAAGTCCTTGAGTGCTGCCGCCGGTGTGCTCGGATCCAGCAGACGCGCCGACAGCGCCGGAACCGTCTCGGATGCGCCAACAGCCGTCGCAACCCGGGCTAGCACATCCAGGCCACGCGGGCGCTTGTCGTCGAGATAGTCGTAGCTCTGTTGAAGAGCCGCAACCAGCAGCGACGAGACTTCAGCAAGATTGTCCTTGCGTTGGGCCAGCACATCGCCAGCAGCACGGGAAATCTCGCTCGGCATGCCTTCTGCTGTGATCACCTTCACCAGCTCGGCGGCGGCCTGTTTGCCCGGCACTGCCCCGAGTGCCTGCACCGCGAAGCTCTTCACCGATAGGAAGGATGAGTCGCGATCGAAGATGATGCCGCGTAGCACATCGAGTACCGGCTCTGCCTTGGCAATCTCCGTCGCTGGTGCCGCGAGTCCGGCCGTGTCGAAGCTGGCACCGATGACGTTCTGGCCCGGCTTCAGGGTCAGACGACGGCTCAGCACTTTGGCTCCCGTTTGGCGGAGCAGGCCACCGATCTCACCGTCCTGCGCGACGTACATCACGAGCTGATCGCTCAGCTCCGAGGCCATCAGCGTCTGGCGCGGGTTGGCATAGGCCCAGCGCACGCCGCCGTCTTTGGCATTCATCCCAAACAGGAAGCGATACGAGTGGAGCACCGTCTGGTCGTCGGAAAAGCGGACGCGGTCACCCTGGGCTTCGGCATCCCACAACAGCCGGTTGCGATCGAACGCCGAAAAATCGGTCTGCTCGGCGCGATAGCCATCCCAGTGCAAGAACACCCGCACCCGCTCACCAAGCTGCGGCGACAGGTACGAGATGGTCTTCTTTTCGCCGCTGACACTCTTTTCGTCGAGCAGCGCGGCCCCGCTTGCACCGACTCCGTACAGAAAGCCGTTTTTGCCTTCGCGGACAAAGCCGATCTGTTCGTCCTTTTGGCGAATTCGCGACAGCTCTTGGCCGGTTTTGGCATCGAGGATGACCGCGTTCTGGTAGCGATACGGAACCGCCACCATGCCGCCCCACGCCGCCGGTGCGCCCATCGAGCCCTGGCCCGGGAGACGCCACGCTCGCGTGCCGTTCGGTAGCAGTGCCGTCAGAAAGCTCTTGTTTTCGCCACCGACCTTGGCGCGGGTGACGTAGTAGAGCTGGTTTTCGTCGGAGGCCAGCCCGGCCAGCGTCTCGCCTTCTTCCATTGGGATCCGAGCACGAACGCTGCCGTTTTGGGCATCGCGCAGAACCAGATCACGTTGGCCCTCGCGGTACATGACGACACCCTGGCTGACCACGAAGCGGGAGCGGACATCTGAACCAACAGAGAACAGCTCTTTGCCATCGGTCAAATCGTAGGCGACGACGGCTTGCTCGACGCCCTTGCTTGCTTCCGTTTGGCCAAGTCGCCGCTCGGGGCCGACCGCGACGTACACGGTGGCGTGACCCGATCCGGAGCGTGGTGAAGACGACACCTTGGCCGTCTTGATGCGCTCGACCGTCGGTTTGACGTTGGTGAGGTCGTTGTCCTGGGTGTGAACCGAAAACGCCGCCTCGGCACAGCCCAGCATGGTCGTCGCACAGGCCAAAGTCAGCGTGGAAAGCGAGCCGATGATCGTTCGTGCGGTGGTCATTTTGCGGTCCTCTGCTCGATGATCTTCTGGGCCTCGGCGCGAGAGGGTCGAGCCTTGGACTCTTTGTCGGTATCGGTGGCTTTGACGTAGTCGCTGAGGAAGTCGACCGGCTGGTCTCCCGGCATCTTGCCGAGCGTCTTGACCACCTCGGTGCGCATGGGTTCGGGGCCAAAGTCGGGACGACGGAGCAGCGCGCCCAGCGTCGCCGTGATCAGGTAGTTTGGCACCGTGCCGATCATCTCACCGAGGGCCCGAGCGGTATCAGGACCACCTATCAAACCCAGCGCCTCGGGGGCCGCCGAGTCTTTGCGAAGCAAAAGCTTGATGAGCGCAGACTCCGCCGATTTTTCGCGACGCTTGCCGAGTGCCTCGGCGGCGACCTGGCGAACCTCCGCGCTGCCATCGGACAGTGCGGCGATAAGCTGTGGCACCACTTTCGGTGCCAGCTCCTCGTGTGGAATGAGCGGCCCGGTCTTCAGCGCTGCTTTGATCGGCTTTTTGCCGACGGGTGGCTTCGCCGTGGTGTCACTTTCTTCGGGCGCTACCACCAGCGCGGCCAGGCCGAGCGTCGCCCGCTTGCGTAACTCTGGACTGCGGTGGTGCGAATAAAGCTCCAGGATCGGCAGCGAATCCGAGCTGCGCTGGGCTGCGAGCGCCGATAGAGCCGCTGCGGCGACTTTCGGGGACACGCCACTCGCCAATGCATCAAACAGGGCCGCTTGCGCTCCGGGCGTCTTCGCTTCCCCCAGCTTGCGAGCGGCCAGCGCCGCTTCACTGTCCGTGGTCGAGCGAAGCTTTGCGATCAGGCTCGCTTCGTCGAACACGGTCGCCGCAACTGGCGGAGTACCGGCTTCGCCCACCGGTGCTTTGGTGGTGCCCGTTGTCGCTGTCTCCTCGGCCATGCTGAGCGATGGCAACAGCCAGGTCACACCACACAGAAGAACAGTCCGAAAACTCGCCGGGGGCCTCATCATTGGGCAGCCTCTCACTCTTTCTTTTTCGTATCTTCCTCGGAGAATTCGACCTTACCCGAGTATTTCGGTGGCTCACCGCGCAGCGTCAGCTCACCCTTGGCGATGATCTGGCGCCCGCTCTCGATGGCGAACAGGTACTTCTTGTTCATCTCGATGTCTTCTTTGTCGAGCTCGACGGAGTTGAAGATTGCGCGCTCGCCCTTGCGACCCAGGAAGGCTTCCCAGGCACCCTTTTTGACCTTGGCGTTCGCTCCGCTCGTGATGTCGTAGATGACAAAGTTGACCTGCACGTCGTTGACCGGCTGCGCGAAGAAAGCCGCGTAGTAAATGGTCAATTTGCCGGTCTTCTTATCGTAAAAGAGCGACGATTTGTGCAACTTTTTGAGCCGCGAAGCGTACTCGCCCGGCGAGGTCCACTTGAGGGGGAACGATGAGTCGCTGATGAGGAGCTGACCCTTCAGCAGATCCTCGGGTTTGCCACCGGCAACCAGGGTTTGCGGGGCCAGCAAGACGCCCAGCGCCAGCAGCCACAGTACGGCGCGGCGACGCAGCGACGGCTGAGTGTGAGCGGTGCGAGAGGGAACTTGGGCGGCGTCGTTCCCGGCAGCGGTCGCAGTGCGGTGGTGTAGGCTCATCGAGGTTCTTCCTTCGTCGGTGATCGTCAACGATCGGGTTTTTCGGTAAGACGTACCGCAGCGGCTTTGGCTTCGGCTGCTTGGTGCGTAGCTTGCGAAACGCTACACGGAGCGGGGCTCGGCTTTCAACGACTGCGAAGTTCCCGAAGCCCGCTAAGCCCTAAGCGACCCACGATCAGTCCGCCGGCGAGTGCAGAGGCGGCACCGGTCACCAAGAGCACCGGTCCTGCCACCGGGGTGATCGGACCGTTGGCAGGTTCCCAAGGGGCGGGCGGCATGGCACCGGGACGGTTTGCTGCACCCCACAAACCGATTCCAGTTGCAAGTAAAATCGTACCACCAGCCAGTAGGGAGAGACCAATGGCGGCAGGTACGATTCGTTTCCGTCGCGAAGGAGCCACAGGTAGGCGCAAGGTCAGATGTAGGTCGATCGGCACCCGCAGTCGCTGCGTCACTGTCCGTGTATCGGCAAAGGTCGCCGTCAGTTGATAAGTTCCATCGGTAAGTAGCAGTTGCTGGGGGGCCTCGCCGACTCCGAAGCCGTCAAGGCTTAGCAATGCCCGTGGCTCGGCGTCGAGCGTGGTTTTGGCGCGAGGGGCGTGTCGACGGAGAGCAAGCTGCTTCACCACCCAGCGAATCGCCAGGTCATCGCTCGGGCAGTTCTTGCAACTCTCGCTGGTGAGACTGCTGAGCGCGCCATCATCGCTGTCGACCATACGTCCTGCCCACAGGCCGCTATTTCGTCGCTCTAACCTGAGGACGCTTTGTGCTCCCAGCATTTTACCGACGCGACGCATGCACAGCAGGCTGCGCTCGCAGTTCTCGTATTCGGGCAGGCTGTGCACGATGAGCTCGCGGTCCCGTTCGGGAATCACCGTCAGACCAGCCTCCTCGGCGGCTCGCTGCGACACCGTGAGTAGCTCGGGATGAGTCGACATGATTTTTTCGTCGGGCAGCAGCAGTACAGCGTCGGGCAGGGTGGTGGTCAGTGGACGCTGTTCGCCGGCACGCAGCGACAGCTCATAGGTAGACATTCGATAACCAATTTCGATCAGCAGGCGATGGGTACCGGGTGCCACCGACAGCGGCGATTCCAGCGGTAGCGTCCCGTGGAGCTGACCATCGACGAGCACCAACGCTCCGGGGGGCCCGGTGAGCAAGACCTGGGCGCTTGGTTCGTGTGGCTCGGCGAGCGCAGCCTCGACTTTGGCGCGCCGCTCAGACGTCACCTCCATTCCCCCGGTGGCCAGGAATCGGCCGAGCAAGTCCGCTCCGACCAGCGTCGAACCCATGCGACGGTAGAGCAGCCCCAAGTTGTAGAGCAAAATCGGTGATGGCGAGAGCTGAAACGCCGTCTCGATCCGCACCCGGGCTTCGTCGTCGCCCTGTACCTTGCTGATATCTTGCAGAAGCCGTCGTGCCAGCCGCCGTGCTGTGCCTCGGGCGAGTGCACATGGTGACAGACTCGACGGTGCGGCGTCCTCGAACCCGATGGGAGCCGGCTCGTCCATGGTCGCGGCTCCGGTCGCGGTCAAATCGGGAAGCTCACGACGGACGGTACGCGCCAACGCGTGTAGATACGGCTCGCTACGGCTCGGGCTACAGTCGGGGCAGATCGTCTGCCGGTGGAGAAGCTGTGCGCCGTGCGGCACCGACAGCACTTCGAGCGACAACCTCGACAAGCGCTCATTTTCCGCACGAACCAGGTCGATGCTGCGCATCACCATGACCTGCTCGACGTCCAGTTGTTCACCGAGCCAGAGCTGACAGCTCGTCTGCGTCAAGCAGCCGGTGCGGTCCGCAACCCGAGAGAGCAGCAGGTCACGATCATGGTGCGGAACAAGCGCAATGCCCTGTTCCTTGAAGATGGTGGTCAGACGCTGCTGCTGGGTGAGCGAAAACTCCGGCGCGATCAGCACCACCGCTTTGGGCAGCCGCAGCCGCAACCGTCGAGCGTGCGCTGTGTTCTGATCGCTGAAATCGAGCTCGCTGACCTTGGCCTCAGCCTGGCGATAGCCGAGCTCGATGCGCAGACGATGAGAGCCGTTCGACAACAGCAGAGGTGTTCCGAGAGGCGCTTTACCGACGAGCCGATCGTCGACAAATACCACCGCACCCACCGTCGCGACCAGCTCGACTTCGTAGCTGTCCTTTGGCACCTGCTGGAGTGCTTTGTCGATTGCAGCCCGATGGTCGGAGGGCAGCTCGGTCCCGATCTGGGCTTGATAGCGACGCAGCAGATCTGCGGCCTCCACTGGGATCCCGCTGCGCAGCCGCAGCAGTCCCAAGTTGTACAGAAGCTGCGGTGCTGGGGATAGCTGATACGCCGTCTCGACGTAAAAGCGCGCAACCGCCGACTGTTCGGCCTGGGTCGCTCGCTCGAGCAGCCGTCGAGCCAGCAGTCGCGCTTGACCCGCCCACAGCGCGCATTCTCCGGGTCGAGGCAGAGACTCCGTCGGTGCCGCCACGGCTATAGTCGGCCCTCCCAGCAGAAGCCGCGAAAGCAGGGCGCACAGGAGGCACAGCAACAGATTCGACGGAGCCAAGCGACGATAAGGCCGGGCGAGCCGAGCCATCACCGTCCGCATTGGCCTTCTCGCCGCAGACTGCGCTCCTTACAGGGGTAGTCCGACGGTAAACGCCGGGGTGATGCTCACATCGACCTTCCCCGATGGGAGATCATCGCCCGCCTTCACCGTCGGTTTGCCGCTCAGCATCAGCAAGAACGGAACCTTGGGATTCGACAGGTAGTAGCTAAAGCGCTCAAACGCCGGGCTGCCCGCTTGGACGACGATCTTGCGCGACTTGTCGGCGATCACCACCCCTTTGGCGATGGCTGGGATCTTGTCGATCAGAAAGACGTCCTTGTCGGTCGGGCTCTTGGCCGTTTCGGGACCGATGTAAAGGCCCATGTCGGGCAGGTTCACCGTCGACAGATTGCTGGCACCGTACTGGAGCTCGATCGCTTTTACGATCGAGATCGCCTTGCTACCCACGGTCTGCGCAAACGTCGGGTCGTTGCTGAGTGTGACTGGGTAACTCTTGGTGACGGCGATCTCTGCCCCGCAGGACTTCGCGGTGGTGTCACACGTACCCGTCGCGGTGCCACCGGCTGCCGACACCTGAGAAGCGAGCGTTGCGCACTTGGGATCGCCAGCCACTGCGCAGGTTACAGTCGGGACTTTGCCGGTGGTGGTACCGAAGTCGAGGCTGAACTTCTGTGGCGACAGCTCGAACGTCTTGTCGAGGATGTTGGTCGAGATCAGGCCACAGGCAGCAGAGCCCATCACTGCCAGCGATAGAGCCGCCGACAGCCCGAGCGCGCTGCGCAGCAGCTTGCGACGAGACGGTACCAAGTGGGGATGGACGGACGATAAGGTAGTGGGGTCGATACTAGGCTTCATAAACTTATCGTACCACGTCGTGGACGCGGTTTGATTTGGCGATCAGCGTCGGCGCACCCACCGGTTTCAGCAGGTGGACGGTCCGCTGCTTGGCATCGCGCAGCTCGATCTTGACGGTTTGCCCCGCTGCCAGGTCGGTGTAGAACATCGTCTCGGTCTTGCCTGAGCGGACCGTCTTCAGAGGCTGTCCATCGATGAGTACCGACAGTCCCGGCCTTGGCACCACAAACGTTGCCGCAGTGACGGCTGTGTCGGCGTGCAGCGTCGCCGATCCATCGCTGTGCAGTCGCACCGTGACCTGTCCCATTGCCCGAAGGTGATCGCCAAGCTGCTGAAGCGTGGGCACCCACAGCGTTCCTTTTGCCACCCGGCTCTGAAGCTGCGACAGGAGCTGTTCGAGCCGTGGATGGGGCACGATCTCACCGGGCACTTTGCCCGCCTGCATCAGGTTGCGCTTGGCAAACTTGCTGCCCGCTGGATGAAACGCTTCCAGGTAGGTATGGGCGATGTGCAGACCGCGCTCTTTTTCGAGCTGGTCGAGCGACTTTTTCTTATACAGCGCGAAGAATCGGCTG
>ERZ724510.2260-NODE-2260-length-10427-cov-7.743251_pt1 | contig 10427 bp, 7 predicted proteins | sample MGYA00376043_ERZ724510 | MGnify/ENA primary metagenome ERZ724510 (study PRJEB28724, sample SAMN07190888) | wastewater metagenome | isolation source: influent of sewage treatment plant in Hong Hong | place: USA: Christiansburg, Virginia | collected 2016-03-01 ... | reverse complement strand
CGACCATGCTGGCAGCGAGGACGAGTTGACGAATTTTCATGGTTGTCTCCTAAAGGAATAGCACACAGCTGAATACCGAACCGAACAGCGCTTCAAACCCAAAACCGGATGCACACGCGCCCCATGCATCCATTGAAAAACTCAGTGGGGGAAAGGCCACAGACGCAGTTTCTGCTTGGCCACACTCCAGAGCTTGGCCAGCCCGTGGGGCTCCACAATCAGGAACCACACGATCAGCGAACCGAAAATCATGAACTCGGCGTGCGCCACGGTGGCAGTGGAAATCTCCACACCGATCAGGCTACCCAGAGCAGGCAAAAACTGGTTCAGGAAAATGGGCAGCACCACAATGAACGCTGCGCCGAACATGCTGCCCATGATGGAGCCCATGCCGCCGATGATCACCATGAAGAGCAGCGAAAAGGAGCGATCCACCGAGAAGGCCGCAGGCTCCCAGGAACCCAGATGCACAAAGCCCCACAGTGCGCCAGCCACACCCACGATGAAGGAGCTGACGGCAAAGGCGCTCAGCTTGGCGTACATGGGGCGGATGCCGATAACGGCTGCGGCCACGTCCATGTCGCGGATGGCCATCCACTCGCGGCCAATGGCACCGCGCACCAGGTTTTTGGCCAGCAGGGCAAACACAACCAGGAAAGCCAGGCAGAACAGGTACTTCTGCACAGGGGTTTCAATCGGCAGTCCGAACACTTGCAGGTTGGACACCGACACCGAGCCGGATGAGTTGTTGTTGGTGAACCAGCCGATGCGCAGGAAGGCCCAGTCGCAGAAAAACTGTGCAGCCAACGTGGCCACAGCCAAGTACAGACCCTTCACCCGCAGGCTGGGAATACCGAAGAACATGCCGACAAGGGTGGCAAAGAAGCCTCCAGACAGCAGGGCAACGATCAGGGGCATGCCTTCAATGCGGACAAAGGTGTTGTAGGCCATGTAGGCCCCCACCGCCATGAAGGCGCCGGAACCCAGCGAAATCTGTCCGCAGTAGCCCACCAGAATGTTCACCCCCACCGCTGCCAGAGACAGGATGAGAAAGGGGATGAAAATGGCGCGGAACATGTATTCATCAAAGAGCAGCGGCACCGCAATGGCGGCAAACGCCACCAGCGCGATGATGGCCCAGCGGTCTTGGGCAATGGGGAAGATCTGCTGATCTGCCTTGTACGTCGTTTTGAATTGGCCGTTTTCGCGGTAGAACATGATTCAGCCTTGATTTCTTTGTATAAAAAAGTGCTTTTATGCTTGATGGATATGCGTATGAAGCTATCAAGTATCAAACACGGTCGATGATTTTTTCACCGAACAGCCCCTGTGGACGGAACAACAGGAACACCAGAGCCAGCACGTAGGCAAACCAGATTTCAATGCCGCCACCGATCATGGGGCCCAGGTAAACCTCGGACAGTTTCTCGCCCACACCGATGATCAGACCGCCGATGATGGCTCCGGGCACCGAAGTCAGGCCACCCAGAATGATCACGGGCAGCGCACGCAGGGCCACAGTGGTGAGTGAGAACTGCACGCCGAGCTTGGAGCCCCAGATCATGCCGGCCACCAGGGCCACGATGCCTGCCACACACCACACAATCACCCAGATGCGGTTGAGCGGAATGCCAATGGATTGGGCGGCCTGGTGGTCGTCGGCCACGGCACGCAGGGCGCGGCCTGTGGTGGTTTTCTGGAAGAACAGGGACAGCGCAATCACCAGGGCGGCGGCAATACCTGCGGCAATCAGGTCTTCCTTGTTGATCAGAATGCCGCCGGGGAACGTCTGATCCAGGATGAAGATGGGATCCTTGGGCATGCCGATGTTGATCTGGTAGATGTCGCTGCCGAAGATGGTCTGACCGGCACCGTCCAGCACATAGGTGATGCCCAGGGTGGCCATCAACAGGGTGGCTCCCTCCTGGTTCACCAAGTGGCGCAACACCAGCCGTTCAATCAGCCAGGCCACCGCAAACATGCACACAGCGGCGGCAGAAAAAGCCAGCAAGTTGGCAATCAGCAGGCTGTCGGGGCCCAACCAATTGAGTATCCATTCAGAGAAACGGGCCATTGCCAGTGCGGCAAACAGCACCATCGCACCCTGGGCAAAGTTGAACACGCCCGATGCCTTGAAGATCAGCACAAAGCCCAAGGCGACAAGCGAATACAGCATGCCCGCCATCAGGCCGCCGAAGAGGGTTTCAAGAAAGAAAGCCATGGAACCTGTCTCCTTTAGTGTGAAGTGCCGAGGTAGGCACTGATCACGTCTTCGTTGTTGCGCACCTCTTCGGGGGTGCCATCGCCGATTTTTTTGCCGTAGTCCAGCACCACCACGCGGTCAGAAATGTCCATCACCACGCCCATGTCGTGCTCAATCAGCACGACCGTGGTGCCGAACTCGTCGTTGATGTCGAGGATGAAGCGGCACATGTCCTGCTTTTCTTCCACGTTCATACCGGCCATGGGTTCATCCAGCAGCAGCACTTGTGGCTCCATCGCCAGGGCGCGGCCCAGGTCAACCCGTTTTTGCAGGCCGTATGGCAACTGGCCGACAGCGGTTTTGCGGTGTGCCTGGATTTCAAGGAAGTCGATGATGTGCTCGACCTTCTCGCGATGGGCCACCTCTTCGCGCTCGGCGGGCCCGATGCGCAGTGCCTGCATGAACAGGTTGCTCTTGATGCGCAGGTTGCGCCCGGTCATCAGGTTGTCGATCACGTTCATGCCCTTGAACAGCGCCAGGTTCTGGAAGGTGCGGGCAATGCCCATCTCGGCCACCTGGCGGCTGTTCATGTGCCGGAAGGTCTGACCACGGAATGTGACCGAGCCTTCCTGGGGCTTGTACACGCCATTGATGCAATTGAGCATCGAACTCTTGCCTGCACCGTTGGGGCCGATGATGGCGCGGATTTCGTGCTCCTTCACATTGAAGGAAATGTCGGTCAGGGCTTTGACACCGCCAAAGCGCAAACTGATGTTTTTAACGTCGAGAATGACGTCGCCAATTTTTTTCTCTGCCATGGTGTGCTGTCTTTCAGGCGTTCAGTGGTCGGGCTGGAGGTGCTGGCTCAGGCCGCAGCCTTGACGGGGGCAAAGGTTTTGGTGTCACCCAGCTTCAAGGTGGCACTCACACTGCCGGTGCGGCCATCTTCAAACTTCACCACGGTTTCAATGAACTGCTCGGTTTTGCCACCGTACAAAGCATCGACCAGCACACCGTATTTGTCGCCGATGAAGCCACGGCGGACTTTGTTGGTGCGGGTCAGTTCGCCATCGTCGGCATCCAGCTCTTTGTGCAGCACCAGGAAGCGGCTGACCTGGCTGCCTGCCAGCAAGGTGTCTTGCGCCAAGTCGGCATTCACCTTTTCGATGCACTCTTTGATGAGCTGGTACACATCGGGCTTCTGGGCCAGATCGGTATAACCGGCATACGACAGGTTGCGGCGCTCGGCCCAGTTGCCGACGGCATCGAAGTCGATGTTGACCATCACGCACACGCGGTCACGCTGGTCACCGAAGGCCACCACCTCCTTGATGTGCGAGAAGAACTTGAGCTTGTTCTCCACATACTTGGGTGCAAACATGGCACCGTCGTTGGGGCCGCCCTTGATGCGGCCCACGTCCTTGACGCGGTCGATGATTTTCAGGTGGCCGTGCGCGTCGATAAAACCGGCATCGCTGGTGTGGTACCAGCCGTCTGCGGTCAGCACTTCGGCGGTGGCCTTGGGGTTCTTGTAATACTCTTTCAGCAGGCCGGGCGACTTGACCAGCAGCTCGCCGTTGCTGGCCAGCTTGATTTCCACGCCCTCGCAAGGCACACCCACGGTGTCGGCGCGGGCTTCGTGGTCAGGCTGCAAGCACACGAACACTGCGGTTTCGGTGGAACCGTAGAGCTGCTTCAGGTTGATGCCGATGCTGCGGTAGAAGCTGAACAAATCGGGGCCGATGGCTTCACCGGCGGTGTAGGCCACCCGCACGCGGCTGAAGCCCAGGGTGTTGCGCAGTGGGCCATACACAAACAGGTTGCCCAGTGCGTACAGCAGGTTGTCCATCATGCCGACGGATTTGCCGTCCATCTTGGTGGGCCCGACCTTGCGGGCGATGTCCATGAAGTAATGGAACATCTTGCGCTTGAGCGCACCTGCATCTTCCATGCGGATCATCACGCTGGTGAGCAAGCCTTCAAACACGCGGGGGGGAGCAAAGTAGTAGGTGGGGCCGACTTCTTTCAGGTCGATGGTGACGGTGGAGGCCGACTCGGGGCAGTTGACCACGTAACCGGCAGCCAGCCACTGGGCATAGCTGAAAATGTTCTGGCCGATCCAGGCGGGAGGCAGGTAGGCCAACACCTCGTCGGAGGGGCCGAGTTTGTCAAACCGAGCGCCCACATCGGCGCGGTTGAGCAGGGTGTTGTGGGTGTGAACCACGCCCTTGGGGTTGCCTGTGGTGCCGGAAGTAAAGAACATGGCGGCCACATCGTCGGGCTGGGCCTGCTTGACCTCGGTTTCAAAAAACTGGGGGTGTACCTGGGCAAACACCTTGCCTGCTGCAAGCAGCTCGTCCACAGCGGCGAGGCCTGGTTCGTCGTAGTTGCGCAGACCACGGGGATCGTCGTAGAACACATGCTGGAGCTGTGGGCACTGCTCGCGGATTTCGAGCATTTTGTCCACCTGCTCCTGGTCTTCAACCACCGCAAAGCGCACTTCGGCATTGTTGATGGGGAAGACGCACTCGCTGGCCACGGCATCCTGGTACAGGGGCACGGGAATGGCACCGAGAGACTGGGCTGCCAGCATGGTGGCATAGAGGCGGGGGCGGTTGGAGCCCACCACGATCATGTGCTCGTGCCGCTTCAGACCGGCCTGATGCAGGCCGCATGCCAGGTTCTGCACCAGGGCCAGCATGTCGGCCCAGGTGGTGGTTTGCCAAATGCCATACTCTTTTTCACGCATGGCCGCAGCGGTGGGCCGCTGGGCTGCGTGGTTCAGCAGTAACTGTGGGAACGTGGTCCGCATGACGTCTCCTGATGTGCGATGCGCTTTTCTGTATCGCTGCCAGACCCCCGTCCGGGCATCCGATCAGCGCGATTCAACTGGCCCGCATCGTAGGCCTGCGTTTGACGTTTCGTTGTCGTTGCGACGACAATTGAAGGGTCATCCCTCCTAGGACTTTCCCTAGATTGGAGCATCATCCCACCCCATTTGTCGCCATGACGACCATTCCACCTCTGCGCCAGCGAGCACGCCCCCCTACCGAGGCCGAATTGCGGGCCATTCCCTGGATGCAGGCGCTGACGCTGTCGGAGCGGGATCGGGCGAGCGACGCACTGATCGTGACAGAAGCCCTTCCGGGTGACACGATCTGCCGCATCGGCAAGCAGGCAACTTATTGGTTCGGCCTGGTGGATGGTCTGCTGAAGATGAGCAATGACGATTCGCAGGGGCCGGTGATCACGTTCACCGGCGTGGCACCAGGCGGCTGGTTCGGCGAGGGTACGGTGCTCAAGCGCGAGGTGTACCGCTACAACATCCAGGCTTTGCGCAAGAGCCGGGTGGCGGGCCTGCCCAGCGACACGTTTCACTGGCTCATCGAGCACTCGCTGGGTTTCAATCGGTTTGTGATGCTGCAACTCAACGAACGCCTGGGCCAGTTCATCGCAGCACGGGAGATTGACCGCCTGAGCGATCCGGAGCTGAGGGTGGCCCGAAGTCTGGCCAACTTGGTCAACCCGGTGCTCTATCCCAGCGTGGGTGAGGTGCTGCGCATCACGCAGCAGGAGCTGGCGTATGTGGTGGGGCTGTCGCGCCAGCGCGTGAACGAGGCGCTGGCCTCGCTGCAAGCACAAGGCATGATCCGCATCGAATACGGCGGTTTGCGGGTGCTGGATCTGGCCGCCCTGCGTTCAAGCGGCCCGCGCTGAATAAGGTTTTCATAAAAATGACTGGTTGCGCTTGATAATCAAGCGCAACCAGCTACACAAATCAAAGTAATGACTGAACGCAAACCACTGACACTGCGCCCTGACCTGAAAAAACTGCGCGAACAGCGCACCCTGGCGCTGGAACGTCTGGCCAATCCGGCACCGGCTCCCGAGCCCCTGCCCCCAGCATCGCCGCATCCTGAACACCGCCACACACCCGGCACCGAGCGTTCAGGACGGCCCGACTACGCACAGCGCCCTGAGCGCAACGCACGCCCCGATTACAAAGAACGCAGTGACCGTGCCGAGCGCCCATCCCATGCAGAGCGCCCTGCTCGCCCCGAACATGCGAGCGCCCAGCAGCGCCCCGCTGCACGCCCTCCCCGCCCATCCACCTCGGTGTGGACGGCGGAAACAGCCCGCACGGCCCCGCCTGTGGTGCCCCGGCGTGTTGTACCGAATGTCCAGATCAACACCCCCGCAGATGGCACGCGACTGAACAAGCGCATGGCCGAGCTGGGCATCTGCTCGCGCCGTGAAGGCGATGCCTGGATTGAAAAGGGCTGGGTCACGGTGAACGGCGAAGTGGCGGTCATGGGCATGCTGGTTCAGCCCACCGACAAGGTGGAGGTGTCCGAAGCCGCGAAAGGCCAGCAGAAGCACCTGGTCACCATCCTGCTGCACAAGCCGATGGGGTTTGTGTCGGGTCAGGCCGAAGACGGGCACCAGCCAGCCATCACCCTCATCAACCCGCGCACCCACTGGGTGGAAGACGGTGCCCGCATCCGGTTCGCCAACCACCAGTTGCAGGGTCTGGCTCCCGCAGGGCGACTGGACATCGATTCGGTGGGTTTGCTGGTGCTGACACAGGATGGCCGCGTGGCCCGCCAGCTGATCGGTGAAGACTCCGAGATGGAAAAGGAGTACCTGGTGCGCGTGACCTGTGCCACACCAGACGGCGACATCGCCACCAACGTGCAGGCCGTGTTTCCCGCCGAACAGCTGGCCCGACTGCGTCACGGTCTGAGTCTGGACGGAGAGCCCCTCAAGCCAGCACAGGTGGAGTGGCAAAACCCCGAGCAACTGCGCTTTGTGCTGACCCAGGGCAAGAAGCGGCAGATCCGCCGCATGTGCGAGCAGGTGGGCCTGAAAGTGGTCGGACTCAAACGCATCCGCATGGGAAAAATCACCCTGGGCAACCTGCCTGTGGGCCAATGGCGCTATCTGGGCGCACACGAAAGGTTCTGATCATGTCCCATTCACGCCCCCCCCTGTCAGGCCGCCATTTCAAACCGTCTGACTTGCGGGCTGTGGCGCAACTGGCCACCCAGGCCACGCTGGGCGTGATGGACATGACCGAGGGCGTACACCAATCTGTGCTGCGCACGGTAGGAGGACTCAAGGGCCGCCAGCCGGGCCGCACGGCAGGCATCACCGGCCTGGTGTACCGCAGCGTGCGGGGCATCACTGGTTTGGTCGGGCAAGGGGTGGATGCCGCGCTGTCCACGCTGGAGCCCAGGCTGACGGGCACCACCACCACATCCCACATCGACAGCCCTGAACGTGAACAGGTGCTGGCCGCCCTCAATGGCGTGCTGGGTGACCGGCTGGCGGCCAGCCAGAGCCCGCTCGCGCTGGACATGACGTTCAGGCTCAACGGCCAGGCCTGGCAGCCTGAAGACGGGCTGGCGGTGTCTGCCCCGTCCCCAGGGCATGTGCTGCTGACCATCCACGGCCTGTGCATGACCGATACCCAATGGCTGATGAATGGACACGACCACGGTGACTGGCTGGCCCAGGCACTGGGCTGCACACGCCTGAACCTGCGCTACAACACCGGCTTGCATGTGCATGACAACGGGCTCAAGCTGGCCTTGCTGCTGGAGCGTCTGGTGGCCAACTGGCCCGTGCCGCTGACGCGACTTTCCATAGTGGCACACAGCATGGGTGGACTGGTGGCCCGAAGCGCACATGCAGCCGGTGTGCAAGCCGGGCATGCCTGGCCCCAATATCTGAAAGACATGGTGTTTCTGGGTACACCCCACCACGGCTCGCCATTGGAACGGGCCGGACATTGGGTGGACAGCGTGCTGGCCGCCACCCCATTCACCATGCCGTTTGTGAAGCTGGGGCAGCTGCGCAGTGCGGGCATCGTTGACCTGCGCCACGGCTGCGTGCTGCCTCCCGACAGACCAGACCAGCCTGACCAGCCACGTGCGTTGGGCCGCCATGCCGACACCCGCACTCCCCTGCCCTTGCCCGCAGGCGTGAACTGCTTTGCAGTGGCCGCCACACTGGCACCCCGGCGCAGCATGCTGGCCGAACGGCTGACGGGCGATGGCCTTGTGCCACTGCACAGCGCACTGGGTCAGCACGATGACCCCAGGCACAGGCTGGCATTTGAGCCAACACACCAGCATGTGATGCACCGCACAGGGCACCTGGCGCTGCTGGGCAGCCAGCCGCTGGCGCAACACATGTTGAACTGGCTGCAAACGCCGCCCACGGCACAGGCTTGAAAAAGCCAGTACTGCCCACACATCCGACAGCGCAAGCGATGTTCGCTCAGCGCCAGTAGTGGTCACTTGGCCTTGGCTGGCTGTTTTTTGTTTTTTCCACTTGATTCCCATGAGCAAACAAACCCTGAACTTCCAGGCCGAAGTGGCCCAACTGCTGCATCTGGTCACCCACTCGTTGTATTCCAACAAGGAAATTTTCCTGCGCGAACTGGTGTCCAACGCCTCCGATGCCTGCGACAAACTGCGCTTTGAGGCACTGAACAATGCAGGCCTTTACGAGGATGCACCCAACCTCGAAGTGCGTCTGTCCTTCGACAAAGAAGCCAAAACCATCACCATCGCCGACAACGGTATCGGCATGAGCGCCCAAGAGGCGATTGACCACCTGGGCACCATCGCCAAAAGCGGCACCAAAGAATTCATGAACCGCATGAGCGGTGACCAGAAGAAAGACGCACAACTGATTGGCCAGTTTGGCGTGGGCTTCTACTCTGGCTTCATCGTCGCCGACAAAATCACCGTCGAAAGCCGCCGCGCTGGCCTGCCAGCGGCTGAAGGCGTGCGCTGGATCAGCGGAGGCACCGGCGACTTCGAGGTGGAAACCATTGACCGGCCTGTTCGCGGCACCAGCGTGACGCTGCACCTGCGCGACGATGCCACCGAATACCTGAGCCACTGGAAGCTGAAGACCGTGGTCAGCAAATACTCCGACCACATCAGCCTGCCTGTGCTGATGCAAAAGGAAGAGTGGGACAGCGAGAAAAGCGAATACGTCAAAAAAGACGAGTGGGAAGCCGTCAACTCCGCCAGCGCCCTGTGGACGCGCAGCAAGAAGGACATCACCAACGAGCAGTACACCGATTTCTACAAAAACATCAGCTACGACCAGGATGCTCCGCTGGCCTGGAGCCACAACCGCGTGGAAGGCAGCACCGAGTACACGCAGTTGCTGTACATCCCGGCCAAAGCCCCGCAAGACCTGTGGAACCGGGACAAAAAAGCCGGCATCAAGCTGTATGTCAAGCGCGTGTTCATCATGGACGATGCCGAGGCGCTGATGCCCTCGTACCTGCGCTGGGTCAAAGGCGTGGTGGATTCCGCCGATTTGCCCCTGAACGTGAGCCGTGAACTGCTGCAAGAAAGCCGCGATGTGAAGGCCATCCGCGAAGGCAACACCCGCCGCGTGCTGTCCATGCTGGAAGACATGGCCCGCAAAGACAAGCTGCCCGGCACCGACAGCGCAGATGGCGTGACCGATGTGCTGTCTGCCGAAGAAAAAGCTGCCGCCGAAGCCGATGCAGGCAAGTACACCAAGTTCTATGCTGAATTTGGTGCGGTACTGAAAGAAGGGCTGGGCGAAGACTTCACCAACAAAGACAAAATCGCCAAGCTGTTGCGCTTTGCATCCAGCACCGCCGAAGGTGTCAGCGTGAGCTTTGCCGACTACAAAGCCCGCATGAAGGACGGCCAGGAAGCCATCTACTACATCACCGCCGACACGGTGGCTGCAGCCAGAAACAGCCCACAACTGGAAGTATTCAAGAAAAAGGGCATTGAAGTGCTGCTGATGACCGACCGCGTGGACGAGTGGGCGCTGTCCTTCCTGCACGAGTTCGACGGCACGCCACTGCAAAGCGTGGCCAAAGGCGCGGTGGACTTGGGCAAACTGCAAGACGAAGAAGAAAAGAAAGCCGCCGAAGAAGCCGCCGAAAGCTTCAAGCCTGTGCTGGAAAAGCTCAAGGAAGCCCTGAAAGACAAGGCAAAAGACGTGCGCGTGACCACCCGCCTGGTAGATTCACCCGCCTGCTTGGTGGTGGAAGACGGCGATGTCTCCAATCAGCTGGCCCGCATGCTGAAGGCAGCCGGTCAGAAAGCACCCGATAGCAAACCCACGCTGGAAGTGAATGCCGAGCACGCGCTGGTCAAAAAATTGAATGCATCCCAAGACGGTGATGCCCGTTTTGATGACCTGGCCCACATCCTGTTTG
>ERZ724510.2259-NODE-2259-length-10433-cov-6.338215_pt1 | contig 10433 bp, 7 predicted proteins | sample MGYA00376043_ERZ724510 | MGnify/ENA primary metagenome ERZ724510 (study PRJEB28724, sample SAMN07190888) | wastewater metagenome | isolation source: influent of sewage treatment plant in Hong Hong | place: USA: Christiansburg, Virginia | collected 2016-03-01 ... | reverse complement strand
CTGGCCCCCCTGCCGGAGGGGCTCTGCATCCGGCTGGAGGTGCATGGGCTGCCTTATGGGCTGACCCTGCACCAGGTGGCCGGGCGCTGGCGATGCGGCCCCGCGCCCCTTGGGGCAACAAGTCCCCATGTTCTGCGGGTCTGCTTCAAGCACCCCGCCATCGCCTTTCGCGCCCTCAGCTTTCGCCTCGGCATCAATCAGGCCTTCTGCGAGAACCGGCTGCTGGTGGAGGGGGATCTCAGTGCGGCCATGCACCTGGTGCGGGCGCTGGAGCAACTGCAAGCCCTGATCCTGCCCGCCTTCATCGCGCGGCCCCTGCTGCGCCACTACCCGAGCCCGCGCCACAAGCTGACGCGAGCCTGCCACATCTACCTGGGTCTGCTGACCGGTTGAAGAGAAGGATGAACACCATGAGCCGTTATTACGATTTCTTCTGTCCGGTCAGGTTGATGGCGGGAGAGCAGGCGCTGGAGCAACTTCCGGACGAGCTGATGGCACTGGGGGCACGCCGTCCGCTGCTGCTGACCGACAAGGGGGTCGGCGGCAGCGGGCTCGCCACCCTGCTGGCCAATGTGCTGGCGGAGGGGGGCCTGCCGGTCGCCGCCATCTGGGACGAGATCCCCGCCGACTCCTCCACCGCCGTGGTGGAGCGCATCGCCACCCGCTGGCGGGAACTCGGTTGTGACAGCCTGGTGGCCCTGGGGGGCGGCTCCGTCATCGATACCGCCAAGGCGGTCAACATCCTGGTCACCCTGGGCGGGGAGCGGCTGCTGGATCACGCAGGGGCAGGTTGCCTGACCCGCCCCCTCAAACCGCTGGCGGCGGTGCCGACCACGGCGGGCACCGGATCGGAAGTGACCCTGGTGGCGGTGATCCGGGACGAGGGAAGCGGGCGCAAGGTGCCCTTCACCTCCCCCTTCCTGCTGCCCCAGCTGGCGGTGCTGGACCCGCGCCTCACCCGGGGGCTGCCGCTGCCCATCACGGCCGCCACCGCCATGGACGCCATGACCCACGCCATCGAGGCCTTCATCGGCAATGCCAAGAACCCGGTCAGCGACGCCCTGGCCCTGATGGCGGTGGAGAAGATAGCCGATGCCCTGCCCAAGGTGCTGCAGGCCCCCGAAGACAAGCACCTGCGGCTGCAACTGGCGGAGGGATCCACCCTGGCGGGCATGGCGTTTTCCAACTCCATGGTGGGGCTGGTGCACGCCCTCGGCCACAGCCTGGGGGCCCGCTGCCACCTGCCCCACGGCCTGTGCATGAACCTCTTCCTGCCCGCGGTGCTCGACTACAACAGGCCGCAGATAGACCCTGAGCTGGCCCGCCTGCTGCTGCCGCTGGCGGGGCCGGAGCGCTTCGCGGCCACCCCACAGGCGCTGCGTCCCCAGGCGGCCCTGGATGCACTCTGCGCCCTGCGGGACAGTCTCTGGCAGGCGGTAGGGTTGCCGCGCACCCTGGCGGAAGCCGGCGTGACGGACAGATCGGTGCTCACCGACATTCGTGATCTCGCCATCAACGACGGCGCCCTGCTCTACAACCGCAAGGATGCCGACAGGGAACAGCTGCTGGCGCTGCTGGAACAGGTGTGGGAATGACCTACAAGCCGACCCGCAGAGGGCCGGCTTGGCGCAGGATCAGATGGATGGAGTGAAGACCCCGGTGGAGAGATAGCGATCCCCCCGATCGCAGATGATGGCCACCACCACCCCCTGGCTGAGCTCTGCCGCTACCCGCAGGGCGCCGGCCACGGCGCCCCCCGAGCTGACCCCGCAGCAGATCCCCTCTTCCCGCGCCAGCCGGCGCATCATGGTCAGCGACTCATCGAGCGTCACATCCAGCACCCGATCGACCCGCTCGGGATCGAAGATGGCGGGCATATAGGCCTCTGGCCAGCGGCGAATGCCGGGGATCTGGCTCCCCTCGGCCGGTTGCAGGCCTATCACCTGCACCGCCGGGTTCTGCTCCTTGAGGTAGCGGGAGACCCCCATGATGGTGCCCGTGGTGCCCATGGCCGAGACGAAGTGAGTGATTGCCCCCTCGCTCTGGCGCCAGATCTCGGGGCCGGTGGAGAGGTAGTGGGCATCCGGGTTGGCCGGGTTGTTGAACTGATCGAGCACCAGCCCCTCGCCGCGGGCCTGCATGGCCAGCGCCAGATCCCGCGCTTCTTCCATGCCGTTTTCCACCAGCACCAGCTCGGCGCCATAGGCCTGCATGGCATCGCGCCGCTCCTGGCTCATGGTGCTCGGCATGATGAGGCGCATCCGGTACCCCCGGGCCGCCGCCACCATGGCCAGCGCTATGCCGGTATTGCCCGAGGTGGCCTCGATGAGTCGGGCTCCTGGCCCTAAGTGACCGCTCGCCTCCGCCGCCCGGATGAGGTTCAGGGCCGGTCTGTCCTTGACGGAGCCGGCGGGGTTGTTGCCCTCCAGCTTCACCAGCAGGGTCACGTCGGGACAGGGGTTGATGCGGCGCAGGCGCAGCAACGGGGTATTGCCAATCAGATCTTCCAGGGTGGCGAAGGCCATAACGGGATCCATCCTCTGCTAACTGTTCTATACCTTGCCTAGCGAGCCGCTCGCAGGCCGGTCAGTGTAAGCGAGCATCCTCGGCCCGCAAAGAGCACGGTTGGCAAAGTCCGGCCAGCATGCTCTGATATCCCTTCCCCACCCTTTGAGGAGCCTCCATGAGCGACATTCTTCATCAGGCCGACCAGCAGCAGTTCATCTGCGAGGTGGACGGCAAGCTCTCCCGCCTTGCCTACCGCAGGCTGGACGCAACCACTGTAGACGCCTACAGCACCCAGGTGCCGTCCGAGCTGCGCGGACAGGGCATTGCCGGCAAGCTGGCCCGCAACTTCTACGACTGGACCCGGGCAGAGGGGCTCACCATAGTGCCGAGCTGCAGCTACATAGATGTCTGGCTGCGCCGTCATGCCGGTTGAGGCACAAGCACCTAGGGAGGCGCAGCTGCAAGCCCACACCGAGGCTCTGCTGCGGGCCGATCCCCTGCGCATGGCCTGCCTGCGAACGGCACGGGAGCTGGCCCTGCCGGACTGGGCGCTGGGGGCGGGCTTTGTGCGCAACCTCATCTGGGATCACCTGCACCACAAGGCCGAGCCCACTCCCCTCAACGACATAGATCTCATCTATCTGGATGCAGGGGATCCACAAGGGTTGGCCGAGCGGGGGCACCAAGACTGGCTGGCGGAGCGTCTGCCCGGCCAGCGCTGGGAGGTACGCAATCAGGCGCGCATGCATGTGCGCCAGCAAGTAGCCCCCTTCGCCAGCTCGCTGGCGGCGCTCAGTCACTGGGTAGAGGTGCCCACCTGCATCGGGGTCCGCCTGCTGGAAAACGATGAGTTCCAGTGGCTGGCTCCCTACGGCTTTGGCCCCAACTGGTCCCTGCAGGTGAGCCCCAATCCGCGCTGCCGGCAGGAGAGTCGGATCTTCATCGACAGGATCAGAAACAAACAGTGGCAGCGCATCTGGCCTGATCTGGTGGTGAACTGGCCATGACCGGATTGCAATGGGCCGACAACCTTGGGCACACTAAGGAAAAGCTGTTTATAACTCAATGGGTTAAATAATGCGCGACTTCTTCTCTCTCGAACGCTGGCTGCCGGGCCTCGCCGCCCTGCTGCAATATCAGCGGGCCTGGCTGATGCCGGATCTTCGCGCTGGCCTCTCGGTGGCGGCCGTGGCCTTGCCCGTGGCCATCGCCTATGCGGAGCTTGCCGGGGTGGGCGCCATCGTCGGCCTCTACTCCTGCATCCTGCCCATGGTGGTCTACGCCCTCTTTGGCACCTCCCGCCAGCTCATCGTCGGCCCGGATGCCGCCACCTGCGCCGTCATCGCCGCCGTGGTGACGCCGCTCGCCGCCGGGGATCCCACCCGTCAGTGGCAACTGGTGATGACCATGACCGCCATGACCGGCTTCTGGTGCCTCATCGCCAGCCGTTTCAAGCTGGGGGTGCTGGCGGACTTTCTCTCCCGCCCGATCCTGATGGGGCTGCTCAACGGGGTGGCCATCACCATCATGGTGGGTCAGCTCTCCAAGATCTTCGGCTTCACCTTCAGCGAGCGCTATCTCATCGAGCGGATCCTGAACGGCACCGACTACATTACCCAGACCCATCTGCCCACCCTGGCCATGAGCCTGACCGCCCTGCTCACCCTGCTGCTGGCCAAGCGCTACAAGCCATCCTGGCCCTCCTCCATGGTGGCCATGGTGGTGACTGCGGCCCTGGTGTGGGCCCTCAATCTCGGCCAGTTCGACATCGCCACCCTGGGGGCCGTGGGCTCGGGTCTGCCCGCCTTCCAGATGCCGGAATTCCCCCCCGGCCTGATGCGCGAGCTGGTGCTGCCGGCGCTCAACCTCGCCATGGTGAGCTTCGTCTCCATGATGCTCACCGCCCGCAGCTTCGCCGCCAAGAACGGCTACGAAATCGATGCGGACAAGGAGTTCAGGGCGCTCGGCATGGCGAACCTCGCCTCTGCTGTCTCCCAGGGTTTTGCCATCAGCGGGGCGGATTCACGCACCGCGGTCAACGACGCCAACGGCGGCAAGAGCCAGCTGGTCTCCATCATAGCCGCGGCTGTGATCGCCCTCATCACCTTCTACCTGACGGCGCCGCTGCAATTCATTCCCACCGCCGCCCTCGGGGTGGTGCTGGTGATGGCCTCCCTGTCGCTCACCGATTTTCGCGGCCTCTGGGCCCTGCGCGACTCGGACCGCGCCGCCTTCTGGCTGGCCCTCATCACCTTCATCAGCGTGCTGACCATGGGAGTCATTCCTGGGATCACCCTGGCGGTCTTGCTGGGCCTGTTCCAGTTCCTGCGCAACGTGATGCGCCCCACCGATCAGCTGCTCGGCATGGACGACGAAGGGGTGGTGCGCACCTTGGGGGACAACGAGCAGGCCAAGGCGATTCCTGGCATCCTGGTCTATCGCTTCAACTCGCCGCTGACCTACTTCAACGCCCCCTACTTCAAGCGGCGGGTGCTGGCGCTGCTGGTGCAGGATCCCCACAATCCCAAGTGTCTGGTGGTGGACGCGGTGGCCTGCTTCACCCATCAGGACATCAGCGTGATGAGCATGGTGGGGGAGCTGCACAAGGAGCTCAGACGCCGTGGCATCCACATGGTGATGGCCGGTCGTCACGGCCAGATGACCCAGTGGCTCAAGCAGGCGGGGATCCGGGTAGGCGACGAGGGGGTCATCCTCAGTCCCGACATGTATCAGGCCCTGCGCATGACCCGCTGCTATCGGGAGCCTGTGTTCAAGGATGACGAGGTGGTGGAGAGCACCACGGATACCCTGCTCTCCCGCTGGCCCCAGGACGACGAGCTGCCGGACTCGGCGCACCTCACCCGGCCCTGCGAGCAGGAAGCGGGCGCCACCCCGGTCTGACGGCGGCGCGCCACCAGATTGCGAGAGGGTGCCGGGCCAGCACCCTCTTTGCTCAGGGCAGGATTGCACCCCGCACCCGCTTGGTGTTAAATGCCCGTCCAGATGGCGCTGACGAGGGCCATCCCCAGTATTTGGACATCCCATGCAGACTCAATCCCACGCGGGCCCGGGCTCCCTCTTCGCCCTGACCTGGCCACTGTTCATCGATCTCGCCCTGCACTTCCTGACCGGGGCCCTCAACACCTTCATGGTGGGCCATGTCTCCTATCAAGGGGTGGCGGCACTGGCAGTCGGCAACCAGGTGTTCGATCTCGCCATCACCCTGTTCAGCTTCGTCAGCATAGGCACCAGCGTGGTGATCACCCAGTATCTGGGGGCGGGGGATAGGGAGAAGGCGCGCGTGGTCATCCACACCGCCATCGGCTTCAACCTGCTGGTGGGGCTGGTGGCCGCGGTCGGGGTCATGGCCGGTGCCAGCACCATGCTGGCGCTGATGAACCTGCCCGCCCACCTGATGGGGGATGCCACCCTTTATCTGCAGATCATCGGTCTCTGCCTGCTGCCGGAAGCGGCGGCGCTCTGTCTGGCCGCCACCCTGCGCGCCCATGGCCACACCCGTCAGGCCATGTACGTGACCCTCATCGTCAACCTCATCACCTTCGTCGGCAACCTGCTGCTGCTCTACGGCTGGTTCGGCCTGCCCCAGCTCGGGGTCGCCGGGGTCGCCATCAGCACTGTTGCCGGGCGCATCGTCGGTGTGGTGCTGCTGGTGTGGCTGGTGGCGCGCAAGACCGGCATCCGGCTGCGGCTGCCGGAGATCCTTCGCCCCAGCAAGGCCATGCTGGACAAGGTGCTGCACATCGGTCTGCCGGCGGCGGGGGAGAACCTCTCCTGGATGCTGCAGTTCATGGTGGTGACCGCCTTCGTCGGCCTGCTCGGCGACAAGGCGCTGGCGACCCAGTCCTACTTCTTCCAGATCTGCCTGTTCATCCTGCTGTTCGGCCTCTCCATCGGCCTTGGCAACGAGATCATCATCGGCCACCTGGCGGGGGCACGTCGCTTCAAACAGGCCTATCGCCAGCTGATGAAGAGCCTCAAGCTCGGCCTCATCGTCACCAGCCTGATTGCCATCGCCGCGGCCCTGAACGGACGCGCCATCATCAGCCTGTTCACCGACGATGCGGACATCATCACCCAGGTGGCGCAGCTGTTCCTCATCAGCCTCATCCTCGAACCCGGCCGCACCTTCAACCTGGTGGTGATCAACGCCCTGCGTGCCACCGGGGATGCCCGTTTCCCGCTCTACATGGCGCTCGTCTCCATGTGGGGCATTGCCGTTCCCCTCGCCTATTTCCTTGGTATCATGCAGGGCTATGGCCTGGTAGGCATCTGGTTGGCGCTGGCCTGCGACGAGTGGGTTCGCGGTCTGGCCATGTTCTGGCGCTGGCGCAGTCGTCGCTGGCAAAACAAAATTCTTGTCGAAACATAAGCGGAATCACAATGAAGAAAATCGGACTCTTGTTGGCGGCCATCCTGCTCAGCCCGCTCGCCATGGCACAAACCGCTCCGGCGGCCCCCAAGGCGCAAGCCCTCCAGACCTGGTACGTGGCCCCCATCGTCATCGACCAGACCAGCGAGGCGCAGAAGGCCCTGACCAAGGACTTCATGGCCCAGATGATCAAGACCATCAAGATCAACGAGTACCAGACCGGCAAGGCGGTGGGCAAGCACAAGGATCCCAAGTGGCTGATCCGCACCAAGCTGGTGCCCGCCAGCAACGAACCCCTGGTCGGCAAGAAGCACCCCCAGGGCCTCACCTACGGCAAGGGCATCCCCACCCAGGAGATAGTCGGCGAGCTCATCATGAACGGCACCCTGGTGGCCCATGTGGGCCAGGGCTGGCGTGAGCCCATAGTCCCCGGCACCCCGGTGGCCGAGAAGATCACCATCGCCAACTACCAGTACGCCATCGGCAACGAGGCCAAGGCGCCTGATCTGGAAGAGCTGGCGGCGCAAATTGGCTTCGAGGTGGGCAAGGTGATAGCCCGTGACGGCAAGCCCCTGCCCGAGAAGAAAAAGAAAAAAGAGTAAACGCCACACCTGTTAGCAAGAAGGGGCCCCGCGCCCCTTCTTGCTGCCCGCCCGGCGGCCCTTGGCTGTCATCAAAGAGTCACAACTGTGAACAGGATCCCAGTTCCTTCCTCTTTACCCTCCCCATAAATCGCTTATCTGCTTGTGATTCAATCAGTTAAAAATCATCTGCCAGATGCAGCAAATCCGTTGCCCCAAATTGGATCGGGATCACATTTATCTCCCGGGGGAAGGGGTAGTTTGAAGGTCAAGGCACAATCAAACGACACCAAGGAGGCTTCATTACATGTTCCCTGAGTACAGAGATCTCATCTCGAAACTGAAGAGCAGTGATGTCCATTTCCAAAAGAAGTTTGACTTGCACAACGACCTGGATGCGGAGATCAGGAAGCTGGAAAAACATCACGCCAGCGATTACAGCTCCGAGGTGAAGGATCTGAAAAAACAGAAACTTAAACTGAAAGAGGAGATATACGACATCCTCAAACAACATCCACACTAGACGCCTCGACGAATACCCGGATAAGCAACTTATCCCCCAGCCCGGCTCAAAGCCGGGCTTTTTATTGCCCGCTCACGACGACGTGGTGCAGGCCATTCCTCTTTGACACCGGAAACAAAAGAAGCGGGCCACTGGCCCGCTTGGTTATGCCGATTTCACTCCATCCTCACACCGGCGGATGGAACTGGCTGGCCTCGCGGGTGGCCATCTCCTCGTAGGTGGTCCACCTCTGCCATACCACCTGCTGCGCCACCTGCATCAGCCGCTGTGCCTCTTCCGGGTGGCTCTGGGCCAGAACCCGATAACGGGTCTCCTCCTGCCGGTATTCAGCGAGGGGGATGGAGGGGCGCAGGCTGTCGAGGCTGAAGGGGTTCTGCCCCGCGCTGCGTAGTACCGGGTTGTAGCGCATCAGCGGCCAGTGACCGGAGGCCACGGCGCGTTTTTGCTGGGTCAGGCCAAACTCCATATCGATGCCGTGAGCGATACAGTGGCTGTAGGCGATGATGAGGGACGGGCCCGGATAGGCTTCGGCTTCCCGCAAGGCCTGCAGCGCCTGCTGCGGGTTGGCCCCAAAGGCGATGCGGGCAACATAGACGTTGCCGTAGGCGATGGCCTGCAGCGCCACATCCTTCTTGGCCAGCGTCTTGCCCCCCGCCGCGAACTTGGCGACGGCACCGAGCGGGGTCGATTTCGACATCTGGCCGCCGGTGTTGGAGTAGACCTCGGTATCCATCACCAGCACGTTCACATCGCGCCCGGAGGCGAGCACATGATCGAGCCCCGCCGAGCCGATGTCATAGGCCCAGCCATCGCCGCCGATGATCCAGACCGAGCGGCGCACCAGCTGATCGATGAGTGACAGCAGCTCGCGGGCCTTGCCGGATTTCACATCTTCCAATCGCTCCCGCACTTGCGCGACCCGATTTCGCTGGGCGCGGATCTCCGATTCCAGCCGCTGCGGAGCCTTGATAAGCGACTCGACCAACGCCTCCCCCAGATCCCCCTTCATCGCCTGCAAGGCCGCCGCCGCCTGACCGCGATGCTGATCGGCGGTGAGGCGAAAACCAAAGCCAAACTCGGCGTTGTCCTCAAACAGGGAGTTGGACCAGGCTGGCCCCTTCCCTTCGCTGTTCTTGGCCCAGGGTGTGGTCGGCAGGTTGCCGCCGTAGATGGAGGAGCAACCGGTGGCGTTGGCCACCAGCATGCGATCGCCAAACAGCTGGGTCAGCAGCTTCAGATAAGGGGTCTCGCCACAGCCGGCGCAGGCACCGGAGAACTCGAACAGGGGTTCGAGGAACTGGGTGCCGCGCACCGTGGAGAAATCCACCCGCTCGCGGGCAGGCCAGGGCAGGCTCTCGAACCAGCGCAGCGCCTGTTTCTGGCCAGCCAGATGCGGCGCCTTGTCCATCATGGTGATGGCGCGCTCGCCTTCATGGCTCTCATCTGCTCCGGCCCGCACCGGACAGGCCTGCACGCACTGGCCGCAGCCGGTGCAATCCTCCGGATAGAGTTGCAATGTGTAGCGGCTGTCGGGGAAGCCTTTGGCGGTGACAGGCACCGACTGGGCCGCCTCGGGGGCGGTCGCCAGCCAGTCCTGATGGTAGAACTTGGCCCGCAGCGCCGCGTGGGGGCAGACAAAGACGCAGTTGCCGCACTGGATGCAGATATCGGAGTGCCAAATCGGGATCTCGCGGGCGATATCCCGCTTCTCGAAGCGGCTGGTGGCGGTGGGGTAAGTGCCATCCACCGGCAGCATGGAGACCGGGATCAAATCACCACGCCCCGCCAGCATCTCGCCTGTGACGCGCTGGACAAAGTCGCTGCCCCCCGCTGCCAGTGGCAGCGGATAGTCGCTGATCTGCTCGTCACCGGCCGGGATCGCCACCTTGCAGAGGTGAGCCAGGGTATCGTCCACCGCCGCGAAGTTGCGCGCCACCACCTCGGGCCCCTTGCGGGCATAGCTCTTCTCGATGCTCTCCTTGATCAGCGCAATGGCCTCATCCCGTGGCAACACCCCGGCCAGCGCGAAGAAGCAGGTCTGCATTATGGTGTTGATGCGATTGCCCATGCCGTTTTGCTCGGCCACCCGATCCCCGTCGATGCAGTAGAGCTGGATATCGAGGGCGCGGATGCGGGCGCGCAGCCGCTCGGGCAGCTGGCCCCACACCTTGTCAGCCTCATAGGGGGCGTTGAGCAGCAGGGTCGCCCCTTCGGCGGCGTGCTCCAGCAGATCGACCGACAGGGCAAAGCCCCACTGGTGGCAGCCGATAAAGCTCGCCTGCTCGATAAGCCAGGGCGCGTCTATGGGCTCGGGGCCAAAGCGCAGGTGGGAGACGGTGCGCGAGCCCGACTTCTTGGAGTCGTAGACGAAGTAGCCCTGGGCGTGGAACCCCTCCAGCTCGCCGATGATCTTGATGCTGTTCTTGTTGGC
>ERZ724510.2258-NODE-2258-length-10434-cov-3.597071_pt1 | contig 10434 bp, 7 predicted proteins | sample MGYA00376043_ERZ724510 | MGnify/ENA primary metagenome ERZ724510 (study PRJEB28724, sample SAMN07190888) | wastewater metagenome | isolation source: influent of sewage treatment plant in Hong Hong | place: USA: Christiansburg, Virginia | collected 2016-03-01 ... | reverse complement strand
CCGCCGCGTGCGCCGGTACGAGTCGAGAGCGATCCGCCAGGAGCGACCGTGATTCGCAATGCGCAAGTGCTGGGGCAGACGCCTCTGGTGATTGACGGTGGCAGGGTCGATAGCGATGCGGTGTACGTCGAGCTGGCGGGCATGCGGAAAGTGCGTCGTCCTCTCGGGAGTGGCGAAAACCTGTTTGTGTCACTGCGTCCGGAAGACCGGCTACCACTGCTGCTCGATCAGGTCGCTAGCCAACCGTTCGGTAGCGATGCCCAGGCCGCGCTGCTGAAAGAGCTGGCGTCTACCCCTGCGGTGGCCATGCAGCTCGGTGGACGACTGCTGGTGTTTGGGCCGAAGCTTCGAGAAGGTGTGCCGGTTGCCGGAGAATCTCTGCTGGCCCGCGTCTATGACTTCGAGCGTCGGGACTGGCTTGGACCAACTGGAGAAGTGGCGATCGGTCCGCCGGCATCGCAAGCCGACGCACTCGTGGCACAGCTTGCGGGAACGGCTGCGCCGGCTGCGAAGTTGGCGGTGGCACCATCGGCAGTTGTGGCACCCGGTGCCAAGCCCGCGACGGCACCTGCTCCGGCTGACAAGGACAAGTCCACGGGCTCGAAGCTGCCGTTTGCGAAGACCAAGTGGTACACCTGGGTCGTCGCTGGCGGTGTCGCGGCTTTAATCGGTGGCTTGCTCATCGCCGAGCGATTTTCGTCGGAAAAGATCACGGCGACGGCGACGCACTAGTTCGAATCGGATTTGCTCTCGGACTTGGGCTCGCTTTTGTCGGCAGGGTTCTGTTTCAGCCACTGTTTGGCCCGACCCCGCGTCAGCGCGCCCTCCAGGTCGACGGTGTTGCGTTTGCCCAGCTCTTCCATGAGTGAGCGCGCCTGAGGCAGATCTAGCTGTTCCCCCGCTTTGCCTCCCCCAAGAGCCAGTGCGAGTGCTAAGCGACTCGTCGGACGGCTGCTCTGGGTGAGGTGCTTGACGACGGCCTGTCGGTCACCGCTGCGCGCCGCCAGGTCTCCGCGTAGATCTTCGGCCATTCGCTGACCTACTTTGCCACGCAGCGTCTTTTCGATTTCATCGGCACGCTGACTGGCCAGCTCACGTTCTCCAACGGATTGCAGGAGGAGTGCACGCAGCCACTGCAGTTCGGCGCGATAGCGCTGCTTTTCTTCATCGCTGAGCGTGGGCGAGGCTTTGTCCGCTAGCGTTTTGTCGACGGTCTTATTGGAATCGTTCTTGCCATCGGTCTTATCAGCGTTCGGTCCCGTCGGTTCAGCATCAATCGATTCGCGGATCAGCGGCAGCGTCTTTGCAGCCTCTGTGATCGCACTGCGCTCAAGCTGTAGTCGGGCCGACTCGATCAGTGTCTGCACGAGATCGGCCCGGCGGTTGAGCTTCTTTGCCAGCTCCAGTTCCGGCTGAAGGTCTTTCTCTGCCTCCAGCAGCGTCTTCGGGCTCGGGATTCCAGATCCTTCATACAAACGGGTGCGCGACAACCGCAGGGCTGCTTCGTGATGCTCGCTCGGGTCGGGCGAAGACAGCAGCGTGGCATAGGCCTTGCGCGCCAGTAGTACGTTGCCCTGGAGCAGCAGCGCATCGCCAAGCCGCAGGTTGCCGCGCAGAAACTTCGAGTCGAGTTCGACCGATTTGCGGGCTGATTCGACCGCCAAGCCCAGGTCGCCTCGACGCAGGTGCATCATCGCCTGTGAGTCGAGCGCGTTGGCTTCTTTGGGGTGTAGCTCGACGTACTTTGCGAACGACTTCTGTGCTTCATCGAGGTTGTCCCGACGCAGAAAGAGATGTCCTAACGCATTATGCGCTGGGCCAAACTTGCCATCGAGCTCGAGGGCCTTGCGGAAGTCCGTCTGTGCTCCATCGAGATCACCGAATCGATAGCGAATCAGTCCGCGATAGTAGTGCGAGCGTTTGTCGCCTGGGAGCTGCGCCACCAGCGCTTCAAATGCGGCTCGAGCCACCTGCCTCTGGTCTTCGGCCAGTGCGATCATTCCCTCGACAAACAGTCGTTCTCCCTCACTCAGGGTCTGGGAAGCATCTTTGGCGGCTGCGAGGTGTCGCTTTTGCACAATCTGCGAGATGCTCGTCTGCGCCAGCAGCGCGTGCGCCAGGGATAGCTTGTCGTCCTTGCTCGTTGCCTCCGCGCAGCGCAGGCGAACCAGCTCGGATCGGAAGTGGTCCATCGCATCCAGGCAGCTTGCTAGCGCGGTTCGCGCTTCGTCGTTCGCTGCGGTCAGAGAGAGCTTGCTGTCGGACTTCGGCTGGCTCTGCTGCGCATTGGGGCTGGGTGGATAGCTTGGGTAGGGCTGAGGCTGGTTCGCAGCACCGGGATAGGGCTGCTCGGCCGGCTGCGGATTTGGCGGCGGCTGATACGGATAGTTCGGATACGGCTGAGCATTGGGATACGGCTGAGCACTGGGATATGGCTGAGCACTGGGATATGGCTGAGCATTGGGATACGGCTGAGCATTGGGATACTGCTGAGCATTGGGATATGGCTGAGCACCCGGCTGCTGCGGATAGGTCGGATATTGCGGGGCACCCGGCTGTGGCTGGTAACCGGGCTGCGGATAGCCTCCGTACGGATAGGATGGCGGCGTCTCTTGCTGCGCTTGGGTGACAGAGGGCAGGGCCACTAGCAGTGCTAGAAGTCCCCAAGAATGAGTCGAGCGTTTCATCGGGAGGCCTCGCTGCGGGTCTAAACTATTTTGCAGGTCGTGCGGACGATGGTGAACCACCACCGAGCGATGATTGACTGGCCTGGAGTGTCACGTTCTGTCCCGAGCGCACCGTTTGGCGGGTCACGAATTCCTCGAAGCCAGCCTTGGTGACGCGGACCGACACGGACCACTCGGGAGCGCCCGTGGGAGAGGTGAGCTCATGCTCCACTTCGCCGCTTGCGGAAATCGCCCCGACTTCCTGGAAGTCGACCGATACTCGTGAACCCGGAAGACCGCGCACAATCAAGTGGGCTGGACCGCGTGGCCGTTGAGTTGCAGCAACGGTGTTTGCTGGAGTTTGGGCCGGGCCGTTGTTCGGTGAATTCGGCTGTGGCCACAGCAGCAGCAGCGCCAGCACTGCGACGCCAATCGCTGCGCCCGCGAAGATAAAGACGAGCCGGCGGAGTTGACCTCCGGCCGGGGGCCGGGCGACTTCATAGGCTGGCGGTGCCGTCTGGGAGTAGCCGCCAGCATGCATGTGCACGCCGCTTACCAAGGGACCGGAGAGCATCCCCGACTGGTTCATCGACATCGGTGCGCTGACCATTCCCGACTGATGCATCATCATCGGTGCGCTGATGATGCCGCTCTGGTGCATCCCCATCGGTGCCTGAACTTGGCCGGGGACTCCGTACGGACCAGGCTGCATCATCATCGGTGGTGCATACCCCGGAGCGCCCATTCCCATCGGGACGACGCCAGGCGGAAAGCCTGCGGCGCGCATCGACATCGAGGGGTCCGCCATGGGTGCCGGCTGAACGGGGGCAACCGAGATTTCTCCATCGATGGCTTGAGCGAACTCGGTCATCGATTGGAAGCGGCGAGTTCGGTCCTTTTCCATCGCCCGCAGACAGATGGCCTCCAGGTCGGCCGGAACGCTGCGGCTGCGATGGCTCGGCAACTCCGGGGCCTCGAACATGTGCTTGGTCAGCGTGCCCATGTACGTTTCGGCGTGGAACGGAACTTTGCCGGTCAGCATCTCGTATACGATGCAGCCGAGAGCGTAGATGTCGACTCGGTGATCCGGTGTCTCGCCGCGAGCCTGTTCAGGGGACATGTACTCGGCGGTCCCGAAGATCATGCCGCTCTGCGTCAGTCGGTTACCCTGGCCGCCACCGCCCGATTCCATCGTGGTCATCTTGGCGATGCCGAAGTCGAGGATCTTGACGAAGTCGGTCTTCCCCTCTTTTTCGACGAGGTAGATGTTCTCGGGCTTGAGGTCGCGGTGGACGATGCCTTTGGCGTGGGCGGCAGACAGTGCTCGGCAGAGCTGGCCCACGATGTGGCGGATTCTCTGAGCTGGGAGCGGCCCTGACTGCTGTATGGCGTGTGCTAGGTCGTGGCCTTCCAGAAACTCCATCGTGAAGAAGACGGAGCCGGATGCAGTCTCACCGAAGTCGTGGACCTCGACGATGTTCTCATGACCGATGCGGGCGGCGGCGCGGGCTTCCTGGATGAAACGCTGGACCAAGTCGGGCTTCGATGCAAAGTCCTGAGACAGGATTTTGATCGCCACCCGTCGCTCGATCATGACGTGCTCGGCCAGATACACCGCGCCCATTCCGCCCGCCCCGAGCTTCTTGATGATGCGGTAACGGTCGTTCAGCATCATCCCGATATAGGGATCCTGAACTTCGGCGAGTTGCTTTAACACCGCCGCTTCGCGCGCATCGAGCGAGTTGCCACCTGGAGACGAGTCCTTCGCTCCAGCCTTGGCCCCTGGTTGCGACGATGCGTCGTCGGGTTTCGGTGGATTTGGCACTGTAGGACTAGGTTATCACAACCGGAATGGAGGAACCATCGCCGAAGCTGGGCGGCGTGGCGTACTCGCAGAATCGCTCTACGTGCCCGCTACTTCCCGCGTGAGAACGGATCGCGCAATCCGGTAGGAAGCGAGTTCTTTTCCGCTGGACTGCTCTTGCCAGCCGGTTTCTTGACTTCGCCAGCCTTTGGCTTTTCCCCTGTCTTGATGTCGTTCTTTTTCGTGTCGCTACGGGACTTGCGCGAACCACCGACCTTCTCAAGTGGAACGTCGACGTCCTGGTCCTTTTCCGGGAGCATATCTTCTGAGTAGCTCTCGAATCCCTTGCGACGCAGCTCCAAGTGGAGGGGCTGGCTCTTCTTATGAGAAATCCGCAGCGGCGTGATGCCTCGGACGTCACCGTCTACGACGACCTCAGCTCCGGGCGGCTTGGTGGTGATCATCAGGTACACCGGACCCGGCTCGACCACCTTGGGCGGCGGCTGTTGCGGGACGCTCGGCTCGACCTTGTTCACGATGGGCTTGGGCGGAGTCACTGGTGGTGTGACCGGCTTCGGTTGCTCTTGGAACAGCAGGAAGTACAGCAGCAAGCCGATCACCGCCACCAGGACCACGGCGACCCCGATCAGCACCGGCTTTACGCCCTTCCCCGAGTCGACCGCGTGACTCTTCCCGGTTGGTCGAGGCGGCGTGGGTGTCGCCATCTGCTGCGGGAACGAACCCATCTGTTGTGGGAACATTCCCTGCTGGACGCCCATCGGTTGGGACATCTGCTGCGGGAACCCGCCTTGTTGTGGATAACCAGGCATCGGCGCTGGTTGTATTGCGAGCTGGCCACTGGGCTGAGCGGGAGCGGCGACCATCCCCGGATCATCGATGACGATCCGTCCGCCCTTTAGTTCCTGCTCGACCTGAGTGAGCGCTTGCTCCAGCTCTTTCATCGATGGAAAACGCGCTTCTGGCTTTTTGGCCATGGCGCGAATGACCACCGCGTCCAGTGAGGCTGGGATCTTTAGCTCCGGCTTGCGCTTTCGAGGCGGAATGATCGGCTCAAAAACATGCTTGGTCAGCGTCTGTGCGGGGCGGTCACCCAGGAACGGCACTACGCCGGTGAGCATCTCGTACATGATGCATCCGGTGGCGTACTGGTCGACGCGGTGATCCGCTTCTTGGCCGGTCGCTTGTTCGGGCGACATGTACTCTGGTGTACCGAGCACCATACCCACTTGCGTCAGCTTCTGACCCGAACCGACCTTGGCGATGCCGAAGTCGACGATCTTAACGAAGTCTTTCTGCCCCTCTCGCTCGAGGAGGAAGATGTTCTCTGGCTTGAGGTCGCGGTGGACGATGCCCTTCAAGTGTGCCGCGTTGAGGCCTCGACCCATCTGGGCAGCGATGGTGCAGACTCGAGCCGCATCGAGCGGCCCCTCTTGGATGGCCTGCGCCAGCGTCTGGCCCTGCAAAAACTCCATCACGAAGTAGGCGTGGCCGTCTGGAAGTACGCCGAAGTCGGTGATATCGACGATGTTGCTGTGACCGATCTTCGACGCCGATTTGGCTTCTTGGATGAAGCGCTGTACCGCTGCCGTGTCCTGCGCTGCTTCTTTGCGGAGGATCTTGATCGCGACCGGTTTGTCGATGAGCACGTGGCGGGCCTTGTAGACCACGCCCATGCCGCCTTCTCCGAGTCGCGCTTCGATGGCGTAGCGGCCATCAATCGTGGTGCCAAGCAGCGGGTCTGCTTCGACCTCTTTGGCTGCTGAGTTGCTGGGCAACGGGGAACCGTCCCGAGGACAAAACTCAAGCACGTCCGGGTACTTGATCTGACACTGGGGACAAGTCTTCACAGCCGACCCAGCTTACCTTTCTTCTCTACCCACGGTCAATCGGCCCGCAATACGGGGCACTCACTTCCGATAGCAGCGCCCACTTTTCATTCCAGGCCGCGAGCGCGCAGCTCATCGTCATCTTCGCCTCGCAGGTGTCCCAGCTCGTGCAGCAACGTGGTACGCACCTGCGCCCGAAGATCGTCACGGGTCGTGACAATTCGCAGCAGGTTTTTGCGATACAGGACAATAGATCGTGGCTCGCTGTCCGGCATCCCGAGCGGCAGGCCGCGAAATAGACCAACTATCGTCGGTGATAGCGTGGGCTGATCGGCCGTCAGATCGGTGATATCTGGGAGCTCGGCGAGCTCCAACTGCACGAGCTGCAAGTCGGTTCTCATGGGTCCGGGCAGCGCTTTGACCTCCTCGGCGACCAGCGTCCCAAATTCAGCCGTCGAGATCGACAGAGGCGGCGGGAAATCCTTTGGGGCTAGCTTGCGGGCACTGGCCAGTTCTAGCTCTGCTGGAACCGATTCTCCGAGCATCTCCAGCACCAACCCAAGCTGATGGTGGGCCCACGCATCGTCCGGAGTGCGCCGAGTCAGCTCGACAAACGCCCGCTGGGCTTCCTTCAGCCGACAGAGATCAAACAGCACGAGCCCTCGCTCATAGCGCGCCTGATCACTATCGGACAGCGCGATCGCTTGCTCAAGGGGGAGAAGCGCTTGGCTGGCCCGTCCCAGATCGCTCAGCGCCTGACCTTCCAGCAGGAGCAGTCGTGACAAAAGGGATCGATCGGCATTGGCCGGGTGAGCCGGTCTCTCTGGGCGCTCCGGTCTTCCCATCGGGCTTGGCGTACCTGGGCTTTGTGACTTCGGCACGACCCCTAACAATGTATGAGCGGGTCGCTTCAGCAGTGCCTCGGTGCGTTTGCCCCGTTTGAGCAGCGTTTTGCCGTGTCGTACATAGGCCAGCCCGATCAGGGTGTTGTCGGTGGTCGCCGTCAGGTGATGGATGTAAAGCTCTGCCGCACCGGCCAGCGTCGCTGGATCATCGGGATCGAGGGCCAGTGCATGCGTGATCGCTTGTCTCGCTTCGTCTTTTTGGCCGAGTCCGATCAGGGCCAGCGCTCGATTGTGATGGGCTTCGACGGACTGCTCATTTTGCCGCAACGACTCCTCGGCACAGGCCAGCGCCTCGTGGAAGAACCGTTCTGACTCGACTTGCGGGTCTTTGTCACGGCAGATGCGCTGCTGCTGACCGGCCTGTTCCAACCGATCGGCGGAACGATTGAGCAGGGCAGCCACGGAGCGTGGTGGTGACAGTGCGGTATCTTCGGCAAAACAGCGCTGGAGAGGGGCTGGCGTCTTGGTCGCCCCGACCTCGCCGTGCTTTGCCGTCTCCGGTTTGGGGGGACTGGGTGGCTGCGCGGTTTTGTTCTCAGCCGCACTGGCTCGACTTGGCTCCGCTGCCGGTGTGGTAGCGGTCGGAATCGGTGCCGGATTCGTGGGCTCGATGGTCTGACGACAAGCCGCAGGCGATGCCACGCAGGCAGCGAAGGCAAACAGATGTAAGGGAAACGAGCAAGTGCGCAACGACGCCATTATTGCAAAAACGTGCAGGTCAACAAATGCCGTGACGACTCCCAGACAACGATTTGCTACTGGGCACGGTCTCGGCTTGAGCTGTGGACACCGTCACGCATAATCCGCATATGCTGCTGCGCTTTTTCTTCCGCCTGCGAGAGGTGGGTTTGCCCGTTTCACTCACCGAATATCTGACGCTGCTTGAAGCGCTGAAGCAACGGGTGGTGTCGTTTAGCATCGACGACTTCTACTTTTTGTCTCGCTCGTGTCTGGTCAAGGACGAGCGGCACCTCGATCGCTTTGATCGCGTCTTTGGCGAGTCCTTTTCGGGCATCGAATCCGTGGGAGATCCGCAGACCGGGGCCTCGATTCCCGATGAATGGCTGCGCAAGATGGCGGAAAAAATGCTGTCGCCCGAGGAAATGGAACAGATCCAGGCTCTCGGCGGCTTCGACAAGCTCATGGAACGACTGACGGAGCTGCTAAAGGAACAGCACGAGCGTCATCAGGGTGGTGGTCGCTTCATCGGTACCGCAGGGACTTCGCCGTTTGGAGCGTTTGGCTATAACCCGGAAGGCGTGCGGATTGGCCAAGATCGCTCGCGTCATCGTCGAGCTGTCAAAGTTTGGGACAAGCGCGAGTTCAAGAACTTAGACGACAACATCGAGTTGGGAATCCGCAACATCCAGGTGGCACTACGTCGGCTGCGACGCTTTGCCCGGCAAGGTGCTGCGACCGAACTGGATTTGCCCGGAACGATCACGGCCACGGCGGAGAACGCGGGGTTTCTCGACTTGCAGATGGTTCCCGAGCGCCACAACACCGTCAAAGTGCTGCTCCTCGATATCGGTGGATCAATGGATGATCACGTCCAGTCCTGCGCGGAGTTGTTTTCGGCGGCCCGTAGCGAGTTCAAGCACCTCATCCATTACTACTTCCATAACTGTGTATATGAATCTTTGTGGAAGGATAACGCTCGGCGCTCCAGCGAGCGCACCCCCACCCACGATGTCCTGCACACCTATCCCGATGACTACAAGCTAATCTTCGTCGGCGATGCTGCGATGAGTCCTTACGAGATCGTGCAGCGTGGCGGCAGCGTCGAGCACTGGAATGAGGAAGCGGGTGCGGTGTGGATGAAGAGGCTGCTCGACACGTATCCCCACTCGATTTGGCTCAACCCGTTGCCCGAGTCGGCCTGGCAGCACTATCAGTCCGTGGAGATGGTCCGATCACTGATGACCGGCCGGATGTTTCCGATGACACTCCAAGGGCTCGACGCAGCCATTCACGAACTCAGCCACTAGGAGTCGCCTACGGGCGAGGTAGGTTGCAGGTGCCGGGGGCGCTGTAGCATGAACTGTTGACGCAGTAGCCGCCGCAGTCTCGACTGCTGGTGCAGGGCTTGCGAAGGCACTGACCTGCATCGCAGCGGAAATCGGTGGGGCAGTCGCTGGCGCTTGTGCAGGCCTTGGGCTCACAGCGATGATTCGCGGCGCAGCGCTGGCCTTCGCTGCACTCGCTATCGGCAGCGCAGCCTTTCATGCACACCGTTTCGCTGCTGCATAGGCACAGCGAGGGGCTGCTACCGCAAATGTAGGTGGGTCCGAGCGCCGCACAGACGGCATCACTTGTGCAGACCTCGGATGGCAGTGGGCGACGACAGATTCCGCAACCAGCGAAGCCGCCCGGTGAAAGACAGGATCCTTCGGCCGGCTGACACTCTTGTTCGACGGCACAGCGACCCATGGGAATGGGCTTGGTGGTCGGGGTGTCGCAGCCAACCAGCAGGGCAATGAAGGCGAGTCCGGTCAACATGAAGCTTCGGTTCATCGAGAGTTCTCCTTCTTTTGCTTATCGGCAGTTGTCGACGGTTGAATTGCGATTTTGGGAACATCTTCGTTCCCGTCGAGAAGTGTCCGTCGTCAGGCCGGGTCTTCGTCGCCAATGACTGGACAGGCAAATTTCGTGAAACTGTGCTTAATTCGTAGCCACGTTCATGCAAGAAAGTGCGTCTTCACTGCCTGCTTCTGGCAGGTCACCGACGGCAACACCATCCAGTCGTTCACTCGGTGGCCCCGCATCGTCCCCTGGTTCCCCCGGACATTCTCATAGCCACGGTCCCAGAATCGAGAACACCCGTGACCTCGTCAAGGTTTCACTGGCCGCCCTCGGGGTCGTGTATGGCGACATCGGCACCTCACCGCTGTACGCGTTCAAGGAGTGCTTTTCCGGCGAGCACGGCGTTCCCGTCGATACCGCCAACGTATTCGGCATTCTGTCGCTGATTTTCTGGTCGCTGACGCTGGTGGTTGTTTTCAAGTACATGACGTACATCATGCGCGCTGACAACAACGGCGAAGGTGGAATCCTGTCGCTGCTGGCCGTGCTCGCGCCGCGAGGCAACGTCGACCGTCGAGCCGTCGGTCGGCTGTCTCTGGTTCTGCTCGGGCTATTTGGCGCAGCACTGCTCTACGGAGACGGCATCATTACGCCGGTGATCTCGGTCTTTTCGGCGGTCGAGGGCGCGC
>ERZ724510.2235-NODE-2235-length-10498-cov-5.297041_pt1 | contig 10498 bp, 8 predicted proteins | sample MGYA00376043_ERZ724510 | MGnify/ENA primary metagenome ERZ724510 (study PRJEB28724, sample SAMN07190888) | wastewater metagenome | isolation source: influent of sewage treatment plant in Hong Hong | place: USA: Christiansburg, Virginia | collected 2016-03-01 ... | reverse complement strand
ACCATTAGGACCAAATACTAAAATATCGTTGGGGTTTTTATCGGTAAAATTGTCAACTGTTTCGGCATCATCGCCACCTAAAATTTGTTCAAAATAAGTTTCACTTAAATGACCATTTCTTTCTAAGTATTGAACAATGAGATTAATTTTTTCTTTGGCTGTATCTATTTGTTCAGGAGCTCCACTCATTTTTAATTGTGTGCCACGAGACAAAATTTTTAGTAAAGGAAATTTCTTTTTTAAGAGATCTAATTTGCCATTGTTAACACCAAAAAATTCTAATGGATTTACGGATTCTAAGCTAATGATTGATTCTGTCAAAGTAATTCAGTTTAATGGTTAGTAAATGCAGTCTTTAACTTTATTGGAGTAATCAAATTTAATTTTTTCTTTTCAAACCCCTATTGTTATTATACACAAACTGTGGAAAGAAAGGAGAAAAGTTAAAAGTTAAAAGGCAGGAGATATAAAGCAGAAAACAAAGTAACAACTCCCCAATCCCTAATTCCCAATTCCCAATAAAAACAATCCATTATCTTCAACCCTACAAAAAAATAGTATGAATCAACGATATTATTCTTTAGATGTTTTTAGAGGAGCCACAGTAGCATTAATGATTTTGGTAAACAATCCTGGTTCATGGTCAAATATATTTCCTCCGTTAGAACATGCACCTTGGCATGGATGCACTCCAACCGATTTAGTATTTCCTTTCTTTCTTTTTGCTGTAGGCAATGCAATGGCTTTTGTAATGCCCAGGTTCGAAGAAAAAGGCACTGCATTCTTTTTTAAAAAAGTAGTCAAAAGAACCATCCTCATTTTTGCCATTGGCTTGTTTTTAAATTGGAGTCCATTTGTAAAATGGAGCGATAATGTACTCGTTGCAAAATCTTGGGAAAGCATTCGAATATTGGGCGTTTTACAACGCATTGCCATTTGTTATTTTTTTGCATCAATAGCCGTTTATTTTTTTAAAGTTCGAGGTGCATTTGTATTTAGTGCAGTATTGTTATTGGTATATTGGTTATTGTGTTGGTTTAGCAATATGGCCGATCCGTATAGTTTACAAGGTTATTTTGGCACTGCAATAGACAAAGCTATTTTAGCCGAAACCCATATGTATAAAGGCGAAGGTGTGCCTTTCGATCCTGAAGGATTAACTAGCAGCTTGGCTGCCATTGTACAAGTAATATTGGGTTATTTGGTTGGGCAATACATTCAACAAAAAGGTAAAACTTACGAAATGTTGAGCAATTTATTTGTGGCAGGAATTGTATTTTTACTTGCAGGATTTTGTTGGGATATGGTTTTTCCGATTAACAAAAAAATATGGACAAGCAGCTACACCATTTACACTGCAGGTTTGGCCATTGTAAGCCTTGCAACATTAATTTATTTAATAGAATTTAAACAAGCCAAAGGTGTGTGGAGCAAGTTTTTTGATGTGTTTGGAAAGAACCCTTTATTCATTTTTGTACTTAGTGGTTTTTTGCCAAGGGTAGTGGCTTTATTTAGAATTAACGATGGTTTAAACCCCGAAGGGAAACCCATTTACCTATCAGCATTTAGCTGGTTTTATAAATATGTTTGTAAAGATATTTCAACCGATTTAAGAGTGGGTTCTTTGGTATATGCCCTTATTATGATTGCCTTTTATTGGTTGATTGTTTATGTAATGGATAAGAAGAAAGTATATATTAAAGTTTAGGAATAACGTTTGTCGTTTAGGATTGGTGAATTGATAAATTGTTGAATAACTTCCAACAAGCAACCCCAAACTCCCAACTCCAAACAATTATTGCCAAACGAAAAACTTGTATTTTCAACTGTAATTTTAGTGTGTTATTCAGGGAACTTTACAATACTTATTCAGCAGGTTAGTAGAATCTTTGTAACCTAAACTATTGGCTTTATTCCAATCATTACAAGCATTGGTAATATTGTTGTTTTTTTGGTTTGCTTTACCTCTTTCAAAGTAGCCTTCAGCAAAGTTGTTATTCATAGCAATTGCCTTATTAAAATAAACAAATGCAGAGTCTAATTGATTCAATTCTCTGTATGCATATCCAATATTGTTATAAGTAATATAAGAGGGTTTTTGGTTCATTATTTTCAATGCCATTTTGCCATCTTCAATAGCACCCTTATAATCGGCAGACAATACTTTTGCATAAGCCCTGTTGTTGTATGCTTCGGCATAAGTTGGCTGTAAAGAAATTGCTTTTGAAAATCCTACAATTGCATTTTTATAATCTCCTACTGCAATAAATAAATTACCCAATGAGGTATGAACTTTTGGATTGGCCGAGTCGTATTTTACTGCTGTGAACATATCTCTAAAAGCACTTTCATATTTCTTTAGAAATCTTTTTTCCACAGCTCTTGCAAGGTATGCATTTACAAGACCTGGGTTTAAACTAATAGCAAGAGAAAAATCTTGTTCTGCACCAATATGGTCATTCATTTTTGCTTTTATTCTTCCACGTGCAAAAAACATATTGGCATCTTTAGGGTTAAGCTCAATGGCCTTGTTCATATCAGCCATTGCTGCAGTTGTATCTCCTTTATCTATCCATATACCAGCCCTAAAAGAAAGCCCTGCTGGATTGTTTAATTTGGCTGCTCTGTTAGACACACTTTTATGGTCTTTATAATCGGCACAATGCATAAAAGCCAATATAGAAAAAACAACAATTAATGGAACATAAAACCAAGCAAAATATTTTTTATAAATGCCCGAATCTATATGTTCGTCTAAAAAAAAACCAACAATCAAAACTATTCCCATCATTGGTAAATAGGTTCTGTGTTCAAGGTAATTGAAAAAAGTATCAGCATTTTCTAAACGATAAATAGTAGGTGGAATGGCAAAGAATAAAAACCACAATAAACCCATTAAAACTGCCCACTTTTTTTCAGTAGAATATTTAATCGTAAGGTATCCCAATACAATCATAAAAATAATTCCAATAATGGTTGAAATGTTTTCATATAATGGAAAAGTAGAGAGGTTATAAGGTATAAAAAATTTGCCAATAATAGTGGGAATTACTTGGTTGTTTTTAAAGAAAGGAATAATGCCCAATACATCTACAGTTGCACCAGAACCAACGGTTACTTTTCTTCTCAAAATAAAAAATAGAACAAAGCTTGCTGCCCAAATAATGGCAAATGGAGATAGCTTTTTGAAACTAAATTTCTCCTTTAGTATAAAGAAATAATAGTAAAGAAAAAAGAAAGGAAATAGTACAGTAGTTTCTTTAGTAAAAATGGTAATAACAAAGAGAATGGCATGCAAAAACAAATAAGTAAGATTGCCTGTTTTAAAATATTTACCAAAGGTTAAAAACAAATTTAACCCAAATAATCCAATCAATATATCGCCTCTAGAAGGAATCCAACCAACACCAGATGCAAACAATGGATGTACTGCAAACAATAAGGATAATAGAAAAGCTGTGTATCTTTTTAAGCTAAGAAATTGCAGAAAATAATAAAGACTAACACAAGTTAAAATATGAATGATTAAGTTAGTAATATGAAACATCCACAGCTTCTCACCACTCACTTGTGCATCTAACATAAACGACAAGTTCTGTATTGGTCTGTAAAAATCTCCAGTGCTGTTCCAAAAGGCATCTGTCTTAAAAACAGTATCAATTTTTTTAATATTTTTAACTATAGCAATCTTGTCTAAAATAATACCATTGTCATCAAAATTGGTATAATCAAATTTTACTGATTGTACATAAATAATCAATGGTAAAAGTATCAACAATCCTAAGTGACACCACACATTATTTTTGAGTATATCTGCAAAAGATTTTTTTTTAAATACAATGCTTTCTGTCATAATTATTTTGTTCTAGAAAAACGATATTTATTAATTATACAATTTTTACCACGAAGCCACAAAGACACGAAGGTTAATTTTTTGTATTCTTAGTGTCTTAGAGCCATAGTGGTCAATTCACTATTTTCACAAGGTTTCTTCACTTACAATATTTCTTACTTCACAATCAAACTTCAGTAAATACAATTTTTACCACGAAGACACAAAGACACGAAGGTTAATTTTTTGTATTCTTAGTGTCTTAGAGCCTTAGTGGTCAATTGATTATTTTCACAAGGTTTCTTCACTTGCAATATTTCTTACTTCACAATTAAACTTCGGTAAATACAATTTTTTACCACAAAGACACGAAGGTTAATTTTTTGTATTCTTAGTGTCTTTGTGGTAAATCTTTCACTTTTTTTACCTAACTATTTACCACAATATTTGTTAATGGTATCTTGTGCCATATTAAAACCAAGATTTACAGATTGCTGCCAGTCTTCACAAGCACCTTTCATATTACTCATTTGTTTTTTTGCAACACCTCTGTAGAAATATCCAAAATAAAAATTATCTGCCAGTGCCAATGTAGTATCAAATGTTTTAATTGCAGTTTCAGGTTTCTTCAATTCCAAAAAAATCATTCCTTTATTGTAATACGCATTCATAAATTGAGGGAACAAGTTGGTGGCTTTATTACAATCTTCTAAAGCACTATAATATTCTTGCAATCTGTATTTTGCAAATGCCCTATTGTTGTATGTTTCAGCATCAAAACTATCTATTAATATTGTTTTGGTAAATGCTGCTTTTGCATTGGCAAAATCGCTTGTACTCACATATATTTTACCAAGTGTAGCATAAATTTTTGGATTGCTGCTATCGTACTGTTTTGCTTTGTCTAAATCTTCAAAAGCACCAGGTATATTTTGTGTATGTATTCTTTCGCTTGCTCTGTTAATATAGGCTTCAATATAAATGCTATCTATACCTATGGCTTTGCTAAAATCTTGCTCTGCACCTACATGATCTTTACCTTGTTCCGATCTCACAATTCCCCTGTAATAAAAGGCAGGTGCATAGCCTTGGTCAGACAGCTCAATAGATTGTTCAAAGTCGGCTAATGCACTATTAAAATCTCTTTCTTTAAGGTATAGCTCACCTCGTTTTTGGCAGGCTCCAGCATTGTTATGATTGGTGGCATTGGTAAAAAATGCAATAGAATCTTTAAAATCATCGCTACGGTTCAATGCCATAAAGCTGAACAAAAACACAATGGCAATGGGCATAAAATAATACACTCGTTTTGCTTTTTTATGCAATACATCATCTAAAACAAAAGCCAATAAAATCATTAATCCAGCAATGGGCAAATACAATCTATGTTCATAATATTCCAATAAAAAATTACTGTAGTATAATTTAAAAAACATGGGTGGAATAATGAAAACAATAAACCATACGAATCCAAAAACGGGTAACCACTTTTTTAAACGTATAAATTTGAATAATACAAATAAGAAAACAATTAATAACAGCATTCCAAAAAATGTAAACATAGCTTCGAACAAGGGCATTGTAGACAAACTAACTGGAAATAAAAATTTGCTGATGCTAATTGGAATAGCTGGTAAATTGTTAATGAAAGGATTAATACCAACTATAAAATCAGGTGGTGTATTTATAACTACTTTGCTTCTTAAAAAATAGAAAAAAGCAAAACAAATTATCCAAACCAAATAAAGAGGTAGTATTTTTTTAAGTTTAACAGTTTCTTTACTCACCAGCCAATAATAAAACAATAAAATTACCGGAAAAAGTACTGCAGTTTCCTTACTAAACAACGCCAATAAAAACAACAATACATTAAGTATAAAAGAGCCGATGCTAAATGTTTGTGTGTATTTAATGAAGTTTAAAAAAAGTAGCACACCAAACAAACCAATCAATAAATCGCCTGTTGCAGGTATCCAAGAAACAGCACTACTTAATAACGGATGTACCGAAAAAATTAAAGCAATAAACAAGGCAGTAAGATTTCGACTGCCCAACTTTTTTAATAAACTATACAATGCTAAAACAGTAAGAATGTGTAGCAATACATTTGAAAGATGATAGATCCAAGGGCGTTCTCCACCAATAAAAGCATCAATAAAAAACACCACTGTTTGCATGGGTCTATAGAAATCGCCAGTTGTAGTTAAAAAAGCATCTGTTTTAAATGCCCAGCCTATATTTTTAATATCGCTAAGTATGGGGTAATTGTTTTTAATAATAGCAACATCATCAAAATCTATAAACTGAAAACCAGTGGTTTTAATGTATATAAAAAATGGAAGTAAAGCCAATATAAACCAATGCCAAATAGTTTGTTCGGCAAAATTATCTAAAAAGTGATTTATGTATGCTGGTTTAGCTAAGGTAGCTGTTGGTTTTATTTTACTATTAATACTTGTTGGTTTCTTTTGTGCCATATAAATAATTAGCCCTTCTAAATTTTTGCAAATTAATGTTTTTTACCAATTGTTGAATTGTTGATTTGACTGTAAACGACAAAACAGCAAAACCAAACCAACGAGGAAAGAGTTTTTTCAAAAAAAATAGTAATAATTGTGCAAAAATTAAAACATAATTCGTTGCTTTTTAGGTCTTCTATTCCTTGAAGATAGTCTGGGTTTTTTAGTGGTGCTTGATATGTGTGTTTTATACACATTAATTACTTATATTGCGGAATAATATGATTTAATTGTCTTATTTAGTTATTAATAAAATTGACTGTTAAAGTACGCAAACTGCTAAAAATAGTCATTGCTATATTGCTTGTTAACAATTGTGAATGATTGTTTTTTATGTTTCTAAAAAAAAAAACTGCTTTCGGTTTTAATTCTTCATTTGTATTGCCCTACGATTATACAAATAGTGCAAAGTTCAATTTTCAACACCATTTTACAATTTATGTACCTTGCTTAACATGGTATAAAATTCATTTTATATAATTTAAGTTGTATCATAAAAATTGCCAACTTAAAAGCAACACAAATAAATTATCGTTGGGTGCTGACTGCAGAAAATTTTAATGCACCAGGTTTAGAAGCATTTTTGGTAGATGCGTTTAACAATACATTAACCCCAATTGGTTTAACTGGTAATACAACCATCAACTTTACAGTAAGTAGCAATACTGCAACTACTGCAGCCAACAGGTTTAAAATTGTATTTAGAAATGCTACAGCATTGCCTGTAACCATTACCAACATTAAAGCACAGCAAAAAAACAACGATGTGCAAGTACAATGGACTACAGTAAATGAACAAAACATTGATAGCTACGAAGTTGAAAAAAGTAGCAATGCAATCAACTTTAAAAAATTAGAAACTGTATTGTCTAATTCAACTCAATCAAACAATGCATACACTGTGGTAGACGCAAGTGTACCAACAGGAATTTTTTATTACAGAATTAAAATTGTAGAAAAAAATGGTAACAATTACTATAGCAATATTGTAAAAATTACCATTGGTAAAAATGCAAATACTAATATAGTAAATGTATATCCAAACCCGGTAAAAGGCAATACAGTTCAATTGCAATTAATGAATGTAGAACAAGGCGACTATATTGTAAGAATCATCAATACACAAGGTCAAATTGTACACCAGTCAACCTTACAACATACAGGTGGAAGTGCAACAACCAGTATTGTGTTGAATAAAGCCATTGCAGCCGGTAATTATCAAGTAGAAATGACGAGTGAAAAAGGTGTACGCATTGTTCAAAAAATGATTAAAGAATAACAACCAATACACCGTTTTAAAAAAGTTTTAGTAGCCCCCCAAACAGCATGAATTATGGTTTTAAATAAAGGATTGAATTGCACAATATTGTTAATTGTTTTTATTTTGTCAGCAGCAAGCGGACAAGCACAAATGATGGATGTTTCTTCAGGAGGAAGCGGAGGAAGTTTACCTATTTGGGGATCATCACCTTTTCAAAATGGAGGAGCCGATAATGGAATGATCGACCCAAGTTGGGGGCAATTACCCAGTCAGCAAGGTGGCAATCAAAATATGTGGGGCCAACAAATCAGCCCAACAACACCCAATCAACAACAGCTGTTGGATATTTATGGCAATCCTGTAATGTTAGACAACAATGGCAATGTATTGTATGATGCTCAAGGCAATCCATTGGTAGACTCTGCAGCCTTATTAAATCTACAAGACAATGATGTGATGGGTTTACCACCACCACCAGACGACCCAATTGATGTTCCCTTAGATGGTGGAGTAGGTATTTTATTAATCATAGCAACAGGGTTGGGATATAGGAATATGAAGAAATAGTTATTGGGTTAAGAGTTAATTAGTTTAATGGTTTAATAGTTTATTGGTTAATTCGCCAATTCCTAATTCCCCAATCCCTAATCCCCAATCCCTAATCCCCATTCCTAATTCCTAAGTCATTATCTTGCACAAAAAGAAATTATGAGTTATACAACATTGCTTACCGAATTAGAAAATGGAATATTAACTGTTACCATCAATCGCCCAGATAAATTAAATGCACTCAATAAAGATGTATTCAACGATTTAGATATTTTACTACAAGAAATATATTCAAACAATCAAATTCAATCTGTACTTATTACAGGGGCTGGAACAAAAGCTTTTGTTGCTGGTGCAGATATTTCAGAATTTGGTAATCTTTCGAAGGATGACGCAAGGCAGTTGGCTGCTCGTGGACAAGAAATTTTTGATAGAATTGAAAATAGTCCTAAGCCAATTATTGCCTGTGTAAATGGATTTGCTTTAGGCGGAGGTTGTGAATTGGCAATGGCTTGTCATTTTAGATTGGCATCAGAAAATGCAAAGTTCGGTCAGCCAGAAGTAAACTTGGGTTTAATACCAGGTTATGGTGGCACACAAAGATTGGTACAATTAGTTGGCAAAGGCCGAGCCATTGAATTGTTGATTTCTGCAAACATGATAGATGCTGCAACAGCTGTACAATATGGATTGGTTAATGCAGTGTATACACAGGAAGAATTGTTGCCAAAAGCAAAACAATTGCTTTCCGTCATTAATACAAAAGCACCATTGGCTGTAGCTGCTTGTATAAAAGCTGCCAATACAACTTGGAACGAAACACAAAATGGTTTTGATGTTGAAATAAATGCGTTTGGTGATTGTTTTGGTACACAAGATATGAAAGAAGGCACTACTGCTTTTTTAGAAAAACGCAAAGCCAATTTCGTTGGCAAATAATAGAATAAACATTTATTGAATGATACATGCCCAACAGTTGGTACAACATTATGCAATGTTGCCACATCCTGAAGGAGGGTTTTATAAAGAAGCCTATCGCAGCGAAGAAGATGTTGCACAAAAAGCATTGCCAGAAAGATTCAATGGCAATCGTTCTTTTTCAACGGCTATTTATTTTTTATTAGAACAAGGCAACTTTTCGGCTTTTCATCGCATTAAAAGCGATGAGTGTTGGCATTTTTATGCAGGTGAAACATTGTTGGTGTATGTGTTGTACCCCAATGGCAAACTTTTAATTACTCGTTTAGGAAACAATCTATTAAATGGAGAAACTTTTCAATTTGTAGTGCCGGCCAATTGTTGGTTTGCAAGTGAACCGGCTCCCAATAGTAATTTTAGTTTTGTAGGTTGTACTGTTTCGCCAGGATTTGATTTTGCCGATTTTGAATTGGCCAATGAAGATGAACTCAGTAAACAATTTCCTGAGTATAGTAATACAATTAAAAGATTGTGTAGGTAGAAGTGGAAACTAAAAAATTAGTAACTGCTTCATAATGCTCCTTTTCTCTTATTGGAAATAAGCAATGGTATTAAAGTTTAAAATTCAGTAAATACAATAATTGACCACAAAGGCACGAAGACACAAAGGAGGAAAATTTGCACTTTTTTATTGAGTAGAAACTTTAAAAACACCTTACTGGTTGGTTTGGCATACTCATTTTCTCTTATTGAAAAATAAGAAACGGTGATAAGGATTGAAAATTCAGTAAATACAATAATTGATCACAAAGGCACGAAAACACAAAGGCGTGAATTTTTCGCTTTTCAATTATTGACTTTTGTGAAAAAAAGCAAAATGTAAATTTTAAGCAACTTTCAAGAGAGAAAACAAATTAAAGCTAGAAACTAGTAGCCAAATTTCAAATTCCAATTTCTATGATCATCAACATCTTCATCTTTATCATTGGTTAATTCAACATTGAGTTTTGTAGTAAGTTCTTGTTTAATAATGATGTTGGCTTTTTCTGTTGATTTATAATTTTCTTTCTCAAATTTAAATTTATATGAGCCAGAAGGCAATTGTGCAATTTTAAAGTTGCCATTTATATCTGTAAAAATGGTATGTTCTGCTTTAGTGGTAGCATGAATAGCAGTAATCGTTACATCTGAAATTGGTTTTTTAGTACCCGATTCTACAATAGTACCATATACATTCGGATCTCCTTTTTTTTCATTTCCAGTATTTGCAAATGCAATATTGCTTCCAACAAAAAAAGCAAAAAGGGCTATTTATAAACGCATAACAAGTAATTTAAAGAACTAAACTAATTTCTTTTTTTTACAAATGCAAGTATATTTAAAAATACTGCTATTTCAAGTAGACTGAAAGTTTTTTAA
>ERZ724510.2228-NODE-2228-length-10517-cov-6.632193_pt1 | contig 10517 bp, 11 predicted proteins | sample MGYA00376043_ERZ724510 | MGnify/ENA primary metagenome ERZ724510 (study PRJEB28724, sample SAMN07190888) | wastewater metagenome | isolation source: influent of sewage treatment plant in Hong Hong | place: USA: Christiansburg, Virginia | collected 2016-03-01 ... | reverse complement strand
AGAGAAAAAGAGTTTATGCCAATTTATGAATCACTGGCTATTGCTTTCCCTAATCTTAAAATTATTATGGAACATATCACAACAAAAGATGCTATTGAATTACTTGATAAGTATGATAATTTATATGCAACGGTAACTTTACACCACTTATTAATTACACTTGATGATGTTGCTGGTGGAATGTTACAGCCTCATTTATTTTGTAAACCAATTGCAAAAAGACCAGAGGATAGAACTGCTTTATTAAATGCAGCCTTAGGTGCTAATCCAAAATTAATGTTTGGAAGTGATTCTGCACCACATCCAAAAGAGAAGAAAGAGTCTTGTGGTTGTGCTGCAGGTGTATTTACTTCTCCAATCGCTTTACAAGTACTAGTTCAACTTTTTGAGAAACACAATTGTTTAGATAATCTGAATAAATTTTTATCTTTAAATGCTCAAAAAGTTTATAATTTAAAGCCATTAAAGAAAACAATAAAATTAGTAAAAAAAGATTTTGTTGTTCCATCAGCTTATGAATATAAAAATGAGAGTGTTGTACCTATGTATTGGGGTGAAAAACTATCTTGGAGTATTAAGAGTATAGAAAAATAGAAGAAAGATAGTTCTAGCTATCTCTCTCTTCTAATAACTTTCTTATGTTTTCAGACATTTCTTTTGATTTTATTTCTCTTTCTTCTCTCATTGATCTTAAATTATCAAGAGTTTCTTGTTTTTCTCTATCTAAGTTTGCTCTTATTTGAATGGCTTTTCTATTATTTGAAATTCCAGAAATAGTTGAGAACTTTTCTTTCTTATTTATATAAACCGTTGCAGATGAAGAAGTTGCATTTTTGTTAAATACAATAACATCATCTACTTTTAAATTTAAAATTTCATAAGCTGTTAATTCTGTCTCCGCCATAATTGCTTCAATTTTCATTCTTGCACCAGAGATAAGAGTTTTAATATCTCTTTTTCTACTAGATTTTCTATTTTTACCTTCACTAAATACTTTCTCAACAACTTTATTTAATAATGGTTCATAATAAGAAATTGGATAACAAATTGATAAAAATCCTGATTCTTCATCAATTGTAATTTCAAGAACAACAAGTAAAACTATCTCATGGTCAGACACAATTTGAATTGCATTTGCATTTGTATCTCTTGATTCAATTTTATAATTTAATCTTGAAATATCACTCCATGCTTTATATAGATTTTTTATAAACATTTTATAAAAATGCTCGAGAATTTCAACTTCAATTTCTGTTAATTCCCTGTCAATATTATCACTTGTATTAACTGCTCCTGAACCTAAAAGTTCAGCAATTATTTTGTGAGAAATTGCAGGATTGCACTCAATTACGATTCTTCCATCAAGTGGTTTGATTGATAAAGTATTTAATGAAGTAATTTGAGGAATTGATAAAATAAACTCCCCATAAGTCATCTGTTCAATTGAATATAACTTAACATCAACAATTTTTCTAAGCATAGAAGACAAATCATTGATAAAATCTCTTAGCATTTTATCATGCATAGCAGAAAATGCTTTTAGTTGTTCAGGTGATATTCTATTTGGTTTTTTGAAGTCATAAATAGAGTAGTTTTTTTCCTTTGAAACAATCCTTTCAATAGGTGTTTCAATATCTTCACCTTGTTCAGCAATATCTAAAAGAGCATCAATTTCATCTTGACTTAAAAATTCAGCCATCCCTTAGCCTCTTACTTCGATTTCAACATCAATAGCACCCATCTCTTTAATCATTTTTAAAGTATCAATGATTTCAGACATGGGTAATTTCATAACTTTCATTGCTCTTACTAAATCAGAGATAGTAGGAGTTCCTTTTGTGTTAATCATTGCATTATCAATATTTATAACTGGTTTATCTGCAATTTTTACATTATCCCCAATATCAACACCAGGATTTTGGCTAGGATCTTTCCATCCATCTTCACTTAATCCTGATTTATCAATTCTAATTGAAAAAGAATCTCTAGCAATAGTAACAGGATTAATAGGAATATCTCCACCTGTAATAATTGATTCCCTTGCCATATCAACTATAACTTTCTTTTTAAAAGTTTCAGCATCAAGTTCAATATTTTCTATCATAGAAATAAATTTAACAGCCGAAACATTCTCTGGTCTTATAACTTCGATAGTTCTTGTATCTAATGCTGTTGCAAGTTTTTTCTTAAATTTTTCATTTATTTTTGTTTCAATTAAATCAGCATTTCTTGCAGAACTTTTTAGAAGACTCAGCTTAATAGAATCTTCATTTTTTAAGTCATATTCAATTTCATTTTCAACAGTTGCACCATCATAAATAAAACCTGTAGTTTTATTATTTTCATTTGCTACTATTGTTCCTTGAGCTAATGCATAAACATTTCCATCTACACCTTTTAATTGAGTAATTAGAAGTTCTCCATTGTCAACAGATTTTGCATCACCAATTGTTGATACTTTAACTTTTATTTTATCCCCTTGTCTTGAAAAAGGAGGTAGTTCTGCAGTTACCATAACCGCTGCAATATTTTTTGAGTTGATTGAACCAGCTGGAATTTTTATATAAGAATTTCTCAAAAGATTTTGTAAAGATTGCATTGTAAATTTTGATTTGTCACCAGTTCCTGCAAGTCCAACAATAAGTCCATAACCAATTAATTGATTTTCCCTTATTCCAATTACATTTGAAATATCTTTGATTGTTTGTGAATATAAAGAAGAGAATAAAAATAGTACTATTAAAAAAAATCTCAATATTATCCTCCATATGTTAATTGTCTATATTTTATCGAAAATTTAATAAAAAAAGGTATAATCTAGGACATTAAAATTATTTAAGCAGGGTTATAGATTGAAGATTTACATTTATGGTAATCAAAGTTTCAAAAAAGAGATACATGAAACATTAGAACATGCTAATATTAAATTCAAACTTGATAATAATACTGCAATTGAAGAAATTAATAATATAAATAAATTAAAAGAAACAATAAAAAATAATCCTAAAGATATTTATCTCATTGATGATGATAAAATTATTAAAAATAATTCTCTAAATAAAAAGCTTAAATTTTTAGCTCCAAAAGATGGAATAGAAGAGGAATATTTAATACAAAGTGGTATTGCCGATTTATCAATAGATTCTTTAAAAGAATTACCTAAATATATTATAAAAAGATACGAAGAATTAAAATTACTTGAACCAAAAGAAAAACAACCTGAAAAAGAAGTGGAAGTTATAGAAGAAAACATCATAGAATTAGATGATGAATTGGCTATGTTGTTATCAAAAGGTGATAATAAAAAAAAGGATAAAACTGAAGATTTAATGCCAGTTCAAGATTTAGAGGATGTTTTTAGCTTAGATAAAGAGATGAATCTTGATGAAATAGATGATTTAATAGGTAATGTTGATATTAAAGATAATAAAACAAGTGATGATATTGATGATATAGTAAATTTTAATGATAATTTTGGATTAAATAATATATCATTTGATTACGATGACAATGATGTTTTATATAAAGAAGAAAGTAGTGATGAAATAGTAGAAACTCCTAAAAAATCAACTAGAAATATACTTGAAGATTTAGATTTTTTAGGGGAAGAAGTAGAAGAGGAAGAAGAAGATTTCTCAGATTTGGATAAAATAAATAATGATTTGTTTGGTGGTTTTGATTTCCTAAATGAAGAGATACAAGAAGTAGCAAAAAAAGAAGAAACAAATATTTTTGATAATAGTAAAAATGATATAGAAGAGAAATTATTTGAAGATTTTCAATTTTTAAATGAAAATATAGATAAAGTGCAAGAAAAAGACGAATCTTTACAAGGGGATAAAATGGGTGATGAATTTTTCGAATTAGATTCTTTGAATGAAAAAGATTTACTAGAGGCTTTAAATTATAAAGTTGATGAGAATAGTTTTAAAAGCGAATATAAACCAGCTGTTTCAGGAACAAAAAGTGAAACAATAAATATAGATAGTTCTAATCCCAATGACCTTTCTTTATTGATTTCTAAACTATTAAGTAATAAAACTTTAGAGATAACTATAAAAATTAAAGATTAAAATATGGATTTAATTTCAATCTCTGAAAATACCGTAAAAATTATTTTAATACTTGGATTACCATCTTTGATAGTAAGTATGATTATCGGACTTGTAATCTCTATTTTTCAAGCAGTAACTCAAATAAGTGATGCTTCTTTATCTTTTGTTCCAAAAATGATTTTAGTTTCAGTTTTTATATTAATATCATTACCTTGGATGGGAGATCATATTGAAACTTATACTAAAGATTTATGGGATTTAATACTTGTTTTTGGTAAACATAGTTGATAGCAAAATTATATAAATTAAAGAAAAACCAAACTGATTTGAAATTAATGGAAAAAGCTCAACTTCTGTCGAAAATTGAAAAAATAGATATAGAAATTGCATTAACTAAAAACAGAATTGACACTGCAAGTGTTGAAAAACATGGAGCAATTTCAGATTTTATGATTTTGACAATACATAAAGATACCATGAAATTGCATATCAAGAAACTAATCAATGAAAAAAATATTTTAAATATGCATGTTGAAAATTTAGTAAATGAAATAGTTGAACTTCAAAAAGAAGCAGAACAATTTGCATATATCTTAGAAGAAGAAAAAAAAGAGAGAATGAAGAAAATTTTATCAGCAGAAGAAGAAGCTAGTGAATATATTCAGAGTAAATATATTAGTAATAAAAGGATTTAGTTTGTATAAAATATTTTTTATGTTTATTTTTTTAGGAGTTTTTTTATTTGCCGCTGAAGAGACAAGTAGCTCTTTAACAAAACAAAGAATTGAAGTTATGGAATTAAAAAAAGAGTTAAATAATTTTTATAATGAAAAAGAAAAAGAGTATCAGCAAAGAAAAAAAGAGCTAGAAGGTATTTTATCTCAAATAGAAAAAGAGAGAAATCAAACACAAAAGTTACATGATAAAAATTTAGAAATATTAAAAGATATAAAACAAGAAGTTGAAAGTAAAACAGCTAAAATATACAATACAATGAAAGCAAAAAATGCAGCTGATATTTTTAATCAAATGATAGGTGAGGGTAAGATTGAAGATGTTTTTGATATAATGATAAAATTAAAAGAGAATAATGTAACCCAAATTATGAAGTTTTTGAGCGTTACAAATGCTTCATTGATAACAGAAAGATTTGAAAACTATAGTGTGAATAATGAGAAAAAGGAATAGTAATGGCAGATGATAATCAAGACTCAAAAAGTTCAGGTGGTGGAAAAGGCTTAATGATAGTATTAATTGCTTTAGTTGTAATATTAATACTTGCAGTTGTAGGAGGAGGTTTTTTCCTTTATTCTTCTGGTGCATTAGGTGGTAACAATTCTCACGCTGCCCAAGAAGAAGTTAAAAAAGAAGAAGCTTCTGAAAAAGGTGATTTGTCATTTAAAGCTGATATTGCTGATTTAGTTTTAAATTTGACTGACTCAAGAGGAAAAGAAAAATTAATGAAATTATCTTTTTCAATTAAAAGTACTGAACCTACAATTGCAGCAATTGTGACAGAGTTTAAACCAGAGATAGTTGATGTTGTTATTTCACAAATAAGCTCACGAAGTTCTGAAGAGTTATTAACAGTTGGTGGTAAAAATTTATTAAAAGATGAATTATTACAAGATATAAATAATGTAATCAATGAAGTAACAAAATCAAAACCAGAAGTTTCAAAAAATAATGTTAAACAGATATTATTCACAACTTTTGTAATTAAATAAAAATGATAGTAGCAGTTAAAAGAACCAAAAAAAGATACCTATTAAAGATTATATCTTTACTTGTATTAGTAGGTATGTCTTTAGCATATTATTTTTATATGAATAAAAATTTTGAAGAACAACAAAAAAAAGAGTTAGAATCAAAACAAGCTTTAAAACTGGAAAAACTGCAAGAAGAGAAGAAAGAGAAAGAAAAAAAAGATATTGAAATAGCTATTTTAACTGAAGTTGAAAAAGCAGTAGATTTGATTGGACAAGAACATATTCGACATGTTAAGATAATTGAGGATAAGGTTATTTTAGTTTGTGAACCAACAACTAATTTAGATGCATTAATGGTTAGATACGGTGCAATGGCATTAATTAAAAAAACATTAAATGAAATAGTTATTGCTGTAGATATAAATTTTATATTAAAAAGTAGATTAAATGCGAAATAGTTTTATATTAATTTTAATTACATTATTTTTTTCAGGATGTGTGACTGATAAACAAGAGTTGACCTTTGAAAAACCAGAAGTTCAAATACCTAAAAAAAATCCAGAACCACGTAAAAATAAAGGCTCATTATATTCAGTTCAAGGTACGTCTTTATTTGCTGATAAAAAAGATTTACAAGTTGGAGATATTATCCAAATAGTAATCGATGAAGATACATCATCAAAAAGTAATAATAAAAGAGAGTTATCAAGTAATAGAGATAATAGTTTAGGTGGGGGATTATTTGCAGCAACAGGAACAAATACTTTAAATGGTGAGCTACAAAATGCAACAGGTAAACTAAATTCTAATTTTGGAGTAGATTTCGGAACAAATAGTTCAACTTCAGATAAAGGAAGCGTTAAAACTCAACTTGATGAAACTTTTGCAACTACTGTTTCGGCTATTATAGAAGAGACATATCAAAATGGAAATTACTATATAAAAGGTAAAAAAGAGATGTTAATTGAAGGACAAAAACAAGAAGTTATAGTGAGTGGTGTAATAAGACCTTATGACATAACTTCAGATAATTCAATTAATTCTTCTCAAATAGCTAATCTAAAATTATTGTATGATAAAAATGGTGTAGAAGCTGATATTTTAGAAACACCTTGGGGTTTAAAAGTAGTAAGAACGTTGTGGCCATTTTAATCTAATTTTAAGAAATGTAATGTAATAATTTGTAAAATTATAAGGAGTCTATATGTTAAATACATTGGGTGTATCGCTAACAGGTTTAAACGCTGCAAAAATAGCAGTTGAGAATGTATCTAACAATATAGCTAACGAAAATACTGCAGGATACAAAAAAAGAGTAGTTCAACTTAGTGAAATTGAGCAAATGGATGCAAGATTTACAGGACGGGGTGTAAATGCTTCTAGTGCATACAGAATTACTTCTCAATATATGTATGACAAATTAATTTCTGAAAATACAAAATTAAACTATTATGATAAATTATCAAATATGGTTGGAAATGTGGAGTCAATTTTTAAAGAAACTAAAGATAGTGGTTTTTCATCAGATCTAAATAGATACTATCAAGCAGTAGAAAATTTCAGATCTAATCCAAATTCTCAGGTGTATAAAACAACTCTCCAAAATCAAGGGAAAGTGTTAGTTGAATCATTACAAAATCTTTATGCAAGTGTAGAAAAACAACAACAAACTGAAAAAAGAGAACTTTATACAAATATTGAAGATGTTAATGACATTTTAAAAGAGATAGGTGTTGTAAATGAGAAAATGGAAAAATATGGAGATACAAATGATCTCCTTGATAAAAGAGATCAACTTGAATTAGAATTATCAAAATATGTTGATATAAATGTAAGTAAAACTAATGACTATTATGAATTAAAAATAGCAGGGGAAACAGTAATAAGTAACGGCACAAATGTAAGAACAATAAATGTCGTTGAAGAAAATACTTTACAAAAAGATAAGTTTAATTACACAAAATTTAATACATCAACTAATAGCAAAGAAATATTTGATCCTTTAAAATATAATTCTGATTTTACACCAAGAACTACTAATGCAATTGATGCAAATGATATAGTTACTTATAAATTAAATAATGAACATGAAGTTTCAGTTAGAATGGGTGAAAGTTTATCTGCCGATTGGGATAATGATGAAAGTACAGTGAATACAACCCAAGTTGTAGATATTAATAATTTAACAAGAGCATTAGTTCATAAAATTAATTCAAACTCTGATATGAAGAGTTTAGTTACAGCATATAATGGAGATTACTCTTTAGATGCAAATGGAAATAAAACTACAAATAATAGTCAAGATAACTTTTTAAGAATTGAATCAAAATTTACTGGAAGTGAAAATCAATTTGATGGAAGAATTAGTATTGAAAAAAGAGGTAATGCTGATTCTTCTATAGTTGATACTAGAGAAACAATTTATAAAAATGATACTGAAAGTAGTGATTCTGAATCAAAAGTTTATGTATCAATTTATGATAAAGAAGTTTCTATTAAAAGTGGTATAATTAAAGCACAAACAGAGAATTTATCATCTGAATCATCAAATAATAAATATCAAGTGTATTTAGATAAATTAGATGCTTTTGCTCAAACTTTTGCTGATATTAGTGATAAATATATAGAAACAGGAACTGATAAGTACACTTATGGAGAAGCTGCAAGTGATGCATCTATGGGAGTTATAAATTCAATAGGTTTATTTAGTGGTTCTAATATTAAAACTTTGAAATTTAATGAAAATTTAGTAAATGATTTAACACAAGATAAATTAGATTATTTGGCAAGTATACAATGGAAAGATGATTTATCTTTTGATGGAAAAGGACAAAATATTGCTTCTACAGAAAAAACTTCTTTAACGGAGTATTTTAGAGATTTAAAAGTAAATATTTCGTCAGATAAAGAAAATACGCAATTTTTAAATACTACACAAAAAAATGTAAAAATGTCGATAGAATCTTCATATAATTTATCAACTAAAGTTGATAAAGATGAAGAGATGTTGAATTTAATTAAATTCCAATCAGCTTACACAGCTAACGCAAAAATAGTTACAGTAATAGATGAAATGTTACAAACTTTACTTGGTTTAAAAAGATAAAGGATAAATTATGGCAAATGGTGTTTTAGGATTAGGTTCAGGGCAAGCATCTGCATTAAATAGTGATTTAATTGAAAAGTTAAAAACTGCAGAAAGAAAATCTGCAGTTGAACCAATAGAGAAAAGAATAACAAATATTACTGGGGAGAAAGAGACTTTTTCAACTGTAAAAACAAAAGTTTCTGAGTTACTTGGGTCTATTAAGCCTTTCGATTTATTTATTTCTGGTGGGGTTACAGCTTTTGGACAAAAATCTGCAACTACTTCAGGAGATTCAGTGACTTTTGATGCTGCTGATCTTCAGGCTTTGAAAAAAGGTATTACAACAGTTAATGTAAGTCAACTTGCACAAAAAGATGTTTATCAATCAAATGCAGTTGATACAACTACAAAAGATGCAGTTATAAACGCAGGCATGTTATCTATAAAAGCTGGTTCAGCCGTTGCAGAAGAATTTGATACTACAAATAAAACGTATAAACAATTAGCTGATGAAATAACAGCTAAAACAGGTATGAATGCAGCAGTAGAACAAGTGGGAACAAATTCTTTTAGACTTGTAATAAAAAGTGAAGAATCAGGATTAGCTAATAAATTAACAATTGGTGGAGATGCAAGTACAGCGTTAGGTTTAAATCTTTCCGCAAATAATATTTTAAAGGCACAAAATCTGGAAGCTACAGTTGATGGTGTTGAATATAAGGTATCATCAAATGCTTTAACAGTTGATGGTTTAAAAATTACAGCTAATAAATTAGGTGATTCAAATATTAATATAGCTGAAGATAATACTCAAATTGAAGCACAAATGAAAAATTTTGTGACAAAATATAATGAATTAGTTGCTTTAGTTGATACAGAGGTTTTTAGTGCTGAGTCAAAATTGGCCGATAAGTCATCAATTAGAGATATATTAAGTCAGATTAAGAGTAAATTATTTGGTTCTTACGGTGATTCAAATGATAAATCAATGTTCAATTATGGTATAGAATTGGATAAATATGGTGGATTATCACTTGATTCTACTAAATTTAACAAAGCAGTTCAAGAAGATATTACTGGTTTGAAAGATTTATTTTTAGGAAAAGCTGAAAAAAAAGGTTTAGGGACACAATTAAAAGAGTTATTGAGTGATATGAGTTTAACAAGTGGTGTTTTAGATAGCTATGATAAAGGTATAACATCAAGAGAAACTAAATTAAATAATGAAAAAGAAAAAGCCGAAAAAGCATTAAATGCAAAATATGAGCAATTATCTTTACAATTTGCATCATACGGTAGTTTAATAAATCAGATGGAATCATCGTTTTCTGGGCTAAAAATGTTGATACAACAATCAACTTCAGGGAACTAATAGGTAAATATATAATATACTAATGAAATAAAAACGTTTATTTATGGAGATGTGAAATATGGGTATAGAAGTATATAATCAACAAAATGCGATCTCAGATGATCCTTATGTTTTAGTATTAAAACTTTATGAAGGTGTTATAAAATATCTATCATTTGTAAAAAGTGCCATGGAAGAAAAGAATATTGAATCAAAGTTTACTTATATAAACAAATCAATTGCTATCTTTGATGAACTTAGAAATGTATTAGATTTTGATGGTGGAGAAGTTGCATATTATTTAGATGGTTTAT
>ERZ724510.2227-NODE-2227-length-10524-cov-6.093896_pt1 | contig 10524 bp, 10 predicted proteins | sample MGYA00376043_ERZ724510 | MGnify/ENA primary metagenome ERZ724510 (study PRJEB28724, sample SAMN07190888) | wastewater metagenome | isolation source: influent of sewage treatment plant in Hong Hong | place: USA: Christiansburg, Virginia | collected 2016-03-01 ... | reverse complement strand
CAGCGGCAGCGCCACCTCGCGGATGCGCCGGCCCAGCGGTGCGCCCAGCAGCCGGGCGGCTTCCATCAGCTGGCTGGCCCGCTCGCCCAGCGCGGTGCGGGCCAGCAGATACACATACGGATACAGCGAGAACGTAAACACCCAGGCCGCCCCGGCGGTGTTGCGGATTTCGGGAAACACCCGCCCCTGCCAGCCAAACGCCTCGCGCAGCCCCACCTGCAAGGGGCCGGAGAACTGCAAAAAGTCGGTGTAAGCGTAGGCCACCACATAGGCGGGCATGGCCAGCGGCAGCAGCAGCGCCCATTCAAAGAAGCGGCGGCCTGCAAAGTCGAACAGCGTCACCGCGCTGGCCGTACACAGGCCCACCAGCGTCACGCCCAGCGCCACCGCCAGGCTCAGCCACAGCGTGGTCAAGGTGTACTGCGGCAGCACCGTACTGGCCATTTCGCCCAGAACCTGGGCCACCTCGGCATTCCACTGCAACCACGACAGCCCCAGCGACACCACGGGCAAGGTCAGCATGGCGGCCAGCAGGGTCAGCAACAGCAAAAAAGGCCAGCGCGACATAAAGGATGGGGGAGAGAAGAAAGAAACGGGCCGGAGCCAAGCCAGCAGGGAAAGCACGTCAGAGCGTAAATGAGAATTGTATTCATCTGGGCCGATCGGACAGCCTGCCACCTACACTAGCCACCCTTTCCTCATTGCCCGGCCCCGACTCACGCGCCGGGTCACCCGCGCCATGCCCGGCTACCTCACCAAGCAAGAGTGCATCGCCATCAGCGGTGTGGCCGACCTGCACATCCGCTCCCTGCTCGACAACCAGCAGTTTTCCGACCCCCAGGGCCTGGCCGCCCTGGTGGGCATTTCGGCGGCCACCTGGCCCCTGTTCGGCCTGCTGTGGCCCTCGGGGGCCGAGCTGGCCGCCCGCATGGGGCAGCGCCCGGTCACGGCGGGCGAACGCATTCTGGAAATCGGCTGCGGCCTGGGCCTGGCCAGCCTGGTGGGCCACCGCCGGGGGGCCGACATGACCGCCAGCGACTGCCACCCGCTGGCCGGCCTGTTTCTGGCCAACAACCTGCGCCTGAACGGCCTGGCCCCCATGAAATACCGCCACGGCCTGTGGGGCGAGGTGGCCCATCCCGCGCCGCCTGCCGATGGCGACCTGCCCCAGCTGCCCGCATCCGCCCCCGGCGTGCAAGCCGCGCACGATTCCGGCCACACGGCCAACGATGGCAGCGTCGATGTGTCGGGCCGGTTCGACCTCATCATGGGCAGCGATGTGCTGTACGAGCGCGACGACAGCGGCGGCCTGGCACGCTTCATTGAAGACCACACCCAGCCCAGCGCCGAGGTGTGGATCGTCGATCCCCACCGGGGCAACCGCCCCGCCTTCAACCGGCGCATGGCCGACCTGGGCTTTGACCTGAACGAGCAGCGCCTGGACCGCCTGGCTACCCCGCTGCACACCGCCTACCGGGGCCGCATGCTCACCTATACCCGCAGCGCCCCGCACTCCTAAAATCCGCTCCATGTTTCTGAACGTCTCCAACCTCTGCATCCGCTACCCCGGCGCGTCTGGCGCGGCCGTCGATGGCGTGACCCTGGGCCTGCGTGCAGGCGACATCGGTGTGCTCATCGGCCCATCGGGCTGCGGCAAAACCACCCTGCTGCGGGCCGTGGCCGGGCTGGAGCGCGTGAGCGCGGGCAGCATCGCCATCGAGCGCGAAACCGTCAGCGCCGCCACCACCCACGTGCCCGCCGAGCTGCGGCGCATTGGCATGGTGTTTCAGGACTACGCGCTGTTTCCGCACCTGGACGTGGGCCGCAACGTCGCCTTCGGCCTGAACCACCTGCCCAAGGCCGAACGCGCCAGCCGCACCGCCGAAGTGCTGGAGCTGGTGGGTCTGGCCAACATGGGCAACCGCTACCCGCACGAGCTGTCGGGTGGGCAGCAGCAGCGCGTGGCCCTGGCCCGCGCCCTGGCCCCCAAACCCCGGCTGCTGCTGCTGGACGAGCCCTTCTCCAACCTGGATGTGGATTTGCGCGAGCGCCTGGCGCACGAAGTGCGCGCCATCCTCAAGGCCGCCGGGGCCACCGCCCTGTTCGTCACCCACGACCAGCTGGAGGCCTTTGCCATTGGCGACGTGATCGGTGTGATGCACCAGGGCCACCTGCACCAGTGGGACGATGCCTACGCCCTGTACCACCGCCCGGCCACCCGCTTTGTGGCCGAGTTCATCGGCCACGGCGTGTTTGCTCCCGCGCAAATCCGGCTGGAAGACGGCGATGTGAGCGTACACACCCCGCTCGGTGCCCTGCGCGACCTGGAAGAATGCCCCCTGCCCAGCGCCTACGAAGCCGGGCTGTGCGATGTGCTGCTGCGGGCCGACGACATCGTCCACGACGATGCCTCCCCCGTGAAGGCGCAGATCACGCGCAAGGCCTTCAGGGGATCGGAGTTTCTGTACACCCTGCGCCTGGCCAGCGGCGAGGTGGTGATGACCCATGTGCCCTCGCACCACAACCACGAACTCGGCGAGTGGATCGGCATCCGCCCGCAGGTGGATCATGTGGTCACGTTCGCACGCGGCGGCGGGCCAGGCGCGGCTCCTGCGGCCAGCCCATCGGCCACACCGACTGCCACAGCAGCAGTCTGAAAAACGTCACACTGCACACCGATGTGTGATTTTTTCGTGCATTTCGGGGGTTTTGCCATCCATAACCGGATACTTGGCACGCCTGTCAGCGTGACATTGGCGATCAGTCGCCACAATCGCGCCCCCCAGAAGCACACTGACCATGACCAACAACAAACTTGAACCGGATTACGGCCGCCCCAACCAGCGCATGGCCAAGGCAGTGCGGGACGCGCAAAAACTGTTTCAAGCGCAAGCACCTGACGAAGCCATTGCCCTGCTGAAGCAAAACGACATTCCCCTGCCCGTGGTGGAGCGCGTCATTCTGCGGCGCGGCCCCAGCCGCCGCCGCGCGCCTCCAACCTGAGCGCAGCCCACCCGGCTCCAGTACGCACCACCATGTTCAACCTGCGCCCGGCCAACCTCCTGTATCTGACGCTGCTGGTGGCGGTGCTGTACATGCAGTTTGACGGGTTGCCCGCCCCTTTTTGGGTGGCGGTGGGCCTGACGGGTGCATGGTGGGCGGTACGCTGGCTGGCAGACCGCCGCCGCCAGCGCCAACGCGCAGCCGCCATGCTGGGCCACGCCTTTGCACCGGCCCCTGACACCGGGCACATCGCCAACATCATCACCGACCTGGGTTACCCGCTGCGCGACTGGATCATGCGCGGCCACAGCACCGGGGCCACCGAATTCCGGGTGCGCGATGCCTGGACACTCACCCGCCCCGGCCTGCAAGCCACCGCCCTGGAGCTGCAAACCACCCCCGGCTACATGGGGCTGGGTGTGCCCCTGTGGCGCGAGCGGCACGGCGCACTGCTGCTGGAGCGCGACGAGGCCTGGCCCGGCTTTGAACTCTGGGGCGAAGTCAGCCCAGACAAGCCAGACAAGAAATCGAAGACGTTTCCGAACCGCATGGCCGATGGCCGCCAGCGCCAGGTCATGCACGGCTGCCTGCTCACCGCCGCCGACCCTGCGCTGGCCTGGCAGACGTTTCAGGCCGTGTGGGCCCCCTTGGATGAACCTATGGGCACGCACCTGTTTGCAATGGCACAGGGCCACACGCTGCTGCTGGTGTGGCGCAAGCGCCCGCCCAGCGGAGCCACCCTGTGCCGGTGGCTGCTGGCGGCCACCGGCCAAGCCGGTTCTCCGCCTCAAGGCCACCACCCCGGTTAAGCCAAAACTCATGTCACCCCGGTGAAATCCCCGTCGGGGGTTGCGCTTGTGCAGCCCCTTCAGACGGAGGCATTTCACATGACCACATTTCCCCGCACCGCGCCACGCCGTGCGCCCCGCACCCTGCGGCCACTCCTGGCTCTGGGGGCCGCCCTGCCCCTGGTGCTGGCCCTCACGGCGGCCAGCGTCCACGCCCAGACCACCACCGCATCCACCGTTCCCAATGGCCGCCTGCTGGCCTCCAACTGCTTCCAGTGCCACGGCACCAACGGCAAAGGCCCCGGCTTTGACCGGCTGGCAGGCAAGTCCGCCAGCAGCCTCTACAGCGACCTGAAAGAGTTCCAGGCTGGCCAGGAAGGCAACGGCATCATGGCCAAGCACGCGCTGGGCTACACCGATGCCCAGCTCCAGGCTCTGGCCCAGTGGCTGTCCACCCAGCGTTGAACGCGCGTCCGCTCCTCCCCCATTCCACTTTTCAGAAGAGAACACCATCATGGACAGACGCGCCTTTCTCCGCCGCTCCGGCTCACTGGCTTTCACATCCGCCCTGCTCAGCGCCTGCGGCGGCGGTGGCTCCGGCGATGCCGAAACCGATGCCGATACCAGCAGCAGCTCCAGCACCACCAGCTCAACCGCCAGCAACACCAACGCCACCATCAGCACGCCCCCCGGCGCGGCAGCCAAAGCCCGCGTGATCGTGGTGGGCGGCGGCATGGCCGGGGCCACCGTGGCCAAATACCTGCGCCTGTGGGGCGACATGATCGACGTGACCCTGGTCGAGCGCCAGAGCAGCTACACCTCCAACATCATGAGCAGCCTGGTGCTGACCGGCCAGCGCAGCCTCTCCAGCCTGGCCTACGGCTACGACACCCTGCGCAACAGCTACGGCGTGAACGTGGTGCTGGGCGACGTGACCGCCATCGACCCCGTGGGCGTGAAGGTCACCCTGGCCTCGGGCCAGGTGCTGAGCGCCGACCGCATCGTGCTGGCCCCCGGCATTGAATTTGACACCGTGCCCGGCCTGGGCAGCTCAGACCGCATGCCCCACGCCTGGAAAGCGGGCAGCCAGACCAGCCTGCTGGCCAGCCAGCTGGCCGCCATGCCCGGCAGCGGCACCGCCATCCTGAGCATTCCCAAGGTGCCCTACCGCTGCCCACCCGGCCCCTACGAGCGTGCCTGCCTGCTGGCCGACTGGATGAAGGTACACAAACCCGGCAGCAAACTCATCGTGCTCGATGCCAACGCCGACATCGTGGCCGAGCGCGACAACTTCATGTCCGCCTTCACCGGGCTGCACGGCAGCGTCATCCAGTACGTGCCCAACGCCGAAGTCACCCAGGTGGACCCCGTTGCCATGACGCTGAACACGCCTCAGGGCATTTTCAAGGGCGACGTGGTCAACCTCATTCCGCGCCAGAAGGCGGGCACCATCATCACCGCCAACGGCCTGGCCAACGCCACCGAAAGCCGGTTTGCGGGCGTGAACGTGCTGAGCTACGCCAGCACCGTGGCCGGAGCGGGCAAGGTTCACATCATTGGCGACAGCAGCGCCACCACCCAGCCCAAGGCCGGCCACATTGCCAACCAGGAAGCCAAGGTGTGCGCCGATGCCATCGTCCGCCTGCTGGTCGGCGGCAGCCCCGACCCCGCGCCCGTGACCAACTCGGCCTGCTACTCCACCATCACCATGAGCCAGGCCGCGTGGCTGACCGCCGTGTTCCAGTACAACGCCACCACGGCCAGCATGCAGGCCGTGGCCGCATCGTCCGCCGCATCTGTGGGCTGGGACAGCGGCAACTTCCGTGAAATGAACACCTGGTTCAACGCGCTGATGGCCGACTCGTTTGCCTGACGGGCGGGCTGGCCTGCTGCGCTCAGCCTGCCTTGTGCGGCCCCAGGAATTTGTCGCCATTGAAATGGATCATGTGCTCGGGCGCATCGGCCAGCCAGACCTCGGTTTCCCAGGCGATGTCTTTGGCAAATTTCCGGTAGGTGTCCCTGTCAGGAAAGGCCGTCACAAAAATCAGGTCTGCCGTGCAGTCGGCAGCCGCGTCCAGCAAGGCACGTCTGCGCAACTCGGTAATGGGGTTGGCCGTGGTCACGGCCTCAATCAGGTACAGCCAATTCTTGGAGGCCGAATAGGCAATCACATCGGGCAGCTTGTCGTGGGCCAGCTCAAAAAACCGGATGCGTTCAAGTGCTTCCTTGTCCACAAACAGGTTTTTCTGGGTGGTATCCCCCACGTACAACACCGCGCAGCCGTGCCCGTAGATGGGTAAAAACGATTCAATGATCTGCTTTTGCAGCGCGTTGTGGCCACCCGCACTGAAGCTCAACGTCAAACCAGGCCCGATGCTCACCGGCACACGCGCAAGATCACGATGGCGGTTCAGTTCCTCGGCCAAGGTGGTGCGACCCTGCAAAAACGCGGCCACAGCCTGCGCCCAGCCTGGGGTGCCAAATTGCCGGATGGCCTGGGCGGCCAATGGGTTGATGGCAAACCCACGGGTGCCATCGTTGGTGTTGGCATTCGGATTTTTGGCGCTGTTGAGCACGATGTGCGCCGCCACCGGCAACACCAAGTCTTTGCGGCGAATGTCGTCGTAGGAGCCAGAGGAAATGTTTTCGCCCCAATGCGCATTCATGTGCGCAATGATCTGGCGCGACTGCAACTGGTGCGCGTCAAGGTTGTCTTTGGCTTCCCGCCACGGCATGCCTGGTCGCAAACCGGCCACCGACAAGAACACCTTGGCCATTTTCTCTTTGCGCCGTGCGGTCAGACCAGTCATCGGAACGCCCAGTGCGGCCAAGATTTCCAGAGCTTCTTGAATGTGTGTTTCCATGCTGTGCCTTGGCGCAAATGTCAGTCAGTCCGCCAGCAGTGAAAGCTGGGTGGGAATTTTTCGGCGCTGGACGGCCTGGGCATCCAGCTGGCCTGGGTTGTCCAAATGCGTCCGGAAGCACCGCGCAATCTCGTAAGCCATGAGCGGGGGCACGGCGTTGCCAATTTGCTTGTATTGGCTGGCTTCGGAGCCCTGAAATTCAAACCAGTCCGGAAAGCTTTGCAGCCGGGCACCTTCGCGCACCGTCAGACGGCGGCGGCGGCCATCGGGCAGCACCACGCGGTGCATGTCACCCGTGGCACCGGCCAGGTTGCGGCAGGTAACGGTGCGGGCCGGGCGGTCCAGATGCAAATCTCGGGGCGTGATGCACTTGGAGGCTTTTTCGTAGTTGGCCACATAGGCATCCATGCTGGCGGTCAAAAACTTGGCATCGGCATCCAGCAGGTGAATGAGGTCGCCCACGGCCTCGCCTGCGGTGACCCTGTGGGGCTGCACGGGTGGGAACTCAAAATGCCCCCGGTGCCCGACCACGATCATCCGCTCCCGGTTCTGTGGCACGCCGTGCTCCACCGCCCGCAGCAGCCGGTACTCGACAACGTAGTGCATGGCCTGCAACTCGGCCAGGATGGCATCGAGGTAAGGCTTGTTGCGGTACATCAGGCCACGGACGTTTTCAAACATCCAGATGTCGGGCTGGGCCTGCTCGACCGCAGCGATAAAGGCCGGAAACCCGTCGCGGGCATCGCGGATGCCCTGTTGGTGCCCACCCACACTGAACGGCTGGCAAGGCGGCCCGCCAATCACCACCTGCGCCCGAGGAAAGGCGTAGCCCGGCTCCAGCTTGGCCTGGATGCAGTCCCCGCCCAGGTTGGCCCGGTAGGTGGCGCAGCAGTCGGCATCCATTTCAAAACCCAGCGTCTCGAAACCGCATGCCTCGAACCCCAATGCCAGCCCGCCGCACCCGGCAAACAGGTCAAGCACCAAAGGCGCACGGCGGGGGGATGGCTTCAGAAGCGTGTTGATGGTCTGGACGTAATTCATGCCGGGGTTCACCGCAAAAAGCCCAGGCTGAACACCTGGGGTTGGAGCTTGTCGGTCAGGGTTTGGTAGGCGGCCTCGAAGGGCTTCGTGTCGATGGGCAGCGTGTCGCCGCTGCTGTTGCGCCGGGCCAGCGCGTTGCGCACCTGGTACCAGCCCACATCAGGGCGGTTGAGCTTGAACTCGTCGCGCACGGCACGCGCATCGGTGTGGGCAAAGTAGGCCCGCCACAGCACGCGCCCGGCATCCAGCACGGCCTGGGCCTCGGGCGACAGGGTTTTGTCGCTCAGGTACTGCACCATGAAGTCGGACTCGAACCGATCAGGTGCCCCCACTTCGGCCTCGGTGAACGGAATGAAGTGGTTCACCAGCGACCATGTGCGCCCATTCCATTCAAGGTCGTCGGCACTGGCTGTTCGGTTGCAACGGTTGAACAGCATCCACAGCAGGCAGTCGGTTTTGAACTCATCCGTGAGCGGCTGTGTGGGCTGCAAAAACTGGTCGCGGTCGTTGAGCCAAGTGGGGCGAACCAAGCGGCGCACTGAAAACACGATGGCAGCTTGCCAGAGGTTGTCAGGTGTCAGGTAGAAGCCATTGCCACCACCGTACACCGATGAGTAAATGACCGTCTGCTGCTCTGCATGCTGTAAATCATTCACACCGCAATACATGTACGCAATTGCGTCATCAGACCAGGCTTTGACACGCGGAACTGATGCGGAGGGTGAAATCGCATTTTTCAATGGGATGACCGGCGATTTATTGGCACGGGGCCGTTTGAGCCACACGTTTAAAAACGTGTTGTTCGGTAAGTTGTAAAAAGTTTTATCCCCAATGGCTTGGGCCTTTTTATCCAAAACTTCCACCTGAATTTCGGTGATGTAGGTTTTTCGGCTGGCCTGCTGGTCGGTTTCCCACACCAAAAACCCAATCGGAAACTTTCCCGTGAGGCCATCAAATGCCTGGTTGTGAACCACGAAACCGCCCAGGTACTTCGCACTCCATGCTGACCGAAATTTTTCAAAATTCGGGGCATTGACGTACTTCATGGTGCTGAACATGGCAATGGTGGCCTTGGGGATTTCTTGGGCCACACGCGCCAAGAACTGCGTGAACAGCTCGTTGCTGGCCTTTCCGTAACGCTCCATGTGGTCAGCCATCTTGGTTTTGGCCACGCCTGTTTTGTTTTCTGCATCCAACCCTGTGGCAATGTTTTCAAAGTTTGTCGCCTCCGCATACGGCGGGTTGATCAGCACCAATATCTTCTTGCCCGCTGCGATGGCGGCCCGCAGTCCGGCGGGCACTTTGTTGGTCAGGCTGTAGTCGATGCGGCCATCGTCGGTGATGTCGTCGTTCAGGTAGTCGTACTGAAAACGCTGCGCGGCCACGCAGGTTTTGGTGGCCCGCATCACGTCGATGTCGGCCTGGTCCAGCGTGCTCATGTACACATTGCGCGGGTTGCTGTGCTTCACCTCCAGGTTGCCCACGCCGCAGCACATGTCCCACACCACGTAGTCTTTCTGCCAGTTTTTGCCCAGGGTTTCGGCCAGCTTGTCGTAGGCCTTGTCCACCACGGCCAGCGGGGTGTAGTAAGCGCCTTTGAAGCTGCGCTCGTCCAGCGGAATCAGGCTGTCGCGGCGCTCCAGCAGGTAGTCGCGGTACTCCGACTTCGGGGGCTTGTGGTAGATGGCCCAGAACTGGCGGTAACCCTCTTTGCTGCCCAGTTCGTACAGCTGGCCGCGCAGACTGAACACGGGTGCGCCGTTGCGGTGCAGCAATTCGGCGGGCAGGTTGGCATGGGTGGACACGGTGCCGTCATGCATGATGTCTGCAAAAAACAGCAGGGCATAGTCTTCTTCGGCCACCCCTGAAATTTCCTGGCCCACCATCGCCATCCATTTGTCGAACACCTGTTTCAGGTTGTCGGGGGTGATGGGGGTGCGGATGATGTCGCCGGTTTTGATGGCGGTTTTGACGGTGGCCAGAAACTCGTCTTCGTGCGTGGCGATGCGGAACGACACAAAGTGCGTGCCGATGTGGGCCGAAATGGCATCGAGCGCCTCGGGCGTGTACTGGCTGGCCGATTTGCCCCAGCGCACGGTCTTTTTGGCCAGAAACGGCAGCACGTCGGCGCTTTTCATGAGCGCGGCTTTTTCGGTGTCGATCACGGCCAGCAGCGGCGGCACATATTCACCCTTGTTCAGCGCGTCCTGCACGTAATGCAGAAGCTGGGTGAACATGGCGTAGCTGGAATGCTTGCCGGTGTGCTTGGCCTCGAACCACACCTCGCGGGTCTGGATGTCAATCAACCCCTTGGTGTAGCCCTTGAGGCCCAGGGCCTTGATGTAAGCGTCTTTGACATCTTCTTCGGTTTTGGCAGTTTGGAGCTGGGTGTAAAGACTCATGGCGGGCAGCGAAGACGTGTGGATGGCTCAGGAGGTGAGCGGGAATGGAGCGGGACAGTGCGTTTGATTCTGACACCGTGCTGTGCGCAAACCCACCGCCCAGCCCGCTCACCCAAGCCGACCACTCAGCTGGAGTGAAGCACGCAGTGTGTCGTTGATGCGGGTTTGCCAGCCGTCGCCAGTGGCCCGCAGAGCGGCCAGCACATCGGCATCCAGCCGAAGTTTGACGGGCTCTTTGGGTACGGCCTTCACACTGCCAGCAGGTCGCCCGCGTTTGCGCCGGGCAATGTCGTCGGGGGTATGTACCTGGGCATATACACCGGCCTGGGCTTCCTTCAAGCCTTGCTCCAGGTCGCGCATGAGTTGCGCGGTATCGGGATCGATGGTTGTTTGGGTTTCAGGCACCGTAAAGCTCCTTGAGACTGT
>ERZ724510.2205-NODE-2205-length-10565-cov-4.164510_pt1 | contig 10565 bp, 7 predicted proteins | sample MGYA00376043_ERZ724510 | MGnify/ENA primary metagenome ERZ724510 (study PRJEB28724, sample SAMN07190888) | wastewater metagenome | isolation source: influent of sewage treatment plant in Hong Hong | place: USA: Christiansburg, Virginia | collected 2016-03-01 ... | reverse complement strand
AAAAACCGTCGAGAAACCATCGCTCGCCGTGGGTCAGCCTCTCGATTTTGTCGGATGGCGCGGACGCGCTTTGTGCTGGCATGGGCCTAACCGGCAATGGGGTGCAGGAGCGGTTCGGCGGGCATCGTCGGTTCCGGGACCGCCCAGCTTGACTCGGCTTCTCGTGGCACCGCCAGTGGGTCGCGAGTGATGAGGAGGTGATTGATATGCAGCGCCGCGTTGGTCGGTCCGTCCATCGTCGCAATCCGCCGTTGGAGCTTCTGTGCTGCATGCCGATACGATGGCGTGTGGAGGATCGACTCGACCGCTTGCTTGAGCGTCTCGCCCTTGCAGTCGCGCAATCGCATTCGTCTGCCTGCTCCGAGCTTTTCGACCCGACTCAGGTTGATCTCTTGATCAAACATCGTCGGTATCCCAATCACCGGCACACCCTGTCCGAGCGCCTGATAGATCGTGCCGTTGCCACCGTGGGTGATGGTCACGTGCGAGGCCGCCATCAGCGCATCACCGTCCGCAAGCTTTTCGACGAAGATATTCGAGTGCTGGGCAAACTGCTCGCTGGGTAGCTCGGCGGTGGTGATTAGCACCTGATACTCGCTGTCACCGAAGACTCGCACCGCTTCACTGAAGAACCGCGCATCGCCCGTCGAACCCATCGTGAAGTAGAGCGTGGGACGATCGCGTGATAACTGTCCCAGCCACTTTGGCCGAGGCAGGGCCTCACGGAACCGGACCGGACCAATGTAACGGAACGTCGGTGGCGATGGCACGATCGGAAAGTACTCGGGCAGATCGGCGAGTAGCGTAAGATCGCCTTCGATCAGGTCATACATCGTATCGAGCTTGGGTAACCCCAGTCGCTGACGCACCCCGTCGAAGCCTCGGGCCCAGTACCAAATCAGCAGCCGTTTTAAGACCGGAAACAGGGCCGCCGACAGTTTCTTCCCCAGGATTTTTTCCGATAGATGCCCATCGGGCACCGATATCGGCTCGGCAAAGCGACTGGTCCAGGCACCATTGGTCAGCGACACCAGCGGCACCCCTCGCGCCCGCGCACTGGTCGTCAGCGACATTCGCAGATCCCCGACGACCAGGTCCGGTTTGAGCTCATCGATCGCTTCCAAATCCGACCGCACCGAATCTTCGGCCACCTGTCGCCACCAACGTAAATCGCAGGCGCCCGCTCGTCGTGCCAGCCGCAACGTTTCTTCGCGATCGACCGAGTACACCGGACGAACTGGAAATCCCGCTTGCGTCAGCAGTCGTGCATACGGTCCATCGCAGCAGAACAGCACCTCGTGTCCGAAGCGGGTCCGAAGCGCTCGTCCCACCTCAAGAACCCGTGTGGTGTGAGCTAGAAATCCCCCGTCTGCAAACAGCGCGATGCGGCGTGGTGCCATGATCGACTCATCCTTCCATTCCGATACATGCCCGGAATGATCTGGCTTCTAGCACCTTTTTTCGGAGCCGGAAAGGATCGCAAAATGGCCATCAGCGACGGGAAATTGGGTGGGACTCTCCCCCTCACCCCTACTACGACGGCTCGCCACGAGGGATCGGGGGAAATCGTCGATTCTTTGCGCCAGTGGTGGGGAATTAATCCCAGGGTGCCGCCGACTTTCCGATCGACCACACCGGGCGGCGGGCGAGCAGTCGGTCTTTGTCGGCCAGGAACAGGCGGTATTCGCGCTGTGGCACATCTCGCTCGGAGTGTCCGCTCTTTTCAGCGGCGAGCGCATTCCACAACAGCGGATGGATGCGGTGCCGGTGCCACTCCATCGGATCGTGTTCGGGCTGGTGTCGAGGATCACAGGTCGCCGACTCATGAACTCGGTTCACAAACCCAGAGATCGCTTCGCGGGCAATCGCGGCACGCTCACCGTCGGATAATCGATGGAAGACTTCCCAAAACAGGGACTCAGGCTCGATGAAGTCGCTATGGATTCGGCTGCCGGACTCTTCGAGGTTGTACTTTCGAGCTTCGCGCCGCAGCTCTTGCAGACGAGCACCGCCGCCGAGTCCAAGCAGCGTCTCTTCGGCATCCCCCAGCAAGCGGTCTTGGAGCAGGGTCTGCCGAGGCATCACCACCGGGTGTTTTTGCAGATACTGAGCGCGATGGACGTCGAGAAGCACCGCCTCTACGAAGTCACGGGCACTCGTCCGGCTCGACTGGGCCCGGTTTTCCCAACTGGCCTCGTGGTACAGGTGCGCAGGTGTAAGCTCGGCGTCAAACTCGGGGATTTTGTCCGGGTCGAGCACCTTGTCGCTCTTCACGTGTAGCTCACCGATGATGCGCAGCCGGTTTAGGTTGCCTTCGCTGTAGCGCATGATCTGATCGGGCCGATAGCCGAGCGAATCGGGGCGCGCACTTTGCCAGTAGCCGGGATGGATGTTCTGCGCGAGCAATCGCACGGCGCGGGCGAACGCAAAGTTGGTCTGAAACACCTCTTGCAGCGTACCGACGGGACCAGCCAAGTTGTGCTCACGCGAAACCAGACCCGGTGGTGGTGCAAAAGCGGGCAGAAAGCCGCGATCAAGGATGGCGTTCTCGACGCGAACTGTTCCGATCGCACGCGGATGAAACGCTCCGGCCCAGTACTGTTCGACGATGCGCAAGAACGCCGCTCGTCGGGTCTTGGTGGCGCGAAAGCAGCGATCGTCGCAGTTGGGATAGTCCATCACGAAGCACGATAGCTCCGGGTGGCTTAGCCGATCCGCGATGTCATCGCACAGCAAGCTGCCGGTGAGATAGCTTTTGGCCGAGATCGAAAACTGACAACCGCCATGCGCGAGTGTTGGACTGAGTTTGAATTTCTCCGGTACATCCCAGACCAAAGCCTGGAGAAATTCGACGAAGCGTGGGTCGTACAGCCACTGCACCGGTACCGGCTTGATCGAATACTCGTACACCTCGGGATCGAGTCCCAGTCGCACGGTGAACGCGGGCCCCGAACCGGAACAGTGAAAGTGCAGGTTTTGCCGCTTGACGCCCCACTGGTCGAGATCCTCTTCGCGCTCGACGCGGTCGAACAGACAGAAAGACTCGTGGTGTCGCTGGGCATGCTCATAGCGCCGCACCATCGCCTTCGCCACCGCCCGCTGCATCTTGAGGACGTAATCGTGGTTGAAGAATTTGACCTCAGACGATTCGCTTTTCGCCGAGCGCTTCCAGATTTTCAGTGTCTTGCGGTTGGTAAACGTCGGCTCCATGCCAAACCACGCCTGATTCCACTCCGGTCGCTCGGAATCGCGGACCTCGTCGAGGATCGCAGTCCACGGCGGCTCTTGGCCCTCGGGACCGGGCGGTGGAACGCTAGCTGAAGACATCGCGAGGCTCCTTCGGGCAGGTGGTCGGCTCGCGCAGGATAGCGCGGACTAGAAGGGGATTTGCAGCGAGTACACCAGGTTGCCGGTGCAGGTGTGGCCATCGGGACAGCTTGGCTCACGAAGAGTCAGTCCAACAGCGAGCGCGCTGGCTCCACCTGCGACCACCACGCCGATCGCCGTCCAAAACCACCAGCGCTTGTAGAGCGGCTTTTGCTGCACCACCACCGGCAGAGGAGCATCGTCGGGTTTTTGCTCGACAGCGTCGTAGTCGACACCCTCGTAGAGCTTGTCGGCGAGCAGCGCCATCACACCCTCGGCGGGTACGCCATTTTGGACCCGAATCCGTTCGCTTTTTTCGCTGAGCAAGCTGCGCGAGCGAAGATCGTATAGATACGCGTTCACCGTCACATCTTCGACACCACTCGACTGCGAGGCAGCGCGCTGCATCCGTAGAAAGATGGCGTGATCGAGAAACAGCGTCTCACGGAGGTTGTCGACGACCTTATCTAGCCGCTTCTGGCCCATCATGGGACCGACGCGGCCAATCGCCTGCTCCACCAGCAAGAACTTCTCGGAGCGATCGAGCTTGCCCAGCACCTGGGCCGGACGGTCCTTGATGATGTTGGCGACGCGCAGACCTCTTTTAAACCCTAGCTTCTTGAACGTGACGTAGTGTTCACCGATGGTCAAGTGTTCCACCGTCAGCGGTGCCGTTCCCGCAAACTCACCGTCGACGAATACCTGAGCACCGGTAGGCTCCGACAGAACCTTGACCTGACCTTGCGGCTGCTGGGCCTGATAGGCACGCGCAGCTTCGAGTGGATCGTTGATCGCGGCGGGGAACTGTTCCGTGTCGACCTGATACGTCGGTCGCCAAGTGACCAGCCGTCGCAGCGTGGCCTGCATGGCCGGGTTTTTCCCCTTCTGCTGCTGCTGCGCCACCGCCAGCGCCATCATCGCGTCGGCCAGCTCTTGCTTCTTGATGTATGGCAAAACCGCGATGAGCTGATCGACCGCGTCAGACAGCGTCAGAATCGCGCTGTCGAGCTCAAGCTTTGCGAACGCATCTCGGCCGTTTTGATACGCGGTGCGTGCCAACTCGACCTGATCAAACGGCATTTCTTGCGCAAACTCAGCCAGCCGGACGTCGAGTTCTTTTTGATCGAGTCGTGGGTTGCGCTTGAGCACATCCGACATCTCGCGCTGGAGGGTGACCGCGATCGGCTCGGGGAAGTTCTTTTCTAGCAACGGCAACGTCGTCGAGCGAAGGCGCTTCACTTTCGGTGCCTTTGTCGCCGATTTGACCTCGCCGCTGGCTACCGCCTGGGTCGTGGCACCGCCGCTGCCTCCTACATCCGTCGCTGGTTGGCTCGACTTGTCTTCTTTGGCTGGCGCGTTGTCTTCCTTCTTGGTCGCTGCTGCCTGCGCACTGCCGCCATCCCCTCCGGAGTCTTCCGTAGGAGCGACGGTCTCGGTCGGATGCTTGCCCTTCTTGCTCGATCTGCGGGCGTCGGCACCCGACAGCAGAAGCAAGAAGGCCATGCCGACCGCAATAAACTGGTGGCTTCGCCTCATTCCTGATCCCCCGATAGTCGTCGGACCTTGGCAAACAGGTACGGATCGTCCTTCGCATAGCTCTGGAGAATCTCGCGAAGCTTCTGGGTGAGCGGTGACGATTCGGTCAGGCCAGGCAAGCTGGTCCGGACCGTATCTTCGATCAGCTCCTCCACCGCCTGCGGAGGCGTGATCACCCCTTTGCGGAGGCGATCGGCGATGCTGGCGACGCGATCGGCGGAAACCGCCTTGCCGACCGCGCCAATCGCTGCTGGTGCCCCAATGGGCGCAGCCTTGGCGGCGGCTTCGACCTGCTCGCTTCCTTCGACGTTGCTGATTCGTTGAACCGGTGCGGCACGGCCCGCAGCTTGGGCCTTGTCGGCCGCACCGATACCCTTCTGTGGCTCCGACGGTTTGCTGGCCATCTTTCGACCTTCCCTCAGGATATCAAAACTCCGCCGGTTTATGGTCGTGCTTCGTCTCGGTTGTTCAGGTAACCGTTGGGAATACGCAGCCAAGCGGGTTACTTTGCTTGCCATGACGCGCTTGTGCAGTGCCGGGCTGCTGGCGATTTTGTTCCTGGGCGTTCAGCTTGGCTGCAACCGTTCGGTTTCCAAAGTGACTGCAACCGACGGCGGCACGCGGGTCAGCAGTCTGGCCTCGCTGGTCCTCGAAGAACTGGATGCCGAGCTGCAATTTTCGCCCACCCAGGCGACTTGGCTTGGTGATCACGCTTCCGATGAGCGGCTCGATGATGTCCGGGTGGATGCGGTCTGGCGCGAGGTGGCTCGGCTCAGTAGCATGCAGGAACGCGTCCAGCGCTTTGCCGAGGGAATGCATCCGCCGCTGCCGCTGAAGCTCGACCTATCGTCGATTTCCGATGGAGCCGAGAAGGACGGACAGCGGCTCGATACGTTGCTGTTGCTGGCGCGGATCGAGACCCAGCGCTTCGAACGGGAGGAGTTGCGGCCCCACGAGCGCAGTCCGCTCTTTTATGCCGAGCTGGTGGCATGGGGTCTCGATGAGCTGGTGACGAGCAACCTGGCGACTGGCAACGGGCTGAGAGCACTGCGTGGGCGTCTGCAAGCGGTGCCGGTGGTGCTCAAAGAGGCGGTGCGTAACCTACGAAACCCGCCTGAGCTGTGGACCAAACGCGCCCTCGAAGTGACGCAGCAGACCCGGGACTTTGTAGCAACGGTGCTACCCCGACTGCTGGTCGGCCTGCGTGATCCCAAACAAAGCGAGGACGTGACACGGCTTCGCGAAGAGGCGCAGCGTGCACTCGATGACTACGCTACGTTTCTCTCGCGGGATCTGTTGCCGCGTAGCAAAGGGGAGTGGGCGCTGCCTCGGGACCGGCTCATGCAGCGGCTCCGGGCGCTTGAGCTACTCGATGTGCCGCTCGAGATGGTGCTCGCCGTGGCCGAGGACCAGCACGAGCGCAGCAAGCAGCAGGCCGAAGACCTGGCACGAGAGCTGAGCGAGTACACAAGTGCCGCCCGCGCCATGACCGAGGCGCTGCGCGAGATGGAGGAAGACCATCCGCGCCCGGAGGAACTGACGGCCACCATCGAACAGGCGCTGCATCGTGCGTACGAGATGCTCGCCGAGAGTGCGTTGTTGCCGTTACCAACGGTACGCCCACGGGTGGTCGAGATGCCGCCGTACCGCTTTGGCTACCTCCAGCTCGTTTCCGCTGCACCCCTTGAACCCGAGCGAGAGCCGCTGCTTCAGTTCGATCCCGTCGACGTCAACTGGAAGGACAAGCGGCTGATCAGCGAACACCTGCGGATGCTCAATCGTTCGCAGATCATGGTGACGGTGCTACGCGACGTGGCACCGGGGCGACTCGCTCAGCAGCTCATCTTGCGCCAGAAACAGGCCACGTTGTCGCCGCTGCGCCTGCGTGGACACTCGCTGGCCCTGACGGAGGGTTGGCCGCTGTACGCCACCCAGCAAGCCATCGAGATGTTGCCCAAAGGCGAAGCGAACGATCGTTTGCGGCTGTTGTTTTTGCGTCACCGCTTGGTCCAACTCGGCCGCCTGATGGTCGCGCTGCGGCTGCATGGGACCGGAACCGGTGCGACGCCTGCCAATCAACGCATCGAGGATGCCATTCGCTTTCTTGCAGAGGAGTGCTATCTCGATGAGCACACCGCCCGTCGAGAGGTCGAGCGTGGAACGTACGAGCCGCTGTACGGATTGGCGGCGCTTGGTGCGCTCCAAATTGCTCAGCTTCGCGACGACTACAAAGCCCAGCAAGGCGAGTCGTACTCCCAGAGCAGCTTCCACGAAGCGGTGCTTTCTGCCGGTCTTGTGCCGGTCAGCGTCCTTCGCAAGCTGCTTCTCAAGAGCGCTGGCTCGTCGCTGCGATTGTCGCCCCCGAAGGCCGAGGGTTCGAGCAAATAGCCCGGCATCAAAGAACGGGCCCGCAGCCAACCGAAGCTGGCGCAACACAAGGCGAAGCAAAAAGGTGGCTGCGAGCGCACGGATCGAAAGCTACCGTTGCTCCATTCCTGGCCTGGCGGGGTTCACCAAATCCCCGTCGCCCACAGCCATAACCGAAAAAACCTGGCGGAGAGAGCGGGATTCGAACCCGCGGTACCCTTTCGGATACACAAGCTTTCCAGGCGTGCACCTTAAACCACTCGGTCATCTCTCCAGATACGAAAAGATCCCCGCTGGGTGGAGGCGGCACTCACTCCGAGCGGCTCAGAGCATAAACGGAATGAGTGAAGCGGAGAGAGAGGGATTCGAACCCCCGGTACCCTTGCGGGTACATCTGATTTCGAATCAGACGCAATCGACCAGCTCTGCCATCTCTCCAATAGAGGCCAGTATAGGCCATATATGAGCCACAGATCGGGCAAGTGATCCTCGACCTAGTGACCTACAGAATCGTAGCTTAGGTTTGCTCTTTTGTGGGAGCACGGAGGGACCGAAAAAACGCGGTGAGCATTCCACCGCACTCATCGGCCAGAACACCTGCGCGGACTTCCATCCGGTGGTTTAGGCGTGGATCTTCGGCAATCTGGAAGAGTGTCCGTACTGCACCCGCTTTGGGATTTCCGCAGCCGTATACCAAGCGCTTGATTCGGGCATTGACCAGGGCCCCGGCGCACATCGGACATGGCTCTTGGGTGACGTAGATCGTTGCATCACACAGACGCCAACTACCGCTAGCCTGTGCAGCTTGCTGAATTGCCAGGATTTCTACGTGGGCCGTTGGATCGGATTGCGACTCTCTCCGATTGCCGCCAGCGCCGAGGATTTGTTCACCGAGCAGCACGACTGCACCGACGGGAACTTCCCCTAGCATCGCTGCTTGTGCAGCTTCCACCAGCGCCAGCCTCATCCCAAAGATGTCGACTCGCTCGCCAAGGTCACCTTGTGACGAACCAATTGCTGGTGGACCCCCTAACAAGCGCACCAAGAAGGATTCGAACCTCCGACCCTCGGCTTCGTAGGCCGATGCTCTATCCAGCTGAGCTATTGGTGCAGTGCCAGTTCTCACGTTGGGGTGAGTCACGGCGGGGACCGCTTATACAAAACCACTCCCCGCACTGACAAGAGATTTTTTTGAAACAGCGGAGAGGGCGGGATTCGAACCCGCGGTACCGCTTTTGGCAGTACACTCGCTTAGCAAGCGAGCACCATCGGCCTCTCGGTCACCTCTCCGTTTTACTGCTAATTGCTATGCCGATACCCGCTCACTTTGGTCAGTGTGAGGCACCGGCATGCTTCGCCTTACGTTGCGCTCTTCGGTTGTCAAGCCTGCGGAGGAGGAGGGATTCGAACCCCCGGCGCTTTCGCGCGGCGGTTTTCAAGACCGCTGCCTTCGTCCACTCGGCCACTCCTCCAAAAGGAGGTGGAGGCGACTTTTATCGTGAGCTTGCCTTGTACGCAAGTGAAAATATCGGCTCCACCAAAAACGTTGCTAGTACACTCGGAGCGCTTGGATATAACCGTCGCTGTCTCCTAGTTGGACTAGGTTCTCGAAAACCCCGAAAGTGGTCGCTCCGACGAACAACTGGTTGTCATGACCGGCGATGGCAGCAGCGTTATCGGCTTGATCGGTTCCGCTTTGGCTGATCCACGATAGGCTGCCGTCGGCTGCGTGTCTGCCCACGAAAATGTCGAAACTACCGCTGGCATCCTGTCCGGCAAAGGCACCGCGTGTGCTGCCGATGCTGTAGAGTTTTCCGCCGACCCAGGCGAGTGACTGGAAGCTGTCCAGATAGCTGGTACCGATCTGTTTGGTTACGGTACGTGAGCCATCGGTGGCAAAGCGGACCAGCATCCCATCTTGACCGCCCATGCTGACCTGGCCAGGGAGTGTTCCTTTGGTGTAACCGGCGGACCAGATGCCACCGCTGCCATCGATCGCGGTGGCCAGTAGCTCATCACTGCCTGCGCTGCCCACGTGACGGACCCAGCCGAGCTTGCCATCGGGCTGGACGGTCAACATAAAGGCGTCCTGGAGGCCGAGCGCAGATCCCGTCGGTAGCACACCGGCAGTTGTGCCGACGACGTACGAGACTTGGTTGCCGTCGATGCTGACCGCGTTGGCATAGTCGGCCTGATCGCTCCCGATTTGCAGCGAAGAGAGCTCTTGGCCGTTGCCAGCAAACCGCACGGCCCATATATCGCTGAGTCCGGCATTGGTGGCGCTACCGTAGCTTCCTTCCGTGCTGCCGACCACGGTGGCGATCCCTTGAGCGCTGACACTGATGCCGCTCAGCTTGTCAATCTCGGGCGTGCCCAGTTGTTTGAGCCAAAGACGCTGTCCGCTCGGAGCAAATCGTCCCACAAAGCCATCGGTTCGACCCGGCGGCATCTGGCCGGGTAAGATGCCGAAGGTATAGCCTGATACCCACACTGTGTCGTCGGCGTCGACGGCAATCCCGCTTAGATAGTCGGTCTTGTTTGAGGCGATCTGGGCCGTCCAGCGCAGATAGCCGCTCGGCGTATAGGACAACAGGTAGCCATCGTAGTCGCCCTGGTTGGGCTTTCCGTCGAGGCTGCCCGTCGAGTTCATCGCCACATACAAGTTCCCTTGCGAATCGGTGGCCATCGCGACCATGGTGTCCGTGGCAAGCGTTCCGACCTGCCTCGCCCACTGTGGACCGATGCCTGCGATGCGCAGCAGGACCGGGATGCTCGCTTCTCTGCCCTCGCTTGAGGCGGTGACCACGAACGCGTATTCGGAGATTTTGACGCTGGTCTCGGCCGCGAGCCGTAGCTGGGCCGGGATTTCGGTGCCCGTCGGAACCGTGAGCTGTCCCGGTTCGAACGCAAAGCTAAGCCCGGTGGGCAGTGCCGCTCCATCGGGATAGCTGAGCTTGAGCTGCACTGGACCCTTCAGATCCATCGTCGTCCGCACTTTGACGGTCACGGTGACACTGGCACCCGGCTGGATCGTCACGTCGGTGCTTGAGAGCCGGATGCTCAGACCTCCACTGACTTGATCGACACTCGGCGGACGCTGGGTATCACACGAACTGGTCGTGCCAAGTGCCGTAAGCAAACAGAGGCCAATCGGTAAGAGCCGCATATGCAGCAAGCCTTTCCGGTGGCAAAAAACTGCCCCCCTAGCGAGATCTTACCACGGCCGCGGCCAAGTCCGCGAAAACCCTTGTTTCTAAGGGCTTGCGGCGGTGGGAAGCGTGCAGTGGGGGCGGGCG
>ERZ724510.2200-NODE-2200-length-10569-cov-9.717615_pt1 | contig 10569 bp, 6 predicted proteins | sample MGYA00376043_ERZ724510 | MGnify/ENA primary metagenome ERZ724510 (study PRJEB28724, sample SAMN07190888) | wastewater metagenome | isolation source: influent of sewage treatment plant in Hong Hong | place: USA: Christiansburg, Virginia | collected 2016-03-01 ... | reverse complement strand
GCGGCTATCGATTTTCTGTGAGCATACGCAACGCCAAATCTGGCATCTAACACCCATTATGCCTTTGTGGCTGCGCACCGATTGCGGTAATTCGGCAAACCATTGAGCAGCAGCAAACACCGTATTAAAGTCAAAACCGGACGGCTACGCAATCCGCGCTGTCCATCCCCGCCCTGAAGGGCGAGGTTTTACGCGCAACAGATAAAAGATATACAACTCACGCCTTGCCTCGGTAAAATCGCTTGGTTGGGAGGCCTGCACTTGCGTCTTTCAAACCAAGCGTCTTGCCAACCGCTTTTCGGTTATTTCTGCCCTCCCTTCTCCTGCTTGCCTCACGCCGTTTCTTTAGGTGTGGTGGATAGGTAAGCCGTACACCAGAAAAGCCTGTGTGAATCCCCCTTCCGCAACGCCCCCTCCTGACCTCGTCAACCTACTCAAAAAAGCCATTTTTGCAGGGTCAGAAGCGGCTATTCGTGGCTACCTGCGGCAGGGAGGGCAGCCCGATGCGCGGGATAGCAACGGCATGACTTTGCTCATGCTGGCTGCTTCGCGAGACCAAGCCGCCATTTGCACGCATCTGCTGGCTGCAGGGGCAAACCCTGCGCTGAGTCTTTCCGCATCCCATCCTCTCACCGCACTGGAGATTGCCCAGCGCACCCGTTCGCTGACGGCGATGCCGGTGTTGGAACAGGCGGTGCAGCGTGAGTCAGCGGGGATGTTGCTGAGGCGGGCGGCGGCAGTGGGCAGCGTGCTGGCCGTGCGGCGACACATCCAGCGGGGGGATAATCTGAATGCCACAGGGCGTTCAGGCCTCACCCCTTTGATGCTGGCGGCACTGAAGAATCACGCAGAAATCTGTGCCGCGCTCTACCAAGCGGGGGCCGATGCCGCGCTTTTATCGCCAGCAGGTCTGACGGCGTGTGAGCTGGCCGCTGAAGCCCATGCCAACGAGGCATGGGCTGTTTTAAGCCCACCGCCCGCCGCGCCGGTTGCCATCACCCCTACCGCCGCCCCGCCGGTGCTGACTCAGCCGCTGCCGGAAGCCGCAGCCCCCATTGCCCCTGCTGCCGTCGCCGTCACCCCGACCGCCACCATTGCCCCCCCTGCCGTTGCCCCGCCGATGTTGCCCCCGCCGGTGCCGGAAGCTGCCGCCATCACCCCTGCCGCCGCGCCGATTGCCGTCATCCCTACCCCGCCAGCCGCCACCCCCGCCGCGCCAGAAAACATCCCCAGTCCCCCTGTTTTGGCACAAGAGGCCGTGGCGGCTCCCTGCGTCACGCCCACCCCAGCGGACTGGGCACAAGTGCTGGACGATTTACTTTCCCCGCTCTTGGTTGCAGAAAATGCAACGCCGCCCGTCGCAGACCTTGAATGGGTGAGGCCGACATGGGTAGTGGGTTTGCCGGTGGCGTGGGCGCAGGCCTTGGCAGATTTGCTCTCGCCTTACGTCGCCTATCCCACCGATACCACCCCGCCCGAGCCCGCCGTTATTGAATCGGCTGATGCACCGCCTTTGCTGCCAGCCCCGTCCCTAGAGGCGGTGCAGGCGCAAGAAGCTGCGGACAGCACAGTGCACTCGCCCAGCACCGCGCCAGCATCCATCGCGGTAGCCGATGCAGCAGACCAAGCAGAAGAGACAGAAGATGTGCGCCCCCTTCTGCTGCCTTGGCCTGAGCCCGCCGCTGTCGAATCGGCGGAAGCCCCGTTGGCTGATGCACCGCCTTTGCTACCAGCCCCGTCTCTGGAGGCGGTACAGGCGCAAGAAGCTGCGGACAGCACAGTGCACTCGCCCAGCACCGCGCCAGCATCCATCGCGGTAGCCGATGCAGCAGACCAAGCAGAACAGACAGCAGAGACTGCAGAGGCGCACCCGCTTCTGCTGCCTTGGCCTGAGCCCGCCGCTGTCGAATCGGCGGAAGCCCCACCTTTGGAAGAAGAACTGCCTTCCTTGTTTTGTTGGGAGGCGCGAGAAGAGCCGTGCTTGCCTGAGCAAGACGAAGCTTTGGTTTTGCAATCCTTGGCAACATGGCAGCAGATTGCCGCCCATACGCCCCGCCAGTCTGGGGTGGAATGGTTTGACGCTTCGCTGGCGGCGGTGACGACGGCAGAAGAAGACGCATACGACACGGCCAGCACCTTCCTACGCCAGCCGCGCGGTCTGGCGGGCTCACACCCACACCTCTCTTTGCAGAAAATTAAACCATGACCTTGATGCCCTCTACCCGAAATGCCCCGCCCCACGCCGGTGCCATGCTCGAAGCCCTGCGGGGTTTGGGGTATTCCACCGCAGCAGCCTTGGCGGATATTGTGGATAACAGCATTTCTGCGGGCGCGACCGAGGTGCGGATTCATTTTGTCTGGGCGGGGGAGGCCAGCCGCATGACGGTGCTGGATAACGGCAGAGGCATGGACGATGCCGACCTAGAGCGTGCCATGACGCTTGGGGACAAAAACCCCCTGACCGCCCGTGCAGAAAATGACCTAGGGCGATTTGGCATGGGGCTAAAAACCGCCTCTTTTTCGCAGTGTCGGCGGCTGACGGTGGCCTCTCAAACCGAGGGGAATGCCCGCTGCTGCTTGCGCTGGGATTTGGATGCGATTGCGGCTGACCCCAGCGGGGGCTGGCTGCTGTTTGAAGGCGCGGCAGCGGGGTCGGCGGATTTCTTAGCCCCGCTGGCGGCGCAGGCTTCAGGCACTTTGGTGTTGTGGGAGTGCCTAGACCGCGTGGTGACGGCGGAATACACCGCCGACCATTTCTGCGACCTGATAGATAACATCGAGAAACGCTTGGCGATGGTGTTTCACCGCCTACTGGAAACGCCAGAAGAGGGCGAACCCGCCCTGACGCTGTTTTTAAATGACCACCCCGTCAAGCCTTGGGATCCTTTTTTGTGCGGCCATCCGGCCAAGCCGTGGCACTCCCCATCGGCCAAAAAAATGACCCCCGCAGGGATGGTGGCGGTGGAGTGCCATGTTTTGCCGCACCGTGATGCGTTCTCCGAACCAGAATACGAAGCAGCGGGCGGCCCCGAAGGCTGGACGGCGCAGCAAGGCTTTTATGTGTACCGCAATGGCCGTTTATTGGTGGCAGGCGGCTGGCTAGGGCTGGGGAAGGGCAAGGCGTGGCACCGAGAAGAATCCCAACGGCTGGCGCGGATTCGGCTGGACATCCCCAATACCGCAGATATGGACTGGAAAATCGACATCCGCAAGGCCACGGCACGGATTCCAGTGGCACTACGCCCGTGGCTGACCAAACTGGCGGAAGATGCCCGCACCCGCGCACGGCATGTTTTTGCCCACCGTGGCAGTCCGCAGCCGAGAAAAAAAGGCGAGGTACTGGCACAAGCATGGCGCACAGAAACCACCCGAACAGGGGTGCGCTATCGGATAGACGAAAACCATCCCGCCATTGCAGGGGCTTTAGAAAGCGCGAGCGGCACGCTCCGCCCGCTGCTTAAAGCCATGCTGCGCGTGATTGAAGAGACCGTGCCGGTGCAGCGGATTTGGCTGGATACGGCAGAGCACAAAGACACGCCGCGCACAGGGTTTAGCGGTGAGCCTTCCGCCGAGGTGCAAGCGGTCTTGGCCACGCTTTACAACAACCTGCTGCAACGCGGTATTTCTGCGGCGGCGGCCAAACGCACCCTTGCCCATACCGAGCCTTTTCAGGGCTTTCCTGCGCTTGTGGCCGCTTTGCCAGAATAGAACGAAGTGGAGGTGTCATGATGTTGAGCGAACAAGAAGAAAAAACACTTAGGGGGGTGGTGGATATTGCCCAAACCCTGCTCAGCGGCGAGCCTGACCGTGCGGCCATTACGCCAGGCATCATTGCCAAGCACGTTGCTACGGCAGCGATGGTGGTGCCCCAAGGCGCGGCGCAGGCACAGGCTGCAACCCTTGAGCTGATTCGCCGTTTTAGCCAGTGGATAGGCAAAGACACGGTGCTGGTAGCCGAGGAAGACCATTGCCGCTGGCTGAATGCCGCCCGCAAAAAAGACGCGCGTTACTGGCCGCGCTATCAAACCTTGCTTGAGAAAAAAATGCCGCCCACCGTGGTCGATGCGCTCAATGAATCGACCGATACCACCCTCGGCTTGCTCGAAGACCCGACCCGAGAAGGGGCATGGAGTCGGCGGGGCTTGGTGGTGGGGCATGTGCAATCAGGCAAAACCAGCCACTACGCCGGCTTGATTTGTAAGGCCGCCGATGCAGGCTACAAAGTGATTATTGTGTTGGCCGGCTTGCACAATAATTTGCGTTCGCAGACCCAAATTCGGCTAGAAGAGGCTTTTTTGGGCTACCAAACCCCCATAACCGCCGACCGTGTTCGCGTTACTGGGGTGGGCGACATCGACAGCGACCAGCAGATTCGCCCCAACTGCGCCACCAGCCGCAACAACACTGGCGACTTTACCGCTGGGGTGGCTAAAAACTTGGCCATTTCCCCCGAGCAAAGACCGTGGCTGTTTGTGATTAAGAAGAACAAGACCGTGCTCGACCGGCTACTGCGCTGGATTCGGAATCATGTCACCGATAGCACCGATGCCGAGACCAAGCGGCGCGTGGTGTCTAACTTGCCTTTGCTGATGATTGATGACGAAGCCGACCATGCTTCTGTGGATACGGGGGAGCAGGTCTTTGATGAAGACGGCTTGCCTGATGAAGAGCACCAACCCACGGCCATCAACAGCCGGATTCGGCAGATTTTGCACGCCTTTAGCAAGTCGGCGTATGTGGGTTACACCGCCACGCCTTTTGCCAATATTTTTATTCACCGGCGCAATGAAACGCCGAACGAAGGCCCCGACCTTTTTCCCCAGTCGTTTATTTTGAGCCTGTCCGCGCCCTCTAACTATGTTGGGCCGACGCAACTGCTGGCTTTGCGGGGTGCGTTGCCCAAGGGCGGGGCGGCAGACAGCGCGGGGGACAGCCCGTTGCTGATGCGCCCTGTCACCGACCACACCGATGCCAGCGAAACCGGTGGTTGGATGCCGCCCAAACACGGCACACCCCACTCGCCCCCTTCTCCCCTCCCCGCCACCCTGACCGAAGCGATTCAGGCTTTTGTGCTGGCCTGTGCGGTGCGCCAGATTCGGGAACAGGGCCGGGGGCATACCTCGATGTTGATTCACGTCACCCGTTACACCCTCGTTCAAGGACGGGTGCAGGCTCAAGTAACGGAAGAGGTGAAAAAAATGCGGCAGCGACTCAGTCGGGGAGTCGCCAACGAGGACCTCCTCGCGGTGCTGCAGCACCTGTGGGAAACGGATTTTGTCCCCACGACGCACGCCTTGAATCAGCAGGTTGCCGTGCATGACAAGCCTGAGCCCTTGCCCAGTTGGGCAGAGATTGAGGCGGTGCTGCCCGAGGTCTTGGCCGACATTGAAGTGAAGGCCATCAATGGCTCGGCCAAAGACGCGCTGGATTACAACGAAGCCGCGTCGGGTCAGGGCTTAAAAGTGATTGCGATTGGCGGGGACAAGCTGGCGCGGGGGCTGACTTTAGAAGGGCTGTGCGTCAGCTATTTTTTACGCAGCTCAAAAATGTACGACACCCTGATGCAGATGGGACGCTGGTTTGGCTACCGTCCGGGCTATCTCGACCTCTGCCGTCTCTACACCACCCACGAGCTGATGGCGTGGTTTGGGCATATTGCCGAAGCGTCAGAAGAACTGCGCACCACTTTTGATGTGATGGCGGCCAGTGGGGCAACCCCACGGGAATACGGGCTGCGTGTCCAGTCCCACCCCACCCTGATGATTACCTCGCCGCTCAAAATGCGCACCGCTAAGCCCATCCGCTTGTCGTTTAGCGGCGAAGTGGTGGAAACCTCCGCCTTCTACAAAGACCCGCGTATTTTGCAGCGGAATATGCAGGCCACCGAGGCACTGATGGCTGAGATGGGCACGCCCACCGAGACCAACCCTGTGCGGGTTCGGGGTGAGGCTCGACACGAATCGCGGGGCACGCTGTTGTGGTCTGGCGTGCCCGCCCACATGGTTGAAAGCTTTTTTAGGGGCTACACCACCCATGACAAAGCCAAAAAAGCACACAGCCCCTCGCTTGCCGAGTTTGTGGCCAAAATGGCCAAAGCTAAAGAGCTGACCACATGGACGGTGGCGTTGATGGGCGGCGGTACAGGGGCACACTACACCTTTACCGGTGGGCAACAGTGCCAAATGCCTAAGCGGGCAGCAGAGGCGACAGTCAAAGACCGGTATAGCGTCGGGCGTTTGCTGTCCCCTCGTGACGAAGCCATTGATTTAACCGAACCAGAATGGCTGGACGCGCTTTCTCTGACCCAAAAACTGTGGCAGCCCGACCCCGCCCGTCAAGCTGACAACCATACCGAACCCACGGCACCGACCCAGCCCAGTGGGGCACTGATTCGAAAAACGAGAAACAAAATGGCGGGCTTGCTGCTGCTTTATCCGCTAGACCCTGCGGACGCGGGGCTTGCCGACCTCTCCGCCCCCATCATGGGGTTTGTGGCGAGCTTTCCGGCTAGCCGTTCAGACGTGACGGTGGATTACCGTGTGGATCATTTAGTGTGGGAGCAAGAATATGGCGCGGCAGATTGAAGATTTTTTTATGTTGGTATGGCAAGCCCTCTCGGGGGATGCCCTGAGCCAAGGCTGGCAGACACTGGCTTTGCCTTCTGCAGGGGCGTGCACACTGCTGGCGGGGCGGCATTTTCCGGGCAACGAAGAAGCCTTGTTGGTGGGCTTTGAAACCATCGCACTGTCTGCCAAGCAAAAACTGCCAGAAGGCCGGGGCTTTCTGGTGGCACCCGCCGACCCCTATGGCGATGGCAAAGCATGGCTGGCACTGACCCGAAAGCCTGAAGGCAGCTTGACCTTGTTTGCCGATATGGTGAGGGATGTGGCAGATGCACTCGATAGCGAGGCCGACCAAGGCGAAGCGAAACAGCTCAGTGCGTTGCTGGGTCGGGTGCGGGCTTGGCAAAACTTTATGAGCAAAACCCAGCAGCCCTTAATGGCCAAAGATGTTTTGGGCTTGGTGGGGGAGCTGACCTTTCTTCGCCGCTTACTGGAGGCGGGTATCACCCCCACCGTGGCGGTGGAAGCTTGGGTCGGCCCACGAGACTACGAGCAAGATTTTGTCTTGGGTAGCGGCGCCGTGGAGGTCAAAGTCACCCTATCTACGGATGGGTTTCCGGTCAAAATTGGTTCGTTGGAGCAGCTTAGTGATGCGGAATACCAGCCCCTGTTTCTTGCGGGGATTCAGTTGGTGCCCAGCGATGAAGGAGAAAACTTGCCTGCCTTTGTCGGGGCCGTCGCCGAGGCACTTGCCAGCGATAAATACGCCCATGCGCAGTTTATGGACCAGCTGCTGTTGGCGGGCTACCACCCCAGCCATGCAGACCGTTATCCACAAGGTTTTGCCCAGCAAGATTTCCGCCTTCTGGCCGTGGACGAGGGCTTTCCGCGCCTTGTCTCAGGCAACGTGCCAGAGGGTATCCGAAAAGTCAGCTATGAAATTGACTTAGACAAAGTGCAAGGTCATAGCGTGGCATTAAGCGATGCTTTACAGCAATTGGGGGTGATATGAGCAGTTCATTAGAAGATTTTTTTCGTGAGAACCAAGCGCAAGTGCGTGCCCAAATGGATGAGGATGCGGACGCGGTTTACCCTGAGCTGGTTTTTTGCGAAATGGCAATGGACCACCTATTTGAGCAGGGTATGACGCATGAAGCGATTCCCTGCCATTACCAAGGCAGACTAGGCCATAGCCACCTGCGGGTAAGCGGTTATGGCCTTTCTGAAGACCATGACCAACTCGACCTCTTTATCAGCCTCTACAAAGGGGATGATGTGCTGTCGTCTATTTCTGATGCCGACACACAGTTAGCCGCCAACCATTGCTTCCGCTTTTTTACTGCGTGTGCCGAAGGCAATATCGCCAACCAGATTGACCACTCTAGCGATGCCCACGACTTGGCCGTGGCGATTCAGCAGCAGCATCAAGCCTTTGAGCAGGTCAGAATCTTTGTCTTAACTGACCGCGTAGCCAAAACCAAGCAATTCCATCCAAAAACCATCGGCGCGACGACGGTGAGCTTAGAGGTGATGGATATTGAGCGGCTCTATCGCCATTTGGTTGCAGGGAAGCCGCGCGATGAGCTGGTTGTTGATTTTGCCGAAGTGTCTGGTAGGCCTTTGCCCTGTGTTTTTGTGCCCAGCGGCGAAGGGGAGGAATACGACTACGCGCTGGCGGCTATTCCTGGCGAAGCTTTGCGCTTTATGTATGACCGCTATGGGGCGCGGCTTCTGGAAAACAATGTCCGTTCGTTTTTAGGGGTGCAAAGCAAGAAAAGCGTCAACGCGGGGATTCAAAAAACCCTACGCGATACGCCAGACCGCTTTATGGCCTACAACAACGGCATTGTGATGGTGGTCGATGAGCTGAGTGTGGTGCAAGCCGAAGGTGGCGGCACCGCGATTGGCGGGCTCAAGGGGATGCAAATTGTGAATGGGGGGCAAACCACGGCCTCTCTGTATTTCACCAAGAAAAAACACCCTGAAACCAATCTGGGCAAGGTCAATATCCCCGCCAAGATTATTGTGATCAAACCGCAAAATCACGCCACCCAAGCGCAGGCCTCTTCGCAAGAAGAAAGCCTGCTGGCGGCTATTTCGCTGTATGCCAATAGCCAAAACCAAATCAAGCAAGCCGACCTTTCAAGCAATAACCACTTTCACCGTCAGATGGAAGAATGGTCGGCCAAGGTCTATTGCCCTGACGGCGTAGGGCGTTGGTTCTATGAGCGGACAAGTGGCAGCTACAACACTTGGCTGGTCAAAGACGGTTACACCCCCGCCAAGCGCAAGGCCTTAAAGACGGCTTGCCCCACGTCTCGCCGCGTCACAAAAATGGATTTGGCACGGTATTTGGTGGCATGGAAACGTCAACCAGAGGTGGCGTGTTTGGGGCCACAAAAATGCTTCCACACCTTTATGAGTCAGCAAGAAGACGGCGGGGCAGAGGTCAATCTCGGAAATTTCAAAGAAATGATCGCCAAGACCATCGTGTTCCGCGCCATCCTGTCTCTGGTGCGGAAACAGCTGAACGGGGTGCAAATACCCATCGCCATTTACACCGTTGCCGTGTTGGCACAGCAGTTTGGCAAGCGATTTGACTTTGAGCGGGTTTGGTTACAGCAGGGCATTTCTCCGGCCTTGCGTGACCACGTCAGCCTGTGGGTAAAAGAGGTCACGCAGGCCTTGGATGACACCAAGGGCACATGGTCGCTGTCAGACTGGGTGAAGCACCCCGAGTGCGGTAAAACCCTGCTCAATCAGCGTTTTACCGCCCCTGTAGCCACGCCCGAATGGGTCAAGTAACCTAACCTACACCGCCCCACACCCCACTAGCGCGGCAATCTCCGCCGCAGAAAATCCCCAGTCGCTCAGCACGGCACCCTCTTGGCTGGCGGGGCGCGGGGCGGTCGGGGCGGCGGCGGGGGTGCGGCTAAAGCGGGGAACAGGCGCGGGTTGGGTCACGCCCTCCACCGCGATAAACGTTTGCCGTGATTGGTTGTGCGGATGCAGCGGGGCTTCGTCCATGTCCAGCACCGGCGCGACACAGGCATCGCTGCCGGCAAACACCGCGCACCATTCGTCACGGCTACGGGTCAGCAGTACCGCCGCCAGCTTGGCTTTCAATGTCGGCCACTGGCTGCGGTCCCACTGGGCGAGGAAGGCCGGGTCGTCGTGCAGCGCGGTTTTTTCCAGCAGCAAGGCGTAGAACTGCGGCTCAATCGCCCCCACTGACAGCCACTTGCCGTCGCGGCATTGATAGGTATCGTAGAAATGCGCCCCGCCATCCAGCAGATTGCTGCCCCGTTCGGATGACCACTGCCCCATAGCCTTGAGGGTATACATCATGGTCATCAGCGTGGCCGCGCCGTCGGTCATCGCCACATCCACCACTTGCCCCTGCCCCGTGCGGCGAGCCTCAATCACCCCCGCCAACACGCCCATCGCCAACAACATCGCCCCGCCGCCACAGTCGGCCACCAGATTCAACGGCACGATGGGCTTGCCGCCTTTTTCGCCGATGGCGTGCAACGCGCCAGACAACGACAGGTAGTTAATATCATGGCCAGCGGTCTGCGCCAGCGTGCCGCTTTGCCCCCAGCCGGTCATGCGGCCATAAACCAAACGGGGATTACGCGCCAAACACACCTCGGGGCCTAAGCCCAAACGCTCGGTCACCCCTGGCCGAAAGCCCTCCACCAGCACATCAGCAGTGGCAATAAGCCGCAGGGCGGCTTCGATGGCTTCCGGCTGCTTGAGGTCAAGGGCAATCACGCTGCGATTGCGGTTGAGAATGTCGATTTTGGGGTCGAATAAATCGGCAGTTGGGCGGCTGCCCGCACGCGGTTTGCGTTCGATGCGGAGCACGTCCGCGCCAAGGTCGGCCAGCAGCATCACCCCCATCGGGGCGGGGCCGAGCGCGGCCAGTTCGACGATTTTAACGCCGTGTAAAGGGCCCATTAAAGCCTCCGTGAATTGCGGGATAAGGGTGGGATGCGGTGGGGGC
>ERZ724510.2193-NODE-2193-length-10598-cov-3.860950_pt1 | contig 10598 bp, 7 predicted proteins | sample MGYA00376043_ERZ724510 | MGnify/ENA primary metagenome ERZ724510 (study PRJEB28724, sample SAMN07190888) | wastewater metagenome | isolation source: influent of sewage treatment plant in Hong Hong | place: USA: Christiansburg, Virginia | collected 2016-03-01 ... | reverse complement strand
GAACTGCCGAATCTGTATCCGAAAGCTGCGCTCTCAGAACCTCGAGTGCCGACGCCTCATTCCGACGAGCCAATGCCCGCACCGCAGCCTTGCGAACCTGAGACACTGGATCGCGCAACATCGACACAATCAGTGGGCCGGCCTCGGCCTCTTGGCGGTCGCTGAGCGTCGCGACACCGGCTTGACGGATCGCCCAACTGCCACTCGATAGCGCGTCGCGGGCCCACAACAGGCTGCGCTCGGACATCAACCTGACGTCCGACGCTGCGAGTCGAACGATCGCTTCGGCTGCCGCGAGCTGCACTTGCTCATCGCTCCCTCGCCCAACCTGCCGGTCGAGCATCCGTACGTCGAGTAATCGACCTGAAAGCCCCAGCCCCTCAGAAGCCAAAATCGTCGCGGTGCTGCTCGCCTTGCCATCACTTAAGACCGATCGAAAGACCTGCGCAGTCGCGGAGTGTTCCGTCGATGCCAGATAGCGGGCTGCCAGCAATTGGTCCCGTCCCGGCTCCCCTGCCAGACGCTCCAGCAGCGCCTGTGCCCGCGTCTCCCCGAGCGGCATAAGCTGCTGCGCGGCCTTGAGCTGCGCCTCTCTCGGCTCGGAACGCTGGAGCCGGACTAGCAACGCTTTGTACGCAGGTTCATTCCCCGCACGCGCCAGACAGCCCAACACCGACAGCTCGATCGGCCCACCAACCTGCCCTTTTTCTAGCACCGACACCAACAACTCGACTGCGGTGCGGTTGCCACGATCGCACAGCAGCAACGCAGAGAGCAGCCGCAGCTCGCCATCTTTCCCCGCTAGCCCTTCGTACAGCAACTGGGTGCCACGTGGTTCCCCGAGCCGTTCGAGGGCCACCGCGATCGCAGTCCGCACCGCCGGGTCACTCGATCGACCGCTGCGGGACAAAAGAACTGCCGCTGCCGCTGGATCACCCAGCAACCCCAGCGCCTCCGCTGCCTGTGCGACGACCGCTGGATCCGATTCATCCAGCAGTTTTTCCAGCAGCGCCCGTTGCGAACCATCACGGCTATGACCAAGTGCCCGCAGCGCTCCCAGCTTTAGTCGCTGATCCTGCGAAGTCGCCTGCTTGATTAATACGCCCAACGCCCGACCCCGTAGCGCCAGCAGCTCAGCCTGCGATATCTCATCTGCGCTGCCCTTGTGCGTGCGCAACACGTAGAGCAGCAGGCCAATCAATCCGATTGCAACCGTGCCCCATAGTGGCGCAAAACGACGAGCTGCACGCAACAGCCGAGCACGACCCGTCGAAGCAGCACTGGGGTTCATCTGCTCGATACAGGCTTGCAGCTCGTCCTCGAGCGCCCGCATCGACAAAAACCGCGCCGCCGGATCCTTGGACAAGGCCCGCAGCACCACCGACTCGAGCGCGTCGCTTATTTGAAGCCCCGACACTCGCTGACGCGGCGGCACTACCTTCTGTTTGACATGTGCCGACATGATCTCGTCGGCCTTTTTGCCCGTGAAAACCGGCTGCCCGGTCAGCATGAAGTACAGGATGCACCCGACGGCGTACTGATCGCCCTTGGCATCATGGAGCCCGCTGCGAATCTGCTCCGGAGCCATGTACAGCGGCGTTCCGACGAGCTGCCCCGCCTGCGTCAAATTTTGACCCGGCGTGTCTTCGAGAGAAATATCTGGGTCCGGCTCTGGAACGGGCCCGCTCTCGGTCACCACCGGGATCGAAGCCGCGCTCACCCGCATCTGACCACTGACTTGTAGCGACGGCACGGCGCGCACATCTTTGGCGATGCCAAAGTCGATGATCTTCACAAAGTCTTCGTTACCGTCCTGATTCACCAGCAGGATGTTGTCGGGTTTGATGTCACGGTGGACGATGCCCTGCTCGTGGACGTGATGCATACCGCGAGCAATCTGGGCGGCGATACGGCAGGCCCGCAGCGGCGTCATGTTGCCATCACGCACCGCAGCGCTCACGGTTGGACCGGACAAAAACTCCATCGCCAGATAGGACTTGCCGTCTGGAAGCTCGCCGAAATCGATGACCTGAACGATGTTCGGATGTTTGATCTGAGACAGGAGCTGCGCTTCCTGCAAGAAGCGTCGCCTGCTCACCTCGTCCTTCGGTTTGCGCAGAATCTTGACCGCAAGCAGGTTGCGCAGCGTGGCATGGCGGGCCTTGTAGACCGTGCCCATGCCGCCCTGGCTGGCCTTTTCCAGCACCTCGTAACGGCCATCGATGATCAGTCCGTGGATCTCATCGGTCGCAGCGCCATGGCTCGTAGTCGGCAACGCCGCACCGCTCAACACCGGCATCCCCGCTGCAGAGGCAGATCTGCCCGCAAAGCGATCTGACGTGATCGCGACGGCCCCCGGTACCACCGCAACTGCCGCTGGGATCGGTTGCCCGGTAGCTTTTGTAGATTCCGCGAGCGGTGCTCGCTTTAAATCGCCCGTACCCTGGATCGATTTTGGGGGAATGTCGACGGAGAGCGTCGGATTATCGCCCATCTCAGCGCAGTCATGAGCATCCCCCTCGACAATGGTGCTGTCGCAATACGGACAGACCGAGAGCTGCCCCTCCCCACTCGCAGGTCGCTCCTGCATCTTAGACACACTCATCTTAGCAAGTTGGCGCACGGCTGTGGTAAATGGGGGTGATTGTCCCGCTTGGCCAGCGTATCTGTTGGTCTCTGCGACGGCGTTTGTCCTGCTGTAGCCGCCGCTGGTATCGAACCTTCGGCTCTGAGAAACTTGCTCACTGGAGACCTCATGTTCGGAAACCATCACTCGACCACGCGCTCCCTGACCTTTGGCACACTGGTGCTCTGCTCAGTTGGCCTGTTCGGCTGTCCCCAGCAAGAAGCGGCCAAGCCAGCCGCATCCTCAGAGCCTGCTGCCCCAACACCTGCCGTGGCTCCCGCGTCGCCTACCGTCGATCCGGCCCGACTCGCCGTCTTCGGAACACCGCTCCCGCAGCACTACGACAGCAAAGACAACCCGCCCACCGACGAAAAGATTGCGCTGGGCAGACAGCTTTATTACGAAAAGCGACTATCCAAGAACCACGAGATCAGCTGCAACTCATGCCACGACTTGGCGCGCTACGGGGTCGATGGCAAAAAGTTCTCCACCGGACACAAGCAGCAGCTCGGGGGTCGCAACTCTCCGTCGGTGTACCAGGCGGCCGGCCACGTCGCCCAGTTCTGGGATGGTCGTGCGAAGGATGTTGAAGAGCAGGCTGGCGGCCCGATGATAAACCCCGTCGAGATGGCGCTCCCCGACCACAAGCGAGCCGAGGCGGTCCTGCTGAGCATCCCCGGCTATGTCGAAGCCTTCAAGAAGGTCTTCCCCGCCGACAAACAGCCGGTCACCATCAAGAACGCCACCGCCGCCATCGGTGCCTTCGAGCGTCGCTTGGTCACGCCGTCGCGCTTCGACAAGTTCCTCGGTGGAGAAACGACCGCGCTCAACGACGTCGAAAAAGCGGGCCTACTCAAGTTCCTCGACACCGGCTGCGTCGCTTGCCACAGCGGCACACTCCTCGGCGGCAGCAGTTATCAAAAAGTCGGCTCGGTCAAGCCGTGGCCGAACCAGACCGATCTGGGACGAGCCACGGTCACCAAGAATGACGCCGACAAGCTGGTCTTCAAGGTTCCGTCGCTGCGGAATGTCGCCCAGACCGCGCCGTATTTCCACGATGGCTCAGTAGAAAAGCTGACCGACGCAATCAAGGCCATGGCAAGTCACCAGCTTGGACGCGACCTGCCCGATGCCGATGCCGATTCAATCGCCGCATTCCTGCGCAGCCTCACCGGCGACATCCCGAAGGAATTCATCCAAGAGCCAGCGCTGCCGCCGAGCGGCAAGACCACCCCTAAGCCCGACCCGGCGTAGTCACCCCAGCTACGGCTTCGGATGAGACATCAGGAAGTCGTAGATCGACGACGTGAAGAACGAGTTGAACACCGGGACGTGACCGCCTCCTTGAATCGACCATAGCTCGACCGGACCGTCGCTCGGACAGCCGGTGAACTTTTCGACGGTGGTTTCGGCCCCAAGAAGCACCGTGTCGATGTCGCGATTTTCCCCCGAGTAGGTCAGTCGCCCGCCGCAGCCGTTTTTCTGTGCCCAGATCTGAACCGTCTCACGCGCTCCCGGATAGAGCCCCGGTGCCCCCAGGTACCCAATCACCACGTCGAGCGTGCCCTGCACATGGAGAATCGGCACGTGTTGCTTGGGCGTGCACCGCGTTGGATCATTCCACTGCTGCCCCGCGAGGCTGACGATTCCGGCAACCTTGTCCGACAGCTCGCAAGCGATGCGATGGGTCATGAAGCCGCCATTCGAGTGACCCACGACAAAGATGCGCTTCGGATCGACGTTGTAGCGAGCCTGCATGTCAGCGATGACCGCGTTTATATAGGCCACGTCGTCAACGCCGGACTTGAAGAAGTTGCAGCACCACTCCATCGCATTCCAAAAACGCAGGCCTACTGGGTTCTGCGTGCCGTCAGGAAATGCGTAGAGGAAGGTCTTTTGCTCGGCCAACGTGCCGATGTTTAGGTACAGCTCCTCAATGCTGCCACTCGCGGAGAAGCCGTGCAGCATGATCACAAGTGGTGTCGGCTTGGTCTTGTCGTATCGCGACGGCACCTTGTACTGATACGGCCTCCCGTCGAGTGGTCCCGCCGTCATCGGCGATAGCTCAGCCGTTACTTGCCCGTCACTGTGCGGTAACGCCAGGAGCGGTGCCCCCAAAAGAGCTGTCGACGAATCCTCTGCACTGCCACAGCCCAAAAGCAGCGCCAAACAAAGCACGAACAAGCTCCGCATGTGTCCCTCCTTCGATTGAGTCGTCTCTCGACGCGGGTCGATTCAGTTCATCTTCCGCAGCAATACCAGCAGGCATGGACTCGACTCACCGCCGTATTCCCAGGTGTCGATCGTTTCCCAGCCCTCACGACGCAGCGCCTGCATCAGTTGTTGAGGCTCGTAGCGCCGACTGTAATAGACCGAAAACTCGCGCTCTGTCGTATCGGAACGAACCCGTGCCCGCAGGTCGACGCCGTAGCTGCCCGGCACCGCGCAGCTCATATCGAGCGCCGGGGTAATCTCGACGTCGGCCTGATCGGCCCCGTAGCGCTTGAAGGGCCCGGCGAGGAACTCATCGCGTCGTTGGCTCAGGTCGTTGTTGCGACGAATCGCGAACGTCGGATCCTTGCTCCGAATCTCATCGGGATCGCTCGCCGAGGCGTACGCCATACGAAAATCCATCACCAACATGTCACCGTTCGCGAACCCACAGAGGCTGTTGCGCATAAAGCGCAGCTCATTTTCGAGATTGCTGAAGGTGTGCCCGAGCATGGTGATGATTCGTCGACGATGCGCCCGTCGCGGTGAATACAAGAGCTGACCGTAGCGCGGCAGATGGTGAAAGTTGCCCTGAATGGCAAACACGGTGCCGCCGTAATCGGCCAACACCTCCGCCGCGTGCCGATACGCCACCGATAACAGCGGCTGACTAATATCGAGCAAATAGAGTCGCAAATCTGCGTGTCCCGACTGCGTCAGAAGCTGTTTGACCAGTCGCACTTCGTTGCGCGCACTGCCTGGACCAAGCGCCACCACATCGAGCCCGCACTGCCCGTTCGAGCGCACAATCCGTGCCGCCGTCTTTTCCAACGGCATGCTCGACTGCATCGCGTCGTAGTCCTTCTGCTCGGCGATGGCACACCAGTGAGCGGCGCTCATGTGGTCCATGTACAAAAAGCTCTGCTCGATGTGCCCGCCGTGACCGTTTACCTGAAGAGCCAGGTCTTTGATCATCTTGACCGGGTCGAAGCCCGGCGCGAGCCAGCAGTTGAGCGCCAGGTTGGGATCAGATGCGCTCGCTTCCCACGGCAACGAGTGGGTCTCCAGGTCCAGTTCTGGCACGGACAGAAGGTGGAGCAGCGCCATCTGGCTCGGAGCATAGGTTCCGCCCTCCAGCGCCTGCAGTGCCCCCTCGGGAACGCCCGACAGTTCGGCCAGCTTGTGGTGGCTCAGCGAGGCTGCTTCGCGACGCTCACGCAGCGTCTGACTCCACGCCGCGATCCGGCTCATGTCAGACGGCGCAATCGGCTCCAGAAACGGCTCCCAGTTGGTTCCGCCCTCTTCTTGGGTAAGCCGCGAGGCCGCCAAAAAGCCCCGCAGGGTCATCAGCGCCATCTGAAGGGACTGCTGTTCTGCGGGAGACTTCTCATGCAGGGCTTGCTGCACCGTCTCGATGACCAAATGCAGCGCTTGCTGCTCCCAGGGGAGATCCGAGTTTGGGTTGGACTGCATGGAAGCCTCTCTCGTGCGTTGGACTGAGTCTTACAGCGACGACACGGCCATGGCCGCACGTGGGCGCACTATAGCGTGCTCGGCAAAAAAACCCCTGCCGTTTCGTAAGCTTGCTGTGGTATGGCATCGCCATGGTTACTGCCCCGCGTCCAGGGCCAGATCCCCTGCCACCGAGCGCCAGTTCCGCCGAACTCCTGACCCAGGAGTTCCGGCTGCGTCGGTTCCAGAACTGGTTCTTCCTCGGGCTGATGTACGGCTTCTTCTACATGAGCCGCTACAACTTCAGTGCGGTGCAGGCTGCTGTCGCTGAGCAGTTTGGTTGGAGCCATGCCGACTACGGCTCGATCTTGAGTGCAGGGCTCGCCACCTATGGTTGCGCGGTCTTCCTAAACGGCCCGCTCGCTGATCGAATCGGTGGCAAACGCGCCATCCTGATCGGTGCTGCCGGTGCTGCGATCTTCAACCTGCTATTTGGCCTGTGCCACCTTTTGATCTTGAAACCTGCCGTCGTGGTCGGTGGCCAGGTGGTCTCCCACGCCGAGCTTGGTGCGGGACTCAACAACACCTCAGTCATCGCCATGTTCGCGGTGCTGTGGGCCTGCAATCACTACTTCCAGTCGTTTGGGGCGCTGTCGATCGTCAAGATCAACGCCGCCTGGTTCAAAGTCAGCGAGCGAGGCAAGTTCGCGGGCATCTTCGGCATCATGATTCAGACGGGCCGAACCCTGGCTTTTACACTCTTGCCCCTGCTCTTGCGCTTCTTGCCCTGGCAGTACGCATTCTTTGTCCCGGCGGCGTTTCTGACCATCATGTGGGTGCTCTGTTACTTCCGTGTCGAGAACACCCCTGCCCAAGCCGGCCATGGTGACTTCGACACTGGCGACGAAAGCCCCGATGAAGCCCAGGCCGCTGACACCATCGGATTTGTCCTTCGTAAGGTCTTTGCCCGCAAAGCCCCGTGGATCATCGCACTATCGTCGATGTGCATTGGCTTGGTTCGGCACTCGATCGACCACTGGTACACCCGCTACATCGTCGCAGTGTTCGGCGTTACCGCTCGTACTCTCGGTTCGTTCGGTCCGTATCAGTTCGCGTCGGTGGCCATGCCAATTGCGGCGGTCATCGGTGGGCTCGTGGCTGGCAATGCCTCGGATCGGCTGTTTCAGTCACGACGAGCGCCGGTGATCTTCTTCGCGTTTCTCGGCATGGCAGCGTGCATGACCGGCCTGCGCGGAACCATCCACAATGCCTGGGGCGCAGCGGTTGTTCTCGTCGCTGTTTCGTTCTTTGTTCAGAGCGCGCACTCGCTGGTCGGTGGCGCGGCCTCGATGGACTTCGGTGGGCGCAAAGCAGTGGCGACGGCGGCTGGTCTGTTCGATGGGGCGCAGTACCTAGCGGGGGCTTTGGCCGGTGCTGGTATCGGCAAGCTGCTTGAACGGTACAAGCAGCCAGGTGGTCTGCCCGGCTCCGAGTTCGAGGTGTGGCCGTTTATGCCGCTCTTTTTCTCGATCCTTGGCGCGCTCATCATCTCGCGGCTGTGGAACGCGCTTCCCGGTCGAGGCGGACATGCCGCCCCGATTGCGAAAAGCGGTGGGCCTACTTATCCACTGACTGCGAGCTTACCGGCGGAGCCGCAACGGTAATTACCCGCTCGACACCATCCTCGGGCAGCTTCGGCACGTGGGCTGGTGCCTTGTCGGTCTTGCCGTTATACGCCACGTTGCTCGACACCAACGAGAACGGCATCGAGTCGGTGGTCGACAGGGCACCCTGAGAGGCGAACACCGTCGCACCGATCGCAGGCTGACCATCGATGTACAGGTCGAACGTGACCGGCTGAGCGGTCAATCGGAACAGCAAGTTCTGCGGCACTGCTGCATTGGTGACGCCGTTGAACGCGATCTGGTTCTGGGCGGTTATCTGCGCGCTGTCTCCTGGATAGGCGTTGTCAAAGCGGGCATAGGCGATCTGACAGCCGGCTGGGCAGGTGATCGAGCCTTCAAACTGATGGGCGAACCGATCACCCTGCCAAGCCAGCACCCAGTCGCCTTGACCGTTGGTGGTAATACCCAGCGTCGATTGGGGAAGCTGAATCGCCGCACCGGCATCAATCACGAACGTCGAGTACTGCGTCGTGGGAAGGCCGCCGCCGCCGCTCCAGGTGTTTCCACAACCGTAGCTTCCGGTGCAGTGGTGGCTAGAACTTGACCACGGCCCACACCCGGCAAGTAGGGCGAAGGCCATCGCGGCGAGACTCTGAATTTTCATGGGCTGGCTCCTTTGTCTGTCGGGCGCGAAGGTGCGCCTTGTTTCGATTATCGGCTGAAATGGTCGTTCACAAGGGTGAAGGCACCGCCAACTGATCGTGTACCGACGACTCCCGACACAGATGACGTTCACCCAGCGAGTAATATTCAAAGGCCGCATGTTGGACGGTAATTGCCACTCATAACAATCCCTATGCCCCCATGTCGGCAGATGACCACACAAATGTCATGCCGTTCTATCAAATTACCGCTTTATAATATTAATAAGTCATTTTGAGGCATGGGCATGGCTAGGATGCGAGCGTTTCCGACCTGGGTGGGATTGCTGGGGATCGGTGTGGCCGGTCTGCTCCTGATGGGAGACGCGGGCAACGCTGAAGCTCGACGGCATAAGCGTCGTGAACGTCGCACCGACGAATGCAAGGCCCCACCAGTGGTGTCGCCGGCGGATCAGGAAAAGGCGATGCGTTTCTACGATAGTGCTGTGATCTATTGGGAATCGAAAGAATGGAACCGTGCCCGCTCTGATTTTCAGAATGCCTATAACATCAGCAAACTCCCGGATTTTCTCATTAACCTCGCCTTGGTATCTGAGAAACAACGTAAATTTAACGACTCAATCGGCTATCTGGAAGGGTATATCGATAACTGTCCGAACGCCCCCGACCTAGACAAGGCTCGTCAGAAGATTGAGGATCTGCGGATCGCCCAAGCCATCGAGGAGGGCAAAAATCCGCCGCGTACGGTCAAGGCCTCACTGCCGCCGTGGCCAGCGATTGCGCTGATGGCAAGCGGGGCCGGTCTGCTCATCGCCGGCGTTGGTCTGGGTGGTGGTGCCATTTCCAAGTCGCACCTGATCAGCGATCCCGACAACCGCACCAAGCTGTGGTCGGTCGATTTGCAAGACATCGAGACGGCTGGCCAGCGGATGCAGACGGCAGCGTTCACCCTCGATGCAATCGGTGTGGCAGCACTGACTGCGGGCGTAATCTGGACCGGTGTGTACTACGCGCAGGGCAACACTGGCTTGTCGCTGGCGTTGGCCCCCCGTTCAGGCGGTGGCAGCGCTTTCATCCTCGGGAGGTTCTGATGCGGAGGTCGATGGTTCTGTCTCGTCTGCTGCGTGGCCTGGTCATCACCAGCGGCCTTCTCGTCGGCACGAGCTGTTACGCCCCCGACGTCACTCATCTTCTGTTTCGCTGCAACGGTAGCGGGCCCTGTCCGAGCGGCACGGAGTGCCTGTACGGGCTGTGCGCTGCTCACGGTGTCGAAGCCTGCGCGAGCGGCAACGGTTCCTGGCTCACCGATGACAACTTCAAGGCGCTGTGCCCGGCGATCGGCAGCGCCAGTGCCTGCGGTGACAACTACGAACCGGACGCCACCTGCCTTCCCGAAGCCGTGACGGTCTGCACCGATCCCTCGACCACCAAACCCAACCCCGACTGCTTCCGTTGCTGTCGCAAGAAGTAGACGTTGACAGAGCCACGCCGCGCTCGCCTATAGTCGCCGCCCATGGCGACGCCGACCTCTCCGCAAGACCCGCTGTTTCCGCTACATAGCGCGCTCGCGACCAAGGCACCAGCGCTCATCTACCTGTGCGGGAAGGAACGCTTCCTGATCGACCGAGCCATCGAGGCGATCAAGACCGCAGTTCTCGAACCAGCGACGCGGGACTTCAACTACGATCAGCTCTTCGGCAAGGAAGCGGGCGCAGCCCAGATCCTGGCGTGTGCCAAGACGCTGCCGATGATGGCCAAAAGGCGACTGGTACTGATTCGCGATGCGGATGAGCTGACTGCGGACGAGCTGGCCAGCCTGACCAAGTTCATCGAATCGCCCGCGCCCGAGACGTGTCTGCTGTTCGTAGCCGAAAAAGCCGATCTGCGGCTGCGCTTCTTCAACCTGTTCAAAAAGCATGGCCTGCTGCTCAAGCTCGATCCGCTCGCCGACAAACAGCTTCCCGGCTTTATCGAGGCCGAGGCCAAGCGCCTGCAAGTCGAGCTAGAGCGTGGGGCCGCAGC
>ERZ724510.2188-NODE-2188-length-10611-cov-4.051914_pt1 | contig 10611 bp, 7 predicted proteins | sample MGYA00376043_ERZ724510 | MGnify/ENA primary metagenome ERZ724510 (study PRJEB28724, sample SAMN07190888) | wastewater metagenome | isolation source: influent of sewage treatment plant in Hong Hong | place: USA: Christiansburg, Virginia | collected 2016-03-01 ... | reverse complement strand
CCGCGAGGGGTGGGGCGTATTGTCCTGTAAAGCGCGGGCGGGCCTTGTCCGGGGCACACCTACTGGATACCAGGCCAAGGCAACGGGGTAGGGCACGCAGGCGCCAGACAAACTCTGGTTGGCAAAACCATGCATCGCGCTACGCTGGAGCACCTCTTCGCTCGCAGGTCTGCGCCATGGAAACTTTGCCCTCTTCCGATCTCAAAACCATCCTGCACTCCCAGCGGGCCAATCTGTATTACCTGGAGCACTGCCGGGTGCTGGTCAACGGCGGGCGCGTGGAATATGTCACCGACGAAGGCAAGCGATCTTTGTACTGGAACATTCCCATCGCCAACACCACCACGGTGCTGCTGGGCACGGGCACCTCGGTGACCCAAGCGGCGATGCGCGAGCTGGCCAAGGCGGGGGTGTTGGTCGGTTTTTGCGGCGGCGGTGGCACGCCCTTGTTTGCAGCCACCGAGTTCGAGGTTGAAGTCGCGTGGCTGTCGCCGCAAAGCGAGTACCGGCCCACCGAGTACCTTCAGCACTGGGTGCGTTTCTGGTTTGACGACGCCTTGTGGCTGGCGGCGGCGCAGGCTTTTCAGCAGGAACGGCTGGAGCGGGTGCGGCAAACCTGGGCGCAGCGTCAGCAGCGTACCCAAGCGGCCTTTGCGGTTGAGTTGTCGGCGTTGGAGCCACTGCTCGCCCGCTCGGCCCAAGCCGTGACCGCCGCCCGCAACACCACCGACCTGCTGACCGCAGAAGCCCGCCTGACCAAGCAGCTTTACCGCTTGGTGGCCGAGGCCACAGGCTACGGCGATTTCACCCGCAGCCAGCGCGGGCAAAGCACCGATAGCGCGAATCAGTTTCTGGATCACGGCAATTACTTGGCCTACGGCTTGGCCGCCACGGCGACGTGGGTGCTGGGTTTGCCACACGGGCTGGCGGTGCTGCACGGCAAAACCCGGCGCGGCGGCTTGGTGTTTGACGTGGCCGATTTGGTCAAAGACGCCATCATCCTGCCGCAAGCCTTCGTCTCGGCCATGCGCGGTGATTCGGAGCAGGACTTCCGGCAGGCTTGCATCGAACAGCTCACTCGCAGCGAGGCGCTGGACTTTATGATCGACACGCTCAAGGCGGTGGCGCTGCGTCTGGGGCGGCAAGCGCAAGGGGCCGCAGACGAGGAGGGCGGGGCGTGAACATCCTGCTGATTTCGCAATGCGACAAGCGGGCGCTGACCGAAACCCGCCGCCTCATCGACCAGTTTGCCGAGCGCCGGGGCGAGCGCACTTGGCAAACCCCCATCACCCAGGACGGCCTGGACACCCTGCGCCAGTTGCTGCGCAAAACCGCCCGCAAGAACACCGCCGTGGCCTGCCATTGGATACGCGGCCTGGATCACAGCGAGCTGCTGTGGGTGGTGGGTGACGCCAGCCGCTTCAATGCAATGGGAGCCGTGCCCACCAACCGCACCGAACGCAACATCCTGCGCCAGCGCGACGAAAACGACTGGCACACCGGGCAAGACATCCACCTGCTCGCGGCCCTGGCTGCGCTTTTGCACGACTTGGGCAAGGCCAGCGAGGCGTTTCAGATGCGACTGCGCGGCAAGCTGGTCGAGCGCAACCAGTACCGGCACGAATGGGTGTCGCTGCGCTTGTTTGAGGCCTTTGTCGGCCCAGATGACGACGCCACTTGGCTGACCCGGTTGGCCGCGCCCACGGCGGCAGACGATGCGACTTGGCTGGGCCGTCTGCACTGCGACGGATTGGACAGCCAAGCAGCGCCCACGCCCTTCAAGCGCCTTGCCCGCGCTCCGCTAGCCCAGGCCATAGGCTGGCTGGTCGTGACGCACCACCGACTGCCGCTGGCTCCGGTCAAAGACGATCAAAAGGACGGCAAACACTGGCTGGGCCAGAAAGCGAACTGGGCCAGCACCCCCGCTGCCTTGCACGGCGTGCTGAACCAAGTCGGCGCAGACTGGAACGAAGACCCCACGGGCGGCGACCCGCAGGCGTTGCGGCTGTACTGGCACTTCCCCCACGGCCTGCCCGTCACCACCGACCTCTGGCGCAAGCGCGCCGCCAAGCTGGCCCAGCGCCTACTGACCTTGCGCGCCCAACCCGGCCACGGCGACTGGCTGGGCAACCCCTACGTGATGCACATCGCCCGCCTGAGCTTGATGCTGGCCGACCACCACTATTCCAGTCTGGCGGTGGACAAGAATGGCAAGCCCGAAGCAGGCCGGGTACAGGGCACGAAAAATTACCCGCTCTTTGCCAATACCCACAAGAGCATCCACGCGGCCAACAACCTGCATCGGTTCAACCAAACTTTGGACGAGCACCTGCTGGGCGTGGCGCAGCACAGCGCCGCCGTCACCCACGCCCTGCCGCGCTTTGAACTGCACTTGCCTCGGCTGGCCCGGCACAAAGGCCTCAAAAAACGCACGGCTGACCCCAAATTCCGCTGGCAGAACAAAGCCGCTGACATGGCCGCAGCGATGCGCCAGCGCAGCCAGCAGCAGGGCGCGTTCATCGTCAACTTGGCTTCGACCGGATGCGGCAAAACCCTGGCCAACGCCCGCATCATGGACGCCTTGGCCGACCCGGCACTGGGCCTGCGTTGTGCCTTTGCGATGGGACTGCGCACGCTGACGCTGCAAACTGGACTCGCGTTTCGCCGCCTGCTGGAGCTGGGCGAGGACGAACTGGCGATTCGCGTCGGCGGCAGTGCCAGCCGCGCGCTGTTTGAGCACTACGAACGTCAAGCAGAGGCATCAGGTTCTGCCTCTGCTCAGGGGCTGGTGGACGAAGACGATCTCGATCAAGACAACGGCCATGTGACGCTGGAGAGCAACCATGCTGCTCATCCCTTGCTCCAGCGGGTGATGCGCGACTCCCAGGCCAGCAGATTGCTGGCCGCGCCGCTGCTGGTCTGCACCATCGACCACCTGACCCCCGCCACCGAAAGCCAGCGCGGTGGTCGCCAAATCGCCCCCATGCTGCGGCTGATGAGCGGCGACTTGGTGCTGGACGAGCCCGACGACTTCGACATCGCCGACCTGCCCGCGCTCACCCGGCTGGTGCATTGGGCGGGGCTGCTGGGCGCGCGCGTGCTGCTGTCCTCGGCCACCTTGCCGCCGTCACTGGTGCAGGGCTTGTTCGAGGCTTATCGCGCGGGTCGCCAGCACTACCAGCGCAACCGGGGCCTGCGCCCCAATGGCGACAACGCCCCGCCGCCCGCCATCTGCTGCGCCTGGGTCGATGAGTTTGCAGATCGGTTTGGCGTGCAGCGAGATGATTGCGCCGACGTGGCCGCCTTCGCCGACGCCCACCAAAAATTTGCCCAACAGCGCGTCAAACATCTGGCCGATCCTGCGTTGTGCGAAGTCCGCCGCCGCTGCACCCTGCTGCCGCTGGACATGGGCCAGTTGCCCGTGCAAGACCATCCCGCCCGCTTTGCCCAACTGGCCCGCGCCGCCGCCCTGCAACTGCACGCCCAGCACAGCCACCCCGACCCGCACAGCGGCAAGCGCGTCAGCTTTGGCCTGATCCGCATGGCCAACATCGAGCCGCTGGTCAACGTCGCCCTGGCGCTGTACCAGCAAGGCGCGCCCGAGGGCGTCCACATCCACCTGTGCAGCTACCACTCGCAATACCCGCTGCTGCTGCGCTCGGCCATCGAACAGCAACTGGACAGCGCCCTGAACCGCCGTGACGAAAACGCCGTGTTCAGCCTGCCTGCCATCCGCCAGCGGCTGGATGCGCAGCCCGCGGCCGACCAGTTGTTCATCGTCCTGGGCTCGCCCGTCACCGAAGTGGGCCGCGACCACGACTACGACTGGGCCGTGGTCGAACCCTCGTCCATGCGCTCGCTGATCCAGCTCGCAGGCCGCATCCGCCGCCACCGGCTTGGGGCGTGCAGCACGCCCAACTTGATGGTGTTTGACCACAACTTGCGGCACTTTCGGCAGCCCGGCCAGCCTGCGTTTTGCAAACCGGGGTTTGAGATGGGTAGCGCCCAGGATCGTGACCCGCCCTACTGGCTCAAGAGCCATGACCTGCACGACCTGCTGGCGGAACATGAGTGCGACGTGATTGATGCCCGACCGCGTTTGCTGGCCCCGCAGCCCTTGCAGCCCAGAACCCGGCTGGTGGATTTGGAGCACGTCCGGATGCGGGACACCATGCTGCCGCCGGTTGGTTTCACAGCCCAAGCTCCTCGCCAGCGTGGCCGCAGCGCCCCGGTCGGCCCTGCAGCGCCAGGACTGAATGCTGCCAGTTGGTGGCATTTGCCACCCGCCGATGCACTGCTGACAGCGGTGTTGCCCCAGCAGCAGCCGTTTCGGGATGACAGCCCCAAGCGCAACGATTACGTGCTGTCGCCCAACGAAGAGGGTGACGATTACAAGCTGGAGTTGCTTATCGACACCTTGCAGGGGCGACAGAAACAGGCACTGGATGTTTCGTATTTCCAGCAGTCCATCCCGAATGAGCAAGTTCAGGGCGTTCGCATCAGCCCGTGGGGTCAGACCGACTACATGCGCGCCTTGACTGAGTTGGCTATGGAGATGGACAAGTCTCTGCACGAGTGTGCTCGACGCTTCGGTACGGTGACATTGCCTGAGATTTCGGATGGTTCTCTCTGGCGCTTCCATCCGGCATTGGGGTTCACCAAGGTCAAAGACAAGGCTTGAAAAAGGAAGGGCCGACATGTGCTGTCGGCCCGGCTGCCTGTTCGGCAGTGGATAGTTCTCGTAGCAAGCACGAGTTGACATTTCTGAGCTGCCTCTACGGCAGTGGGCGAAGTGTACGGGGGAGTCCGTGGCTTGCACCTCCGATCAGGCCGGGTGTATGATCCAGTCCATCAGTCAATATATAACTCCGTTGGAAGTACAAGTTGACAGGTTAAATTGTAGACTTCAGAAAAATCCCGGCGAGCTTGCACCCTCGCCGGGATTTGATGGCAACGCCAAAGGCAGTGAGAGGCCAAGGCACCTACGAGCAAGGTCGTTGATCGAGGGAGGGTAGGGATGTGACCACGCATCACATGATCAGAAGATGAGTTTCGAGCAGGCTTCGCTTGCCACATCCGCGTCCCCAGGCATTGCCTCGGGGCATTTTATCTGCGGCCCTTGCACCGCGTTCCTTGAATGAAATTCCCATGTTGACGACTTCTCCTCCCCGTCAGGCGGAGCTGCGTGCGCTGATTTCTGGCTTCTTGACAGAACGCCTGGAAAGCAAGCTCGACAAGCTCTCTCCTGACGACCCCAAGCGCCCAGAACTCCAAGCCCAGTTCATCCCCGCCGTCTGGCTGGCCGATGCGGCGCGGCGGGCCGGGCAGATTCAGGCCGTGACCCATTCGCTCAAACCCATTCACCCGGACGCCAAAGGCACCAGCCTCTACGCGCCGCCTGCCACGCTGCCTGCGCTGTCGGTGGTGGGCAGCCACTGCCTGGGGCCGGACTTTGCGGGCGATGTGGTCGGCAACGCGGCGGCGCTGGACGTGTACAAATTCCTCAAGCTAGAACACGCCGGGCAAACCCTGCTGACCTTGGCCCAAGCGGGTGACCCGGATCTGGCCGCTGCGCTCAGCCCCGACCCAGCGCAGGCGGGCGAGTGGATGCAGGCGTTTGCTGACCTGACCGCGCCGCGTGGGCGCGTCGCCTCGCACACCCAGGCCAAGCAGTTGTATTGGTTGACGGGCACCGACCCGCACGACGACACGGCCTATCACCTGCTGGCCCCGCTCTATGCCAGTTCGCTGGCGCACAAGGTTTATCTGACCTTGCAAGACGACCGCTTTGGCGACGCCGCCAAGGCCGCGCGCGAGGCCAAGCGCCACGGCCTGTACAGCGCCCGCCCGGTGCGCGAGTACCCCCACATGGCCGTGCAGCAACTGGGCGGCACCAAGCCGCAGAACATCAGCCAGCTCAACAGCGAGCGCCGGGGCAATAACCACCTGCTGGCCAGTCTGCCGCCCGTGTGGCGCAGCATTTCCATTAAGCCGCTGCTCCACAGCGAGTCGATGTTTCCGCGCTACAGCCGTCGCCCCCAGGTCAAGGCCGCGCTGCGCGATTTGTACGCCTTCTTGAAAACTGATCCCCGGCCCAACAAAGAGACGAGCCGACGCCGAGATGCTTGGTTGGGGGAACTGTTCGATCAGCTCCTGCAGTTCCGGGCTGAGTTGTGTAGCTTGCCTCCTGGCTGGAGTCAGACACCTGATTGCCGCCTGGGCGACGCCGAAAAACGTTGGCTAGACCCCGTGGGTTGTGCCGATGAGGATGCCCGATTGGATCGAGCCGCACCCACGGATGTGGCTGAGCAGATCAGTGCTGCGTTTGCCCGCTGGATTGGTCAGCAATGGCTGAAGTACCCCAACCCACTGTTGCTGGATGTGGTGGCATTTGAGTTCTGGCGCAAAGCCTTGCTGGAGCACATAGAAACCGAAGAACGAGAAAGGCATGACGCCGATGAGTGACGTGCTGAAACACAACGCTTTGCTGGTACTGCCGCGCCTGCGCGTGCAAAACGCCAACGCCATTTCCAGCCCGCTGACCTGGGGCTTCCCGGCCATTACGGCTTTTACCGGGTTGATGACGGCACTGGAGCGCCGTCTGGGTGCCCAAGCCGGAATCACGTTTTATGGCGTGGGCGTGGTCTGCCACGGCTTTGAGGCACAGGTCACACAGGGCGGCTACACCCGTAGCTTTAGCCTGACGCGCAATCCTGTGCTGCAAAACGGGAAGACCGCTGCCATCGTGGAAGAGGGGCGTGTCCATCTGGACATCACGCTGGTGCTGGATGTTGAGCTGGATCATCGCTATCTGGACGACAGGCTGCGCACCGAGCTGGCTGCCGACATCGGCATGCTGGTGGCGGGAATGCGGATTGCTGGGGGAAGCGTGATGCCGCCGCTGCTAGGGCAGTTCCGGCGTCCACCCCGCCCGACGCTGACGATTCTGGATGCTCAAGGACGTACCAAGGAGTTTCGCCGTCTCAGTCGTCAGTGGCTCCCGGGCTTTGCCCTGGTGGGGCGCGATGATCTGCTGGATCAGCGGCTTGCCGAGCTGTGCCGCGAATGGCATGCCCTCGATCAGACCCGGAAGGATGCACCCCCCACTGCGCTGGATGCATGGTTGGACTTAGCTCGTCTGAACTACTTTTCCCACCGCACCGAATCTGAAGAGCCTGTGGCTGATGACGAAGGCAAGCACCGGGCTGAATGGGCAACCGCCCCGCGCCCCGGCTGGCTGATACCCATACCTGTGGGGTTTGCGGCCCTGTCTGGGTTGCACCCACCCGGCAGCGTGGCAGGAGTACGCGATCCCCAGGTACCTTTCCAGTTTGTCGAGAGTGTCTATTCCGTAGGCCAGTGGATCAGTCCGCATCGCCTGGGCAACATCCGTGACCTGATGTGGTACCCCCAACATGACCCGGCCAGCGGCCTCTACCGCTGTGTCAATGAATACAAGACTGACCCCTACGCCGATCTCGCTGACAGCAGCACTAACTGATATTCAAGGAGTAATTCATCATGGCAACCAACACTACCCTCAGTACGGCCACTGTCCTGGCATTTGAACGCAAGATTGATCCTTCCGACGCGCTGTTCGCTGCTGGTCAGTGGACTGACCGCGCTGCCAGTGCGCATTGGGCACCTGTTCTTGTCCGGGAAAAATCCGTCCGTGGCACAGCTTCACACCGCACCAAAACCAAGGGTGGCCCCGATGTGATGAAGGGGGACATGAAATTTGAATCACCCAACCCCCAGGTGGTCGATGTCGCCATGCTGCCCGCCGCTGCCGACACGCTGCGCGTCAGCTTCACCCTGCGCGTGCTGGGCGGGGCGGGGCAGCCTTCGGCCTGCAACAACGCCGACTACCAGCGCAAGCTGCTGGACACCGTGCAGGGCTACATCCAGACCCACGGTTTTGGCGAGCTGGCGCGGCGCTATGCCCACAACTTGGCCAATGGCCGCTTTTTGTGGCGCAACCGCCTGGGGGCCGAGCAGATCGAAGTCCACATTGCCCAACTGGTGGACGGCCAAGCCGCGCAAAGCTGGACGTTCGACGCCCTGGCCCTGTCGCTGCGCGACTTTGACGCCCCGCCCGCTGCCGCTGCCGACTTGGCCCAAGTGGCCGCCCTCATCAGCCAGGGCCTGAGCGGCAACCGCCATGTGCTGCTGCAAATCACCGCCTATGTGCGCGCCGGGGCTGGGCAAGAGGTCTACCCCTCGCAAGAACTCATCTTGGACAAAGAGAAGACCAAGAAAAGCAAGACCCTGTACCAAGTGAGCGATGTGGCGGGCATGCACTCGCAAAAGCTGGGCAACGCCATCCGCACCATCGACACTTGGTACCAAGAGGCCGCGCAAAATGGCCCCATTGCCGTCGAGCCCTATGGCTCCGTCACAACCCAGGGCCGGGCCTACCGCCAGCCCAAGCTGAAGGAAAAGGACGACTTTTACACCCTGTTTGACAACTGGCTGCTCAAAGACCAAGTGCCCGCCCCCGAGCAGCAGCACTTTGTCATCGCCACCCTGGTGCGTGGCGGCGTGTTTGGCGACGCAGGCAAAGAGTGAGCGCCACCATGAACCACTATGTTGACATTCATTTGCGTGAAGACCCCGAATTTGCCGCGCACCAACTGATGGAGGCGCTTTACGCCAAGCTGCACCGGGCGCTGGTGGCCCGCGCTGCGCAAGGGGCGGGCGGCGATCTGGGGGTGAGCTTTCCCGGTCACAAGCCGGACGCGCCCTACCTGGGCAGCCACCTGCGCCTGCACGGCAACGAGGCCAGCCTGAGCGCGCTGCTGGCGACCGACTGGCTGCGTGGAATGCGCGACCACCTCGACCTGAGCGCCCCCGCGCCCGTGCCGCCCGACGCCACACACCGCGCCGTGCAACGCCAGCAAGTGGACAGCAACCCCGAACGCCTGCGCCGCCGCCTGCTGCGCCGCCACCCGCTGACAGCGCCCGAGGCGCAAGCGCGCATCCCCGACAAGGCTGCCCGTCGGTTGGACTTGCCCTTTGTCCAACTCAAAAGCACCAGCACCGGCCAGACCTACAGGCTCTTTATCCGCCACGGCCCGCCGCAAAGCACCCCCGTCCCCGGCCCCTTCAACACCTACGGCCTGAGCCTAGGCGCAACCGTGCCCTGGTTCTGACCCTTTTGGCGGGGACACCCGCCAGCTCTTTAAAAATCAAGCACTTACGCGCAGCCCCAAAAAAAGGGTCTGCGCGCCGATCAGCCCGGAAACCTGTTGCAAAACAAGGGGTTGCCGTGGGTATGATCTAGTTCACTGCCGAATAGGCAGCTCAGAAAATTGCGGCAGCACTGGCCGCGCTGATGCCCGCAGTTCACTGCCGAATAGGCAGCTCAGAAAAGCTCTGCGAGGCGTTGCGCGTTCTCGGGGCCGTTCACTGCCGAATAGGCAGCTCAGAAATGAAAGGAACCCTGTGAGCGAAAAATCCCAACGTTCACTGCCGAATAGGCAGCTCAGAAATCATGGCATTAGGATGGCGGCTTGCAGGCCCAGTTCACTGCCGAATAGGCAGCTCAGAAAAAAGGCGACAGCGCCGAAGACGACGTGACTACGTTCACTGCCGAATAGGCAGCTCAGAAACGACGACAACGGGCGCGACCGGCTCAATGATGGTTCACTGCCGAATAGGCAGCTCAGAAATCAGCGTTTACCTGCGCCGCGTTTACCTTGGCGTTCACTGCCGAATAGGCAGCTCAGAAAACACGACGCGCTCGACCAGGGAGAGCCAGACTGTTCACTGCCGAATAGGCAGCTCAGAAAAGTACGTGCCGGAGGACAAGATGACCGAGGCCGTTCACTGCCGAATAGGCAGCTCAGAAAACAGGCCGGAACGATGACGATGCGGTCTGGCTGTTCACTGCCGAATAGGCAGCTCAGAAATATACACGTCGTTGAGCCGGTCGCGCCCGTTGGTTCACTGCCGAATAGGCAGCTCAGAAATCGCAGACCCGGAGTGGCGCATCTTCTCCGGCGTTCACTGCCGAATAGGCAGCTCAGAAAAAAGACCTCACAGATCAGCTCACGAGGCTGGTGTTCACTGCCGAATAGGCAGCTCAGAAAACGACCCCGAAGCCGTCATCTTGCACACCGCGGTTCACTGCCGAATAGGCAGCTCAGAAACGTGGGCGCGCATTACCGTGGCATCGACAGCCGTTCACTGCCGAATAGGCAGCTCAGAAAAAGAAAACGGCAGCGTTCAAGGCGCTGTTGGCGTTCACTGCCGAATAGGCAGCTCAGAAAGTACAAGCCAGTGATGGGTAAGCACCCCGTGGGTTCACTGCCGAATAGGCAGCTCAGAAAAGTGATGGGCATGATCTTGAGCTTGATGATGAGTTCACTGCCGAATAGGCAGCTCAGAAAGTTGGCGGCGCATGGGTAGCCCCGCAGTTTGCGTTCACTGCCGAATAGGCAGCTCAGAAAATCGTCAGTGCGCAGCTCGTGCAGCATGTACCGTTCACTGCCGAATAGGCAGCTCAGAAAATCGTGCCCAGGCTGCATGGGCCAAGTGTGTGGTTCACTGCCGAATAGGCAGCTCAGAAAATTTAGTGGCTGTTGGTTTTGTAATTGCGTGGGTTCACTG
>ERZ724510.2184-NODE-2184-length-10615-cov-3.421496_pt1 | contig 10615 bp, 8 predicted proteins | sample MGYA00376043_ERZ724510 | MGnify/ENA primary metagenome ERZ724510 (study PRJEB28724, sample SAMN07190888) | wastewater metagenome | isolation source: influent of sewage treatment plant in Hong Hong | place: USA: Christiansburg, Virginia | collected 2016-03-01 ... | reverse complement strand
TCGGCCTGGGGGTGGCGCTGCTGTCGGCGCTGGCCTGCGCCGCCGCACTGCATTGGCACAGCTTCTGGCTGCTGGTCGCCTCCACGCTGGTGGCGGGCTACTACAGCGCCAACGGCCAGCTGTATCGCTTTGCCGCCGGTGAACTGGCCGCGCCGGCCTTCCGGGAAAAGGCAGTCTCGCTGGTACTGGCCGGCGGACTGATCGGCGCCATCGCCGGCCCCAATCTGGCGCAGCAGACGCGCGACTCGCTCGGCACGCCATTCCTCGCGGCCTACCTGGCCCTGGCACTGGTGGCGCTGCTGGCGATGGGGGTGATCGCGCTGATCCGCTTTCCGGCCCAGGCACCGCGCGCGCCCGGCGCCAGCAGCGGCCGGCCCCTGGGCGAGATCATGCGCCAGCCGGTCTTCATCGTGGCTGCAGCCTGCTCAGCACTGGGCTATGGCGTCATGAACCTGCTGATGGCCGCCACACCGCTGGCAATGCAGGTCTGCGGCATGCCGTTCTCGGACGCGGCGCTGGTGCTCGAGTGGCATGTGATCGGCATGTTCGCACCGGGCTTCTTCACCGGCCACCTGATCAAGCGCTTCGGCGTGCTGCCGATGATGGGCGCGGGGGTGCTGCTCAACGCGCTGTGCATCGCGATCGCGCTCTCGGGCCAGGACCTGCAGCAGTTCCTGCTCGCGCTGTTCCTGCTCGGCGTGGGCTGGAACTTCCTGTTCACCGGCAGCACCACGCTGGCGATGCAGGCCTACCGTCCGGAGGAAAAGGAAAAGGACAAGGCGCAGGCCGCGATCAACTTCTGCGTCTTCGCGACCATGGCGCTGACCTCGTTTGCCTCGGGCGCGCTGGTCACGACCCAGGGCTGGACGCTGCTGAACTGGGGCTCGCTGCTGCCGGTCGGCCTGACCGGCCTGGCCTTGCTCTGGCTGGCGGCCAAGCGACGCGCCGCCGCCGGCAGCCAGGCCAAGGCCTGACACCAGAGCGGCCGCAAGCGCCCCGCAAGTCGCGATCAGCCCTGGTGGCGGGTCGGACTGGGCTCGAGCCGGAACACCGACACCAGATTGACCAGGTCGTCGGCCTGCGCGCTGAGACTGGCGGCGGCGGTAGCCATCTGCTCGACCATGGCCGCATTCTCCTGCGTCGCCTGGTCCATCTGCGTGACCGCCTGGCCGACCTGCGTGACTCCTGCGCTTTGCTGGGCACTCGCGACGCTGATCTCGGCCATGATGTGGGTGACGCGCTGGATCGCGTTGACGACTTCGGACATGGTGCTGCCGGCCTGGTCCACCAGCTGCGAACCCTGCTCAACCCGTTCGACGCTGATGCCGATCAGGCCCTTGATCTCCTTGGCTGCGGCCGCTGACCGGCTCGCCAGGCTGCGCACCTCGGACGCCACCACCGCGAAGCCGCGGCCCTGCTCGCCGGCCCGTGCGGCCTCGACGGCCGCGTTCAGCGCCAGGATATTGGTCTGGAAGGCAATGCCATCGATGACGCCGATGATGTCAGCGATCCGGCTCGAGCTGTCGTTGATCGAACGCATGGTGGCGACGACGCGGCCCACCACCTCGCCACCCGTCAAGGCCACCTGCGAGGCCGCCTGCGCCAGCTGAGTCGCCTGCTGGGCATTCTGTGCATTGTGCTTGACGGCAGCGCCCAGTTCATCCATTGAGGAGGCGGTCTGCTGCAAGGCCAGCGCCTGGTTTTCGGTGCGGCCCGACAGGTCGCGGTTGCCGGTCGATATCTCGGCGCTGGCCGAGGCCACGGCATGCGCCCCCTCGCGCACCCTGGCCACCACCTTGGCCAGGCTGGCCTGCATCGTCTGCAGCTGCGTCATCAGGCTGTCGACGCCCTGGTTCCGCCCTGCTGCCGGCTGGCTCAGGTCACCGGCGGCAATGCGCTGAGCGACGGCCGCCGCGTCGGCAGGCTCGCCACCGATGGGCCGCAGCACCATGCGATCGAGCGACAGGCCCAGCACCAGCGAAACCCCCACGATGCTGAGCAGCCCCAGGGACAAGGCCCAGGAGCGCAAGCGGTGGACCTCGGCCAGGATTTCGCTGGTGGGGATGGTCACCACGAACGACCAGGGCATCTGGGTCATCCCGACCCTGACCGGAACATAGAGACGGATGACCTCGCCGAGGCGTTCATCCTGGGTGGTCAACTCATGCCGCTGACCGGCCAGGATCGCGGCACGCACGGCAGCGAACTCGGACTCGGAACCGAGGCCCTTGCCAATCCGGGCCGGATCACGATCGCCGACATAGACGGCCTGGTTCGACAGCAGGCTGGCGTAGCCATTGTCGAAGATACGGATCTTGCCGATGTTGTCCTGCAGGCTGGACAAGGCGATGTCCACCCCGACGACACCGAGGAACTGGCCGTCGAGCATGACCGGCACCGCCACGCTGGTGATCTGCAACTCCTGGCCGGCGACGACATAGGGATAGGGCTCGATCAGCGTCTCGCGGCCAGTCTGCTTGGGGATAAGGTAGTAGTCACCAGCGCCGGGCTTGTCGTAGTCGAGCAACGGCTCGAGCACGACTTGACCCGAGCCACGGTTCCAGTAAGGGATGTAGCGGCCGGTGCCATCATGGCCGGGCTGGTTGATGTAGTTGGCATCCTGGCCATCCAGGGCATCGGACTCCCAGCCGGACCAGACGCCCAGAAAGCCCGAATTGCCCGCCAGCACGCCCTTGAGCATGGCGTCGGCGCTCGTGCGGTCGATACGACCCTGGGCTTTCATCCCGGCCATCGCTTGCGCCAGCGTGCGCGCGGCGTCCAGGGCCTGGTCCAGCGCGCCCGAGACCTGCCGGCTCTCGTGATTCGCCAGCTCGCTGGCATAGCGCAATGACAGCTGTCTTTGCGCGATTTCGGCCTGACCGACCAGAACGGCCACGGTGAGAGAAAAGCCGATCAGGACAACCAATATGACCAGCAACTGTTGTCGCAGGCGCAGGGTGAGCTTTGGCTTCATGGGGTTCCGCATACTGACTTTCCTTGCAAAGATCAATCCGGCCGTGATGGCGTGAAGCCGGACCGGCATCGATCAGTTGCAGTCAAGCAGGATCCGTGCCTTGTGCTCTGCGCAACCGGGTCACGTGGAGCCGGGGGATGCGCTGCCCCCGGCCAGGCGCGCCCAGCTCAGGGCATGCGCGCGATCACCTCGGCCACTGCCGCGGTCAGGCGCTGCGCATAGGGCAGGTGCAGGAACTCGTTGGGGCCATGCGCATTGCTCTTGGGGCCCAGCACGCCGCAAACCATCATCTGCGCCTGCGGGAAGCCCTGGCTCAGCAGGTTCATGAGCGGAATCGTGCCGCCCTGGCCAATGGTCGCGCAGGGCGCACCGTAATGCGCCTGGCTGGCGGCCTGCAGCGCCTGCTCGAACCAGGGCGTGGTCACAGGCGCATCCCAGCCGGTGGCGGCCCCCTCGGGCTCGAAGGTCACCTTGGCCTGATAGGGCGCATTGTCCTCGAGCAGGGTCTTGAGCTGCTGCACGGCCTGGGCCGCATCGACCGTCGGCGGCAGGCGCAGGCTGAGCTTGAAGGCGCTGTAGGGCCGCAGCACATTGCCGGCGCTGGCCAGGCTCGGAAAGCCGTCGGCGCCGGTCACGCTCAGGGTCGGGCGCCAGGTGCGGCGCAGCAGGGCCTCGACCGGATCGGTCGTGGTCGGCAGCGTGAACAGGGTCGAGCCGCCGCAGTCGTGATGCGCCCAGGGGAAGCGCCGGTAGACCTCGTCGCCCAGGATGGCCGCGGTCGCGCGCGCCTGCTCCAGGCGCAGTGCCGGAATCTCGCCGTGGAAGGCGCGCGGCAGCAGTTCGCCGCTGGCGCTGTCCTCGAGCCGGTCGAACAGCTGGCGCATGATGCGAAAGCTCGACGGTACCAGGCCAGAGGCATCGCCCGAATGGATGCCCTCGGTCAGCACCTCGACCTTGAGCAGGCCGCTGGCCACGCCGCGCAGACTGGTCGTGAGCCAGAGCTGGTCGTAGTTGCCGGCACCGCTGTCGAGGCAGATCACCAGGCCGACCTGGCCCAGCCGGGGCTTGAGCGCGTCGACATAGGGCAGCAGGTCGTGCGAACCGCTCTCCTCGCAGGTCTCGATCAGGCCGACGATGCGCGGGTGCGCCGCGCCCTGGGCCTTGAGGGCCTGGACCGCGGTAATGCTGGCATAGACCGCATAACCATCGTCGGCGCCGCCGCGGCCATAGAGCTTGTCGTCGATGATCTTCGGCGTCCAGGGGCCGAGGTCGCTGCGCCAGCCGCTGAACTCGGGCTGCTTGTCGAGGTGCCCGTACATCAGCACCGTCTCGCCGCTGGCGGGCGCCGGGCTGCCGTCGCGCCCGCCGCTGGCCGGAATCTCGAAGAACAGCACCGGGGTGCGCGGCTGGCCGTCGGCCTGCTGCAGGCGCAGGATCTCGAGCGTCAGCCCGGGAATGCGCTGCGCCAGCACCCAGTCGGCCGCCTGGCGCAGCACGGCATCGAGGTAGCCGTGATCGGCCCAGGCCGGATCGAAGGCCGGCGACTTGGCCGGCACCGCGATATAGCGCTGCAGCTCAGGGACGATGCTGGCACGCCAACGCTCGTCGACGAGCGTGCCGACAGCCTGGGAATCGAGTGCGGGAATTCTGGCGTTCATCGTTTCATTCTCCCATGCGTGAATCATCTGCCGCTGACCAGCTTGCTTTCGGCCAGTGCCAGCGCCTCGGGCTTGCCCGACAGCACCAGGGTGTCGCCGCCTTGCAGCAACAGATCGTCCTGCACCGGCACATTCTTGCCGCTGGCGCGGCGCATGCTGACCACCCGGACCTCGAGCAGCTGCAGCAGCATCTCGCCCAGCGTGCGGCCCAGGGTCTTGCCCGCCGTGGGCAGCGTCACCGTGACGAGTCGCTCCTGCTGCTGCTCGTCGGCCGTGCTGTCATCGGCACCATGGAAATAGCCACGCAGCAGCGAATAGCGCTGCTCGCGCTGCTCCTGCAACACCCGGATCACGCGCCGCATCGGCACGCCGACCAGGGCCAGCGCGTGACCCGCCAACATCAGGCTGGCCTCGATCGCCTCCGGCACCACCTCGGTCGCCCCGGCCTGGCGCAGCTTTTCAATGTCCTGCTCGTCCACGGTGCGCACCATGATAGGCACCGTCGGCGCATGTTCGTGCGCCAGCGCCAGCACCTTGAGCGCGCTGGCCGTGTCGAGATAGGTCACCACCACCGCGCTGGCGCGCTTGAGCCCGGCTGCCTTGAGCGCCTGCACCCGCGCGGCATCGCCATAAACCACCGAATGACCGGCCGCAGCGGCTTGGCGCACCCGATCCGGGTCCAGATCAAGCGCCATGTAGGGAATGCGCTCGCGCTCGAGCATGCGCGCGAGGTTCTGGCCGCAGCGGCCATAGCCGCAGATGATCACATGCTTGTCGGCCGCCATCGCACGGCTGGCGATCTGCGTCATCTGGACCGACTGCATCAGCCAGTCGCTGCCGATCAGCCGGCTCACGATCGGGTTGCTGAACATGATCAGGAACGGCGCCAGCAGCATCGAGATCACCATCGCCGCCAGCACCGGGTTGAACAGCTCGGGCGGGATCAGGCGGTGCTGGGCCGCGAGCTGCAGCAGCACGAAGCCGAACTCGCCCGCCTGCGCCAGATAAAGGCCGACGCGCAGCGAGACGCCGGAGGCGGCACCGAAAGCGCGCGCCAGACCGGCGATCAGGACCAGCTTGAACAGCAGCGAAGCACCCAGCAGCAGCAGCACCAGCGGCCAGCGATCCCAGACGATGTGCCAGTCGAGCAGCATGCCGATCGTGATGAAGAACAGGCCCAGCAGCACGTCATGGAACGGCCGGATATCGGTCTCGACCCGGTGCTTGAACTCGGTCTCCGAAATCAGCATGCCGGCGACGAAAGCTCCGAGCGCCAGCGACAGCCCGGCATGCTCGGTCAGCCAGGCCAGGCCGAGCGTGAGCAGCAGGATGTTGAGCATGAAGAGCTCCTCGCTCTTGCGCCGCACCACCAGCGTCAGCCACCAGCGCATCACCTTCTGGCCGCCGGTCAGCAACAGGCCGAGCAGCAGCACCGCCTTGAGCAGCGCCAGCCCGAGTCCGGTCAGCAACTGTTCAGGCGGCGAACCCAGCGCCGGGATCAGCACCAGCAGCGGCACCACGGCCAGATCCTGGAACAGCAGGATGCCGACCACGCGCTTGCCATGCTCGGATTCGAGTTCGAGCCGATCGGCCACCAGCTTGACGACGATGGCGGTCGAACTCATCGACATCACGCCGCCGAGCGCCAGCGCGTGGTACCACTCGAGCTTCCACCAGCGCGGCAGCAGCCAGTCGAGCAGCAGCGAGCCCAGCACGGTCAGGACAATCGTCAGCGCCACCTGCAGCAGCCCGAGCCCGAACACATGCCGGCGCATGGTGCGCAGCTTGGGCAGGCTGAACTCGAGCCCGATCACGAACATCAGGAACACGACGCCGAACTCGGCCAGATAGCGCACGCCGGCCGAGTTCTGCGCCAGCGCCAGCGCATTGGGGCCGATCAGCACCCCCACCGTGAGATAGCCCAGCATGGGCGGCAACTTGGCCAGGCGGCACAGCACCACGCCCGCCACGGCGGCGACCAGGTAGAGCAATGCGATATCGAGCGAATTCATGCTCCGATCTTATCGGGCCGCAAGGCCGGGACTCGCCCGGGCGACAGCCCTTGTCCGATAATTCCCCCATGACTGCAAGCTCCCCCATCGACTCCGCCAACACGCTGGCACTGGCCCGCGACACCCTGGCGATCGAAGCCCAGGCCATCAGCGCCATGGCCGCCCGACTTGACTCGAGCTTTGTGCAGGCGGTGCAACTCGCGCTGGACTGCCGTGGCCGTCTGGTCGTGACCGGCATGGGCAAGAGCGGCCATGTCGGACGCAAGATCGCCGCCACGCTGGCCTCGACCGGCACCCCGGCGATGTTCGTGCACCCGGCCGAAGCCAGCCACGGCGACCTCGGCATGATCACGCGCGAGGACCTGGTGCTGGCGATCAGCAACAGCGGCGAAAGCGAGGAGCTGACCGCCATCCTGCCGCTGATCAAGCGCATGGGCGTGCCGCTGCTGGCCATGACCGGCAAGTCCGGCTCCAGCCTGGGCCGGCACGCCGACCTGATGCTCGACACCGGCGTCGAAAAGGAAGCCTGCCCGCACAACCTGGCACCGACCGCCAGCACCACGGCCCAGCTCGCGATGGGCGACGCCTTCGCGGTCGCGCTGCTGAGCGCGCGCGGCTTTCGCCCCGACGACTTCGCGCGCTCGCACCCGGGCGGCGCGCTCGGGCGCAAGCTGCTGACCCTGGTCAGCGACGTGATGCGGCCGGCCGAACAGGCGCCGCGCGTCGGACTGCAGGCGTCCTTGAGCGAGATGATGCGCGAGATCAGCGCCAAGGGCCTGGGCGCGACCGCCGTGGTCGACGCGGCCGGCCTGCCGGTCGGCATCTTCACCGATGGCGACCTGCGCCGTCTGATCGAAGGCGGCACCGATCTGCGCGCGGTCAACGCAGGCCAGGTCATGCACCACGCGCCACGCAGCATCCGCCCCGACGCCTTGGCAGTCGAGGCCGCCGAGCTGATGGAAAACCACCGCATCAACAGCCTGCTCGTGATCGACGCGCAGGGCCGGCTCTGCGGCGCGCTCAACAGCCACGACCTGATGCGCGCCAAGGTCATCTGAACCGATCTTCACCCGACAATCCAGCCATGAACCAGCCAGCCCCCCTGCCTCCCCTGAAACCGGTCCTGCAATTCCCGCCCGAGTTGCTGCTGCGGGCGCAAGCGATCAAGGTGGTCTTCTTCGACGTCGACGGCGTGCTGACCGACGGCGGCCTCTATTTCAGCGAGGCGGGCGAGACGATCAAGCGTTTCCACACGCTGGACGGACATGGCATCAAGCTGCTGCAACGCATCGGCGTGACACCGGCAGTGGTGAGCGGGCGCGATTCGGCACCGCTGCGCCAGCGGCTGGCCGCGCTCGGGGTGACGCATTGCCGCTTCGGCACCGAGGACAAGCGCCCGGCCGCCGAAAGCATCCTGGCTGAACTCGGCCTGGACTGGAGCCAGGCCGCCGCCATGGGCGACGACTGGCCCGACCTGCCAATGCTGCGGCGCTGCGCGCTGGCGGTCGCACCGCCGGCGGCCCAGGCCGAATTGCTGGCGCTGGCCCACCATGTGACCCGCGCGGGTGGCGGCATGGGCGCGGTGCGCGAACTGTGCGACCTGATCCTGGTCGCAAGCGGGCGCTACGCCAGCCTGCTCGAGGAAGCCGCGGCATGAAACTGGCCCTGCCACTGGCAAGGCTGCACCAGGGCTGGGCGGCGGTCTACCTGCCGGTGCTGACCATGGGACTGCTCGCGCTCGGCAGCTACTGGATCTTGCGCAGCACGCCCGAGCCACAGGCGCCAGCCTTGCCGCGTCCGGCCACCCACGAGCCGGACTACTTCATGCGCGGCTTCTCGGTGCGCAGCCATGGCGCCGATGGCGCGCTGCTGAGCGAACTGTCCGGCAGCCAGGTCCGCCACTACCCGGACAACGATGTGATCGAGATCGACCAGGCACGCCTGCTCGCGATCAACAGCAGCGGCTACACCCGCGCCGAGGCCCGGTTGCTGAGCACGGACGGACAGCAAAGCCAATACCTGCTCGAGGGCGCCGTCACGGTCGAGCGCCACGGCAGCGCCAACAAGGCCGGACCAGAGAGCTCGATGCACTTCGCTGGCGAACAGCTCAGGGTCTATGCCGACGGTCAGCGCATTGCGTCCGACCTGCCGGTCGAACTGACACGCAACGGCAACCGCGCCACGGCACAAAGCCTGCGCTACGACAACAGCACCCGTGTGGCCGAACTGCAGGGACGGGTACGGGCCCAGCTGTCGGCACGCTGAGCCACAAACAAACAAACCCCGGAGCCTTGCGGAGCCGGGGTTTGCTTGTCGGCGCACCGAAGTGCGCCAGAATTCAGGGACGCATCGCTGCGCCCAGGCGATCAGTAACCGCCGCGGTTGCCGCCGTCGCGACGGCCGGGGTTGCCGTAGGGGCTACGGAAGCCGCCTTCGCCACCAGCGCCGCCACCGAAGCCACCTTCGCGACGACCGCCGCCGAAGCCGCCTTCGCTGCGACCGCCACCGAAGCCACCTTCGCTACGGCCACCACCGAAGCCGCCGGTACGGGGCGGACGGGGTTCCATCGGACGGGCTTCGTTGACCACCAGGCTACGGCCGCCGAGCGACTGACCGTTCATGCCTTCAACAGCAGCTTGAGCTTCCGCGTCGCTGCCCATTTCCACAAAGCCGAAGCCCTTGGAACGGCCAGTGTCACGCTCCATCATGACCTTGGCGCTGGTCACCAGACCAAATTCGCCGAAAGCCTGTTGCAGATCGTTGTCGCGCACCGTGTAAGGCAGGTTGCCGACGTACAGTTTGTTGCCCATCAAGGGACTCCCGAAAAAAAACACGAAACAAGTAGCGATGGAGCCCCGGTAGCACGACGAAACCGCATGTCTTGGCCGCTGTGGCGCACGAAACTGACCTATCACCAATTACGCCTGCATTTACAGACGTAGCCCATTATGCGCTGTGACTCGGAAAAACGGGGGGTTTTTTTGTCATCCCGGATCAGGAAAGCCGATCTGGCGCAAGTTGCGGCCGTTTCGCCAGCGGCAGGCGGTTTTTTCGTTGCGACAACGCAACAAATCCGGCGGATTCATGGTGCCGCTGAGCCGCGACGGTAGATCACGTGATAGGTCAATGCGACCAGCACGCTGCCGCCGAGCAGATTGCCGGCGATCACCGGCAGCCAGTTGCCGAGCATGCCCGCCCCGCTGATGACGGGCGTCGACGGCACCGCGCCGGACTGCTGCAACAGCCAGGCCAGCGGCATCAGATACATGTTGGCGATGCTGTGCTCGAAGCCGGCGGCAACGAAGGCGCTGACCGGGAACACGATCGCGACCGCCTTGTCGATCACGCTGCGCCCGGCCATGGCCATCCAGACCGCCATGCAGACCAGCAGGTTGCACAGCACGCCGCGAAAGAACGCCTCCTGCCAGGGCAGGCCCTGCTTGGCCAGCGCGATCTTGAACACCGTCTGGCCGATCGCTCCGTCATTGAGCTCGGCGTGACCGCTCAGGAACACCAGCAGCGCCAGGCCGGCAGCACCGACCAGGTTGGCCAGGCAGACCACGACCCAGTTGCGCAACAGCTCGCGCGAGCTGATCTTGCCGTCGGCCCAGGCCATCGCGAGCAGGTTGTTGCCGGTGAACAGCTCGGCGCCTGCCACCACGACCAGCAGCAGGCCGAGCGAAAACACCAGTCCGCCCAGCCACTGGCCGGCGGCATAGCCCAAGGCGGCATCGGACTTGACGATGACAAAACCGAGCGCGCCCAGGCCGATGAAGGCGCCCGCGAGCACGCCGAGCAAGGCCAGCGGCAGCAGCGCCAGCCTGGCCTTGGCCACGCCCACGGTCTCGACCCGCTGGGCGATCTCGCGCGGCGCATAGGCGTCGAAACCAAAAATCTCGGACATGCAAGCCCTCCCTCACGCCAGCCCGGCGGACGATCAATTTATACTATGGCGCAGCGCCGATTTGTTT
>ERZ724510.2169-NODE-2169-length-10661-cov-3.986611_pt1 | contig 10661 bp, 10 predicted proteins | sample MGYA00376043_ERZ724510 | MGnify/ENA primary metagenome ERZ724510 (study PRJEB28724, sample SAMN07190888) | wastewater metagenome | isolation source: influent of sewage treatment plant in Hong Hong | place: USA: Christiansburg, Virginia | collected 2016-03-01 ... | reverse complement strand
CCGATCGTCACGACATCGCCCGAGGCAAGCGTCCGTTTCTGTCCTTGCGGAATCGGCTCTCCGTTCACCCAAGTGCGATTGCGGCTGCCAAGATCCACCACCGTCACCGTGCCTTTTGACAACAGAATCCGCGCATGTTGACGGGAGGCCGACTGATCAGGAATCCGCACATCGGATTCCGAAGCGCGTCCAATGAGCAGCTCTCCGTCCTCTTTGAGAGGCAGGATCGAAGAGGTCTCGCTGCGAATCACCAAGAAATAGAAGCGAGGTCCGGCAGTCATCCCTGCCAAGGGCACCACGCTGATCGTGTTGTCGGTAGAGTCTCCCGAGCGATCTTGCATCCTCATCACCGCCCTACCACTCCGAAGGCTGCCCTTATCAGTTGGTCTATCACAGCCCGCTCTTTTTGAGCCACCGCATCACTTCTGTCGGTTACAAGCAATCCGTCCGCCAGTCCCAGTGCCTTCTGCCAGTCTGTTCGGGCCGCCGCAGTCTGTCCCAGCTCCGAAAGGAGTGTTCCACGCTTGCGATACAAACGCACCATCAGCAGCGGAACGTCGGTTGCAGAGGGATCAATCTTCGCCATTTCATCCAACATCGACAGCGCCTCGTTCCAATGCGGCAGTGCTTGCTCGCGAAAAGAACCTTGCTGCGCCGCATCGCCCAGTCGCTCCAGAATCAGCACCGCCCGATCGCGATGACGAGAGGACTCCGGACTCTGCGCCCGCAGTGATTCCTGAAGCTCGAGCGCTCTTTGGAACTTGCGTCGTGCCTCATCGGGATGCTTCCGAAGAAGGAGTACGTCTCCGAGAAGTTGCAGGCTGGTCGACAGTCGCCACTTATGTCCCTGATGACTGCCATCGGTCTGTAGGAGTGACTCCGCAGCCGACACCAACTCCGTCGCAAGCAGTTCGGCGGCATCGAGCTTGCCAATCCGCAGCCACTGCTCGACGGTCTTATGGCCACTATCAATCAATGCCCTTCGACACTGCACATCCTGGGGAGCCGCTGTCAGGAGTCCTTGCACGGTCGCGAGTGCTCGGCTGTAGTCCTGTTCCGCTGCCGCGCTCTGTCCGAGTCTTTCCCGAGCATCCCCTCGCGCCAACAGCACGCGAGACAGTAGCAAGTGATAGCTTGCGCCCTGCTGATCCATTGGTGCGATGCGTAGGAGCAGCTCCAACGCCCGTTCCGCCTACGCCAAGCTCGCCGCACTCTTGCCGAGCGAAAGCTGCGTCTGGCTGATCCGAAAAAGCACCCCGCACATCTGCCAACGATAGCTCTTCTTATCGGGCTCTCGCTTCCACATCGGCTCCAGCAACGTCTCTGCTTGCTCATAGTCGATGAGAGCCAACCGCTGTTGACCTTGCGTGCGCAGCAGATCACCGTGCAACAGGTAGCTTGCGACGGCCTCCTGTCGTCGCGCTGGATCAAAAGGAGTGTGCTGAAGCAGCGTAAGCCGAATCGCCAACGCCTTTTCATAGGTCGTTTTGGCGAGCAACAGCGCAGACTGTAGCTCCAGCACATCGGCCATTCCATCGTAGGCATTGGCCAGGCGCGCTTGGTAGGAATCACTGTGCGGCTCGGTACGCACCAGGGACTCACTCAGCTCAATCGCTCGCGAAAACTCACGCTGCGCATCGGGTAAACCACCGTGATTGCGGAATAGCTCCCCGCGCAGAGTGTGCAGTCGAATCAGAGACTCTCGTACCTCCAGATCCGAAGGTGCCTGCGCATGCAGTTCACCGAGCAGTTTCGCCGTGGTGTCGAGCAGTGCATGACTGGCCATGGTCGCCCCCGGAATCGGGCGCAGGCTACGATTGATCACACTCAGTAGCTCTTGGGTCGCGGCGAGAGTCTCGTTACGGCGTAGCTCGGCCAAGCGATGTTCTCTCCGCGCATACAATCCGATCGCAGTGAGACTCAGCAAAAGGAGTCCCACCAGGAGCCCGATGGACAGCCGCCGTGAAGCTCTTCCCTTTGACTCTGTCATCACTCCTGATGAATGGATGTCGCCCGGTTGGCCATGCCGGAGTAGCCCAGACAAGCGAGCGGCGACCTCTGCCATCGTTGGACGGACGAGCGGGCTTTTGGCGAGCATCTGCTGGAGCAGCGCTCGGCCACGATTCCGGAGTGCGACACTCGTCCGAGCGCAACCGCTTCGGTCAGGAGCCGCCCCACCATCTCTTTGCGATCCTTATGCTCGGAACGAATCAGCTTTACTGCCACCCGTCGCCCAGTCCGAACATGTTCGGCAAGGTAGACAGTGCCTATTCCGCCTCGTCCCAAGACCAGCTTGAGTCGATAGCTTCCGATGATTCCCTCCAGCACTCCCTCCGGCGCAGAAACAGGGCTCTGTAGGAGCGGATCCAAAGGTCGCATAAAGTCCGGGCTGCCCGCCTTAGCTCGTCGCAAATCGTCACGCAAGAGAACGGGCTATCGCGAAGAGTAGCACTCCTTTTGACCCGTCTAAGTAGATATAGTCGGACAGTTTCGGTGCGCCCCCGCCGACCCTGTGTCAAGGACTCCTTTTGCGCCTGCGGCGTGTGTACTCAGAATCCGTACGGACCCGCTGAAAAGCACAGCTTTGCGCTTCCCTTTTCTCCTCCCTTTGCGGTATTGCGCTCCGCAGGAGGAATGACCCATGAAACTGTCCGTCCGTTCCGTATCGCTGCGTAACTCTGCTTGTTTGTTTTCGGTGCTGGCGCTGGTCGCCTGTGGTCAGCCCGAGTCCGAGGAGCTAGCCTCGGAAAACCTACCTGAGCCGATCTTCGTGACTCCAAGCGACGCGGATCGCACCGCGCAGGCCGTGGACCCAACCCAGCTTGCGAAGTTTCGCGCCGACCTACTCGTCGCTGTCAACAACGCCCGCAAGGTTGCTCGCAAGTGTGGCACCACGTCCTACCCGGCTGTACCTGCGCTAACCGCCAACGCCAAGCTCGACACGTCCTCTCAGGTCCACGCGGCGAACATGGCCTCGAAGAACTTCTTTAGCCACACCGGTCTCGATGGAAAGAGCCCGTTCGATCGGATGAAGGCAGCAGGCTACAGCTTCTCCTACGCAGGAGAGAACATCGCGGCAGGCAACTCGACGGTGACCGCGACCATGACCCAGTGGCTTAACAGCGCCGGTCACTGCGCCAACATCATGAACAAGAACTTCACGCAGATCGGCTTTGGCTACGACTACGGTGCGGCTTCGACCTACAAGCACTACTGGGTTCAGAACTTCGGCAAGCCGCTCTAAGCACGCCCATTCCCACCACGCTACTTGCGACCGGGCTTTTCGGGCTCGGTCCGCACAATCGTAAACTCGACCTCTGCCGGTTGAATCTCGTACGCGATTCCCGGCGGTAGGTTCACGATCTGAGGCCGCTTCTTGAGCACCGTTCCCACGGGCTTGCGCTCATCGGGGACGGTATCAAGGATTAGCTGCGGCACATCGAGGAAACGGTCGAGCCCCTGGCCTCGTAGCACCACCATCGCAGTTTCTGGATTGAGTCGTACGTTTTGAAGCTGCCCGCTCGCCCGAATCGGCACGCTGCTGTAATGACGCTCGACCAGCTCGACGAAGATCGTCGCCGCGATCTTGGGCGGAGGCTCATCGGCCAGCCTGACGTGCTTCGGGAGCGGTGCCAGCTCGACGGGAACCATCACGGTGTCGCGAATGCTAACAATCGACAGTGGTCGTGACAGCACGTTGTGCATGCTTTCGAGGACATTCTGGGCACCCCGCAGCCGCACTAGACGAGGACTCGGCGTAGCCTGGCGGAAGCGATAGCCCTCGGGCGGTTCGCCTTCGATGGTCAGGTTCACGCCGAGTGAGACCGTGACCTCGGGCTCGAAGTGCATATACATGCCGACGGGGGTGAAGCTCTCGACGCGCAGCCCCGGTGGGAGCCGAACCATCTCGGGAGCAAACCGCAGCTCCCCATCGCTCAAGTTCGACATATCGATCACGATTGGCTGTAGCGCGGTGTCCTCGATGCGACTGATCCGTGCCCACGGACCGCGTACCGCGACGCGAACCTGATCGAGCTTCTGATCGGACACCATGATTCGGCCACGCGGCTCGATGTAGTTGATATGGACGTAGAGCGTGGTGCTCTGCTCTAGCTCGGTCCGGACGTAGATCGCCAGCCCGACTGCAACAATCAACGCGAATGCCTTGATCAGGACATCCTCGACGAAGACCCGGTACAAAAAGTCACGCATCGGGACTACTCCGGCTTCGGTGGCACGATCGCCGAAGGAGGGCCAGCCCCTTCGCGAATCGCCGGAAGCTTGTGGGTGTCGCCATCGAGCAGGGAATCGGGAGCCTCGGCAACCAGCTTGGCGGTGATGTTCTCATTCCCCATCGATGCGGGCACTCTCGACGGTGATGGCTCAATCGGCTGGCTCGGCACCGGCGACTTGGCAAGCGGCAGCGGGTCCGACGGCGGTGAGGATGAAGTCAGTGGCTGCTGACCCGAAGAGTGGCTGCTAATCGACGGAAGCGGCACTCCACCGAGGCTAATGTCGTTGCCCGAGCGATCGGCCTTACCGCCCCGTCCGAGCGGACGATCCTTGCCCTTCTGCTTTTTCTTCTGGAACAACCCGAGCAACGCCTTGCGAACGTTGATCGCGTCGAGATCTCGGATGATGTTGCCGCTAAAGCAAACCGAGATCGTGCCGCGCTCCTCACTGACCACAACCACGACGGCGTCGGTCTCTTCGGTAACCCCGACGGCGGCTCGATGACGGGTGCCCAGCTCTTTGTCGAGCTTGCTGTTTGCCGACAACGGCAGGACGGCACCAGCCTGAGCGATGCGCAGGTTGCGAATGATGACGGCACCGTCGTGCAAATGGTTGGCGGCCTCGGGCAAAAACAACGTAATGAGCAGCTCTTTGGTCACTTTGGCATCGAGATCTTGGCCGACCTCACCCAGGTGGTCGGTGAGATCAGCATCCCGCTCCAGGACGATGAGGGCACCGATCTTCTGCCGCGCCAGCTCGCCCGCTGCCTGGACCACTTCCTCGATGACGTAGGTTTCTTCGTACTGACGACGCATAAACAGGTTTTGACCGACCTGCATCAGTGCGCGACGGATGTCCTGCTGAAACAGCACCACGAAGAAGATGATGAAATAGTTGATCAAGTTCTCGAACAGCCACGAGACTGCGACGAGATCGAGCCGCTTGGCCAAAAAATACAACCCGGTGATGAGCGCAAGCCCGACCATCGCCTGCGCGGCCCGCGTCCCCCGCACCAGCTTGAGCGCCCGATACAGGATGTAGAAAATGATCACCACGTCGGCGGCGGCGATCAGCGCCTCTCGCCAGTTGATGGCGACGGCAAGGGTCCGTAGCGACAGCCACACCGGGGCCAAAACACTCATCGCCCCGGCCCTCCCGATTGAAGCGCATCAGCGACGAGGAGTGCTTGCTTGGTTTCGGCCACATCATGGACCCGCACGATGTCGGCCCCATTCTGCGCCGCAAACGCTGCGCCCATCACCGACGGAATCAGCCGATCTTGAGCGGGCTTGTCAGTCAACGCGCCCCACATCGACTTCCGCGAGGCACCCACGAGGAGAGGTCGCCGCAAGCTGCGCCGTAAGCGATCGGTCATCCGGAGCAGCGCGAGGCTCTGCTCGACGGTCTTGGCAAAACCAAGGCCGGGATCGTAGAGGATGCGATCCGAAAGTGAGAGGCTGTCGTCGGTCAGCATGCGCGCCGCGAGCGATAGCTCAGCCTCTACAGTCTGGCACAGATCGCCCCCGTATTCGGTACGCTCGCGCATGGTGGCTGGTGTGCCTCGGGAATGCATCACGACAATGCCGTCAAATCCCGCCAGTAGCGTGTGGCGCTGCGCCCGATCAAGCGCGGCGGCCTGTGGATCGTCGAGGGTCTCCGAAAACAAGTGCTGTGGAAACGCCAAGTTGAGCAGTCGAAAGCCCAGCGCATGAACCCGGCGCGCAATCTCGGCATGCCGGGTGTCGATCGACAGCACCGCAGGCAGCCCGAGCGACGGTAGTTCACGCACCACCGGGAACAGCCTGTGCCACTCCTCTTCGACAGAAAGGAGCCGCGCCCCGGGTCGGGGTGACTCGGCCCCAACGTCGAGGATCTCGGCCCCTTCGGCAACCAATCGCTCGGCATGAGCCAGCGCATCTTTCGCACAATGCAGCCGCCCACCGTCGGAAAATGAGTCCGGGGTCAGGTTGACAATGCCCATCACCACACACCGCTGACCATCCAGAGTGAGTGTGTTTCCGTCGCTGCGCATCATACGAAGCGGTGCAAAGCTCGCGGCAGCGCGCAAAGACTTGGCAGCGTGATGGATGTCGGTGCTCATGTAGAAAGCGGCAAAAAAAGAGAGGAAATACTAGCCTCCCTGCGTGCGAAAAGGAAAATTGCCGCCGAGTCATGAACCGCATCGCTCACGCCAAGTACATCGACCCGCTCGATCACCTCTGGATTACGGCGGCCAAGGAGCTGGGCCTTCAGGTCGAGCGGTCCCCGCATGGCTACGCGCACACCGATGGCAAAGGCAATCTCTACATCGCGCCGACGGAGGAGCTGGATCCGGACGACTGCTTGGCGCAAATGATCCTGCACGAGCTGTGTCACGCGCTGGTGCAAGGGGAAGATAGCTTCTCAAAACCCGACTGGGGCTTGAGCAACGATGAGCAAGCCGATGTCTACACCAGTGACGTCACCCGCGAGCAGGCCTGTCTGCGGGTCCAGGCCTCGCTGCTCCGTCCGTATGGACTGCGGCGACTGCTCGCACCAACGACCGACTTTCGCGTGTTTTACGATGCGCTGCCACAGAATCCCCTCGACAGTGCGAGCCCAAGAGAGGCCAAGCTGAGCCAAGACGGTCTATCGCTGGCGCATCATCCCCCGTACCGCCGCGTGCTCACCGAAGCGTTGACTGCGACCGCCGAGCTGCACCGAGCGCTAGGCAAGTCATCGCGGCCAAGTGCCACCAGCAACGAAGCAAAAGAGCCGTTACCATCGCTGTGGCAGAGTGCGCCATCCCCCAAGCTCCACAAGAGCGGACTGCCGATGTCCGACGGGATCTTCGAGTCAAAGAAGGGCGCGACCTGCGGCGGCTGTGCGTTCCTAAAGACCCCCGACAAGCGTGGTGCGGCCTTCCGTTGTGAGCGCACCGCCATCGAGGCCTCACCCGGAAAAGTGGTGAACCCGACCCTCGCGGCATGTGCCTTGTTCGAGCCTCCGCTCGATTGCCAGAGCTGCGCCGCCTGCTGTCGACACGCCTTTTCGCTCGTACCCGTGCGACTCAGCGATGAAGTCAACTGGCGACATCCCCAGCTCGTCGGTAAAAGCGGAAAAGACCTGACCATCCTGCGCGATCCAGAGCGACGCTGCTGCGCGGCACTCGGCGAGACGGCTGAACACAGCTTCGGCTGTCTGATCTACAGTGATCGCCCGCGTACCTGCCGCGACTTTAGCGCGGGCACGTTCAACTGTTTGGAAGCCCGCCGCCGAGTCGGGCTCGACGCGTAGTGATTACGATGCGGCGATGCGGTCGGTGGTCGACCAGGAGTCGAGGCAGATGATCTGACCCTTTTGGGTACCGCGAGCGACAGCCAGAAAAGCCGGACCCAGGCGCAGGGTGTCGCTCTCGGCGGGCATCCCGAACTGGTTTTTGCTACCACCAATCGGAGCGACCCCAAAGTGGATGCACATGGTGTTGACTCGCACCGCATCCTTCGCCGTTTCAGAAGCAAGCGAGTTGCTCAGCGCATTGACGGCGGCGTTCTTGACTGTCGCCAGCCACAGTCCGGGAAACGGCGGCGGAATGTGTGCCAGTCCACCGCTCACGATCGTGTAGCTCGAACCTTCGCGGGACTTGAGGCTCGGCAAAAATACCTTGGCGGCCAAAAAGCTATTGAACAGTCCGTCCGCAAGCGCACCCGTCACGGAGTCAAGCGCCGTCGCGGTCGGAGGTGCTCCGACTGCGGCAAAACCGAGCACCGACACCACATGATCGATGGCGCGTCCACCGAGGGCCGCGGCAACCAGGCGCTTTTGCTCGACTTCCGAATTGCCGCCGAAGTCACCGACCACGCCCATAAACGGCTCGCTGTCGGAGACGCCGATTTGCTGCTTGAGCCGCTCCAGGTTGGACCCACTACGCGAGACTCCCACGACGGTTGCCCCCGCATCGAGATACTTGCGAACCACACCCGAGCCAACCACTCCGGTGGCCCCGAGCACGACTACGGTCTTGTCTGCGAACATTAGATGCCCTCCGGTCCCCATTTTCGCACTCCCACTGTGTCCGGCACAACGCCAATCTTCGTCGACAGTAGGAATCGAGTTCTTGATCCAGCGCAGTCTTCCACGCACAGTATTCCGGTTGTCGTGAGTCCGATTCTCGTTTGGGAAAGCGAGCGACAACGAGGAACCAACACCCAAACGGAACGATCCCAAAGGGGGAACCATGAAGTCTCTGTTTTCGACGTCTGCGATATCTGCTCTGCTACTCTCTGTGGCGCTCGGTTTGAGCGCGTGTGGCTCACTCGTCGGCGACTATTCCTGCGATCTCCGTCCAAAAAATCCGCAGTGTACGGACTGGCGAAACCTGATCGGACCCACCGTGACCCAGGAAGCGCTCTGCAAGACGCTCAACACGGCGGGAGGCAGCGGCGTCTTTGCATCGGTCAAGTGTCCGTTGGAGGGCACGGTCGGCGGTTGCCAGACCAATACCGGAGCGGGACTGCAAACAAACTGGTTCTACGCCCCGCGCACCAACTCTGATGTCCAGGCAGAGTGCACCAAAGACAAGACAACCTACGTAGCACCGTAGTCTCTCTGCTATGACTCCCTGGTGGAGGCCCTGCCGATGTCCTATTCGACGTTCTCTCTGATGGTGGAAGAAAAGGTCGCGCAGCTCACGCTGAGCAGGCCGGACAAGCTCAATAGCCTGACTCTTACGTTCTTTCAGGAACTGCTAGCGGTCTGTCATGAACTGGAACGACGCAGCGAGGTCCGAGCGCTGGTCATCTCTTCCACCGGCAAGCACTTTACCGCTGGTCTGGATCTACAGGCGCTGGGAGCCCTGGCCGGCGAACTCATTGATGGCGAACGGAGTCGCGCTGCCTACAGCTTGCGAACCTGTGTCCGAGAACTGCAAGAGAGCATCTCTGCCGTCGAGAAATTGCGCATTCCGGTCCTGATTGCCATCCATGGGGGATGCATCGGAGGAGGGGTCGATCTCGCCACCGCCTGCGATCTCCGCTACTGCACCCAAGATGCGTTCTTCTGTGTTCAGGAAACCAACGTCGGAATTGTCGCAGACCTTGGAACGCTTCAACGTCTGCCGCGCTTGATTCCTGATGGTGCGGCACGCGAAATGTGTTTCACCGGACGTCGCTTGCCTGCAGATCGGGCCCTTGCATTGGGACTAGTATCCGCCGTGTATCCCGATCAGCAGAGTATGCTCAGTGAGGTTCGCAAGACCGCGCTGGAGATCGCGAGCAAGTCGCCCCTGGTGACAGCAGGGATCAAAGACGTACTGAACTACGGACGCGATCACGGAGTCCGTGATGGGCTGGAATACATCGCAGTGTGGCAGTCGGGAATGCTCTCCGCGCAAGACGTCATGGAACAAGCCGCCGCCAAGGGAGGCGGTAGACCGCCAAGCTATGCAGAGCTACCACCCCCCAAAGATCTGCTCGGGTCTCCGCAAGTCAAATAGAGGCATCTCAAAATACTCTTTATTGATGATGCGGCGAGTCCCATTGCCGCATTACGGGCTCGTGAGAAACCCGCGACCTGCCGACAACAGGACCGTGGACGCTCTCGCAGCGGGGAATCAGATTAGCTGGCGTGGTGCTCGCCCTGTAGGTTCAAGCGAACGATCTGCATCGGAACTCCGCCCTTGGGCCCGAATGTCGGACCTCGCATGGCCGGACGGATCGGCTTTGCGTTCGCTGGTTTCAGCTCGCAGTGGCTCAGGATTTCTTGCGCGACCAGCTTCATTTCGTACATCGCAAAGGCGGCCCCAATGCAGCGACGGGTTCCGCCGCCGAAGGCCACAAACTCGAACGGCGAAAACTTCCGCTCTAGGAATCGCTCGGGCCGAAAGGTCTCCGGGTCCGGATAAATGGCCGGATTGTGGTGGACGCCAATCGCGCTGACCGACACCGCAAATCCCGCCGGAATCGTGTAGGGACCGAGCTGTAGCGGAACCCGCATCCTACGAAAAACTTCTCCAACGATCGGATAGATCCGCAACGACTCATGGGCACACGCATCCAGATATCGGCACTGCGCGATCACTTCCGATTCCGGATGTTCTCCGAGCGCCGTAAGCTCGCTCCGCAAGCGTACCAGCGTCTCGGGATTTTGATACAAGTGATAGAACATCCACGATAGCCCGAGCGCCGTCGTTTCGTGCCCGGCCAGCAGCAGCGTGAACAACTCATCGCGGATCTGTTCATCGCTCATGGTCGAGCCGTCATCGTAGTGAGCACTCACCATCAGGCTCAGAATGTCTTCCCCCGGCGCACGCGTACGACACCTGCGAATCTGTTCCTCTAGGACTTCTTCCAGAGCCCGCCGCGACCGGTGAATGCTCGCAAACGGAGTGATCCCAAAGTGGTCCTTTCGCAGCGAAGGAAAGAACAGAATCACCGGATTGAGGCTCTCCA
>ERZ724510.2159-NODE-2159-length-10696-cov-6.363594_pt1 | contig 10696 bp, 11 predicted proteins | sample MGYA00376043_ERZ724510 | MGnify/ENA primary metagenome ERZ724510 (study PRJEB28724, sample SAMN07190888) | wastewater metagenome | isolation source: influent of sewage treatment plant in Hong Hong | place: USA: Christiansburg, Virginia | collected 2016-03-01 ... | reverse complement strand
GTGCGGGAACGGCTGGGCAAGTATGCCGGCACCCTGACACCGGGGCTGAACTTCCTGGTTCCCTTCATCGACCAGGTGGCCTACAAGCATTCGCTGAAAGAAATCGCCCTGGATGTTCCCAGCCAAGTGTGCATCACCCGCGACAACACGCAGCTCCAAGTTGATGGCATTCTGTACTTCCAGGTGACCGATCCGATGCGGGCCAGTTACGGATCTTCCAACTATGTGCATGCCATCACCCAGTTGGCCCAGACCACGCTGCGCTCGGTCATCGGCAAACTGGAACTGGATCGCACCTTCGAGGAGCGCGCCATCCTCAATGCCCAAGTGGTGTCTGCGATTGACGAAGCCGCTTTGAACTGGGGCGTGAAAGTGCTGCGGTATGAAATCAAAGACCTCACCCCACCCAAAGAAATTTTGCTGGCCATGCAACAACAGATCACAGCCGAGCGTGAAAAGCGTGCGCTGATTGCGGCATCCGAAGGGCGCAAACAAGAGCAAATCAACATTGCCACCGGAGAACGCGAAGCCTACATTGCCCGCTCCGAGGGCGAAAAGCAGGCCGCCATCAACAATGCCGAAGGCGAGGCCGCCGCCATCCTGTCTGTGGCTGAAGCCTCCGCCCAAGCCATTGAGCGCATCGCCCAGGCCATTCGCCAGCCGGGGGGAGAGCAGGCAGTGCAACTCAAAATTGCGGAAAAGGCTGTGGAGGCCTACAGCAAGGTGGCCGCCGATGCGACCACCACACTGATCGTGCCGGGCAACATGACAGAGGTATCCAGTCTCATTGCCTCGGCCATGAAAATGGTGCAAACGGGCAAATCGTGATCCAGCCCTTCGCATCGGGTGGTATATAATTCAAGGCTTCGCGGAGAGGTGGATGAGCGGTTTAAGTCGCACGCCTGGAAAGCGTGTGTGGGCTAATCCCCACCGCGGGTTCGAATCCCGCCCTCTCCGCCACGAACCCAATCAAAAAGCGCCTTCCAAGGCGCTTTTTTGTTTTTTCTATCATCCCTTCTACCATGAAGCAACGCAGTTGACTGGCATCGGAAGCGATCATGTTGGCCTTGCCAGACAACAAAAAAGCCACCCGAAGGTGGCTTTTTTGCATTGATCGCCTGAAAAATTAGCGGATCACAGCCAGGGTGGTGCGAGCGCCGCCCTTGTAGGTCATCAGGGTCAGGGCACCGTTCTTGATGTCGCCCTTTTCGTCGAAGGACACGGTACCGGTCACGCCCTTGTAGCCATTGGTGGCAGCCAGAGCAGGCAGGTAAACCTTGGGATCGGCGGAGTTGGCGGTGACCATCGCAGCAGCCATCACCTTCACAGCGTCATAGACGTAGGGGGCGTACACCTGCACTTCGGTACCGAACTTGGCCTTGAAGTCGGCACGGAATTTTTCCATCACAGGGAGCTGGTCGCCTTCGACACCACCGGCTTCAGCGCAGAACACTTGTTCGTCGCCCATGCCGTCGCCAGCCAGCTTGGGCAGCTCGCTGGAGCAAATGCCGTCGCCGCCCATGAACTTGGCCTTGATGCCCAGTTGCTTCATCTGCTTGAGCATGGGGCCAGCCACAGCGTCCATACCGCCGAAGAACACCACATCAGGCTTCTTGCCCTTCAGGGTGGTCAGGATGGCGTTGAAGTCGGTGGCTTTGTCGTTGGTGAATTCGCGACCAACGATCTTGCCGCCAGCAGCGGCCACGGCTTTTTCGAACTCGTCGGCCACGCCTTGGCCGTAAGCGGTGCGGTCGTCGATGACGGCCACGTTCTTGGCTTTGAGGGTTTCAACAGCGTACTTGCCCAGGGTGCTGCCCAGATGCACGTCGTCAGCCACCATACGGAAGGTGGTCTTGAAACCTTGGCGGGTGTACTTGGGGTTGGTGGCGGATGGGGAGATCTGTGGCAGACCGGCTTCGCTGTACAGGGCGGAGGCTGGGATGGTGGTGCCGGAGTTCAGGTGGCCGATCACGCCATTGACCTTGGCATCAACCAGCTTCTGGGCGGCTGCGGTGCCTTGCTTTGGATCGCCAGCATCGTCTTCAGCCAGCAGTTCGAATTTGGCGGGCTTGCCACCGATCATCACGCCAGCGGCATTCAACTCTTCGATGGCCATCTTGGCACCGTTTTCGTTGTCTTTGCCCAAGTGGGCAATGGCACCGCTGGTGGGGCCAACGTGACCGATTTTCACAACCAAGTTTTCAGGAGCGGCTGGGGCAGCGGCGGGCGCGGGAGCAGGCGCTGGCGCTTCTTCTTTTTTGCCACAAGCGGCCAGAATGACAGCCGCAGAAATGACGGCCAGTTTCATTTTCATTTGCATATGAGTCCTTGAGAGAAAAAGTGAAGCGGTTGAATTTAGCGGAGCACAAAAATCTCCACATCGCACACGATAACCTAAAAAATGAGCATGCAACGCAGGGTGTCTCACAACAGCCACTGCGTTCAAGGGTAACTACCGAACACCATTAGCGCATTCGATGGCACGTAAGCCATTCAGATGCACCACACCCAGCCGCAGCACACCCACTACTTCTGGCGCGAATCGAGCATTTGCATCACCACCGATTCAATCAGTGGAGTCAGCTCCTGTTTCATCTGCGCCAGGAGTTGAGCCTGGATCAGGGGCAAAGACTGGGCCACGGCACGGGCCACGCCCTCATTGAGGGCGATGTCGAGTTGGCTGTACACCTGCCGGACGATGGCTTCGCGCTGAAGACTCTGCGGCGGCGGCACCTCAGGAGGCAACTCCGACACGGCCACCCGGCTCGGTCCCGTCGCCGTCAAGCCAGAGGCCACGGATTGTTTCCCAAGGGTTGCAGCCTGCAAGTCTTCAGGGGTGACCACATCCGTGAGTGTCGGCACGAACCGGGGGGGAGAGCTTGAAGTCATGCGCTTACCTTGCCCACATCAAAATAGTCGGGCGTGTGCCCGTTGGCAACATGGGCCTTCCACCGCTGGCGGGCCAGATAACGATCTTGCTCCAGCGTGGAGACCACTTCAATCAGGCGGTTGAACCGCTCATAACCCACAGGTGTTTCGTGCGTGAGGTTGACCAGCACGTCGGCTGGCTCGTCACCGCTCAGGTGGGTACACAGCCACACGGGTGAACGTGCCCGCACATGTTCCGGAGAGTCGGCACGGGCATGCGGCAAAAAAGACAGGGGCTGAAACAACCAAAGCAGCTGATCCAGGCGGTTCAGTTCTGCTGGCGGCGCACACACCACCAGCCTGGCACGCCTGCCCACGGCTTTGTTGAGCAAGCGGCAGGTGTAGCCCAGCGGATCAACCGCATTGAAGTGAAAGGCCACCTGTACGCCAGACATGGTCAGGCGGCCTTGCTGCTGGCGGGCTTGCGCTTTGGCTCGGCGCGCTTGGCGGCAGTCGCCACTTCGGGCGCAGACGCAGAAGCAGACTGGATGGCCGCCTGGTTCAGCAAAAAGTCAACCAGCAAGCCCACAGGGCGGCCCGTTGCGCCCTTGGCTGCACCACTCTTCCATGCGGTGCCCGCAATGTCCAGGTGTGCCCAGCGCATATCGGCGGTGAATTTTTGCAGGAACTTGGCCGCTGCAATGGCCCCCCCCATGCGCCCGGCCACATTGCCCATGTCGGCAAAGTTGGACTTCAGCCCATCGCCGTACTCGTCATCCAGCGGCAGCCGCCAGCAAGGGTCCAGCGCCGTGTCACCCGCCTGGGCCAACTGGGCGGCCAGCTCGTCATCGGCACTGAACAAGCCCGACCGCACCCCACCCAGCGCCACCACACAGGCTCCGGTCAGCGTTGCAACGTCAACCACACTGGCGGGGTTGAAGCGGGCGGCATAGGTGAGTGCATCACACAAAATGAGGCGGCCTTCGGCATCGGTATTGAGAATTTCAATGGTTTGCCCGCTCATGCTGGTGACCACATCACCCGGCTTGATGGCGCGGCCATCGGGCATGTTTTCGCACGAGGGGATGATGCCCACCACATTGATGGCGGGTTGCAGCTCGGCAATGGCCCGCAGTGTGCCCAGCACACTGGCCGCGCCGCCCATGTCGTACTTCATTTCATCCATCTCGGGTGCGGGCTTGATGGAGATACCGCCGGTATCGAACGTGATGCCCTTGCCCACCAGCACCACCGGAGCCTGCGACTTTGGCGCACCGTGGTAATGGATGACGATGAACCGCAATGGCTCGTGCGACCCTTGTGCCACAGCCATGAAGGCCCCCATGCCCAGCTTGGCCACTTCTTTGGGGCCCAGCACCTCCACCTTGATGTGGCTGCTGTGCTTTTCCAGTTTTTCAGCAGCATGGGCCAACAGTGTGGGGGTGGCGTGGTTGCCGGGTCGGTTGGCCCACTCCTTGGCCAGCTCGATGCCCTTGACCAGCGCACAGGCCTGCTTCAGCTGCGCCTGGGCGGATGTGCTGTCGCTGGCAGCCAGGGTGAAAGTTTCCAACTTTCTGGGTTTGGGCTTGGAGACGGTGGTGGTGTAAGCATAGGTAGCTTCAGCCGCCGCCAGTGCCGCCGCACGCAAAGCACCTTCTTGCACAGGCACCAGTCCGGCAAACAGAACCACATGCGCCACGCCGGGCAAACGCAATGCCCCCACAGCCGCCAGCACAGCCTTGCGCATGTCGGCGGCGCTTCCTTTGCCCACGCGCACCAGCACCAGACGGGTGGCCGCGCAATGCGGGTTGCGGTGGGACACCAGCAGCTTGCCCGTACCCGACTCCAGCTCCCCGGCAGCCAGCACCTGCCCCACCCATTTCCAGAGGGCATCGCCCCCCTTGACCAGCTTGGCCTCATCCAGACCATCCGGCACAGCCAGAATCAAGGCATCGGCCTGGACTGTGGCGATTTCGCGCTGGGAAAAGGGTTTCAGTTCAAAGTTCATAATCGTGTTTTCCTATATCTGCAAGATGTTATTCCATTCTTCCATTCGCCGAGAGCTGGCCCACAGCTTCGGGGGCACCCTGCTGGTGCTGTTCACCATCGTGGTCACCATCATGCTGATCCGCACACTCGGCCTGGCCACATCGGGCAGTGTCGATCCCAAAGAGGTCATGCTGGTGCTGGGCTACACCGTACTGGGGCGGCTGCACATCATCCTGACCATGGCGCTGTTCATTTCAGTGGTCTCGGTGCTGTCCCGCATGCACAGTGAGAGCGAAATGGTCATCTGGATGGCCTCCGGGCGCGGGCTGGTCGGCATGTTCGGCCCCATCGTGCGCTTTGCCTGGCCGGTGCTGGCGGGCATGTGTGTGCTGGTGCTGATTGCCTGGCCCTGGGCCAACCAGCAAAGCACGGAGCTGCGCGACCGGTTTGCCCAGCGCGGCGACCTGGAACGGGTGCAGCCTGGTCAGTTTCAGGCGGATGCACAGGGCCAGCGCGTTTTCTTCATCGACAAAGACACCGCCGAAGGCACCCAGGGCCGCAATATTTTCATATTCAGCCACACCGCGCAGGGTGAGAGCACCATTTCAGCCCGCGCAGGCACCGTCCAAACCACCCCGACCGGGCAGTTTCTGGTACTCAAAAACGGCCAGCGCCTGGAAACTCCACCCAATTCAGACAGCATTCAGGTGAGCGAATTCGAGGAATACAGCGTGCGCATCACCGACAAAACCCTGGCGCAAGCCGACAACACTCCCATGAAAACACGCTCCACCTGGCGCTTGCTGCAAGACCCATCGGCCCCCGCCCAGGGCGAGCTGACATGGCGGTTTGGCCTGGTCATCAGCGCCTTCAACCTGTTGTTGGTGGGGCTGGCGCTTGCATCGGGCAACCCACGGGCCGGACGCAGCGGCAACATCGCCTTTGCACTGTTTGCTTTTTTGTTTTATTTCAACCTGCTCAATCTGGGCGAAAGCTGGGTCACACGCGGCCAGGTGGCTCCGTTGGCCTGGATGGCCATGCTGCACGGCACCGTGTTTGTGCTGGCGCTGGGCTGGCTGTACAAGCGCCACGAGAACATCAGCCTGCGGGCGCTGTGGCGCAGATTCACCCCAGGAGCCGCCGCATGAGCGTGTTGCGCCGCCTGATATACCGGGAAGTGTTCACTGCGGTGACCACGGTCACGGTGGCCTTCATCGGCCTGTTTTTCTTTTTTGATTTCATTGACGAGCTTTCTGGCATAGGCCGCCCCGCACCGGGGGCCACCCAGCTGGTGTACGAACTGCGCCATGCGCTGCTGTATGTGTTGCTGCAAACCCCCAACCGCATGTATGACGTGCTGCCCATATCGGTGCTGATCGGCTCGGTATTCGTGTTTGCCAGGCTGGCACAAAGCTCGGAATACACCATTTTGCGCACCAGCGGCCTGGGCCCCTGGCGGGCCTTGCGCATGCTGCTGGGGCTGGCCAGTGCGTTTGTCGTCATCACCTTTGTGGTGGGCGACTACGCTGCACCCGAAGCCACCAAAGCCGGGCAATTGCTCAAAGCACGCTTTGCTGGCCGCCTGGATGCCGGGCCCACTGGAGCCTGGCTCAAAGAACGCCAGAACGGACAGGAAGCCCTGGTCAATGTGCTGGCGCTGTCACCCGATGGGCAGTTGCAAAACATCCGCATTTTTGAGTACAACCAGCAAGGCAACTTGCTGGCCCGCACCCAGGCGCAAACCGGATGGATCACCCCTGACGACACCTGGCAACTGTCGCAAGTGGTGCGCACCGAGTTTGCAGGCCACCGCCATGCGGGCACCGACACGCCGCTCACCCCCACCCAGACCCTGCCCAGCCTCAACTGGCCCAGCACCCTCACCACCGAAATGGTGTCGGTGGCGTTTCTCCAGCCAGACCGCATGTCCACCCTGGCGCTGTACAGCTACGTTCAGCACCTGGATGCCACCGGCCAAAGCTCCCAGCTGTACGAAATTGCCTTCTGGCGCAAAGTGTTCTACCCCCTGAGCTGCCTGGTGATGATGGTGCTGGCCCTGCCGTTTGCCTACCTGCACTTCAGGTCGGGCAGCATCACCGGCTACGTGTTTGGCGGGGTGATGATCGGCATCAGCTTCTTCCTGCTGAACAACGTGTTTGGCTACATTGGCCGCCTCAACGACTGGCAGCCCTGGCTGGCCGCCGCCTCGCCCTCACTCATTTACACCCTGATCTCACTCTCCGCCTTCGGCTGGCTGGTGCTGCGCAGATAACAACCAACCCACAAAGGACACGGCCTTGATCGGAGTCATCCTGTTTGCCCACGGCTCGCGCGACCCCCTGTGGCGCGGCCCCATCGAATCGGTCGCCACACAAGTGCGCGCCCTCTCACCCGCCACCCCCGTGGCCTGCGCCTACCTGGAGCTGTGCGAGCCTGACCTGCCCACATCGGTGGATGCGCTGCTGACCCAGGGCGTGACCCAGATCAACCTGCTGCCCGTCTTTTTTGGCATGGGCAAACACGCCCGTGAAGACTGGCCCGCCATGCTGGCCGACCTGCGCCAGCGCCACCCCCATGTGGTGTTCAAGGCCCTGCCCACTGCGGGCGAAAGCCCCGCCATCACCCGGCTGCTGGCCGAACTGGCCCTGTCCTGAACACCACCCACCACACCGCCCTCCCCCAGACCGCCCTACATGAATTTGCACCAGTTCCGCTTTGTCCAGGAGGCCGTGCGCCGCAACCTGAACCTGACCGAAGCCGCCAAAGCCCTGCACACCTCACAGCCTGGCGTGTCCAAATCCATCATCGAGCTGGAAGAAGAACTCGGCATCCAGATTTTTGCCCGCCACGGCAAGCGCATCCGCCGCGTGACCGAGCCCGGCCAGCATGTGCTCAAAAGCATCGACATCATCCTGCGCGAAGTCAACAACCTGCGCCGCATCGGCGACCAGTTTTCAGCGCAGGACAGCGGCACCCTGTCGATTGCCACCACCCACACCCAGGCCCGCTACGTGCTGCCCGTGCCCGTGGCCAAACTGCGGCAGAACTACCCCAAGGTGGCCATCAGCCTGCACCAGGGCTCGCCCGACCAGGTGGCCCAGATGCTGCTGACCGATGTGGCCGACATCGGCATGGCCACCGAATCGCTGTCGCAATACGAAGACCTCATCACCCTGCCCTGCTACGAATGGCAGCACATGCTGGTGCTGCCCACGGGCCACCCCATGCTGGACAAAGAGCGCCTGGGCCTGGCTGACCTGGCCTCGCTGCCGCTCATCACCTACCATCCCTCGTTCACCGGGCGCACCCGCATCGACACCGCCTTTGCCGCCCGCGACCTCACGCCCAACATCGTGCTCGAAGCCATCGACTCCGATGTCATCAAAACCTACGTGAAGCTCGGCATGGGCGCGGGCATCGTGGCCGAAATGGCGGTGCAGAACGACAACCGCGACCCCGACCTGGCCGCCCGCCCGCTGGGCCACCTGCTGGGCATGAACGTGGCCCGCGTGGCCTTCAAGCGCGGGGCCTACCTGCGCAACTACGTGCTGAAGTTTGCCGAGCTGCTGAGCGACCGCCTGAGCAAAGACCTCATCCTGAAAGCGATGGAAGGTCACGGTGACAGCTATCAACTTTGAAACGCACACACGCAGTCAGCTTACATTTTTGCTCTGATTTTTCACCATGAACCAGACCAACCCTGCCACCGTACCTGCCGTGCCCGCAACCCCCGCTCTGCAAAGCCGCCTGCCCGATGTGGGCACCACCATCTTCAGCGTGATGTCGGCGCTGGCCGCCGAGGTGGGTGCGGTCAACCTGGGCCAGGGCTTCCCTGACTTCGACTGCGACCCCAGGCTGGTCGATGCCGTCACCGCCGCCATGCGGGCCGGGCACAACCAGTACCCGCCCATGCCCGGCGTGCCCGCGCTGCGCCAGGCCGTGGCTGCCAAAATCGCCGCGCTGCACGGCGAAACGGCCCGCGCCTACGACTGGAACAGCGAAATCACCATCACCGCCGGGGCCACCCAGGCCATCCTGACCGCCATCCTGGCCACCGTCCACCCCGGCGACGAAGTCATCGTTCTCGACCCCTGCTACGACAGCTACGTGCCCAACATCGTGCTGGCCGGTGGCGTGGCCGTGCGGGTGCCGCTCACGCCCGGCAGCTTCCGGCCCGACTTTGACCGGATTGCCGCCGCCATCACCCCGCGCACCCGCGCCATCATCATCAACAGCCCGCACAACCCCAGCGCCACGGTGTGGAGCCATGCCGACATGCTGCGCCTGCAAGAGCTGCTGGCCCCCACCGACGTGCTGCTGATCAGCGACGAGGTGTACGAGCACATGGTCTATGCCCCGCTGGCCCACCTCAGCGCCGCCCGCTACCCCGGCCTGGCCGCACGGGCCTTTGTCATCAGCAGCTTCGGCAAAACCTACCACGTCACCGGCTGGAAAGTGGGCACCGTGGCCGCGCCCGCCGCGCTGACCGCCGAATTCCGCAAGGTACACCAGTTCAACGTGTTCACCGTCAACACCCCGGTGCAGCACGGCTTGGCCAGCTACATGGCCGACCCCGCGCCCTACCTCGACCTGCCCGCCTTCTACGCCGCCAAGCGCGACCTGTTCCGCCAGGGGCTGGCTGGCACGCGCTTCAGGTTGCTGCCCAGCGAGGGCAGCTACTTCCAGTGCGTCAGCATCGCCGACCTGGCCGTACACGAGCGCGACCTGCCCGAAGGCGAGTTCTGCCAGTGGCTGACCCGCGAAGTGGGCGTGGCCGCCATCCCGCTGTCGGCCTTCTACGGCAACGGCTTCGACCAGAAAGTGATCCGCTTCTGCTTCGCCAAGAAAGACGACACCCTGCGGGCTGCACTGGCGCGGCTGGCGCGGTTGTGAGGCTCACAACACACACTCAGCTCGCAGAGCTTTACACCCCTCAGATATCCCGCAAATCCCGCACCGCCTCGGCCCCGAAGGCATCGCCCAGCACATGGGCCAGCAGGCGGCGGGCCACGTCTGACGGGGATTGCAGTGCGCCGTCGCGGTGCAGGCCCTGAAACCGCCCCACCAACGGAAACTGGCTGGCATCGGAGGAGCGGATGTGGGCCTGCATGCCGGTATCGACGACACCCGGAGCCAGGCTCTCGATGCGCAGGCCAGCCACGCCGTCCAGCTGCACGGCGCGGGCATGCATGTCCAGCGCGGCCTTGGTGGCGCAGTACACGCTCCAGCCCGCATAGGCGTTGCGGGCCGCGCCGCTGGAAATGTGGACGATGCGCCGGTCGGGCACGCCCGCCGTGGCGGCCACCCAGGCATCGGCCAGCGCCAGCGGTGCCGCCACATTCAGCGCCACCGCCTGCATCACCGCCGCACCCCCTTGCCCGCCCGGCGGCCCGATGGGGCTGACCAGACCGGCGTTGTTGACCAGCAGCACCTGCCCGGCCTGGGCCGCCACACCGGCTGAATGCTCTGCGCCCTGCACACCAGCCGCTTCGCCACAAGCAGACATACCCACCACACCAGCCAGCGCATCCGCCAGCGCCGGGCCAGCCAGCCAGGCCGCCAGGGCGGGCACATCGGCCAAGTCCAGCGCCACCTCGGTCAACCCAGGGTACCGGCTGACCAACTCGGGCGGCCAGCCGCTGCGCGACAGCCCCAGCACCCGCCAGCCCCGGCCCAGCAGATCAGCGGCAATGGCCTGGCCCAGCCCCTGGCTGTGGCCGGTGACGATGGCCACGCGGGTAGCGGCATGGGCCGGGGATGGTGCGGGTGGAGTCGTTGCAGGGGAACGCAAGGTGTGGCTCATCGAGAAAAACCCTCAAGATTGAAACAGAGCGGCCAA
>ERZ724510.2158-NODE-2158-length-10700-cov-5.673086_pt1 | contig 10700 bp, 9 predicted proteins | sample MGYA00376043_ERZ724510 | MGnify/ENA primary metagenome ERZ724510 (study PRJEB28724, sample SAMN07190888) | wastewater metagenome | isolation source: influent of sewage treatment plant in Hong Hong | place: USA: Christiansburg, Virginia | collected 2016-03-01 ... | reverse complement strand
TATCGGTACCGATAACACGTGGCAGACGCACGGTGCCGCCGAAGCCTGGGTAGATGCCCAGTTTGACTTCTGGCAGACCAATTTTGGCGCTGTCGGCCATGACGCGGTAGTCACCGGCCAGGCACATTTCAAAACCGCCACCCAGAGCGATGCCGTTGATGGCAACGACAGTCGGGACAGCCAGGTCTTCAAAGTCACTGAAGATCTTGTTGGCTTCGAGGTTGCCGGCTACCAGCTCTTCGTCCGGCAACTTGAAGTTGTCGACGAACTCGGTGATGTCGGCACCGACGATAAACACGTCTTTGCCACTGGTGACAATCACGCCCTTGATCGAACCATCTGCCTTGATGGCATCTACCGCCTGACGCAGGTCAGACAGAGTTAGACGGTTGAATTTATTGACGGACTCACCCTTGAGGTCGAAATTCAATTCGACGATGCCGCTCTCAAGAGCCTTAACCGTGATGGCTTTACCTTCGTAAATCATCAACTGATCTCCACGGTATGGAAGCTGAACAGTACACATCGGACGTCAGCCACAGGACCACCCCACAGCCGAGCCGTCGAGGATAGTCCCATTTCGCCTGACATACCCGCCGACGCGATATTCGGACAAATACGAGTGTCGCCTGAGGCAGACACAAAATTCATACGCCCGTTTGATTCGGGTGCGCACACCATCATGGAAAAAGCGTTAATTGTCAATTGCGTCACTGAAATATCGAAATACCCGCAGGCCAGGCACTCATATTGACGACAACCAACACTATAAGCAGCGTAAATAAGTGCCTATTCGCCAAGCCAGAGGGGGAAACGCCGGCGAACCTGCACACACCTAGCCAAATCGAGCCGCGCCGGGTAGAGTCCCGCCACACGACCGAATTAGACGAGTCGTGACAAATAACAACAAATGAAAACCCTTAGGGGTCACGGAGTTACACCATGTCGAGCCGCAGTCTGCTTGCCATTGCCCTGAAGTTCTTGCTGGTCTTCAGCCTTCCCTCCTTTGCTTACAGCGCCGAAACCGCCAGCTCCGCGGACAGCCTGCTAAAACTGCATCAACTGCGCCTGGCCGCGCAAAAAAGTCTCGGCGACTTCTATATGTACAACGGCATGGAAGGCGACCAGCGTTATGCACGCATGATCGATACCTCACTGCAAAATGGCCAAGCCCTGCTCGGCAGCCTGACGCAAATGCCCGGCGACGGCTCCAAAGCCCTGCTGGCGCAGCTGGATCAGCACTGGAACAGCTATCAAAGCGAACTCAAGGTATTGGCCGACACCCTGAAGACCCAGGGCTATACCGACCTGCAGCCGGTCGCCGACCTGGCCAACCATAACCAGCAGCTGATGGCGCTGAGCGCCGAGCTGTACAGCAAGATCCAGCAAGAAAGCGGCCGCACTGTCAGCGCCCTGACCCAGCTAAGCCGCGAACAAAGCCTGCTGATGCAAAGCATCGCCGTCGACTACGCCTCGCGCAGCGCCTCGGTGGGCGGCTCGTTTATCAGCAGCGGCGGTGAAAACAGCAAAAGCATCGACGAGCTGGCCAATGACTTTGTCCAGGTCATGGACAAGCTGGAGCAGGCACCGCAAAACACCGCAGAAACCCGGCAGTCTCTCGGCGCGATCAAGACCAAATGGCGCTATATCGAAAAATCGCTGAAGAATTACAACGAGAAGAGCGTGCCCTTCCTGGTCAACAAGTACTCCGATCGCATTATCGAAGGCCTGGAAGCCCTGTCCGGCCAATACGCGGCCAAGAACATCTAGATTTCGGCCTGCCTGGCCAAGACTCCGGCTCGCGGCTTACCGCGGGCCGTTTTTTTTGCGCTTACGCCAGTGCCAACAACGCTGCGGCAATGCGCTCCAAGGCCTGCGGTTCGGGCTTCTCACCCCAACACAGGGCAATCATCTGCGGACTCGCTTCAACCTTGAAGACATCCGCCGGCAGGGTTTGTAACTGGGTCAGCAACCTTGCATCCTCGCAGGGCTCGCGCCAACGGTTGAGCCACTGCCCAGGCTCCAACTGCCAGTAACACCAACTGTCCTGATGGCCCGCACGGCGGCTGCGGTGATATTGCGCACACGGGCTTGGCGGCTCGCTGAGCAACCAATGGGGCCACTCCTCACGACTGAGTTGCATGGCCAGGCCCATGCGTCGCGCCTCCAGGCGCAGCTCCATCTGCCGACTTTGCCGCCGCGACGGTCGTAACCACGCCAGCGGGCTGAGGGCGGCGCCCACCAGCAGTGCCACTATCCAGAACGTCATTGTCTTATCTCAAGCTTGAAGGGCCACAAAACAGCCATACTGACAGGCATTCACCGCCCCATGAGGAGTCCGTCATGCCCTACACCCATATTCTGGTTGCCGTCGACCTGACCGAAGAGTGCCGCGAGGTGATCCAGCGCGCCCAAGCCCTGGCCAACAGCAGCAACGCCAAGCTGTCCCTGATCAACGTGGTGGAGCCCATGGCCATGGCCTTTGGCGGCGATGTGCCGATGGACCTGTCGATGCTGCAACAGCAGCAGTTCGACCAAGCCCGCGAACGCCTGGACAACTTCGCCAAAGGCTACCCGGAGCTGACTCCAGAACAACGTCACCTGGCTTACGGCCAGCCGCGCCAGGAAATTCATCGCCTGGCCGAAGAACAGCACTGCGATCTGATTGTGGTCGGTAGCCATGGTCGTCACGGCCTGGCCCTGCTGCTGGGTTCGACCGCCAATGATGTGTTGCACGGCGCGCCTTGCGACGTACTCGCCGTACGCCTGAAACACCCGATCTGAAGCCGAATGCGCCTGCATACAAGCAGGCGCACGACGGTATCAGCCCAAGGCATCTCCGGAGCTCATCACCAGCGGCCGAATCTTCTGCAGCTGGGTTTGCAGCGAGTAGGTCATGCTCGATGACATGGAGAAGAAGGTCAGGAAGGCCTTGAGATTGGAGTCACCCTCGCAGGTGTCATGAATCCGCTGCCAGAAGGCCTGATTGACCAGCTGCAACTGCTGGAACTGCGCCACCAGGCCTTTCAGCTCCCAATCGGCCGGACGGCCTTCGCGGAAGTTGAAGTACTGCTGGGTCAGGTACAGCGACACCGCCCGCAAGGCGAACTCATGGCTGCTGGCAAACGGTAGATGGTTATGCGCCATCGGCTTCAGCCGCCCCAGCATCGGGCAGGCGCTGGTGGCCATGATCACCCCCAACAGCGAGCGCAGACCCTCTTCCAGGCCCACCTGCTTGCTGTACTCGCGCTCTGGCGTTTGCACCCAGACCACGACTTTCTTGAACGCCGGCAAGCCGTGGAAATCCTCGATCACCCGGTGCAAATCCACCGCCGCCGGGCAATGACTGAAATTGTCTTTGCTCAATGGGCAGTTGCTGCACTGCTGATATTCCAGCCGAGTCCACTTCGGCGCTAGGCTGGCCGCCTGCGCGTCGTACTCACGATCCAGCTCAATCCGGTAACTGAACTCGTGGGCATCATCGAGGGTGATGCGGTAATCAATAGCCATGCAGCTCTCCAGCAGACAATCAGGCGTCCAATTCGGCCCAGCGTTCCAACAAGGTATCCAGCTCCAGCTGCAGTGCATCCAGGCGAGCCAGCGCAGCAGCCGTATGCTCTGCTGTGTTTTGATAAAAAGTCGGGGCAGCAATTTCTTCGTGCAACTTAGCCAGCTGAGTTTCCAGGCTGTCGATCTGCGCCGGAATCGCCTCCAGCTCGCGCTGCAGCTTGTAGCTCAGTTTCTTCTTGGCCACCGGCACTTCAACCACGGCTTCCACTACCGGCGCGACAACCACCGCTGACTCCAGCGCGGCCTTGCCCGACTTGCTCTCGGTCACGCCCAACAAACGTGGCGAACCGCCCTGGCGCAGCCAGTCCTGATAGCCGCCCACGTATTCACGCACCTTGCCTTCGCCTTCGAAGACCAGGGTGCTGGTGACGACGTTGTCGAGAAATGCCCGGTCATGGCTGACCATCAGCACGGTACCGTTGAAGGTCAGCAAGACCTCTTCCAGCAGCTCAAGGGTTTCCACATCCAGGTCGTTGGTTGGCTCATCCAGCACCAGCAGGTTGGCCGGCTTGCTGAACAGCTTAGCCAGTAACAGCCGCGCCCGCTCACCACCCGACAGCGCCTTGACCGGCGTGCGGGCACGCTGCGGGCTGAACAGGAAATCACCGAGGTAGCTCAACACGTGGCGGCTCTGGCCGTCGATATCGATAAAGTCGCGGCCTTCGGCAACGTTGTCGATCACGGTTTTTTCCAGGTCCAACTGATGGCGCAGCTGATCGAAGTAGGCCACATCGATGCGAGTGCCCTCTGCCACGGTGCCGCTGGTCGGCTGCAGACCATTGAGCATCAGCTTGAGCAAGGTGGTCTTGCCAGTACCGTTGGCGCCCAGCAGACCGATCCGGTCGCCGCGCTGCAGGACCATGGAGAAGTCCTTGATCAGGAACGGCCCCTCCGGGTGATGGAAGCTGACGTTCTCCAGCACCATGACCTGCTTGCCCGACTTATCGGCGGTATCGAGCTGAATATTGGCCTTGCCGGTGCGTTCGCGACGCTCGCTACGCTCCACGCGCAGGGCCTTCAGAGCACGCACGCGGCCTTCGTTACGGGTGCGACGCGCCTTGATACCCTGGCGGATCCAGACTTCTTCCTGGGCCAGTTTTTTGTCGAACAGCGCGTTGGCGGTTTCTTCGGCCGCCAGAGCCGCTTCCTTGTGCACCAGGAAACTGGCGTAGTCGCCGTTCCAGTCGATCAGGCCGCCACGATCCAACTCGAGAATGCGCGTGGCCAGGTTCTGCAGGAAGGCACGGTCGTGGGTGATAAACAGCACAGCCCCCTGGAAGTCCTTGAGGGCTTCTTCCAGCCAGGCGATGGCGCCGATGTCCAGGTGGTTGGTCGGCTCATCCAGCAGCAGCAGGTCCGGTTCGGACACCAGCGCCTGGGCCAGCAGCACGCGCCGACGCCAGCCGCCGGACAGCTCGGCGAGGGTCTTGTCCGCTGGCAGTTGCAGGCGACTCAGAGTGCTATCCACCAACTGCTGCAGACGCCAGCCGTCACGGGCTTCGAGGTCTTGCTGGACGTGCATGAGCTTGTCCAGGTCGGCATCGGTAACGCAGTTCTGCGCCAGATGATGATACTCGGCCAGCAAGGCACCGACGCCATCCAGGCCTTCGGCGACCACGTCGAACACAGTCCGCCCGTCGGCCACCGGCAATTCTTGCGGCAATTCACCAATCTTGAGGCCCGGCGCACGCCATACAGAGCCGTCGTCGGGCTTCTGGTCGCCTTTTACCAGCTTCATCATGCTGGACTTACCAGTCCCGTTGCGGCCGATGATGCAGACCCGCTCGCCCCTGGCAATTTGCCACGAGACCTTATCCAGCAACGGCATGGCGCCAAAGGCCAGGGACACATCGGTGAATTTGAGCAGGGTCATGGGCATCTCCAAAAACAGGGCGCGCATTCTAACTGACTTGCCGACCGCCCTGCTGACGTATCTTTGCGCCGACGGCCGCACTGTTGATCCAGTTGTCGCGCTGGCGCTTTCGCCGCCCGACCGCAAAAGGCTAAGCTAGACCGGTTTGCTGACGGCCCGTCCGTTAGCCTTGGCTTTTTTGCTTCGGAAGTCTCATGCGCGGTCGTCTGTTCAGTCTGTTTGCTTGCCTGTTTGCCCTCTCTTTCAGCCTCGACAGTGCCTACGGGGCCAACCTGGCCCAGCAGCGGCAATATTATGATGAGGCCAAACGTGCCCTGGCCAAGGGTGACGACGGCCCCTATCAGCGCTACGCGGCCGCCCTGCAGGACTATCCGCTGCTGCCTTACCTCGCCTATGACGAGCTGACCGCCCGCCTGAAAAGCGCCAGTAACGCTGAAATCGAGAAATTCCTCGCCGAACATGGCGACCTGCCCCAGGCCAGCTGGATGAAGTTGCGCTGGCTGCGCTGGCTGGCCGAGCGTGGCGAGTGGCAAACCTTCCTCAATTACTACGACCCCAAACTCAACTTCACCGAACTCGACTGCCTGTACGGCCAGTACCTGCTCAGTCATGGCCCGGCCACCGAGGCCAATGCAGCCGCGGAAAAACTCTGGCTGGTGGGCAAATCCCAGCCGCAAGCCTGCGACGTGCTGTTCGAACGCTGGGCCGCCCGCGGCCAACTGAGCGAAAGCCTGCGCTGGCAACGTGCCAAGCTGGCCGCCGAGGCGCGTAACTACGGTCTGGCCAGCCACCTGGTGAAAAACCTACCAAGCCGCTCCAGACAAGGCGCACTGCTGGTTGAGGTGGCGCAGAATCCAGCGCTGCTCAGCCAGACGGCACGTTTCAGCCCGGCCGACCCAGCCATGGCCGACGTGGTGGGCCTGGGCCTGCGCCGCCTGGCCCGCCAGGACCCGGAAAAAGCCCTGCAATTGCTGGAACTGTATGCGCCGCGTCAGGCGTTCTCCAAGGAAGAGAAAGTAGCCATTGCCCGCGAAATCGGTCTGACCTTTGCCAAGCGTTTCGACAGCCGCGCCCTGCCGGTCATGAGCCAGTACGACCCGGAGCTGCGCGACAACAATGTCTCCGAATGGCGCGCCCGCCTGCTGCTGCGCCTCGGCCGCTGGGACGATGCCTACCAGCTGACCCGCCAGTTGCCCGCTAGCCTGGCCGACAGCAATCGCTGGCGCTACTGGCAGGCCCGCAGCCTGCAACTGGCGCAGCCACAGAGCCAGCAACCGCTCACCCTCTATCAACCAGTGGCCCGTGAGCGCGACTTCTACGGCTTTCTCTCGGCCGACCGCATCCAGGTGCCCTACCAGCTGAAGAACCAGCCTCTGGCGTTGGACGCCCGCACCATCCAGAAAGTGCGCAACACCGCCGGTATCCGCCGCGCCCTGGAGTTCCATGCCCGCGGCCAGATCGTCGATGGCCGCCGCGAGTGGTATCACGTCAGCCGCCTGTTCAGCCGCGATGAAATGGTCGCCCAGGCGCGCATGGCCTACGACATGCAGTGGTACTTCCCGGCCATCCGCACCATCAGCCAGGCGCAGTACTGGGATGACCTGGATGTGCGCTTCCCGATGGCCTACAAGGACAGCCTGACCCGCGCCGCCAAGAGCCGCAGCCTGCATTCCAGCTGGGTATTCGCCATCACCCGGCAGGAAAGCGCGTTTATGAACGACGCCCGCTCCGGCGTCGGCGCCAGCGGCCTGATGCAGCTGATGCCCGCCACCGCCAAGGAAACCGCCAAGCGTTTCGGCATCCCCCTCAGCTCGCCGCAGCAGGTACTCAACCCGGACACCAATATCCAGCTGGGCGCCGCCTACCTGAGCCAGATCCACGGCCAGTTCAACGGCAACCGGGTACTGGCCACCGCCGCCTACAACGCCGGCCCCGGCCGCGTGCGCCAATGGCTGAAGGGCGCCAACCACCTGCCGTTCGACGTCTGGGTGGAAACCATCCCGTTCGACGAAACCCGCCAGTACGTGCAGAACGTGCTGTCCTACTCGGTGATCTACGGCCAGAAGCTCAACGCGCCGCAACCCATGGTGGAATGGCACGAACGCTTTTTCGACGATCAATAGCGCATAACTACTCGACATAAAAAAGGGCGACTTCGAGTCGCCCTTTTTTATCTCTGCGTGCGCTTACTCCAGCACTTCCACCGCCATGCCCAGCTGCAATTCGCCTGGGCCGCTGTGCAGCAGGTTCTGGCCGAAATACACCTCGCCTTCACGCTCACGGTAGGTCTTCAGGGTCGCCAGCGGCTCGCGGTCGCTGCTGCGCTCGCCCGTCTGCGGGTCCAGGGTGGTCATGATGCAGCGCGAGCAGCCCTTGACCAGGCGAAACTCCAGGGAGCCGATGCGAATGCGCCGCCACTGGTCTTCCGCGTAGGGTTCACTGCCGCTGATCACCAGGTTGGGCCGAAAACGCAGCATCTCCAATGGCCGACCCACCCGTGCCGACAAGTCATCCAGCGAGGCCTGACCGATCAGCAGCAAGGGGAAACCATCGGCAAAGCCCACCTGTTCGCCCACCTCGGCATAGCCGGTATCCACCTGCCGCGCTCGCTCTGCCGGCACCTGCACCAGCCGACACGGCCGCTGTAGCCAATCACTCAACCACAGGGCGGCAGCATCACCGGCATCCGGCACCTGCAAGCTGTCACTCCATACCGTGACACCGCGCAGCTCAGCCGCTGCATCCGGCACGGCCACCCGCAACTCCGGCCGACCGGCCACGCTCAAGCGCAACGCCTGGGTGCCTTGCCACTCGGCTTTGAGCTGGGTCAGCTGCGGCAACAGGCGTTGGGTCAGGAACCGCCCGCTGACGGCATCGACTATCATCCAGCGACGATCACCGACCAGCCCCAAGGCATCCAGGGTCGCCTGCGACAGGCATTCACCGACCGCCGACTTGAGTGGAAAACGGTACAACCCGGAGAGACGCAACATGTTCAACCGCCCTGCCCTGAAGAAAACACCCGCCCACGTTACCCGAACCGCCGCGCTGTTTGCATGCACCGCCGTGCTCAGCGCGTGCAGCGGCACGGCACCTGGCAACCTCGGCGTACAGGATGGCCATCTGACCGGCTGCCCGCCCAGCCCCAACTGCGTCAGCAGCCAGGCCCGCGACAGCGAGCACCGGATTGCGCCGCTGCCCCTGCAGGGCGACCCGGCCAACACCCGCACCCGCCTGCTCAGCCTGCTGGCGCAGACCCCGCGCGTTGCCGTGGTTACACAGGACGCGCACTACCTGCGGGCCGAGTTCACCAGCCAGGTCATGCGCTTCGTCGATGATGTGGAGTTTCTGATCGGCCCGGAGGCCGTGGAAGTGCGCTCGGCGTCACGCCTCGGCCACTCGGACCTAGGCGTCAACCGCGAGCGTATTGAAGGCTTGCGCCAGCAGCTCAGCCAGCCCTGAGCGTTTGCCCGGACTGGCTTGTACGAGCTTAGGACTCTTGTGGCTCGTCCAGCATCAGGCGCTGGCGCACCATATCGACCAATTTGTCGGGCTGGAACTTGGAGAGGAAGTTGTCGCAACCGACCTTCTTGACCATGGCTTCGTTGAAGCTGCCGGACAATGAGGTATGCAGCACCACATAGAGGTCTTTCAGGCGTGGATCGCTGCGGATTTCCGTGGTCAGGCGATAGCCATCCATCTCCGGCATTTCCGCATCGGTGATGACCATCAGCAGCTTTTCCTGCATGTCCACCCCGGAGTCGGCCCACAGCTGCAGCATTTTCAGGGCCTTGAGCCCGTCACTGGCAACGTGGGTGCGAATCTGCAGCTGCGCCATGGTTTCCTTCAGCTGGGTCAGGGCGACGTTGGAGTCGTCCACCAGCAGCACTTCACGGCCCTTGGCTTTTTCCAGCAGCGGATCGCTGAGCTTTTCGGCCGAGACCTTGCTGCTCATCGGCGAGATTTCCGACAGCACCTTCTCCACGTCGATCACCTCGACGATCTGGTCATCGACCTTGGTGATCGCCGTCAGGTAATGCTGCCGTCCGGCGCCACCGGGCGGCGGCAGGATCGACTCCCAATTGAGGTTGAGAATGCGGTCCACGCCACCGACCAGAAACGCCTGCACCGAGCGGTTGTACTCGGTGACGATGATGGTGCTGTTCTCGCCCGGCACGATCGGGCGCATGCCGATGGCCTGGGACAGGTCGATCACCGGCAGGGTTTGCCCGCGCAAGTTGACCACGCCGCACACATAGGGATGACGCTGCGGCATCAGGGTCAGCTTGGGCAGCTGCAGCACTTCCTGCACCTTGAACACGTTGATGGCAAACAGCTGGCGCCCGGCCAGGCGGAACATAAGGATTTCCAGGCGATTTTCGCCTACCAGCTGGGTGCGTTGATTTACTGAGTCGAGAATGCCGGCCATTGCGCGCTCCTGTGAGATTTACCGAGTCTAGCAGCCCGTCGAACTTAGGTCTGTCCTACTACGGAAAAGCCGGGGCTGGTCATTTTTTGCGCTCTTTTTCGTTAAAGAGAGCGACTATTCGCCTCAAAAGAGCGCAAAAACTGCCTCAACCCGATCTTCCCCTCGCTACGGACGCCTAAGCCCGACGGACTGCCAGCCCAGCTTGCTGGCAACCGTATCGGCCAAAAATCCGCAAGCTGAACCCCTCGCGCGCGTATCCACGCGCTCAGGAAGGGTAACCGGTGATCTCGCGAATGCTCTGGTACAGCGGCTTGAGCTGCTTGTACATGCGCTGGTAAACCTCCTGATACAGGCGCTCGTAGGTCTGCTGGGCCGCCGCCTGCGGCATAAACACCTCGCCCACACGGGTCATGGCGGCAATTGCCGTAGTGAAATCCGGGTGCAGGCCCAGGCCCACGGCGCAATCGATGGCGGCGCCTAGCCCGGAGGTTTCGTAGGTGTGTGGCCGCTCGGCCGGTAGGCCGAAAATATCCGCCGTCAACTGCATGGCCGCATCGCTTTGCGAACCGCCACCCGAGACGCGCAGACGCACAATCTTGGTCCCCGAGCGCTTCTCGATCTTCTCCTTGCCCTGGCGCAGGGCATAAGCCAGACCTTCGAGAATCGCCCGGTACAAGTGCGCACGAGTGTGCACATCGCCAAAACCGATGATCGAGCCCTTGGCCTCCAGCCCTGGCTCGCGAATCCCCGGCGACCAGTACGGCTGCAGCATCAGGCCCATGGAACCGGCCGGCACGCTGTTGACCAGCTCGTCGAACAGCGTCTCCG
>ERZ724510.2157-NODE-2157-length-10701-cov-6.694909_pt1 | contig 10701 bp, 9 predicted proteins | sample MGYA00376043_ERZ724510 | MGnify/ENA primary metagenome ERZ724510 (study PRJEB28724, sample SAMN07190888) | wastewater metagenome | isolation source: influent of sewage treatment plant in Hong Hong | place: USA: Christiansburg, Virginia | collected 2016-03-01 ... | reverse complement strand
ATTTCGATGAGAAACGTGGCTGCGGCTTTGTCGCCAATACCTTTGATGGAGGTTAAAAAACTTCTGTATTTACTTCCCTTTGAGAATGATGGGTATCCGCATTTCATGATGTATAAGGGTTAAAGTTTGCCCTTTTCGAGGAAGCGACTCAGAGTTGATATGACCGCCTCATAGCTGAAATTGCGTTTCATGGATTCTGTTGACACCCCTTTTCTAAGTCAACATATCCAATCATGTTTGTATTGACTTCTATGTGGCGCCGAGATTGACGGGCACATATCGGGCACCATGTTCCCCTCTGAATATTTGGCGGGGAGGTTTTCCAAATATGGCCCTCCGCACACTGAAAAAGATGTTTATGCGCCACTCCCTTGTATTGAGTAGACAAACATTTTCCGCCTCGGCTGGTAGCAAGTGCCTTTAACTTATCTATATTTGACGGTTTTATCCGGGATTTTTTTCGATGTCTTTTAACGATAGAACGGTCTCGATGGAAGCATGCCGAGCACCAACTTCCGTGCTTAATGCTTCCTGGAGATGCATCCCAAACATGCCCCTCCGCACACTGGAAAGAATGTTTTTGTGAAGAACCCTTGTATTCCTCAGACAAACATTTTCCGCCCCGGCTTTCAGCAATGATTTTCAGTTTGTTCAGTTGATCGGATTTCTTTAGGCACTCTTGTCGAGCATGATCCAGACGAGCACATACTGGGCACCACCTTCCCCTCTTAACATCTGTTGGACGTGCTTCCCAAGTATGCCCCTCAGCACATAGGAAGGTGTGCTTTTGCCCCATCCCCCTATACTCTGTGGACAGGCATTTACCTCCGTGCTGTTTTGCAAGAGCTTCCAGCATGGTGAGTTTATGTGTGTTTTTTTGTTCTGTCATTCGATGAGGTCCACGATGTCCACGTGGCCCCCCAGGCTGAACGCATACCGGACACCAAGTACCTTGTTGAATAGAAAACGGCCTTGCTTCCCAAGTATGCCCCTCCACACACTGGAAGGTGTGTTTTTGCCTCATACCTTTATACACCTCGGACAGGCATATTCCTCCATGATGGTTGGCAAGAGCATTCAGCTTATCAAGAGAATCTTTGTTGTTCAATCGATCCTCATCCCGGCAGACAGGACACTTTTTCCCCTGCTTAATTGCAACCGGACTTGCTTCCCAAGTATGTCCCTTTCGGCACCGAAAAGTGAGCTTTTGCCCCATCCCTTTATATTCTGCGGAGAGGCATTCCACGTCAAGATTCGCGGCAATTTCTTTCACTTTGTCGAGAGGATCACCTTCCATGTCCCTTGGTCCCCGACGCTTGCAGATTGGACACCACCGCCCTTGCTGAATAGAGTTCGGAATTGCATCCCAAGTGTGTTCTTTGGCGCACCGGAAGGTGAGCTTTTCCTGTGGTCCCCTGTATTCTGTGGACAAACATACTCCACCCCGTTGATTAGCGAGGGCCTCCAGCGTCTCGATTGAACACCGGAAACGCCCTCGATTCTGCTGTGAAATTTTCAGATGACCACATACTGGACACCATGTGCCTCGCTGAATACTTGACGGAACTGTGTCCCAAACGTGCCCCTCAGCACACTGGAATTTGTGTTTTTGCCCCATCCCTTTGTATTCTGTGGAGAGGCATTTTCCGCCATGCTGGTTAGCAAGGGCTTCTAGCGTCTCGATTGAGTACCTGAGAGGCCTTCCCTGATGTCTCAGATGTGCGCATACCGGACACCATGTCCCCTTTTTTATATTTGCCGGGCTTGCATTCCAAATGTGGCCCTCCGCACACTGGAACGCGAGTTTTTGCCATATCCCTTGATATACTTCAGACAGGCATTTGCCGCCCCGTTGTCCTGCTATAATCTGTAGATTTCCTATGCTTCCTTTTTCCATAAACGATTCACTTTACCCCAAATACATCATTACAGCTAAATACATGCTTCCTAAGTATTTTCGCTCTTTAATTGTTTGATCTCTCCATATTTTTTTAGGCCTGCAGGATAATGAAACTTTCATCCTGAAATGACGATGTGCGCCATGAACGATACAAACCGCTTTGTCTGGCAATGATGTAAAAAACAACGACGGCCAAGACAGAAAAAAAACTGAAGTGGGGATTCCATGGAAAGTCGTGTAACAATGCAGCCAATAAGAAGCAGCCAACAACGATGACCGCATCAAAAATCCCCTGTAAAATCTGAAGCTTTGAGCTATGAGATTGAGCCAGGCCTCTTCTAAGCATAGAATCCCTTAATTATTGTGTTTGTGAAGCTTTTTATTGTTAAGTTTCTTAGCTGTTGATTCAAATTCACACAATATTGAATCTTTAGATAAGTTATGTTCAGCATATTGCCGTGCCATCTTACTACAAATGCGCCTGCGATCCTCATTGTCGATAAGTTCCGTAATTCCCAATAAAAGGGCTTCGACATTTTCAGGTTCAACACGCACAGCGATTCCGGGGTTGTTTTCCACAAATCTGCCCAATTCAGTTTCTGCATCAGCGGTAATGACTGCAGCGCCGCCAGCGGCCAATATGCCTGTCAGTTTTGAAGGCATCACAGCATCCGCCGCCCCCCTAAGCTGAATCACTAGGTGCACATCAGCAAGACTGAGCAAATCAGTAAAAACATCAGAGGGCTGAACCGGTTTAAATACCAAATTATTTAAACTAAGCTGTTGCGCCTGTTGAATCAAATTTTCTTTATCAACGCCATCCCCCACCAATAAGAACAAGATATCGTGGCGCGAATTCGTAAGAATATTTGCGACCTGAAGAACCTGGTCAAGCCCCTGCTTCTTTCCCATATTGCCTGCGTAAAGCACAATCTTTTGGTTATCCGTTATACCCCATGCCTTTTTAAGGCCATTAAAAGTTGTTCGTGGCCTAACATCTGTAGTATTCACCCAGTTGGGGAAAAGCGAGGTATTATCAGGTAGAACATCAAGATTATGAATGCGATCCAGCATGCTGTTTGATATTGTTGAAACATGATCAAATAGGCACATGAGCCACCCTTCGAACCAAACCACCATTTTTTTAAACAATCCTGCTTTCGCGAAACCTAAACCAAAAAAAGCTGCAACTTCAAAATCTTGCACATGCAGCCACGCGGTTGAGCCGGATAAGCGCGCTACAAGAAGCGCTGCAGGAGCACAAAACAACGGTGGTTCAACGACAAAGACAATATCGGGTTTCCAGAATATTTGGCGCAGCACAACGATGAAACTAGATGCAGCAAATGATGCCAGATGAAGGACACGTGTTAAGGCAGAAGGTTTTGATGGTACACAAATTGGGCAACGATAAACTTTACATCCATTCAAATCTTCAAAAAAAAATCGCCGTGGCTTATATCCATAGGCGATTTGCCATTCAGGGTAATAGGGCGGCGCTGTAACTACGTGAACATCGTGCCCCTGCCGGGAAAGCCATACAGCCATTTCGCCCGTATATTTACCAATGCCAATCTGTTCGGGAGAGAAATTTATGCAGTAAAGAAGAACCTTCAACCTTTAAACATTAACCTTTGTAATACAGTTGGTTATGAATATTGAAACAACAATCTGCGCCCCCTCCGGCTATCGGCGAACAAACAAAAAATCTCCCTGCACAGCCAGCCCACTTCGATCATAACCCATGTTATATACTCCACTCAACATGTAACCCCGCTCCCTCAACCAAGCAATAACATCGTCCACTAAAGCCTGCCCAGTGTACAACTCTACAAAAGAGCATTCAACATATACATACTCGAAACATCTCAACAAATCCTCACAACCCCGCAATGCCTCCAGTTCAAATCCCTGCACATCCAGCTTGAGCATGGCCGGTGCAACTATATCCGCAGCACTCACAAAGTCGGCCAATCGCCCCACCTGGATCGTTTCGGTGCGAATTTCACCGGTACCCGGAAAGAGTTGTTCCTGCACCCTTGAAATCGGCAACAGCGATGAAGAATCATCAGCCGCTGAAACGTGGATAGTGGCTTCACTTTTCTCCGGCCCTATGGCATTCTGGTGAAAAACAACTTTTTCATCACCAAAAAAAACCTTGCGAAACCTCGCAGCCGGCCCGGAAAGCGGCTCAAAAGCAAACACCCTCGCATTAGGTGCCCACCTGCGCACCGCAAGGGAAAACTGCCCGCGGTTAGCCCCGATATCTACAACTGTCGTTAAATTTTTATGAAGTACTTGCCGATGTTCGGCCCCGGCCAGCACCCGATAGCAAAACAACGCCCGTAAAAGCACTTTTGACTGTAACACGTGTGATAACTTGTCCATACGTGTAAGTAAAAGGGATAATTTCAAATATTCAACACTCCTAATATCGTTGTAGTTAAATGTATAATAAAAAGATTTCAATAACTACCAACTATCGTACCCAGGCTTCCTACACCAGCCGCTTCGCAATGTCGTTAGGCTTTGTGCGCCCTAAAAGATTCCTCAGCTTGCTATAAAGGATACTTCTTCTCCACTATCAGATACTGCAAATATTTTGTAGCTGTGATCATTTAGTAATTTTACAATATTATGTGTTTTTTCAATTCCATCCTTAATAAAACGATGATGGAATTCAACTAATATCTGGCCTATGTGAACCCGTGAGTTGAGAATGTCCGGAATAACCGTATACTCTGCACCCTCAATGTCCAACTTAAGAACATTAATATTCAAATGTCCAAGTTCCTTAGTTATCGTTGTGAAACTTTTCATGGGAACGTTAAAACATTGCTCTCGAGTAGTTCCCTTATCAATAATACTGCAACTCACGTGATCAGAATTCTCGGGAGGATAAAAAGGAACCATACCATCTTTAATATTGATACCATAATCTAAAAAATGATAATTATTTGGAATATTTTTATTTTTTATCCATTTAACTGATTTTGGCGTAGGATCAAATCCGAAGACGACGCATCCAAATGTATTTATGAGTGCCTCATCAAATGAAATATCTTCACCAACGCCAAAAGAATATATTATACTATCTTTATTGAGGGTTTTATTAGCAACATAAAACCCACCGTAAGAATCACCAAACCATTGTTTTGAGCATTTTGTTTGAATTTTAAAATAATATTCTCTGCCTAGAAAAACATTAATCTTTGTTTTTAATTTATTAAACATACTAATCCAGTTGATTTCTAGAGTTTGACATACAAAGACATGGTATAGTCAGAGAACACTTTACCATCCCCCGACATAAATTACGCGCAGATTCATATCTATATTAAAAGTTCATCTTGCACGGTCTCTTTTTGAATATTTATACGTATTATTTCAGAATTTGTTTTCGGTAGTAACTTACTCTGATTTATTAGTGAAATTATTTTTTCAAGTTTCTTCCAAAGACAGTTTTCTTCAATCTCCCAAGAATGACCCCAAATGTGCAATACACCACCATGCGTCAGCACAAAGGATAGGTATCTTTCAGTCATTTTCATGATGTCTGACTCAGATCCGCAGAAATCTATGTATTGAATAACTTCAGCATACATGCCGCGGCGTAGCATATGCGTCAGATTGAAAAAAAACATACGCGGATATATATGAATTGTTGTTCCCATTAAATATGGATTTTCGAAATATTTGGTCTCAAAACGTCTGCATGTACGAGCGCCTATAAAACCACACTTTTTTACATACTGCACATGATCTTTATTATACAATCCTTTTGGATAGCAAAACATATCAATATTACAGCTTGTTAAGTTTTCCAGAGCAACTTTACTTGAACTGATCTCTTCCCACGCATCCCGTAATGATAATTTTGTTAGTGTATAATGATGATATGTGTGACATCCAACCTCCGCATTTTGGGATATCTCACGTATTTGCTCCTTCGAAAGAATGGGATGCTCATCGTTCTCTATCGGGATATAAAAAGTTCCTTTAATATCATACTTATAAAGCAATTCTAAAAGTTTCATATCTAGGGGATGTCCATCATCCCAACTTGTTGTAACCACGGGTTTCTTTAGCATATCTTAATGCCCAATAACTCGATGTAATACATCCAACATCTGGCACTCGTATCTTTCGTATGTAAATCTTTCTAAATATTGTTGGCGCGCCGCACTACACATCTGAGCGTATATATGTTCATCTTTTAATAGGTTCATTATTTTATCTGCTATTTGTTGAGGTGCACACTTTTCGATAATATAACCATGTATTTTATCATGCACCATTTCAGGAATACACCCTACATCTGTCGCTATAACAGGAAGACCGAAACATTGCGCCTCCATAATTGAAAATGGTTGCGCTTCAGAATATGACGGAAGGACAAATACATTTGCATTCATTAAAATATCATCTTTGTCAGACCCTGTCAAAACACCCAATAATAAGATATTTGATTTGTGTTTGATTTTATTGAATACAGCATGATATTCTTCTTTTTCTATTTTGCTTTTGAATTCTCCTACAAAAATAAATTCGACTATCCGTTTAATCTTTTCATTTTTTAAGGACTCCTGCACCAAATCAACCGACATTAATAGATCAAAGAAGCCTTTTGATCTGAATAAATTGCTTAGAAAAAGAACCTTAAAAGGGCCACCTTGTCGCTTTTTCTTTTCTTTATTGATGTCTCGAACGCCATTAGAAACTATGTGTATCTTTTCTTTTTCAATACCGAAATCTGCCAACATCTCTTCAAGCATTTGACACTGAACAATGTTCGCATTTGCAATACGTAGTGTTCGCAAAATTATTGGTTTCAAAATTCCACTATGCTCGAGAATATCAGCATAATAACTTGCATGATAATGCAATATTATTTTTTTTCTAAGTAATGAAGCTAACATTACGAATGGCATATCCCTGAGAAGACCTTTAGTACTGCCCGAGACGGGCATGTATATCCCATTATAGTTGTTAAATAATAGCACGAGCATGAATTTAATATATATAATTGCAATTTTGATTGTTTTCCAAAATGAAATTTTGCTTATATTCGATATTGACTGATTCAATCTAGTGTTCAAGTGAATCAGTGAATATTCTGACGCTATATTCTTAGAAAATAGAAAATTTGCGTTGCTCACAGCCATCCCTTCCAATGGAGGAGGAACAGCTCCAATTAAAAGAATCCTTCTTTTCTTACGGATTGAATCTTTTTTATCCATAGATAGTTCCTTTTGAAAACAGTCTATCAACTTTACTGTATTATGGCTGTAAAAATCGAATTAAGTGTTAAATCTCACTTAAATTATTATTGAATATTTTTAAAAGCCTTTTTGCTAAGGATGGTTCTGTTAAAGTTTTATAGCTGTCATAGGCAGCTTGCTGCAATCTAATAATTCTATTGGGTGTATCTACTAAATATTTAATGGTGGCGTAAAGAGAATTTATGCTATCTTTATGGTCAAATAATAATCCGTTATATTCATGCTTTATATAACCTGCCTCGGGTCCGTGTTCATAAACATTGTCATGTATAATAGGGGGTAAACTTAGTGACATCAAATGTACCAAGCTTAGCCCCGCATTTCCAGGATAACATCCGGCAAAGCATTTTCGTGATATATCATGAATAGTTTTGTGATCATAAATTTTCCCATAGATGTGGCACCAGTCATGCGTTTTTGAATAGGCATCTAGATATTTGTATCGCGAACCATCACCAATTATATGCAAATGTATATTCCTATTTTCCTTAATTCTCATCATTTCTAAAATTGTCAATAGTAAATTGATTTTGCAATCCTTTCTAAGTCTTCCGATGAAAAGCAATCCATTTTCTTTTCCTGTTTTTTCTTCGGGTTTGACTGTATGTAGATTAGTTAATGAATTTTCGGCAATAGATAGCTTTTCTTCGTGTATGCCAATGCTCACTAAACTTCTTTTTACATCCTCCGTATAACAAATATATGACGTAACAAAGATGAAGAGAATCTTATATAATAAAGAATAAATAAAATTGATATGTGATCTTTTGTAAAGGCCATGACCGTGAGCATAGACTTTAATATTTAGTAACTTACATAAGCATATTGTAGTCCAAAAGCTAAAATATCTAATATTTGCAGATATCATCACGATATCTGGTTTATTTGCATATATATATTTAGCAACACCAAGCTGAAATTGGCCGTTTTTTTCATTAAAGATTTTAATTGTCGGCACTTTTATGAATTTAATATATGCACTATTTGAAGGTATATAAGTATTAAACCCTTCTTGCATATTATCGATAGGAGAAAATATTACATCTACTTTAAAATAATTCTGTAATTCATGAAATGTAATTAGCCGATAGTCAGCCAACAATGGCTCAATAATACAGAGTTTTTTCATAATACGAATGCCTTAAGCTTCCCTATCAAGTAGACAATTGTTAAATCACTTCGCTCCCTAAATATTTTAAATACTATGCTTATGTTTAAAGCTTAATGATACTAGAATAAAAGATACTTTATACAATACAATTGTAAACAGCGCATATATTATCATCGAAGATATGCCAAATCTGGTTGCACAAAAAATCAATACAAAACCTAATATTCCATCGATCTCCGTTGTGGAATATTTTCTTGATTTCCTAAGATCAAACAACACAACAATGAATGTAGTGAATGGGAGTATAATTAAGGTAAATAATGAGAAATTTGCATACATATCACCAATGACTGATGCCACTAAGCTCGTATCAATTCCTGGTTCATAAATTTCAGCGAATACTGTGGTAATGTTAGAAGATTTTTCTGGGTAAATCGTCCGCGGAAGAAAGAATGTAAAAATTCTGTAATATGACTGTCCGTATAAATATTTTTCTCTTTCTCCAAAATCATTTATCACATTAAATAGCAAAGTGACTCCAACGCCCTCAAAAGCATCCATTGCGATATTAAAATACTTGCCTTGATTATTATCACGACTAACAACCTCATGATAAAATTCTTTTCTTTCAGACCAATCTGTTACGTTGCCCCTTATAACTGCCCACATACCAAAAAATGGCACTAATAAGAAAATCAGTAATATTGAAATTGTTATACTCCGCATGCTCTTTTTGATTATAAAAAGGGTAAAAAGTGCAACTCCAAATGAGGCAATGAAGATCCGGTTACCCGACACGATCATCTGCAATAAAAGAAAGATAGCTATCACAAAAAACAATGGTGTCGCAAAAAATATTCTTCTATGATGAATGGTTTGTGATACGTGATATATGGATAACACAACAAAAAGGAAATTAACCGCCGTAAGAATATGATTATACAACACATATAAATGCCCATATTCTTCGTACAACATTTCCCCACGGGAATACCAATCTGATATTATTAAAGGTACAATCCCCCCATGACTCCATATTCTAATTATCCAATCTATTAACATCATTCCCATTAACAATAAAATCACTTTTTTATATTTAGTGGAAACTCTTTTCAGACAGCCATTCGTCATAAGATGATGTTTTCTTGCGGACAAACAAACTATAATAACGAGAAATGAGATAAACAATAAAATCCATATTATAAAGTACGAAAAGACAAATTTTGACTCTGACAAATCAATAGTCGTCCAACCAGCAGACCAACCTGCCAGATCAACTCCGCCATTTAGGGTGACTAAACTAAACGGCAGACAAACAAAAAACACCAACCCAGAAAACCAGCCCAAAGTCGAATTTAATTTAAAAAATGTCTTAAATAATTTAACTGCACAAAAAATCATTATTGCCATTAATGGAACAATCAATAATTTTAATATAGTTAGCATATTATAGGACGTTTGAATTTTTCAAGGTTTGGTTAGGATTCCATTTTCTGCCGACTTCTCCAGAAATCGGGATTGAATTGAAAACGTCACGGCATCAGATTTTGATCAGCTTTTCCGTCAAGGTATTATCGTTCACCCTTCAAAATAATCGGTTTTAAATTCGATAGGGCCACGCGTCGTGATACACGAAAGAATCCATATGAGAGTAACAACATATAAGCTACCATAGATACCACAGTCCCCCATGCAGCACCGGCAAGACCATAATTTATGACCATGAAAACGCCAAAAGTAAATGTTATCCCCCCCCCTGCAACATATGCATAAAAAACCCATTTCGGCTCTTCCATTGCCTTTAACGCATTGTTGAATATATCACCCACGCCCAATGCCATTGGCGTTAGCCCCATGATATAAAGTAAATGAGCATAACTATTATATTTCCCTGAATATATTAAGTCTATTATTTCTTCACAAAAAAGTAAAGTAATCGCAAAATATGCGCCCGCTGTACTAAGCACAAGAAATATCATTTTCCAGACGAGAGGATTGAGACCTTTTGTTGATTGCTTCTGAAACGTCATAGACATCCGGGGCAAAATAAGGAGAGAAACTGCTACGAAAAATACATTAATAGGAAGCACGACATTCTGAATCGCTCTCAGCCGTGCCACATCCTCAACCGTCAACAATAAACCTATAATCCAATAATAGCCTTGGTTTGTAAATTGAAAAATAAGTGCCGTTGCCAACACCCACCGCGAATAACGCCATTGATCTTGCCAATAGCCTGAATGATCAGACAGAAATCGCATGGCCCCCGGCAAAATGCGATATCTCCAAAAAAAAATAGGGCTAACCACGACCCAACCAACCGAAAGGATAAGAAATACAGTAAGTGCCGATAAATTTCCTGTAGTGAGCAAACCGACAAGGCCAAAACAGATTACAAAAAAATATAA